>OOCQ01001911.1_pt1 | contig 10961 bp, 8 predicted proteins | sample 1671121 | NCBI WGS metagenome assembly OOCQ01 (sample SAMN06348124, study PRJEB24527) | human gut metagenome | biome: human gut; feature: ankylosing spondylitis patient; material: feces | host: Homo sapiens | place: China | collected 2015-10 | reverse complement strand
ATGAGCCGCATCCCGCTGCTTCCGGCCTCGCTCGAAATCCTGCGCCGCTACGAGCACGACGAAGTATGCGTCGCACGCTCACGGGTGCTCCCTACGCCGAGTAACCAAAAGATGAACGCGTACCTGAAAGAGATAGCAGCCGTGTGCGGCATCAACAAAGTGCTGACCACCCACGTTGCCCGCCACACCTTCGCCTGCATGGCCGTCGAATACGGCATGCCGATTGACGTTCTAGCCAAGATTCTCGGCCACTCGAACACCAACATGACGCGCCACTACGCCAAGTTCTCCGAGACAGTCATCGGCCGCGAAATGGAGATGTTCGGACAAAAACTGACATCGGCCGCCGCGGAGTAACATTCCGGGTTTTAAGAGAGCAAGTTTATGTTTCGGGTGCCCCGAAACCCTTGCAGATTCATCCCGCTGGTCTCAAATGGATATAATGAAAAAGAATCCCAAAGGCGGACGTCCGCCCAAATCCGCAAGCGAAAAGCTCAAGGAGCGGCTGACCGTGAAGATGGCCGCAGCAGACTACTACGCCCTGCGCGGCAAGGCGCGGGCGGCAGGTCTCACCTGGGCCGAATACGCCCGGACGGCGCTCTCAAGGAGCGTCGTCCGCCAGCGCCTCACGGCAGAACAGATGACCCTGCTGCGGCAGCTCGCCGGTATGGCCAACAACCTCAATCAGCTCGCCCGAAAAGCCAACTCCGCCGGATATGTTCAGGCAGCAGCGGAGTGCACAGCTCTGATCGAAAAGATAGATACGCTAATAGATCAAATTAACGAATAACCATGATTGCCAAAATATCGAAAGGCGGTTCGTTCGGCGGAGCCGTCGATTACGTCCTTGACAAAGGAAAAGACGCCGAATTGCTCGCCGGACTGGGCGTCCGGATGAAAGACCGGGATTCCATCGTCCGCAGCTTCCGAATGCAGGCGGCACTGAATCCGCATCTTTCGAAGCCCGTCGGCCACATCGTCCTCGCCTTTTCGGCACAGGACGCCGCACGGCTCGACAACAGGCGGATGGTCGGAATCGCCGCGGAGTATCTCTCCGGCATGGGCATCCGAAACACGCAGTTCATCATCGCCCGCCACCGCGACCGGGAACATCCCCATCTGCATATCCTTTTCAACCGGGTGGACAACGACGGCCGTACCGTCTCCGACCGCAACGACCGCTACCGTTCGGAGCGACTCTGCAAGGAGCTGACCGTCCGGCATGGGCTCTACTTCGCATCGGGCAAAGAGAATGTCAAGGAGCACCGCCTGCGCGAACCGGACAAAACGAAATATGAAATTTTCCACGCGCTGCGCGACGCCGTACCCCGCTGCCGCGACTGGCCGGAGTTGACGGCAGCGCTGCGGCACGAAGGGATCGCTACCGAGTTCCGGATGCGCGGCGGCACATCCGACGTACAAGGCGTCGTCTTCGCCAGGAACGGCTACCCGTTCAACGGTTCGAAAATCGACCGGCAGTTCAGTTTCTCCAAAATCGACCATGCGCTGAGCCTGAACCGCCGACAAGCACTCTCCGCAAACGAACGCGGTTCTGTAAGCAATCCGGTCGCATCGTTCAGTCACCTGCTCGAAGATCTTCTGCAACCGGTCTACGATGCGGACGAAGAACGGCGCCTTCAGGAACGACTGCGCAAAAAGAGAAAACAACACCGACTTTAATCGACAATACCTATTATTTATGGACACGAACACGATTATCGAACTTTTCGAAGAACTGAGAAAACAACTCACCTCCCTCAGCCGCAGAATAGACGACCGCAACATATCCGCCCCAGCTCCAGTAACAACGGATGATAAAATCGCCCGACTGCTCGAAACGGCCCAATTCACCCGCACGAATGTCGAACGGGTACGCATGGAACTTGCAGACCGCATTACAACTATCGGAAAAGAGACTGAAAACCATACCGAGAAAATTATTGCGGCCGTCGCTCATCCTGCGCAACCCGCAGCCCAACGGCATATCCACGTCATCGACTTCAACACCTCCTGGGCACTACTCTATATGGCGATCTCTTTCATCGTGATTCTCTGCGGCGGCATCCATATTACTAAATTATACGACCGTATTGCCAACCTGCGTGATACGGAATTGAAATACCGTTACGTTCAAATGATGGGCGACATCGACGAGCAAAAATTGCGCAACTTGAACGCCCTCTTCTACGATTCCGAACGCCGCGCAGACCGTCGCTCGCTCCGGCAACAAGTTGAGCGTTACGAAACAGCCGTCCGGGAAGCAATCGAGAATCAACAACGTAGCGTTATCCGAAAGCAGGAAGCAGAAGATATCCGGCAAAAAGCAAAGCAGTTCCAAAAGGAATTAGACATTACAAAATAATCATACGCGCCTGTTATCTAATCAGAGTTAACAGGCGCGTATTACTTATCTTGCAAAATCATTATGCAACTCTTCTATACGACTCTTCCAACTTACCCATAGCTATCCCATTCAATTATTTTCGTTCCACTTCTTACACTGCTCCATAATCGTATTCAAAGCATCTTCCTGCCCTGCAGGCGGATAATCATACTTTTTCAACAACCGTTTGACAATACGCCGCATTCCGGCACGAGCACTCTCCTTCATATTCCAGTCGATCGTTTTGTTACGCCGGAGTGCATCCGTCAGCTCACGTGTAATAGCGATCAACTGATCGTTGGAATAGAAATCTTTTACAGCCTCAGGCTTGGTCAACGCATCATAAAAGGCAAGTTCTTCGCTGTTCAGATTAAGCGACTCGCCGGCCTTTTCGCCGAAAATGATCTCACGGGCTATTTTCAGTAATTCTTCGATAACCTCTTCGTTCGTCAGCATCCCTTTCAAATAGCGACTCATGGCATCGGACAGAATTTCCGAAAACTTCTCGGCTCGTACCGTATTCGTTCGCTGATATAGTTGTACCTGTTCTGCAATCAACCTACGCAATAATTCTACGGCGAAATTCCGTTCCTTCATCCGGGCAACCTCTTCAAGGAATTTCGGATCGAACAAAGAGAACTCCTCCTTAATATCGGAGAAAAGATTAATTACCCCTTCGCTCTTGATACTCTGCTTGAGCAATTCATTAATACGCCCGTTGATCTCACGGAACGAAATCTTACCCTTGCCCTCCACGCGCGTCAGTAATGTGCGCACCGCCTCAAAATAGGCAGCTTCGATACGCTGCTCGTAATTCAGCAAACTCTGACAAAGCGACAATGCCTGCCGCAGCAGCAGCGCCTCTTTGATATAGAGTTTTTTCGTTTCCATCCGCTCAGGGGACTGCATGAAATCGACACCTCCGCTGATGGCTTTCGCCCGCTCCAAATCAGACTTACCGAAGAAAGCGCCATAATTGAATCCATACATCAGATCACGGCAAACGTCCAGTTTCTTTTGAAACTCCGGATAGGCGGTTTTAGCCACATCCGTATCACCATAATTTTTGCGGTCACGGTATGTATAATCGTTCATCGCCGTCTTCAACGCCGAAGCGATACCCACATAATCCACAACCAAACCGCCTTGTTTATCCCCGAACACACGATTCACACGAGCAATAGCCTGCATTAGATTGTGTCCGGACATCGGTTTATAAACATACATCGTCGAAAGCGAAGGTACGTCGAAACCCGTAAGCCACATATCAACTACGATGACGATTTTCAACGAGCTGTCGTTGTCTTTGAACCTCTTCTCCAACTCTTTCTTGTGGGAATCATTTCCGATAATCGCCCGCCAGTCTTCCGGATCTTTATTACCGGAAGTCATCACAACAGCCAGCTTGTCACCCCATACCGGGCGCATTTCGAGAATCCGACGGTAAATCTTGATCGCTATCGGCCGCGAATAGGCTACTATCATCGCCTTACCCGTCTGCTCGTATTGCCGGAATTCCTCATAGTGTTTTACGATGTCCTCGCACAATGATGCCACCGTCGCGTCAGCTCCAAAGATCGAATCGATCCGCCCCAATTCACGCTTGCTTTTCTCAATGACATACTCTTCCGCTTCCTCGGCCATCGCATCATACTCCGCATCAATACGTCGCAAGGTCTGCTCGTCGAGTTTCAGATTGATTACACGGCTCTCGTAAAATACCGGCCGTGTCGCACCGTCATCCACCGACTGCGTCATATCGTACACGTCGATGTAATCGCCGAATACTTCGCGTGTCGACCGATCTTTTTGCGCAATAGGCGTTCCGGTAAACCCGATATAGGTAGCATTCGGCAACGCATTACGCACCAGACGCGCCGCGCCGATTACAACTTTGGCCTGCATCACCCCGTCAGCATCCGTAACCATTCGGACCCTCTCCTCCAATCCATATTGACTGCGATGCGCCTCGTCGGCCATAACGACTATGTTTCGTCGTATCGAAAGCGGTTCTTCGCTCTCCTCGAATTTCTGCATCGTCGAGAAAAAGATACCGTTCGCTTCGCGTCCCGCCAATAATTCCCGAAGATGAGCCCGACTTTCGGCTTGCACGGGTGTCTGACGCAAAAAATCCCTGCAACAAGCGAACTGCCGGTACAACTGGCCGTCCAAATCGTTACGGTCTGTCAGCACGACAATCGTCGGCGACGACATCGCCTGCTGCAACTGCTTGGCGAAAAAGACCATCGACAATGACTTTCCGCTGCCCTGCGTATGCCAAAACACGCCACCCCGACCATCCGTCTCAGCTGCTTTGACCGTCGAAAGCACAGCCTTGCGTACGGCATAAAACTGATGATAAGCACTTAATATCTTAACGCGCTGTTTACCGTCTTTCGAGTAACAAATAAAATTCCGCAACAATTCAACAAACCGCGTTTTTTCGAACATTCCCGCGAAAAGCACATCGAAATTCGCGCTATGGGTATCCTCATAACTCCCATCCACCGTCTTCCACTGCATAAAACGGTCTTCACCCGCCGTGATCGTCCCCGCCTTAGTCATCCCCTGATCGCTCATCACACAAAAAGCGTTATAAATAAAGAGAGACGGAATCTCCTGCATATAGTTACGCAATTGTGCATAAGCTTCCGACACGTCCGTATTCTCACGCGAGGGCGATTTGAGCTCGACCACCACCAGCGGCAATCCATTGACAAATACGATCATATCCGCACGCCTTACCGAGTGCCCATCGACCGTCCATTGATTAGCGATTGTAAACCGATTATGTAATGGTGAATCATAATCGACAAGCCGGACATTTGCGGAACATTGCTCGCGGCCATCGAAATAATTGACAGCTACGCCATTTTGCAAGTAATCCGTGAACAATTCATTCTTCTGTACCAACGTTCCGCCCTCATAAGTTCGAATCTTCACCATGGCTTCGTCAATAGCGGCCTGTGGCAGTCCACGATTGATCTGCGGCAACATAGCCTCCAGTACCTCCACGTAAAGCGGTTCTGCATAGTCGCGTATCACATTGGGGCCGTACACATAATCGTAACCTAATTGCTCTCGAAACAACTCGAGAATGGCGTTTTCAAAATCATCTTCGGTGAAGTGCATATAATTGTTATTTTTTCACATACAAGTTAACAAGCTGTGATACCATATTACGCGCAGATTGCGTTGCGACATCAGAACTAATAGATTGTAAAGACAGGCTTCGTTTGATTTTACGTCTCAAATCACTAATGGTCGCTTCCTTATTGGCCCAATCTATATATTCGGTTTGCCGTGTAATAATTCGAAGAACATTCTGTTTTATAGCATCATCTGAAATATATTGTGATACGATATCATAAATAGCCTTATCAACTAACTCTTCTTTCACTACGGATTCAGCTATCTCAACTCTTTCCTTAGATTCTTCAGCTTTTATTGCATCAAAATCTATCTTTTCAAAAGATGAAGCGCTTCTGACATTAGATTTACACATACTATATTTGATATATGCCATCTGATGCTCCAACTCCGGAAATAAAGCCCCTTGGTTTATATTGTAGAAATTCAATTCTTCTAAAAGGCTTTCCTTACTTCCGGTCGGTATGATTATCCTTTCGCTCGCAAACTGGCTATTTAAAGAACAACTGCTCTTTTCGATCCGACTGGCGCCGTAATCAGATTTATTGAGTTGAATATTAATGCTACCAGAAAGCAAAAAAGCTCCGCTCTGCCGAATCAAACGTTCATTGTTGAATGTCGATATAACAAAGTAGGCATTTTGCATCACCTTTGCCAGTTCCTCAAAATCCTCGGCTTGTTTTATTTGACTGCGTAATCCTAATTTCTCGACCAATTGATGCAATACAATATCTCCGTTGAAATCCATTTCCGCAATTCGAGCCAACAGATCAATATCATCTGAATTATGCTTATGTCCATAAGCCCGTCTATAATAAACAGCTCCATCGACATCATATTCATTATCAAATGGATGATCGGAATCGACATCAATAGTATCAGATTCTTTATAATTCTTGTCGTAGTTTTCTTTATCTTCACATTTTGCACACGCAAAATACAACGCGACTAAAGGGTTTAGCGTTACATCCAACATTCTGGTTGGCAGTCCATAATGTTGTAATTTTGTCAGTCGTTCAAATGCACTTCGGCCGCCAAATTCAAAAGGAGCACGAGCACAAGCCTCGGATATAATATCGGATTCAATCGTCAGGTTATTCTCTCTAAATAAACATGGGCGCACATCCCAATTTTTATTGGATTGGCCCCTGAAAAAGAATCGCTCATTGCTACCTTCATTGGCAGCTTGCAACTGAGAAATATATGCAACATCACTACTGTCCCGTAAAAGCGGGCAAGTCGGTCTTTGAAATAGTTGAAACATAGTCTATTAGAAGTAATTTTTCATGTGCGACGATTTGAATTTGTAATTTTGCAGCCCATAAAGGGACTGCTCTATGAACAAAGACAAATATGTATTCGCTCAATTGGTTGCATTTCTCGACAACAACAAGTTCCGTCACCTGGTTGACAAGTATGATGGGAACAGGTATGTCAAGAACTTCACCTGCTGGAATCAGCTCATGGCACTCATGTTCGGACAACTCTGTAACCGTGAGAGCCTGCGTGATGTTGTCGTTGCATTGGAGACTCACCAATCCAAATGTTATCACCTTGGAATGGGGCGTAATCCAATAGCGAAAACGACATTTGCCACAGCGAATCAGAATCGTGACTACAGGATCTTTGAAGACTTTGCCTTCTTCATGATGGAACAGGCTCGCAAGAAACGAGCAACCGACATCTTCAAGCTGAAGGGGAATGTTTATGCATTTGATTCAACAACGATTCCGCACTGCTTGTCAGTATTCTGGTGGGCAAAGTTCCGCAAGAAGAAAGGAGGCGTTAAGGCGCATGTCCTTTATGATCTGGAGTCCCAAGTTTCTGCTTTCTTCCATATTACGACTGCATCGGTACACGATTCAAAGGCAATGAAGGAGATTCCCTATGAATCAGGTTCTTACTACGTATTTGACCGTGGTTACAATGCATTCAAGGAACTCTACAAGATTTGTCTTAATGAATCATACTTCGTGGTTCGGGCGAAGAAGAACTTACAGTACAAGTGTACGAAATGGAAACGTAGATTGCCTAAGAATGTGCTTTCTGATTCCGTTATTGAACTCACGGATGTGAACACACAGAAGAAGTTTCCTGAGAGGCTGCGACTTGTGAGATTTCACGATGACGAGCAAGACAGAGACTTCGCATTTTTGACGAATGCATTCCATCTTACCGCTCTCGAAATTGCTAATCTCTACAAGAACCGATGGCAGATTGAGTTGTTCTTCAAGTGGCTCAAGCAGCACCTCAAGATTAAGAAATTCTGGGGCACTACAGAGAACGCTGTCAGAATACAAATTTGCTCTGCAATCATAACTTATTGCCTTGTCGCCATCGTCCAACACGACATGCGACTAAAGCGGTCAACTTATGAGGTCCTGCAGATTTTGAGCATCTCACTAACGGATAAGACTCCACTGAGAGATCTCTTCGAAAAGACTAATTTCAACGATGTCAAAGAACTCGATTATCCCCTCTTGGAGGGACTATTTGATTAATATTAACTTCGTCCCAATTTTAACGGGACACTAATGATGCTACATGAACAAATCCGGATACGGATTCTCCGGGATATATCGTGTTTTTCTTCAAATATCCCAGCTTTTTGACCTGTTGTTCGTCCTGCAAGGCCTGACCGAAATCAGCGATCCGCTGCTGTGAGGCCATGTTGGCCTGATAGGCTGCAGAGGGATTATAAGTCGTAGTCGTATAAGACGAATAACCGCCGTAGCTGCTGTAACCGGTCGTCGTGGAGGTCGAATAACCTGCGCCGGCAGCAGCCATTCCTTCGCTGACACCCATCAAAACAGCGGCCCAGGTCTGCGACCGGTTCACTTTCTTCAGATAGCTATCGCAAGACCAGACCTGCAGATCGGTGGCGACATCGTGTTCGTCTACGGAATAGGCCGTCATATCGGTCTCCGGATTGAATTCGACCGGCGTCAACGAATTGTTGGAGATAATCACATCGACCCGATGCCACTTGCCGTAATCCCGGACGATGGCATCCGTCAACGCGATCGTCAATCCGTTTTTGAAATAGACTTCCCAGGGCACACCGTCCCGATAATCGGCCGAGCGCTCCGCTATGGCTGGTGATTCCCATACCGGCATGTCGTCCGCAATGCGGAATTTAAGCGTGTTCCCGCTGCCGTCCGCCAGCAAATAATAATCATGAACCGGCAGCCCTGCACGATATTCCACCATTCGGCAGGAGCCGTCCTCGTTGTATGTCTTGTACGTTCCGGACAATTCGCCGCCGGCATACAACGCACGCGTTTTCAACGTTCCATTCTCGTCGTATTGCCGATATTCGCCTTCCAACAATCCTCCCGAATAATATGATTTTTCCGACATGTGACCATTCTTGAAATAGGAAACAACGTCTCCGTCAAACACTGTCCGGCAATCATCGAGCGTATCGATTGTCTGAAAATGCCCTTCTCTCCGCAATTCTCCCGAAATATAAAAATCCTTGAACATTTTGAGCCCCGCCGAATCCGCAGGATAAAGCGCCAGCCGATAATAATCGGCAAAAACCGGATTCCGCACCGTCACCCCCGAACGGCTATAGTAGAGTGTATCTATCCGCTCTTGCGACAAGGCACCGTTGCCTACCACAAACAACAATACGAACAATAAAACTCGGTTCATAAAATAACTGGGTTTCATAGGTTTCATCGCTTTTCCGATATCCGACACGCCGTTATCGTGTCAATTGTTCTTATTAATCAAGTTCACCACAACCTTCGTCATTACATCTTTCTCTTCTGTGCGACTCTCAGCAATCATGAGCGTCAGAGCGACCAGCGTATTGTTATCCAAAAGGCGCGAACCATCAGCACGGTAAAGAATCCGATTGTTTTCCAAAAACCAAAGGAACAGAAACGCTGCGATGCGTTTGTTGCCGTCGCTGAACGAGTGGTTCTTGACCGTCAAGTAAAGCAGATTGGCTGCCTTTTCCTCGACACTCGGATAGAGATCACACCCGCCGAAGGTCTGGTAAATTGCCCCCATTGTGCTTTTGAACGATTCGTCTTTTTCGTGAGCGAACAATTCGCTGCCTCCGAATTTCTCACGCAACACCTGCAATGCCGCCATCGCATTTTCATACGTCGCATGAAACGGTTCCTCCGCCGTGGTTGCCGCAACCTCCAACTGCTGATAGTCATAACGATCGAGCGTGTCGAGGCCATAAGTATAGTCCGTAATCACGCGCAGTAGCCCGACCGCCTCGGATTTCGTAACCTCCTTCGCAGCCAAGACATGGGAGAGCAGGCGAACAGTCTTTTTCAACTCCTCCAACTGCTCGGCTTTCGCTTGGGTATTGACGGCATAGCCTTTTATTAGGTACTCTTTCAAAATTTTGTTCGCCCAGATACGGAATTGTGTTCCGCGCTGTGACTTGACACGATATCCGACAGAGATAATCACGTCCAGATTATAAACTGTAATCTTACGCCTAACAGAACGATTGCCCTCTTGCCGAACTATCAAGTATTCCTTGACAGTTGCCTCTCGCTCGAGCTCGCCCTCTTTAAAGATATTATTTATATGAAGGCTCACATTCTGTTTGGTCGAATTGAACAACTCTACCATCTGCGCCTGCGTCAGCCACACGCTGTCGTTCTCCATGCGGACGTCCAGACGGGTCTCACCGTCGGCTGTCTGATAAATGATAATTTAGCAAGCTAATCGAAGGAAACCTCCTCGACGGAGAGCTCGCCGGACATGAGTTTGGGTAAAAGGGTGTCACGAAGAGATGATAATATCTGATTTTCATTAGAAACCTTGACAATTTCAGCAAAATAGGAATTAACAATTTTTGAATATTGCATAATGATATCTTCAGGAGGAACAATAACCTTAAATCTATCAATATCTGCTTTGCCTAAATGACTAACTGTTGTCCCAACTTTATAACTCTGTACAAATGCTAATTTAGGATAAACAAGAGAATAAATATAATATTTACTCACATAGTCATATTTGGGGACAAACTTACATAATCGTTGATTTAATACACCTTTTTCGCCTCGCCAGATATGCGGAATAAATTCAGCATCCATTCCTGCGATAATGTCCCCACACTCTACATATTCTGTATTAGGTAACACTTCTTTTGTATAATATTGAGGAGTGTATGTTTTCAAATCTCGAATCCGAATTAATGGTAATCCTTGTTTTTTATCGTTAAACAACGCAGATTTATATGGGGCTCCATAGATTACATCAATATAGGAGTATATTGTTCCTGTACTCCATCCCTTCGGAATTAGTCCTAACTCTGAATCAACGAATTTTCCGCCTTTGAATGGTTCAAAATCCACAAACCACGACTTAAACAGCGCTTTGGCCTGCTCCTCTAAATTATCATTTATCTGTTGATTTATATCTATTTTTTTACAGATTGAGTCTAAAATAG
>OOCQ01001910.1_pt1 | contig 10966 bp, 9 predicted proteins | sample 1671121 | NCBI WGS metagenome assembly OOCQ01 (sample SAMN06348124, study PRJEB24527) | human gut metagenome | biome: human gut; feature: ankylosing spondylitis patient; material: feces | host: Homo sapiens | place: China | collected 2015-10 | reverse complement strand
TATTACACATTTTTATTGTTTATAAAATGTGTCTACCTATATCAGTATAAGACAGCTGACTTTTCCGTTCTGTTTTTATCCCTCATATCCTATCGTTTTTTATGTATATACATCTGTGTTTTTTTATCTTTATTTTTAGCATATCATAAAAGTATTTAACAGTATTTTATTTCACAAAACTTAATTTTCCGGCAGTATTTTCCTTCTTATTTAAATAAGGAGTAACTTCACTCCGCATTCACATAGAAATAATTCAAACCGTTAATACAGAAATGACAGAATATTCTTTTACGGTTATGGAAATAATCACTAAATTTGCACGGAATGGAAAAGGAATACAGAACAAATGCTACGGAACTGACTGACGAAGAAATCATCGACGGTCTGCGCAACAAGGACGAACGCATTACACGACAGTTCTTCTATGGATACTGCCGGATGGCTTACTGCGTATGTGACAAGAAGTATGACCTGAGATTCAAGCCGGGGATGGACTTCTATGCCATCGCCCACGAATATTATCTCTCGCTCGACCGCCACGGCTGGCAACAGCTCAACGACCGCAAGCCGGGAATATCGCTCAGCACATGGATGGTAAACGGATTCCGATTCATCATCCTCGACAAGCTGAAGGCGCAGAAAAAGGAAATGCTCAGCGAAAGTTTCGAGAAACGCGTGGAAAGGAGAAACATAATGTTCGACGTTCCTGACGCCGACTTCCGGAAGGAAGTAAGGACTATGGTAGAGAGCCTGTGCGACAACTGTCTCGGCAGAGACAATACAGGCTCCATCATTCTGAAGATGATTCTCGTGGAAGGATTCAAGGGCAAGGAGGTTGCCGCACAACTCGGCATCACACCGTCCGCCGTGACGCAACGCTATCAGAAGCTGATGGCGAATTTCGTCGTTCCTTATTTCAAGAACTATTACGAAGAGCCGTATCACGCTGAGGAATGCAGCCCGGTAATGGCAGATATAAGAGAGGAGGCAATGCCAAAGTGTTGCTGCCGTGCAGGAGCTGGCGAAAGCATGCCTAAAATATCTTCATTTGACAATATAAGAAAAATCACTATGGACTACAGCAAGAGAATCACGCCTGACTATATCAACAGTCTGGCAGAGAATGAGATTTTCGTGTTCGGCAGCAACCTCGCCGGCATGCACGGAGGCGGTGCAGCTCGCACGGCACGTCTGCACTTTGGTGCCGTGATGGGACAAGGCACAGGACTTCAGGGGCGCAGCTATGCCATACCGACAATGCAGGGCGGACCGGAAACGATACAGCCATACGTGGACGAGTTTATCGGCTTCGCCGTGCAGCATCCCGAACAGCGTTTTCTGGTTACGCGCATCGGCTGCGGCATTGCCGGATTTGATGCCGAGGACATCGCCCCTCTCTTTGAAAAGGCAAAGAAGGTTGACAACATCTGTCTGCCCGATGACTTCTGGAAGTGTTTGGAGTAGCTGTCTGACAATAGGTACGGCCTTAGCTGCTTACGATAATAAAAAAAATCCTTCATACCCGTGATTTTCCTTTTAAGGAGAATATGGCATGAAGGATTTCTTTTCTTTGTTTTATTCTTACTAGGCTATTTTCTTGTAAACATCAGATGAAGAGTGTGGGGCTCCTGCGGAACGGAATACTTGGTCAATACGCCAGGGCCGCAGCTGCTGTTGCCAAGTCCCATCATTCGGGCGTCTATATTCAGGTAGACATTGTCCTCTGCCTGCAAGTCGCAGTCGTGAGCAACAGTAGACAGTTGCGCCTCAGAATACGGCAGAGCCGAGAAAGAGAACGGCTTGCCGTCGGCTGTCGTAACAGTGTAGCCTTTGCCCTTTGCTGTCGTGAGCGAGAGGGTTACCGTCTGCTCATGGTTGCCGCTCGACTGCGGACGCGGATAGTGTACATACTCCTGTGGCACGCTGCTTGTCCATCTGCCGATGGATGTTGCCTCAAGACGGTCTACATAGCTGTCCTGCAGTCCCCTACCATACCATGAAAGCTGCGTCATGTCCTTGTCAAGAACAAACGTATTGCCCACACACGGCAATGGCGGAAGTTGTCCTTCCGGAGTATAGACGGCCTTGAAGTCTACTGAGCCAGAGGCATCCATAGTGTAGAGATAGTCTGCAGTTATTTTTCCATTTACGTATCTGCATTCCTGTGTTACTGCGACAGTTACCGTTCCATCGGCATTGCGCTTGGAAGAGAGCGGCTTGACGGTAACGACCTCCGGATTGTCGAGGCGGTTGTTCTTCCAGTCCTTTGCTATCCAGTTGCCGAAGCCCTTGTCGTTGTCCATAGGAGCACGATAGAAATGTGGCTTCACGGCATTGAACCATTCCTCGGCAGCCTTAACGTCGGCTTGTCTGCCCGTCTTGAGCGCTGCCGGCTTGAAAGCCGAAGAGAGCTTGTCGTTAATGGCAAACTGCTCGTGTCTTACTTCGAAGCCTGCCTTAGCCCACTTAGTGTCGCTTTTCAGCTGAACGCTTATGTTCAGACGTACATCGGCATCGGCATTGTATTTGACCGAAGGAACAGTAAGGTCCTTTATCTCCCCCTTCTTTATCACCTTTCCGTTCTCCGTTATGGTATAAAGAAGACGGTAGTTCTGCATCTCCGCCATATTGTCGCGGAGCACGACATCCAGCTTGTTGCCGTTGAGTTTGAGAGCCATAGGGGCATATACCTGCTTCACCTCAAAATACTTGGGAGTAGGTTTGCGGTCGGACGATACGATGCCCTTTACGCAGAATGCCTTCAGGTTAGGCACATCGCCGAAGTCGCCGCCGTATGCCACCATCAGCTTGCCGTCGCTGCGGCGTTTGAAGATTCCTTCGTCCGCCCATTCCCAGATGAAGCCGCCGAGCATACGCTTATGGCTGTATATCTCGTCCCAATAGTCTTTGAAGTTTCCCAGGGCATTTCCCATGGCATGGGCATACTCACTGGTGAGGACAGGACGGTTGTCGTTGGTCTTTCGGGCAATACTGAGCAGTCGTTCCCAACGGGCATTTTCGGGACGTTCCATGTTGTTGTCCTTCACTCCCGGATTGAGATACTCACCCTGCACTCTGGGATAGAAGCGACTTATGACATCAACTGATTCCGGATCCTTATTGTCCGGACCTTGTGCTCCCTCATAATGCACTGGTCTTGTGGGGTCATACTCATGAATCCAAGCTGAGGTCATGGCAAAGTTCGGTCCCCATCCCGACTCGTTTCCAAGCGACCAGAACACAACGCTGGCATGATTTCTGTCGCGCATCACCATCCGCTGCGTGCGGTCTATGAAGGCTGCAGCCCAAGTAGGGTCGGAAGCGAGTGTACCTCTCAGTCCATGCTCCTCAAGGTCGGTCTCGTCCATGAGGTATATTCCGTATTCATCACACAGTTCATACCACCGCTCCGTATTGGGATAATGACAGGTTCTGACGGCATTGATGTTGCATTGTTTCAGCAGCTTGATGTCTTCTATCATTCGTTCCTCCGTCATGACATGTCCTGTTTCGGGGTCCATCTCGTGGCGGTTCACGCCGCGCAGCCTTACCTGCTTGCCGTTGACGAGCATCATGCCGTCTTTTATTTCCACACTTCTGAAACCTATCTTGGTTTCAGACCTCTCCACGGCATTGCCGGTAGAGTCGACAAGGGCGAGCTTCAGTGTGTATAGATACGGATGTTCGGCATCCCATTTATAGGGATTCTTTATGGTGGTCTTCAGCCATCCGTATGGAGCATAGCCTCGCTGCGGATTGCGCTGGTTGAGAATCTTTCCTTTTTTGTCGAGATTGAGCATAGGCTCAGCAGGTTGCCACAAGGCAGTATCGGTGACAGCCTTTCCCGTAGCATCATAAAGCATTGCCGTGATGCGATAGCCTGTGCCACGCTCAGAATCGAACACAGCAAGCTTAGGGTCAATAACGAGTTCGGCATCCTTGTAGTCTTTGTCGAGCAAAGTGCGCACCCCGAAGTCAGCAATGCGTATCTTCGGCGTGGCATAAAGTTCTATGCCACGGTGTATTCCGGCAATGCGCCACATGTCCTGATCCTCAAGATAGCTGCCATCGCTGTATTTCATCACCTTCAAGGCTATCTGGTTCTCGCCACTCTTTAGGTAAGGCGTCAGACAGAACTCCGCCGGTTCCATGCTGCCCTGCGAATAGCCCACTTCCTGTCCGTTGACATAAAGATAGAAAGCACTGGACACAGCTCCGAACCTTACAAACACCTCTTTGCCTTTCCATTCCGCCGGAACGGAGAACGTGCGGCGGTAGCATCCCGTGGGATTGCGCTCCACATAGGCTGTATAGTTTTTCTTAGGTTCCTTCATTACAAACGGTGGGTCTATCTTGAAGGTATAGCCCGAGCTGCTGTATATGGGAGTGCCGTAGCCATTCATCTCCCAGTCGCCCGGCACAGGGAATGTCTTCCATCCGGAATCGTCAAACGAAGTATTGAAGAAGTCCTGTGGTTGTTCATCGGGAGTCTTTGTCCAGTTGAACTTCCATTCGCCATTGAGCGACATCTGCATATCTCCATTCTGTGAAAGATAAGGAATGAAGGCTGCACGTGCCGGCATACGGTTCTTTTGCAGCACATACTGGTTCTCCCAATCGTGTTGCTGTGCGTTGGCGTTAAGGCATAGGACCACAGCCGCCGCAATTATAAAGTGTTTCATAAAGTCTTTCCTTTATTATATATAATAATGTGTAATTACAATATATAAGACGCTCCAAGGGCGGAAATGTAACTATCGGTGGCTGTCAATGGTCTGCGGACTTGTCATGCTCTTGGGGTTATAATGTTTTTAACAAGGTTGTTAAAAATGTGTGTTTCTTTTTTTATCCATATTTCCATTGATAATGGTATACCTTAATTCCGCAATACTATTATAAATTAAACTTTTTAAGTACCTGAGCAACAAAAAGTTGCTCAGGATTTTGCCATGTCGAAGAATTCACTTATCTTAGTGTTGCAAAAATAAACAAGCAAAACTCTGATGACACTTCGTACTTGTAGCTCTGACACTATTGCATTGAGCAAGCTCTACTTTTTTGTAGTTGAACCGCAAGTTGCGAAGGATGCAACAAGCCCGACTAACGCAAATATGTTTATGAATTGTTTCATAAGAGGATATCCGATGCTTGACATCTTTTCCACATAGTATTATATTTCCATTTGTCATACAGGTAAGCAAAGACAAAGGATAGTACGGCAATAACTGCCAAAACTATTTTGTTACTTTTGATATTCATAATATTTAATCCTAAATTAGCGTATAATTTAATTCTTTTAGTCGTAGTCGGGAAGGCTCATCTAAATGCGTGCATAAAAAGAAAACTCTATTTCCTATGCTCTTTATTGAGTTCGGAATGGTGATGCTTTGAAGAGATTCGCAACCACTAAAGGCTCCATTTCTTTTGGCACTTCTTTTATATGCGCCGTAGATTAAAATCCATAAAAAGCTATGCTTTTGCAGATTGTATCCCTTAAAAGTATGGCTTTTTGTGGATTCAATACCAAAAAAGTATTGTTTTTTTAAGGAAATGAAAAGGGAAATGCTTATATTTGCCATCAAATAAGTATCAGGCTATTATGGGCGAGAACAAATACATACGGTTTGACTGGGCGATGAAACGACTGCTCAGACAAAAAGCAAACTTCGGAATCCTTGAGGGTTTGCTTACTACTTTGCTTGGCATGAAGATCAAGATCAAACGGATGCTTGAGAGTGAAAGCAATCAGGATGATGAGTCTGACAAGTATAACCGAGTGGATATGCTTGCAGAGAACGATAAGGGTGAACTGTTCTTAATTGAGGTGCAGAACAATACGGAATATGCTTACTTCCAGCGTATGCTGTTCGGCACGTCGAAACTTGTTACGGAATATATCAAGAAAGGTGAAGGATACGAAAACGTGCGCAAGGTGTACAGTGTGAACATCGTGTATTTCTCTTTGGGCAAGGGGACAGACATCGTTTATCACGGCAAGACAGAGTTCCGTGGCATACACAATGGAGACTTGCTTGAACTGAGTCCGTTCCAGAAGCAGAAATTCAATGTTGATGTAGTAAGCGACCTTTATCCTGAGTATTATATAATGAAGGTGAACGATTTCAACCGTGTGGCGAAGAACTCCATAGAGGAATGGGCATACTATCTGAATACGGGAGATGTGCCCAAGGGTGCAAAGGCACCAGGTATGGAGGAAGTTAAGGAACAGCTTACGATAGACCGCATGGACAAGTCGGAACGTTCTGCCTATTACAAGCATCTCGACAATATCGTAATACTCCGCGACAATATATATACGGAACGAGAGGAGGGAAGACTTGAAGGTCGCGCAGAAGGACGAGAAGAAGGACGTCTTGAAGAGCGCAGACAAAATGCAAAGAAGATGAAAGAATTGTCTGTACCCGTTGAAACGATTTCTCAGGTCACAGGCTTGTCTGTTGATGAGATAGACAGTCTGTAGGTATGCGGTATTTTTTCATTCTCGTTAAAGGTCGGCACACACAAAATAAACTGTAAGTTTTATCCATAATTTTATATAAATAATTAAGTGAAACTCAATACCTTTGCACCACAAATCAAAATAAGGAGAATATCATACACCGATGAAACTGTTGATTAAAAACATGGTTTGCCCACGCTGCATTATAGCGGTGAAGGATATACTTGAGGCAGAAGGTGTAAAGGTGAAGTCTGTTGCCTTGGGTGATGCCGAGACTGAGGGAGAGCTTACTGACGGACAGCGTATTGCCATAGCAAGGCGATTGCAGGATATGGGGTTTGAATTGCTCGACGATCCGCGTTCGCAGTTAGTGGAACAGATACGCATTACCGTACAGGAATTGGTAAGGATGAAAGGAGAGCGCCCCAAGATGTCAGATTATCTCTCGCATAATCTCAAGAAGGACTATAGCACACTTAGCAAACTATTCTCCGAAGTGCGGGGCATCACAATAGAGCGCTTTGCCATAGCCCACCGCATAGAATACGCCAAGGAACTGCTGTGCTACAGCCTGCTTTCCACAAGCGAAATAGCCTACACTCTTGGATACAGTTCGCCTGCACATCTGTCTTCACAATTCAAGCAGGTCACGGGTATGACACCCAAGGAATTCCGTGCGCTTGAACAGCACGGCAGGCTCTCTTTGGATGAATTGTAAGGAAAAGGACGTACAACAAAAGAACTTGATATTTATATGAGAAGAACAATTTTGGGTGTTTTGGGATGTCTGTCCGTATCGCAGCAGATGATGGCGCAGACGGACAGCATAGCCGGAGCACATGAATTGAAAAATGTGGAAGTGAAAGCTACGAAAGGTGTTAAGTCGAGATTCAGGATAGACAATACGGATATTATCGGACAAGGACAACTGATACGAGCTGCTTGCTGCAACCTGGGAGAATCGTTTACCACCAATCCTTCTGTCGACGTAAGCTACAGCGATGCCGCCACAGGAGCAAAGCAGATAAAGCTGCTCGGACTGAGCGGTACTTATGTACAGATGCTCACCGAAAACATTCCAAATCTGCGTGGAGCATCCTTGCCTTATAGTCTCGGCTATGTGCCAGGACCGTGGATGCAGTCGATACAGGTGAGCAAGGGAGCGTCAAGTGTGAAAAACGGGTATGAGAGCACTACGGGACAGATAAACATAGAGTTTCTCAAGCCGCAAGGCACTGACGGAGTAAGGGCAAACGTCTATCAAGACAACGAATTGAAGACAGAAGTCAACCTGGACGGAAGCATACATCTTACCGACCGCCTTTCTACGGCAACCCTTCTCCATTTCGAGAACCGTCAGATGGACCACGATGGCAATGACGACGGATTTATGGATATGCCCAAGTTGCGACAATACAATATAATGCACAGATGGGCGTATGTGTCGCCGCGATGGATAAGCCAACTGATGGTGCGCGCCTTGCATGATGAGCGCAAAGGCGGACAAAGCCTGAAACACACAAATACGGATTCTGCGGAACTTCCATACTCCACCTCGGTCAAGACCAACCGCTATGAGATGCAGTGGAAAAACGGCTTCACACTTAACAGCGACCATAACACATCGGTAGCCTTGATGATGCATGGCTCATGGCACGATGCGGACAACATCTTCGGTATGACCCGATATGATGTAACTCAGAAGAACGGCTATGCACAACTGATGTTTGAAACGGATATCAATGAGCATAACAATATCAGTGTCGGCGCATCGCTTAACCACGATTATTATGATGAGCGATTCAATCCATTGGGTGCAACGCCTGATGCAGGAAGCAAAGCGACGAAGGAAACGACCCCAGGCCTCTATGCCCAATACACATACAAGCTGGGCGAAAAGCTAACTGTCATGCCAGGCTTGCGTTGGGATCATTCAAGCCTTTACGGTGGCTTCGTCACTCCCCGGCTGCACATCAAGTATTCACCATCCGACATTTTCACGCTACGCACATCCATCGGCAAGGGCTATCGCACACCGCATGCCTTGGCAGAGAACGTAACGTTATTGGCAAGCGGCAGAGGGATTATCATCGATTCCGACCTGAAGCAGGAAGAGGCATGGAACATGGGAGCTTCCGTCGGTATGAACATTCCGCTCTTCGGCAAGAACCTCGAGCTGAATGCGGAGTATTACTATACCGACTTCAAGCATCAGATGATAATGAACTTCGACGGAGCCAGAGGCGAACACACCTTATCGTTTGAGAATCTTGACGGCAAGAGCTATAGCCATACGTTCCAGGTGGATGCCACATATCCATTGCTGAGCGGGATGACTGCCACTGCCGCTTTCCGTTTCAACGATGTGAAGTGTACCTACGACGGAGTGCTTCGCCTGAAGCCTCTCACTTCGCGCTATAAAGGATTGCTAACCCTTTCGTACAAGACGCCGCTCGAACTGTGGCAGTTCGACATGACGGGCCAGCTGAATGGCGGTGGCGAGCTTTACGACCAGAGTCGCTATCCTGCCTATTTCCAGTTGCAGGCACAGGTGACGCGCGAGTTCCACAGGTTCAGCATATACTTGGGTGGCGAGAATCTCACCAACTATAAGATAGACAATCCCATCCTCCACCCCCATCATCCATGGAGTGCAGCCTTCGATGCCACACAGGTATGGGGACCCGTCACGGGAGCAATGGCTTACATCGGAGTAAGATTCAAGTTAGAGAAGTTGTAGACGAGCAGGCATCCTCGCCAACATGTCAACCCGTTAACTCATCAACAGATAAATCATTAAACAAAAAAAATATGAAGAAAAATCTTTTAGCAGCATTTATGCTGGTAGCTGCCGGCAATGCTTTTGCCAAGACATCAGCAGACACATTAGTAGTAACAACCCAACCACAGATGCATTGTCAGAACTGTGAGAAGAAAATCAAGAGCAACATCCGCTTTGTCAAGGGTACAAAGAAAATCAGTACCTCGGTGGATGAACAGAAGGTGACCATCGTCTACGATTCCAAGAAAGCCAATTATGACGACTTCGTTGCGGCTTTCAAGAAGATAGGCTATGAGATAAAGAAGAAATAACAACAGCTGAAGTCTCAGACTCCAGCTGTTGCCTCCGGCTCCAACTATAATCTCCGACCTCTGTGTAATCCAGAGGCCGGATTTATTTTATCCCCAATCGATCATTAGGTCGTTTGGGGATTATTCGGCAGCATTCAGAAACGCCTTCACCCTTGCCGTATACTCCTTGTGATGGTCACGATATGCCATAGCGTGTACAGAGCCCTTGGCTATGAAGATTGCCTTCCTGCCCTTTGTCTTTGCATCGAATAAAGGACGAAGCATGGCGTAAGGCACAAAGGCATCCTTGTCGCCATGGATGAAGAGCATCGGTTTCGTGCTTTTCTTCACCTGTTCTATCTGTCGTGCTTCCGAGAACGACCATCCGTATCTCTGTTGGCAAAGCCAGGAAGTTGTATTCATCAGTGGGAACGACGGCAAACCGAACTCCTCCTTCAGCTGACCGGCAAATTCATCCCACACGCTCGTATAGCCACAATCTTCCACAAACATTTCCACATAATCCGGAGTCTTCTCGCCCGATACAGCCATCGTGGTGGCTGCACCCATAGAGATGCCGTGAATGACTTGCTTTGTGGATGAATACCTTGACGCTCTGAACACATCATTTGCCACTTCCGCCCATCTTATCACGTCCCATCTGTCCTGCCACCCCATCTGTATATGGTCGCCATCGCTCTGTCCGTGTCCATACAGGTCGGGCAAGAGCACATTATATCCCAAATCATGGTTGTATAGATAAGCGATATGCAGCATTCCCTCGGCACGCACCTTATAGCCGTGCACCACAACTGCCGTATTGGCTGTTGCCTTTGGCGCATAAAGAAAGATGGCGTGTGCCTTGTAGCCGGAGGGCATAGTGAGGAACGTATCCTTCACGCAATGGTTCCGGTATATGGAATCCATCCACGCCGTAGTCCACGGACATTCGTTTCGTGTTCTGTTCTTCCAGTGTTCCGCCGTCATGCGTTCCTCTTTCGGATAGCCGAGCGAATAGTCAAGCATATAGCTGCTGGCTCCATACAATGCAAGAACCAACATAACTGCCATCCCCAACGTTATCCATACCTTTATATAACAGGACTTTCTGTTCTCTCTCTGCTTCATATTAAACTCCTCTTTTTACAAATTTATATTTCCGCTTCAAAATTAAGCAAAATAATGGAAATAACATGTAATAAATAAAGAATAAGCGAAACGCTGGCCTGAATAATAAGACCAACGCTCCGCTACCTTACAGGGGAATTGAATATAATACAATTATTCTGTTGCAGTGAGCCTATTGCAGATAGATGAAATAAAGTTTCATTTTTATCTATATTGTTTATACTTTTATCATTCTTGCATAATTATATTTTAGGCTCATCCGATATTTGGAGTGATGTAAACAGGAGATTGTTTGAAACTATAGCT
>OOCQ01001905.1_pt1 | contig 10999 bp, 11 predicted proteins | sample 1671121 | NCBI WGS metagenome assembly OOCQ01 (sample SAMN06348124, study PRJEB24527) | human gut metagenome | biome: human gut; feature: ankylosing spondylitis patient; material: feces | host: Homo sapiens | place: China | collected 2015-10 | reverse complement strand
CTTTGATGGCGGCCACGACGGCGGCGTCCGCCGGGGTGGGCACGGTCACGCGGACGATCTGGCAGCCCGCCTTGGCGACGCGCTCTGCCTGGGCCACGTTGCCCGCAATATCCTTGACGGGCACATTCAGCATCGTCTGGACGGCAATGGGGTTCGTGCCGCCGATTTTAATGCTGCCGATCTTGACTTCTTTTTTTAATTGACGCTGCATCGTAGTTCTCCTTATAAGAATCGTGAAATATCGTGCATCGTGACCAGAATCATCAGCCACACCAGCGCCCCCGTACCCGCCGTGTTGATCACGCCCTGCACGCGGGGCGGCACAGGATGGCCGGTCAGACCCTCCCACGCAAGGAACAGCAGCTTGCAGCCGTCCAGCGCCGGGATGGGCAGCAGGTTAAAGATGCCGACGTTGATGGTCAGCAGAGCCAGCAGGGACAGTACCTCCCGCCAGCCGTAGTGCACGGCCTGATTGACCGCCGACACCGTGCCGAGGGGGCCGGACAGTTCCTCCACGCCCACCTTGCCGGCGAGCAGGTCAAAAAATCTGCCCAGAATAGCCCTGCTGTAGTAACTATACATATCGCAGGTCATGACAATGACGTGCCGCAGGTCCTTTTTCATCGGCTCAACGCGGAAATCCGTGCCGTACAGCACATTGCCGTCCGCGTCGCGCGTCGGGGTGAAGGTCACACCCTGCAGCTCCAGGACCTCGCTGCCGCGCAGGACCACCACGTTGCAGGTTTCCTCCTCACCGGTGTAAAACATATCGGTTATGTCGTAGAGCGTCCAGCAGGGGTTGCTGCAAATCTGCAAAATCGTGTCGCCCTCCTGCAGGGCTGCGGAGCTTGTGGCGTTCTCGCTGAAATCCGCAATCGTCGTGCTGCCGACCTTGCCCATGGTAAGGACGAGCACCAACAGCACCGCGACGCCGAGGATAAAGTTCATCAGCGCACCGCAGAGCGTGACAAAAAAGCGCTGTCCGGCGGTGGCATCCTCAAACTTCTGGCCGCTGACTGCCAGCGGAAAAAGCGCCGTTTTGCGGGGTGGTTTCGGGGGTATCTCCCCTCCCTCGGCCTCATCGTCATCTTCCGGCGGCGGGGTGCTGAACAGGTTATAGCCGCCCAGCGGCAGCAGGCGGACAGAATAGGTCGTTCCGTCACGGGTCGTGGACCACAGGCGCGGGCCAAAGCCGATGGAAAATTCCTCGACATGGATACCGCAATGGCGCGCCGCCATAAAGTGGCCCAACTCATGCACCAGAATGACGCTGCTAAACACGAGCAGCGATGCCAGCCCGGTCAGCAATGCAGTCATAGGCACCTCACAAGTAAAGTATTGGACGTAGAGCTGTAGGGGCCGGGCATGCCCGGCCCGCGCGTGTATGGCAGGCAGGAGTCTGCCGGAAAGCTGAGGGCCGCACATGTGCGGCCCCTACCGGGCAGTTCCAATCAGATATGCGCCTCCACATAAGCGCGGGCCATGCGGTCACACTCGTGGACGTCGGCAAGCGTGTAGTCGCCGCCGAAGGAATCACTGTCGACGATGCCCTCGACCAGGCGGCCAATGTCCAGGAAGCCGATCTCGTCGCGCAGGAAGTGCGCGACGGCGGCCTCGTTCGCACCATTGGCGGCGCAGGGAGCCAGACCGCCCTTGCGGATAGCCTTTTTGCAGGCTTTGAGGCAGCGGAAGGTCTCGTCGTCCGCCGTTGCAATGCTCAGCTTGGTCAGCGCGGTGAAGTCCAGCTCCGGCACGGGGCTGGGCAGGCGCTCGGGCCAGGTCAGCGCATACTGGATGGGAATGCGCATGTCGGGCACACCAAGCTGCGCAATGATCGAATGATCCGCAAACTGCACGGCGGAGTGGATGATGCTCTCACGCTGGACGACGATCTGAATCTTATCCTCGGGCAGACCGAACAGCCACGCGGCCTCGATCAGCTCCAGACCCTTGTTCATCAGGGTGGCGCTGTCGATGGTGATCTTTGCGCCCATGTTCCAGTTGGGGTGCCGGAGGGCGTCGGCCTTGGTCTTGCCCCGCAGCTCCTCGGTCTTCATCCCGAAGAAGGGGCCGCCGGAGGCCGTCAGCAGGATCTTCGTCAGGCTCTTGGCGCTCTCCCTATCCTGCAAGCACTGGAAGATGGCCGAGTGCTCGCTGTCCACCGGCAGCAGCTTGACGCCGTGCTTCGCCACCGCCTGCGTCACGAGATGTCCGCCGGTGACGAGGCTCTCTTTGTTAGCGAGGGCGAGGTCATGGCCGCTCTCGATGGCGGCAAGGCTGGCGCCGAGGCCCGCGATGCCCACCACGCTGTTCAGCACCACGTCCGGGCCATCCATCGCGGCGAGGGTCTTCAGCCCCTCGGGGCCGGTCAGGAGCTTGGGCGCGTCGGCACGGCCCGCCAGTGCAGCTGAGAGCTTCTCTGCCCCGGCCTCGCTGGTCATGCAGACATACTTGGGGTGGAACTCTTCGATCTGCTGTAAGAGCTTATCCGTCTGGCTGTGGGCCGACAGACCGAACACCTCATACCCTTGGGCGCGGATAACGTCGAGGCTCTGGGTGCCGATGGAGCCGGTGGAACCCAGCAGCGTGATTTTTTTAGCCATAAAGCTCTGCCTCCTGCTCTTTTTTAGTGATAGAACACTGCGATGACCACCATCGTGACAAAGGGCGCGATGAACATCACGCTGTCAAAACGGTCGAGGATGCCGCCGTGCCCCGGGAAGATGGTGCCATAATCCTTGATGCCGCACTGGCGCTTGACCACGCTGGCGAACAGGTCGCCGTAAATGCCCAGCACTGCGGCCACGCAGGCCAGCAGCGCGATGATGATATACATGGACACGCCGATGTTGGAGCGGGTGAACGCCTCCATCCGGTCTGCCGCCACCGAGTAGATGACCGTGACCAGCACGCCAAACACCATCGTGCCCAGCACGCCGCCCACAGCGCCCTCCACCGTCTTTTTGGGGCTGACCACCGGGCAGAGCTTATGCTTGCCGAAGGCGCGGCCCGCAAAGTAGGCGCAGGTGTCGCCGCCCCATGCGAAGCAGAGGATGAGCAGGATGAAGAAGATGGCGTCGTAGCCGAACTTCTCTACCGGCAGCAGCTCCTTGAGCCGGATGAAGGAGTAAAAGCAGAAGATGACGATGCCCGAAAACATTACAAGGCCGCTGGCTTTCTGGTAGCTGATGACGCCGTTGCGCACCACAAGATAGATGGCGTAGAACAGCACTACCAGGAAGGAGGCGGGCATCACCATCGCCCGGCAGATGCTGTAGCTCGACAGCATGATGAGCAGGGTGTAGGGCACCAGAATGCCCAGCAGCGGCCAGTCCCGCTTTTCGAAGCCCAGCGCAGAATAGATCTCATGGAGGGCGATGAGGGTGATGGCCGCAATGACCAGATTGAACACCAGCGTATTGAAGGTGAACAGGACGCCCGCAAGGACGAACAGGCCCACCACGGCTGTGATGATTCGTGTTTTCATAGTTTCATGTTCTCCTTTGTTTCGTCCGGGAGCCGCTCCCCTGCTGCGGCAGAGGCAGCGGCAGCAGCGCCCGAGGAAATACCGGACGCCCGCCGGGAGCCGCGCAGGCTGCGCGGCATCTGCGTGTGAAAGCCTTACAGGCCGCCGAAGCGGCGGGAGCGCCGGTTGAACTCCGTGATGGCGGCGTCGAGGTCATCGCGGGTGAAATCGGGCCACAGGACGTCCATTTCCACCAGCTCCGAATAGGCTGCCTGCCAGAGCATGAAATTGGAGAGCCGCTTCTCCCCGCTGGGGCGGAGGATGAAGTCAGGGTCCTTCTGGCCGGCCGTATACATCTGGGCCGAGAGGGCGTCTTCCGTGATCTCCTCCGGCTTCAGCTCGCCCGCAGCCGCCTTGGCCGCGAGGCGCTGGGCTGCGCGGACGATCTCCGGCCGGCCGCCGTAGTTGATGGCGATGTTGATGGTCAGGCCGGTCTTGCAGGCAGAGTCCCGCTCCAGCTTGTTCATCAGCTCCTGCAGCTTTGGCTCCAGCACCGTTCGGTCGCCCATGAAGCAGATGCGGACGTTCCGGTTCTCGTAGTCGAAGCCCTTGATGAGGTATTCGCCGAACAGCCGCATGATCGCACCCACCTCTTCGGCAGGGCGCTTCCAGTTTTCGGTCGAGAATGCGTAAAAATACACCGACTCCACGCCCAGCTCATCGCAGTAGTCCGCAATGTCCTGAAAGACCTGTGCGCCCTTCTTGTGCCCGGCGGTGCGGGGCAGGCCCCGGCTCTTGGCCCAGCGGCCGTTGCCGTCCATGATGATGCCGATGGACAGTCCCTTTGCAAAATCCTTTGGATGTTCCATGCTCTTCTTCCTCTACGATTCGTCTGGCAAAAAGTGCCGCGCACCTTCTCTCAGCGCACGGCACCTTCCTGCTTACAGCGGTCAGGCTCAGACGGACATGATCTCCTTCTGCTTCTCTTCCACGGCAGCGTCGATGTTCTTCACATACTTGTCGGTCAGCTTCTGGACATCCTCTTCCATGGTCTTCTGGGTGTCCTCGGTCAGCTCACCGGCCTTCTTCATGGCCTTGGCCTTATCCATCGCGTCGCGGCGGACGTTGCGGACGGCGACCTTTGCCTCCTCGCCCATCTTGGAGACTTCCTTTGCCAGCTGCTTGCGGCGCTCCTCGTTGGGGGCCGGGAAGTTCAGGCGGATGGTCTGGCCGTCGTCGATGGGGTTGATGCCCACATCGCTGGCGAGGATCGCCTTGCTGATGGCACGCAGAAGCGTGCGGTCCCACGGAGTGATGGTCAGGGTGCGGGCCTCGCTGACAGCCACAGAAGCCACCTGCTGGATGGGCGTGGGCGAACCATAGTAATCCACGGTCACCTTGTCCAGAACGCCGGGGTTGGCACGGCCTGCGCGCACGGTCTTCAGCTCGCGCTCCAGATGCTCGACTGCGCTCTTCATCTTGTCTTCGAATGCCTTGGTGTTGCTGCTCATTGTCCTTGTCTCCTGTTTGTTATCAATTCTCACCAGCCGCGAAAAGGCGTCTGGCATATTCTATTGTCGGAAGCGGGGCGGTATGCTCAGCCCTCGTAGACCAGCGTACCCACGTTCTCACCCTGCACAGCGCGGGCGATGTTGTCGGGGTCGGCCAGGTCGAACACGAGGATGGGGAGCTTGTTGTCCCGGCAGAGGGTGGCGGCAGTGCCGTCCATAACAGCCAGACGGTCTTCCAGCACCTTGGTAAAGGTAAGAGTCTCGTACTTCTTGGCATCGGGGTACTTATGGGGGTCCTTGTCATAGACGCCGTCCACCATCGTGGCCTTGAACATGATGTCTGCACTCACCTCAACGGCGCGCAGAGCAGTGGTCGTATCGGTGGAGAAGAAGGGGTTGCCCGTACCGCCGCCGAAGATGGCGATCTTGCCCTCGTCCATTGCGCGGAGAGCGTCCTTGCGGGTGAAGGCCGGGGCCACCTGCGGCATGGTGATGGAGGTGAACACCTCCGTCGGCACGCCCAGCTGCTCCAGCTTGTCGGAGACGGCCAGTGCGTTCATCACCGTTGCCAGCATACCGATCTTATCGGCCAGCGTGCGCTCCATCTTGCCGCTGGAACGGCCGCGCCAGAAGTTGCCGCCGCCCACGACGATGCCGATCTGGACGCCCAGCTCATGGGCCTTCTTCACGCCGCCGCAGATCGCGTCCATGGTCGGCTCGTCGAAGCCGGTGCCCTTTTCGCCGCCGAGTGCCTCGCCGCTGATCTTCAGAAGGATACGCTGATATTTCAATGCCATAATAACATACACCACCTGTATCAGATTTGGCCGCGCTGTGCGCTGCCGTTTTTATCTCTTGTCTATTTTACAATAAAACTGCTCCAAAGTAAACAGGCAAACGCCAGCTCTTCGGCAAAGGTTTCTCCCCCGGCCCTCTTTGCGCAAAAAAAGACTGGACATTTGCCCCGGAACATGCTATAATACTGCTTGCATCCCGGCAAAATCGAATATGCGGGCATCGTACATCGGCTAGTATATCAGCCTTCCAAGCTGAGGAGGTGGGTTCGATTCCCATTGCCCGCTCCATCCTTTTCAGACGCTGGTTCGTTAAGAATCAGCGTCTTTTCTTATGCTCTGGCCCTGTTTTTGACCCACATTCCATTCCGGAGACCCAAAAGCGGCCCTTTCCCCGAAAAAACAGGGAGAGGGCCGCTTTTGGGCAACATTATAATACTATTGTCCTCACATACTCCACCGGCTCTTATTCGCCCGGGTGTCGATGTGCACCCAGCCGGTGCGGCGCTTCGGGTGGGCCGCATCCTTCGGGTAGCGCCCGATGCCGCCCCGCCCGGGCAGCAGGGTCTCGGCGTAGGCGGCGACCGAGGCCACCGGAGTGTCCTCTACCCAGAAGTCTGCGGCCCGGCCCAGCAGGTGCTGGCTGGACTTGCTGCCGCCGACGGCGGCATTGCGGGCAGCGGTTCGGTAGCCGCTGGTGATATGCAGGGGCTTTCCGAAGTGCTCCCGGATGCACTGGAGCAGCACCACCAGCTCCTCGTCGAGGAGCACGACATCGCTGCCCTTGCAGCCGAACTCCTGCACCCGGAAGCCGGGCGAGAGCCGCCGGGTGGAGTCCCGGCGGAGGCTGTATTCACGGATCGACATCTCCCTCAGCCCTTCTTCCCGCAGATCTCTTCGAGCTCCGCCTTGGAGAGGATGCCCTTGCGGACATACACCCGCAGCATGGCCTCCGAGATGCGGCCCTGCTCCCAGCGTTCGGCCAGTTTTTCCTTGTTGTTCATATTCTCGTCTCCTTTCTTATTCTGCATCCGGCAGGCTCAGGGCCACCATGTCTTCCAGCGCGTCCGCAATGCGGGTCTGGTCGGAGACGCCGGTGTCCGCAGGCGGGGCATCCTCAAAGGCCTCCATGGCGGCGAGGTAGTCCTCGTCGGTGGTGCAGCCGCTGAAGTCACAGCCTGCCCTGCGGCAGCGCTCCACGGCCTCGTCGAAGATGAGGGCCACGCTGCCATTGATGACGCCGCCGCCCACGATCATCTTCGCAAAGCGGCCCCACGGGTAGCGGTCGAGCCACTGTTCGGCGGTGAGCACCTCGCCCACCGGGGTGATCACATCGGAGCTGTTGTCGTAGATCTTGTAACGTGCCATTCTGAGTTTCCTCCTTATTCCTTATATTGTATAAACGTCAACGGTGTCATGGTAGAGGCTTTCCATGTTCCTGCCGCCCGCGAACAGCACATAGTCCCCGACGGCGGCAGCGGCCATGCTGTCCCTCGCCTCACTCAGGGCGGTGAGGGTCGTTCTGGTCAGCGAGGCGTCGCAGACATCCACCGTGCCGGACGCATCGCCGCCTGCGAAAAACGCATACCCACCGGCCGTCACCGCATCCGGCTGTCTTGCCGCGCTGAGGAGGCCGACCGTTGTTTTGGTGAGGGAGGCGTCGTAGACATCCGCATCGGCCGTGTTGCCCGCGAAGAGGGCATATCCGCCCACCGCCGCGGCGGCATAGCTGTTCTGGGCACTGCTCAGGTCTGCCGCCGCCGTGAGGGTCAGGGAAGCGTCGTAGGCGTCCACCACAAGGCTGCCATTCTCGGGGGTCCCGCCCGCAAAGAGGGCATGGTCCCCGACGGTCGCGCCTGCCGGGAAGAACCGTTTGGTGGACAGCGGCGTGCCCGCCGTCCGGGTGAGAAACTCATCGTAGACGTCCACGGTCGTGAAAGCGCCGCCCGTGATAAGGCCGCCCTGACCGCCTCCGGCAAAGAGCGCACGGGAGCCAAGCACCGTGCAGCCCATCCTCGTCCGCATCCTGCTCAGCGCGGCGGCTGCTGTCCGGGTGAGGGAGGCGTCGTAGGCATCCACCGTGCTATGTCCCCCTCGGGCGGTCGGCGTAGCAGTCCCGCCCGCAAACAGAGCATACGCCCCGAGCGGTACGGCGGAATGCAGACACCTCTTGTCCCCCAGCGCCGCCGGGGCCGTCCGTGTGAGGGAGGTGTTGTAAGCGTCCACCGTATTGCAGACCGCGTTCGAGGCCGTGCCAGCGAAGCGTCCGCCCCCGATGAGCGCGCAGTTCCCCGCCGCCGCGGCCTTTGCGCCGTACTTCGGGGCCGCGAGAGGCACACCCGTCCCGGCATACTCCGGCTCTGCGCTGTAGCACAGCCGCGCCCTGTTCCCGACGCCGACGTACATCTTCCGGACTGCACGGGCCTTGCCCGCCACCCCGACGTAGGCTTTTTTCATCCTGCGGGCGACGCCGCCCGCACCTACATAGATCCCTTTTGCCATCCTCTGCCCCCTTTACGCATACACGATGAGCACCTTGTTGGTGGCAAGGCTGCTGCCTGCACCGGGGTCGGCCGTCTGGGCCGCAAAGGTGAACCCGTTGACGCTGTTGGCCGTGCCGCCCGCCGAGGAAGAACCGGCGTAGCTGTGGGTATGGCTGGCAGCAGCTTTCCCGGCCAACGCGCTGCCGACGGCCTTGGCATCTGCCGCTGCGCCTGACACGGCGAGGGTGGCATCCACCTCCGCCGCCTTTCCCGCCGCACCCGTCTGGCCCCTCGGGCCTTGCGGGCCGGTCGCACCGGCGGGGCCTGTCGGGCCAGTATCGCCTTTTTCGCCTTTCGGACCCTGCGGGCCTGTGTCGCCCTTCGGGCCTTGTGCGCCCCGTGCACCGGGGTCGCCCTTCTCGCCCTTGAAGTTTCCCGAGGCGATGCCCTCTTGCAGGGTCTTCAAGCTGCGGGCCGCAGCGGCGGCGCTATCCGACGCGCTGCTCTGGGCCGTCTCGGCCCGCACAGCACTCTTCTCCGCGTCGGCACCGGCCTCTTCCAGCCGACCCACCAGCTGCTGCCATGCCGGAGTGCCCGGCGGCGGCAGAGTGCCGTCCTCTGTGCCGGAGTTTGCGGCCACCCGATAGCGCAGGTCGGCACTGGTGAGGGTGCGGACGCCGTCGCTGCCCTCGAAGGTGATGCATCCTTCGCCGGGCATTGCCGTGACCACCGCAGGCACCTCCACCACCCCATCCTCCACCAGCGATGCGGGCGGGCTGCCGCCCGGCGTGTGCCAGAACGCCCGGAGGGTCATCCCCTTCCACTCGTCGGCGGTGCTCACCCTCAGTCGGTAGACGCCGCTGTTCCTGCTGTAGCCGAGCTGCAGCGCATCCATGCTGCCCGGCGTCTTTACCGCGCCGGAGGACGCAAGCGAGAGCTTGTATTCTATCATCCAGAGACCTCCTTTTTTGATTCGGCAGATGCTTTTCCGGCAGGGGCGCTTCTGCCATCGCCCCCCGCCGGGACAAAAATGCCAAGCGGCCCCCGGGCGCAGTCAACAACCATTGCTTGTCATTTCCGTCTTTTCTTGTGCCATATGGTAGCATCTTGCCGCTGTGAAGTCAACACATTTTGCGAAATAGCCGGAAACTTGTGCGAAAATGCGAAGAAAATCGCGTTTCTCCCTTGCCGCAGGCAAAAAACGGCCCGGGCCGTGTGCATACACATCGGCTCGGGCCGGGGGATCCGATTCGATTTTACTGCGGCCGGGGCATCCTGCTCATCTGTCCCACTTGTCGCAGAGGGCATTGATCTGGTCGGCGAATTTGGCGAGGTCCTTGTTGGCGCCGCCCTCGTTGTGCTCGATGACCCGCAGCAGGCGCTTGCCTGCGCTGAGCAGCCGCTGGAAGACGGTGGCCGCACGGGCTGCACCCTCGCTGACACGGTGCTCAATGCGGGTGCGGGTGCCTTCCTTCAGGCAGACGGCACCCTCGGCCCCGATGGCCCACTGCTCGCCGTTGTAGGGCGCACAGGCGGTGAAGCCCTGCTCGGTGAGGGTCTGGGTGAAGATATTCTCTACCTCGTCCTCGCCATGGATGACGAAGACCCGCTTGGGCTTCGGCTCGAAGGAGTTGACCCACTTCAGCAGACCCTCCCGGTCGGCGTGGCCCGAAAGGCCGGTGAGCTGGCAGATCTCGGCCTGCACCTCGATGGACTCGCCAAAGAGCTTGACGTTGTTGGCCCCCTCCAGCAGGGAGCGGCCCAGCGTGTTCACGGCCTGATAGCCCACGAAGAGGATGGTACACTCCTTCCGCCAGAGATTGTGCTTGAGGTGGTGGCGGATGCGGCCTGCCTCGCACATTCCGCTGGCCGAGATGATGACCTTGGGCACGGGGTCGGTGTTGATGGCGCGGGACTCGTCGCTGGTGACGCTGACCTTCAGGCCCGGGAACTGGATGGGGTCGATGCCCTTGGCCAGCAGGGCGTTGGTCTCCTCGTCGAAGCAGGAGGGGTCGGTATCCTTGAAGATGCGGGTGGCCTCGATGGCCAGCGGGCTGTCGATGTAGACCGGGAAGCAGCCGTGGCCGGTGACGAGGTCTTTTTCCTTGATCTCGCGGATGAAGTAGAGCAGCTCCTGCGTGCGGCCCACCGCAAAGCTCGGGATGACCACATTGCCGCCCCGGTCGAAGGTGCGCTGCAAGATCTTCGCCAGCTCGGCCACATAGTCGGGCTTGGGGCCGTGACAGCGGTCGCCGTAGGTGGACTCCATAAAGACATAGTCCGCGTCCTTCAGGTAGGTGGGGTCCTTGATGATGGGCTGATGGAGGTTTCCGATGTCGCCGGAAAAGACGAGCTTGGTGGTCGCGCCGTTCTCCGTCACCCAGATCTCGATGCTGGACGAGCCGAGAAGATGGCCCACATCCACAAAGCGGATAACGAGGCCGGGGGCAAGCTCGACCTCCTTGTTGTAGTCGAACCCCCGGAACAGCGCGATGGCCGCCTCGGCGTCCTGAATGGTGTACATCGGCTCCACCGGCTCTGCGCCGGAGCGCTGGCCCTTGCGGTTCTTCCACTCGGCCTCGAACTCCTGAATGTGGGCCGAGTCCCGCAGCATGATGCTGCACAGCTCTGCCGTAGGCTTGGTGGCATAGATCCTGCCCCGGAAGCCGTTGCGCACCAGCAGGGGCAGCAGGCCCGTGTGGTCGATATGGGCATGGGTGGCCAGCACGCCGTCGATCTCGCCCG
>OOCQ01001904.1_pt1 | contig 11001 bp, 8 predicted proteins | sample 1671121 | NCBI WGS metagenome assembly OOCQ01 (sample SAMN06348124, study PRJEB24527) | human gut metagenome | biome: human gut; feature: ankylosing spondylitis patient; material: feces | host: Homo sapiens | place: China | collected 2015-10 | reverse complement strand
TCTCTACACTCTCCCCCACCGCTTTCAGGCCCGCGAAATGGATGACTGCCCGGATATCCGGGTGGCTCTGGAACAGCGCTTCCACCTGCTCTGGGTCGCACAGCTCCGCCTCAACGAAGGGGACTTGCCTTCCCACGATCTGCTCCACCCGCCGGATCGCTTCCCGGCTGGAATTCACCAGATTGTCCGCCACGATCACATCTTCTCCGGCACGCACCAGTTCCAGTGCCGTATGGGAACCGATATATCCGGCTCCGCCCAATACTAAAATACGCATTGCAATTGCTCCTTTCCAAAAGCTTAAACTCTGACACCGCCCAGCGGACGGACAGAAAGCTTGTGACAGCTGCCCTTTCCGAACAGCTGGTTCATACACTGACAATATGCCTCGGCTTCTTCCACCGGCACAAATGCCTGAATGGTTCCGGCAAAGCCGCCGCCGTGTACCCGCACAGCACCCTTTTCACCAAGGAACTGTTTGCTGTACCAGATGCCCAGCGGAATCGCCTGTTCTGTGGGCTTCTGGCAGGAAAACAGATTTTGCAGCAGTTCCGCAGAAGAAGTGCCGGACTCCCGCACCAGTGCAAAGAATGCGGACAGATCGCCGTCTTCCAGTGCCTTTGTCTCCGCAGTTGCCCGTTCGCTCTCTGCAAAGAAATGTGCCGCACGGAGAATGGCACGGTCGGAACAGGTCTTTCTCAGCCGCGGAATGGCTTTCCGGAACTGCTCTGCGGAAACCTCCCGCAGGACAGACTTTCCGAAATAAGCGGCAACCTGCTTCATCTCTGTCGGAACCGCCACATAATCCGGTGTCAGATCGGCGTGGCTGCCCTTGGTATCTGTGATGCACAGACAGTATCCTGCTTGTGCAAAGTCAAAGGTGTGCTTCTGTATCACCGGCTTTTCGGTGTCCGCAAAATCGATCCAGACGAAACCGCCTACGGAACTGACCATTTGATCCATCAAGCCGCTTTGCTTGCCGAAATATACATTTTCCGCATACTGTCCGATCTTGGCAATTTCCACTGCACCGGCTTTTCCGCCGTTGTCATGCTGGTCGATGATCGTTCCCACCAGCACCTCAAACGCTGCCGAGGAGGAAAGCCCGCTGCCGCTGAGCACCTCCGAAGTGGAGTAAGCATCCCAGCCGCTGAGGGATACACCCATATCTGCAAATTTCGCAGCAATCCCCCGAATCAATGCCGTGGAAGTGCCTTCCTCCTCCGGCTTCTTTGACAAATCGGAAAGCTGCACCTGAATCTGGGAATAGCCCATAGATTTCAGCCGGATCACGCCCTCCCGATGAAAGCCGACAACAGCGATCACGTCCAGATTCACCGCCGCCGCCAGCACGCAGCCGTGCTGGTGATCGGTATGGTTGCCGCCGACTTCGGTGCGTCCGGGAGCCGAGAAAATGCCGACTTGTTTCCGCTGGGGATACAGCTTCGCAAATTCGTCCAGTGCCGCCGCGTACCGCTTCTTCTGGTGCACCAGCATGTCTGCATCGTCACCATACAACTGTTTCAGCTTCTTGTCCAGCTTTCCCGCTTTCAGTGTTTGTTTCCATTCTGCAACTGTCATCATCGTTCGCATATCCTCTCATTTTATTTTTCCCGTACTGTGCGGAATTTCCTCAAACTTCTGTAAAGTGCATGGATACCGGCGTATAATCGCCCCATGCCTTCGGCAGCAGCACGCCGCCTGCCATGAGTGCCGCACCGGTGTAGACTTGTTCCGTGCCGTCCAGCCGGTACTGCTTTTCTGCACACAGTCCCCGCAGTTTCACCTGATGCCGCAGAGTGTTGGCTTCGGCGTGGAAGATCATGCCCTGCACCAGTATCTCGCTGCCGTCCTGTGCCGCAAATGCCCAGATCGCTTCTGCATCGGTCATGGGGTTGGTCAGACGGTAGTACCTGCCGTTGTGGATCAGCGGGCCATAAGCCTTGAACTGCTGAATTTGCTCTGTCACAGCCTGCTTTTCCGCATCAGACAGCAGATTCAAGTCCAGTTCATAGCCGAAGCTGCCTGCCATAGCCGTCACCGCACGGGTTTCAAACGGTGTGATGCGACCGGTCTGGTGGTTCGGCACGGTGGAAACGTGAGATCCCACTGCGGAAACGGGATAGAAGAACGATGTGCCGTACTGGATCTTTGTCCGTTCGCGGGCATCGGTATCGTCACTGCACCAGATCTGCGGGCAGTAGTACAGCATGCCGGCATCAAATCTGCCGCCGCCGCCGCTGCACCCCTCAAAGAGTACTTCCGGAAACGCCGCCGTCAGCCGTTCCAGCAGGGCGTACAAGCCCAGCACATAGCGGTGAGGCATCTCTCCCTGCCGGTCTGCGGGCAGAGTCTGGGTGTACCAGTCACTGATGCTGCGGTTCATGTCCCACTTGATGTAGTCGACTTTCGCCGTGCTCAGGACCTTGTAGATGGAGTCGTGGATGTAGTCGACGACTTCCGGGCGCGAGAAGTCGAGCACGTACTGCTTGCGGCCATGCGATGCATGGCGGCCCTCCGTGTGCAGGATCCAGTCGGGGTGCGCGCGGTAGAGCTCGCTGTCTTTGTTGACCATCTCGAGCTCGACCCAGAGGCCGAACTTCATGCCGAGCGCGTTGATGCGCTCGGCGAGGCCCGTGATGCCGTTCGGCAGGCGGTCGGTGTTCGGCCACCAGTCGCCGAGGCCGCTCGTCTCGCCGCAGCGCGTGGAGAACCAGCCGTCGTCAAGGACGAAGAGCTCGACGCCGACATCGTGCGCCGTCTTGGCGATGCGCACGAGCTTCTCCTCATCGAAGTCGAAGTACGTGGCCTCCCAGTTGTTGATGAGGATGGGGCGCACCTTGTCGCGCCAGACACCGCGCGCCAGGCGCGTGCGATAGAGCTTGTGGAAGTTCTGGCTCATGCCGTTGAGGCCGTGGTCTGACCAGACCATGACGGCCTCTGGCGTCTGGAACGAATCGTTCGGCGCAAGCTGCCAACGGAACTCCTGCGGATGGATGCCCATCGTCACGCGCGTGACATCGAAGGTATCGACCTCTGCCTGCGCGAGGAAGTTGCCGCTGTAGACGAGCGAGAAGCCGATGGCCTCGCCCTGCTGCTCGTCTGCCTGTGGGCGCTTGAGGATGAAGAACGGATTGTGGACATGGCTCGACTGGCCGCGCAGGCTGCCGATGGACTGGATGCCCGGGCGCAGGTGCGTGACGCTCTTCTGGCGCTCGCGGCCCCACCAGCCCGAGAACTGCACGAAGTCGTAGTCCGCATCGGGAAGGTCGATGGCGAGGCTCATCGCGCGCGTGAGCGCCACGGTCTCGCTGCCCTTGTTGACGAAATAGGCATTGCGGGCAATCGCATCGAAGTCGCGGAAGATCGTGTACGAGAGCACGAGCTCAACGCCCGTCTTCTCATCGCGCAGCCGCACAAGGAGCGTATCCGCCTCGTCGTCTGCCTCCACATACGTGGCCGGCAGACCCGGCAGCTTCGGCTTGCCCGCGACGATCTCGTGCGAGACGTAGCAGAAGTCCGTGATGTGGCTGCCGTCCGGCTGCGCGAGCTCCACTGCACCCTCGCGGAAGTCCGTCGTGCCGTACGATGGGTACTCCTGACGCAGGTGCTCGCGCGAGAAGCCGTACTCATTGTCAAAGACGTAGGCCGTCGTCGGGCGGTAGTAATCCGTGTGGACAAAGTGCCCGTAGTCGCGGTCTTCCGGCAGGCGCGCGCCGAAGTAGAGCTGGCCGAGATGGCCGTCGCGCAGGACCTTCATGACGTAGCTGATCCTGTCGTTGTAGAGATGGAACTGCTGAGTCGCTGCCGCAAAAGAGATGCCCATAGAAAAAACCTCCTAAAATCAGACTGTCGCGTTTTCATTCGTTTAGTCTTATTATAGGAGATTTTGCCCTTTATTTCCATCCGCATCTGTTAGCAGGTAGCGGATTTTTGTTGTCTCTTATCCTTAATGAGCAGCCGTGATGTCGGCGAAGTGCGCGAGCAGCCAGACGATCAGGTCTTCTTCGGCGCGGCAGCCCGTGAAATCAGCGAGTGCCTTGAGGTCTTCGTGCGCATTGCCCGAGGCAATGCCGATGTCTGCAGCCTCTAAGAGCTCCCGGTCGTTGAGGTAGTCGCCTAATGCGATGATGCGGGTCCCCGCGAATTCCGGCAGCTTGCGGACCTCCGCAAGCATTGAGCCCTTCGAGACGCCCTTGGCGACGAACTCATGGTAATTCGCCTCCGAGTAGAAGTGATGCGAGCAAGCTGCCGTGCCGAACACCTCTGCTTCCTGCTCGAGTGCGCGCAAGTCCGCAGGATCGGCACAGGCAAAGAACTTGAGCCACGGCGTCCTGCTGACATCGGCCACCTCCGCGAGGTCGCTGTGGCAGTAGCGGTAGTGCTCGTGCGGCAGGCGCGGGTCATCGTTCTTCGGGTCGCTGATGATGTGGCAGTCTTCCTGCGTGTAGACCTCGATGCAGGCCTCCGGGAAGAGCTCAAGGCACCTTGCGGCAAAGCGCGGCCAGAGATCCGGCGCGCCCTCTGCTGTCAGTGGCTTCGTCACGAGCACTTTCTCAGCCTGCCAGTCGTAGAGCATCGAGCCGTTGAAGAAGATGCTCGGCGCCGTGATGGCGACATCCGTGAGATAACCCGCCGCCGCTTCCGGCGTGCGCCCCGTCGCGATGCCGAAGTGGCCGCCGCCCTCGATAAAGGCGGCAATCGCCCGCTTGTTCGCCTCTGACACGCAGCCGCCGTGCGGGATGATCGTGCCGTCGAGGTCGCTGATGATCGTATAGAATTCATATGGTTTCATGGAGTTCTTTCTCCCCTTCTGATTCATGAACGTATTTCCTGACGTCCTCATTATACCATATGTATGTCTCCGCACCACTCACTTCACCTTCACGCTGCGGTCCGACTGGCGCGAGCGGCGGAAAAAAGCAAATCGCTCTAAGCGCATCTGCCACGACAGCATCATGTGGTGCAAGGTCATGAGCGGGTGATGCAGGAGCATGCGCGGGCCGCCGTAGCGCATGATCGTCTGGATCTCTTGGCGCCGCACCGGCGCGTAGCAGTGTATCGGGCAGACGCTGCAGAAGCTCTTGACCTCCATGCGCGGGCAGGCAGCGATGCGCGCCTCTGCGTAGTGGGCGAGCTCCTCACACTTCGGACAGAGCCCGCTGCGCTTGCCGTGATGGTCATGGCAGTAGATCTCGATGATCTTGGCCACCGTCTCCTGCTCCCGCTGACGCTTCTTCTCGACATCCATGATATCGCCTCTCTCCTGTATTCCAAGTCCATGTATCTTCTATCGTACCTACTATCGTAACAAAAAAAGAAGAGCAGCGCGTTAACTTTTGTTACGCGCTGCTCCTGTGGATAAGTCGGAGTCTTCCGCACAAGTTATCCACAATTTGCACAGCAGTTATCCACCAAAAGTGTGGATAACTGCTGACTTGTCAAGGTCATATGTCTTCTTTCTTCTGGAAGAATGACAGCACAAGGCCGATTGCCGTCCCGCAGATGGCCGGCACGACCCAGCCCATCGTCAGCTTGTAGAACGGCAGGTAGGCCGTCAAAAGCTGGTTGAGCGGATGAAAGTGGATGCCGGCCGCATTGAGACCGTCGATCAGGGCGAAGACGAGCGTGAGGTTCAGCGCCCAGTGGTAGATGCTCTTGCGCCAGCCGATGACGCGGTCGAACAGCGAGAGGATGACGAAGACGATGACGAGCGGGTAGATCGTCACGAGGAACGGCACGGCCAAGGCGATGATCTGCGTGAGGCCGACATTGGAGACGGCAAAGCTGAAGAGCGTAAAGAGAAGCAGCAATCGCTCGTAGGAGACCTTCTTCTTGAGGAGCTGGTTGAAGAACCAGGCGCCGCCTGAGAGCATGCCGCAGCTCGTCGTCAGGCAGGCCAGGATGATGATGGCCGCCAGGAGGCCGTTGCCGGCCGTGCTGAAGAAGATGCTGACGGCGCTCGCGAGCAGCTGGCCGCCGTTAGCCGAATGGCCGAGCACAGCGGCACTCGTCGCACCGAGATACGCGAGTGAGCCGTAGACGCAGGCCATGAGCGTGACGGTGATGAGGCCGGCAATCAGGCAGATGCGGCCTATCGCGCGGTTGTCCGTGACGCCGCGCATGCGCACGGCGTTGACGACGAGCGTACCGATGGCAACCGATGCCAAGAGATCCATCGTCTGGTAGCCGTCCTGGAAGCCCTGCGTGAACGGCGCATCGATGTAGTTGCCCGTCGCCGGCAAGATCGTGCCGAGCGGCGTGGCAAAAGCCTTGATGAACAATACGGCCAGCACGATGAGCAGGACCGGCGTCAGGAGCTTGCCGACGCGATCGATGAGCTTGTTGGGGTTCAGCGAGAGGTAGTACGAAGCGCCGAAGAACAGCGCCGTGTAGACGGCCTGCCCCACCATCAGCGAGTCCTCCTGCAGGAACGGGCGGATGCCGATCTCAAACGAGACGGCTCCTGTTCGCGGCACGGCAAAGACCGGGCCGATGCAGAGGTAGAGCACGACGAGCAGCGCCGTCGCGAACCACGGGTAGGTCCTGCTGTTGATGAGCTCGATGTAGCGGCCGCCCTGCAGCGCGATGGCCGTGATGCCCAGGAGCGGCAGGCCGACGCCCGTCGTCAGGAAGCCCAGCATCGCCAGCGGCGTGCTCGTGCCTGCCGCCTGTCCGAGTGCCGGCGGGAAAATCAGATTGCCCGCGCCGAAGAAGATGGAGAACATCATGAAGCCGATGGTGAGCAGTTCGCTCTTCTTGAATGAATTCATGGATTGATTCCTTTTCCTTTTCATTATTTTCACTTAACTTTTCAGCCAGCGATACTAATTGTATCACAGGATGTACATGTGCGCAAGACCACGTGTCTCTTTGTAAAGGAATCCGAACACAAAGAGCGCCTCTGACCGCGCATATGGTATAATGGAGAAAACGCAGTGAAAAGGAAGTGTCTCCCCATGGCAGAAGAAGCCGCTAACGAAAAAAAAGAGAAGAATACACCCGTGAGCATCCACAGGGCTCACGGGCAGGAGCAGCAGATCAAGATGGACGTCCTCGACATGGTCAACCGTGCCGAAGACCCGTTCGCCATTATCTACCACCTGGTCAAATGGCTCGGTGAGTTCTCCGGCGAACCCAGTTACGCCAAATACGTCGAGGACCAGATCCGCGCGGTCTACGGCCTCGCCCTGCAGCATGTCAAGCCCATGCAGGACGAACTTGCTGAAGTCGAGGCGCGCCTCAAGCGCATCGAGGCTGCCTACGAGAAGCCGGAGTTCACCGAAGAGGAACGCATCCGCATCGGCTTCGCGATTCAGCACCACAAGGAGAACATCGAGCGTCTCAAGGGCCTGATCAAGCAGGCCAAGGCCAACCACTCGAAGATGACCATCGAGAAAGACTGACCACACTGAAAAACAGACACAAAAAGAAAGAGGAGACGGCCCACGAGCATTGTGCTCATGCGTCGTTTCCTCTTTCTTTCTATTTGCCTATGTGCGTTATGCGTGTGTTATGCCTCAGTCGAGTACATATACCGTCACATAGCGGCGGCCAAAGTCCATTGCCTGGCCGTAATCCTCCATGCAGAGGTCGATGCGGTCGCCGACGATGGCGCCGCCCGTGTCAGCCGCAATGGCTTCGCCGTAGCCTGGGATGTAGAGGCGCGTCCCGAGCGGGATCACGTCCGTATCGACGGCTGCGATGCCGTACTGGGCCGGCATGCCGGAAGCTGTGATGCCGTCGCCGCCGCCATCCCACGGAAGATATGCCGTCGCTTCCATCGTGTAGACTGCGCTGTAGGGTGTCATGCCATATGAGGTTTCAACCTGTTCTCTTGCGGGTTCTGGTTCGGTGATGGCCTGCGCTGCTGCGCTGTCTGTCACCGCTATGTCCATATTGCTGTGAATTTTCGCGTCCATGCCCGGCGATGCGGTCACATCGTCCGGATTGTAGCCCTGCTCGAGGAGGGCGTCTTTGACTGTCTGAGTGCTGGTCAGGACTTCCTTTTTCTGTCCCTGGTAATCAATCGTGATAGGGACCGCTCGATAAATCGTGATGTCTGTGCTTCTGTCGTCGAGTTTCTGTAACTGGTAGGAATCTTTGGCGCTGAGTTTCACGCCAGCTCGTTCAAGTATTGCTTCTGGATTTCTGTGTATTGTGCTGAGTTCAATCGTGCGTCCATCGACATGGATCTGTACCTGATGTGCATTGTCGGGTGCGCCAGCGCGCGTGAATCCCGCCGTCATCATGAGCATGATGACCAGCGTCATGCATGCCAGGATCTTCTTTTCGGCTTTGTTGTGCAAGGAAATGAGTCGTCTTATACTCATTCAATCCCCCCTTTTTTTATGATGGGAACCTTAAGAGAACAATTTCAGTATAGCATGGCAAAACGAGCAGTGTCAAACTGCATGGTTCTATTGTCCCACTTGAAGCTGAAATCAACCTGAAAAATGGGAATGAAAAAGTGGTGAGCCGCTCTTTCATCGAGCCACTCACCACTTTTATGTTCTATGCTTATAGACCGTATAACTGGACCGCATTCTCGGTGGTCCTCGCCGCCACTTCTTCAAGCGTCATGCCGCGCAATTCGGCTACTTTTTCAGCGACGAATCGCACATACGCAGGTTCGTTCCGCTTGCCGCGCATCGGTACTGGCGCCATGTATGGAGCATCCGTCTCAACGAGCAGGCGTTCCATCGGCACAGCCTTGACGATCTCCGGCAGCTTCGCCGCGTTCTTGAACGTCAGCGGACCGTCGACGCCGATGTACCAGCCCATCTTGATGAGCTCTCTGGCCATCTCATAGCTGCCTGAGTAGCAGTGCAGGACGCCGCGGATGCCCTTGCCCTCTTTCTTGAGGATGGCGAGCGTGTCGCCGTGGGCGTCGCGGTCGTGGATGCAGACGGGCATGTGCAGCTCGCGCGCAAGGTCAAGCTGGCGGATGAAGATGCGGCGCTGGAGTTCGCGCCGTTCCGCATCCTTTTCCCAGTAGTAGTCGAGGCCAATCTCACCGATGGCGACGACCTTGGGCATGTCCGTCCAGCCCGCGAGGATGTCGTCCTCGCGCGAGGTCATCTCAAAGGCTTCCTCCGGATGGATGCCGACGCCGGCGTAGAGACCGTCGTAGGCCTCGGCTAGGTTGACAGCTGCCTCTGATGAGGCGAGCGTATCGCCCATGTTGATCATGCGCGTGACGCCGGCCGCTCTGGCACGCTCCACCGTCTCTTTGACATCGTCCTGGAACTTCGCGTCATTGAGATGCGTGTGCGTGTCGACGAGTTCGGTGCCCATCAGCGCACCTCGGTGCCCGCCGGCATGTTGACCTCGAGCACCTTGAGCCCCTTGCCGTCGCTGGCTGCCAGGATCATGCCCTCCGAGACGACGCCGCGGAGTTTGGCCGGCTTGAGGTTGGCGACGAGCACGACATGCTTGCCGACGAGTTCATCGGGCTGGTAGAACTGGGCAATGCCGGAGACGACCTGGCGCTGCGGCTGGCCCTCGCCGAGGCTCAGCTGGAGCTTCAGCAGCTTGTCGGCCTTCGGCACCGGCTCGGCTGCCACGACTTCTGCCACGCGCAGCTTGACCTTGCTGAAGTCCTCGATGCCAATCACGCCGGGCACCTCTTCCTTCAGCTCTGCCTTCTTCTGCTTAGCAGGCTTCTCCTGCTTGGCCTTCTTGGCAGGCTTCTCCTCTGCCTCTTTCTCGACTTCGATGCGCGGGAAGAGCTGCTCCGGCTCGCCGACCTTGAGGCCTGCCGGCACGCCACCCCACGACTCGATGTCCTCGATCTGGACGTCCTTGAACGCCTGCGGCAGGTTGAGCTGCTTCCAGATGCGCTCTGCCGTGACCGGCATGAACGGGGAGATCAGCACGCTGATGACGCGCAGGGATTCCGCCAAGTTGTACATGACGTTGGCGAGTTCCTGCTTCTTGGCAGGGTCTTTGGCCAGAGCCCATGGCGTCGTCTCGTCGATGTACTTGTTCGCACGGCTGATGAACGCCCAGACCTTCTTGATAGTGGCAGAGAGCTGCATGTCCTTCATGTTCTTCTCGAAAAAGTCCACCGTCTCCTTGGCGTCCGCCTTGAGCGACTTGTCGACTTCGCTCTCGCCCTGCGGTGCGAGCAGGACGCCATTCTGGAACTTGATGGTCATGTTGAGCGTGCGGTGCAGCAGGTTGCCGAGATCGTTCGCGAGGTCGCTGTTGATGCGCTGGATCAGGGCATCGCGCGAGAAGTTGCCATCCTGACCGAGGTTGATCTCGCGCAGCAGGAAGTAGCGGATGGCATCGGCACCGAACTCGTCAATCAGGCCGTTCGGATCGACGACATTGCCCTTGGACTTCGACATCTTGTCGCCGTCGACGATGAGCCAGCCGTGGCCATAGACCTTCTTCGGCAGCGGCAGGTCGAGCGCCATGAGGATGCACGGCCAGATGATCGTGTGGAAGCGCACGATCTCCTTGCCGACGAGATGCAGGTCAGCCGGCCAGTACTTGTGGAACTTCTCCGGATCGTCGAGGAAACCGATCGGCGTCAGGTAGTTCGTCAATGCGTCGAACCAGACGTAAATGACGTGCTTCGGGTCGATGGGGACCGGGATGCCCCAGTTGAACGAGGTGCGCGAGATGCAGAGGTCGTCGAGGCCCTGCTTGATGAAGTTGATCATCTCGTTGCGGCGCGAGACCGGCTGGATGAAGTCCGGATGGTCCTCGATGTACTGCAGCACGCGGTCCGCATACTTGCTCATCTTGAAGAAGTATGCCTCCTCGGAGACTTCCTGCACCGGGCGGTGGCAGTCCGGGCAGCAGCCGTTCTCATCGAGCTGGTGTTCCGTCCAATAGCTCTCGCACGGCGTGCAGTAGAGGCCTTTGTAGGCGCCCTTGTAGATGTCGCCCTTCGCGTAGATGCGGTTGAAGATCTCCTGCACGACGCGCTCGTGGCGCTTCTGCGTCGTGCGGATGAAGTCATCGTTGCTGATGTGGAGGCGTTTCCAG
>OOCQ01001892.1_pt1 | contig 11064 bp, 9 predicted proteins | sample 1671121 | NCBI WGS metagenome assembly OOCQ01 (sample SAMN06348124, study PRJEB24527) | human gut metagenome | biome: human gut; feature: ankylosing spondylitis patient; material: feces | host: Homo sapiens | place: China | collected 2015-10 | reverse complement strand
CTAATTATGTTTTTCTGGATGAAAGCGGCGGCAATTTTGCATTTTCGCCGTTTTTTTTGCCTCTTGACAGGAAAAAACGGGTGTGTTACCATGTGTTCATGCACATCAAGGCAGAGGTGAACGTCTGCCGAAAAAAGGAGGTATCTATTTTTGATGAACACACAGGTTTTGCAAGGGCTGCTCGTGCCCTTTCTCGGCACAACGCTGGGCGCGGCGCTGGTTTTCTTCCTCAAACGCGACTTGCCGGAGAAGGTGCAGAAGGGCTTGAGCGGCTTCGCGGCGGGCGTGATGGTTGCGGCAAGCATATGGAGCCTGCTGATTCCGGCGCTGGAGGGCGCGGCGGACTTGGGCGCATGGTCGTTTCTGCCCGCGACGATCGGGTTCTGGCTGGGGATTCTCTTCCTGCTGCTGCTCGACCGCCTCGTCCCCCACGTCCATTTGGACGGCGAACAGGAGGGGCTGCGCGCGTCGCTCCCCCGGTCGATGATGGTCGCGCTCGCCGTCGCGCTGCATAATCTGCCGGAGGGCATGGCGGTCGGCGTGATGTATGCGGGCTTTCTCGCAGAAAACGCGCAGATCACGGCGGCAAGCGCGCTTGTCCTGTCCCTTGGCATCGCCATTCAGAATTTCCCCGAGGGAGCGATCATCTCTATGCCCCTGCGAGCAGAGGGCGAGAGCAAGGGTAAGGCATTTCTCGGCGGCGTGCTCTCCGGCGTGGTGGAGCCCATCGGCGCGGTGCTGACGCTTCTTGCGGCGCAGCTGGTGATCCCGGCGCTGCCGTATTTTCTGAGCTTCGCGGCGGGCGCCATGCTCTATGTGGTGGTGGAGGAGCTGATTCCAGAGATGTCACAGGGAAAGCACTCCAACATCGGCACGATTTTCTTTGCCGTGGGCTTTAGCGTGATGATGACGCTGGATGTGGCACTGGGATAGGCGCGGAGGTGCCGCTGCTTTTGCGACAGCGATGATATCACCTATGACGGGCTTCACCCGAAGCTCGTCTGGCATCGAATGAAAACACTGAGACGCGGCGATGACCGCTGCGATTTTTGCATGAAGACCGTTAGAAAAGAAAGGAGTCCCAAGAATGAAGCCTGACTACAAAAACTGGATCCCCAAGGGAATGCTGTTTTCGCTCATCGCGGGAACGGTGCTGTCGCTTGCGCTGCTGCTTGTTTTCGGCGTATTCGGCATCGGTGTGAGCGGAAAGCTGCGCGTCGTGCTGGGCGTGGTATTCGGAGTCGCCTTTGTCGTCTGTGCAAAGTACACCCAGTGGTGCGTGTATGCCTATCGGAGCTTTTCCTATGACGGCGAGCGCAAGCTCTCAAAGCAGATCATTGACGGCACGGCGGAGCATATCACGCTGCCGGAGGGCGGCGTGGGACTGGATATCGGCTGCGGCAGCGGTGCGCTGACCATTGCCTGCGCAAAGCGCAATCCGCAGGGAAAAATGGTCGGTATCGATCGCTGGGGCAAGGAATACGCCTCCTTCAGTCTGCTGCTGTGCGAAAAAAACGCCGCTGCGGAGGGTGTGAAAAACGCTTCGTTCAGGCGCGGGAACGCCGTGAAGCTGGATTTCCCCGACGAGAGCTTCGACGCGGTGACCAGCAACTATGTCTATCATAATATCACGGGAAAGGACAAGCAGCAGCTTCTGCTGGAAACGCTGCGCGTTCTGAAAAAGGGCGGAACGTTTGCTATCCATGACCTGATGTCGCCCCGTAGATACGGCGACATGCAGGCATTTGTCCAAAAGCTCAGGGAGATGGGCTATGAGCGTGTAGAGCTGATCGACACGACCGACGGCAGCTTCATGACACCGAAGGAGGCCAAACGCCTGATGCTTCGCGGCTCAACATTGCTGGTGGGAAGAAAGTAAAGCGGCGATGACATCAGCAATTCTGGTCTGCATCCGAGGCTTACTCGGCAGAGAACCATGGAACCATGACGCTCGCTCACGGCGGCAGGCGGTGATCCTCTCTCAAGAGCCGTTGTACGAGAACGCCCTGCGCGCCGCCATCGATGCCGCCTGTTATACCAAAGGGGTGATATTCAAACGAGGACATGCGAAAAGAAGGAGCCGTTTCCATTCTTGAAGAAGTAGTCGGCGATTTTTGAAGAGCCGCCTTCGGGCGGCTTCTCAAGGACTATATGGTTAGACTATGCTAACCGATAAACATACGAAGGAGGCGAGAACAGTGAGTTCCCCCACGAGGTGGGGCTGTTTCTCAGCTACCCGCCGGAGGACGTGAAGGGCTTCATCGACCACCGCGCGGGCGGCTTCAAATGCGCCGGACTCTGGTAGGTATACGGCGACGGGGAAAAAGCACGCTCGTTATTCAAAAAATACAAAAAATGCACGGATATCTACTGCGCACTTTGGCAAAGCGGCTTGAAGCTTGAGCAGCTTGCCGTTGCAGGAAATGGAGTTCCAGCCCATGTTCGATGCGTGCAAGCGCAGCTTCGGCGGTAAGCGCGTGGCACTGTTCGGCTCCTACGGCTGGGGCGATGGCGAGTGGATGCGTACTTGGGAGAGTGACTGCGACAGCGCAGGGGTGAACCTCGTTTGCGAGAGCGTGATCTGCACGGAGCCTCCCGACGACGCGGCGCTTGAAGCCTGCCGCGCTCTGGGCAAGGCGTTGGTGGAGTGAGAAATGATGCCCGCCGCTGACGGTTACTTCAGCGGCGGATTGCATGTTTTGCATTTGCCAAACAGCCTATCCGAAAAGGCAGGGACACCTCTTGCGGTGTTCCTGCCTTGCGCTGTATAGCGATGCTTGGAGTATTGAAAAAGAATATGCTCAAGCATCCAAGACAGGTGAGCAGAGAGGCTCTGTGTTGAACTGGGCAAACAGAAAAATCACAAGCCTCATTGACAAACTCAATATGCTCGGTTATAATATACCAGCAGTATATACTACCGGTATATCGGGGGGGGCGCCAATGGAACGTACAGAGACTCAAATAAAGATCCTTGAGATTGGGAAAAAAGAATTTCTGGAAAAGGGCTTCAAGGACGCATCTCTGAATAAAATCGTCGCGGAGGCAGGCTTCACGAAGGGTGCATTCTATGGCTACTACCCGGATAAGACCGCTCTGTTTGAAGACCTTGTGGGCGAGACCGCAAGCGAGCTGCTCACCCGCTTCAAGGCAGCACAGGACGATTATTTTGACCTTGTCCCGGAGGGAAAAGCAAAAGACAGTCTGGCACTCTCCACCCAGCACCTGCACGAGTTTGTCGCGTTCATGTACGACCATTTTGACGAATTCAAGCTGATTCTTTGCCGTGCGGAGGGAACGGGCTACGCGGATTTTATCGAGGAGCTGGTGGAGCTGGAGGTCGATCGATCCGAAGAATACTACGCCCTCCTCAGAAAAAACGGCATGCTCTCCGGGAGCATGACTCGTCAGCTTCATCACATGATCACAAGAGCTTACTTTACGGCGGTGTGTGAAACCATCGTCCACGATATGCCGAGAGAGGAAGCTATGAAATATGTCGATGAACTGGCTATCTTTTTCCACTCCGGCTGGAGCGGACTTTTAAGGCTCGAATGAGCCTTAAAAAAATAACCACAAGTTAGTCGTCTCTAACTGGCGCGGCGCATCCTCCAACAAATCCATATATTTTAAGAAAGGAACACGGAATATGAGCAAACAGAAAAAAGAAAAGCAGCCGCCGGTGCTGGGCAGGCTGCTGGCGTATGCCGGAGGGCATAAGTGGCTGTCCGTCTTGGGCTGCGGGCTGTCCGGCGTTTCGGCAGCAGCCGGCATTTTCCCGTTCGTCTTTGTCTGGTACGCAGCCAGAGGCATTTTAACGCCGGGAGGCGGCGTTCCGGCAGGGCTTACCCGCTACGGCTGGTACGCGCTGGCGGCGGCACTTCTGAGCGCGGCGATCTATTTCGCCGGGCTCATGTGTACACACCTTGCGGCCTTCCGGGTGGCGACAAATATGCGAAAGGCGGCGGCCGCCCATCTCATTGACCTGCCTCTGGGGTACTTTAACGCCAACCTCACGGGGCGGCTGCGCAAGCAGATCGACGACAACGCGGCGCTGACAGAAACGCTCCTTGCCCACACCATCCCCGACGCGGTGGGCGGGATCGTAACGCCGATACTGGCGGTGGGGCTGCTCTTCGTCTTTGACTGGCGCATGGGGCTTGCCTGCCTGATCCCCATGGTCATCGGGCTTGTCTGCCTGATGAGTATGATGACCGGGAGAGGCATGAAGTTCTTTGGGGAATACCAGCGCGCCGGAGAGCGCATTTCGGCCGAGGCCACGGAGTATGTCCGGGGCATCCCGGTGGTGAAGGTGTTCCAGCAGACGGTTTACTCCTTCAAGAGCTTTCATGCCGCCATCCTCAGCTACCGCGACCTTGCCAGCGGCTACGCCATGATGTGCCGTATGCCCTACACCCTGTTTACAGTAGTGCTGAACGCCATGTTCCTGCTCCTTATGCCATTAGGGATGCTTCTCATCGGCGGTGCGGCAAACGGCTGGGCGGTGCTGGCCGATCTGGTGTTTTACATCTTCTTCGCGCCCCAGCTTGCCTTTATGATGGAGCGGCTGATGTACGCGGTCAACGCACAGATGGAGGCCGCCGAGGCAGTGAACAAGCTGGAGGCGATACTCCGGGAGTCGCCCCTTCCCGAGCCTGCGGCGGACAGCGGAAGCAGGCCTGCGGACAGCGGCATCTCCTTTGAAAACGTCACCTTTTCCTATGACGGCGCGGACAGACCGGCGCTGACGAATGTGAGCTTCCGCCTGCCGCAGGGGGAGGCGTGGGCGCTGGTGGGCCCCTCCGGCGGCGGCAAGACCACCATCGCTCGGCTGATCCCGCGCTTTTTCGATGTGCAGGCAGGGGCGGTGCTCCTGGGCGGACGGGATGTGCGAAGCATCCCCACCGCGGAGCTGATGGAGCAGATCTCCTTCGTCTTTCAGGAGGTGAGGCTCTTCAAGAAGAGCATCCGCGACAACATCCGTGCCGCCCGGCCGGACGCAACGGAGGCGGAGATATTACACGCGGCGCAGCTTGCCCAGTGCGGTGATATTCTGGAAAAGACGCCGGGCGGGCTGGACGCCGTGATCGGCGCAAAGGGCGTGTACCTCTCCGGCGGTGAGATGCAGCGCATCGCGCTGGCGCGGGCGATCTTAAAGGACGCGCCCATCGTGGTGCTGGATGAGGCCAGCTCCTTTGCAGACCCGGAGAACGAGGCGAAGATACAAAAGGCCTTCGAGGCGCTGATGAAGGGCAAGACCGTGTTGATGATCGCCCACCGCCTGTCCACAGTGCGGAACATGGATCGTATCCTCGTCATCCGGGACGGCGAGATCGCCGAGGAAGGAAAGCACGACGAGCTGCTCCAAAAGGGCGGCGTATACGCCGCCATGTGGGAGGAGTACCAAAAGGCCGCGCAGTGGAAGGTAGGAGGTGCCGCATGATCGAACACATCAGCAAAAAATACGCCATGACGGAGAAGGGCGCAAGAGACTATGTAGCCGCCGTGTTCTGGTCCGTACTGGTAAACATCAGCAAAATGCTGCCCGTGGGCGTGCTGGCCACGGCGCTCTCCGGCATCGTCGAGGCGCTGACAAACGGCACCGACCCAAGGGCGGGACTTACGCGCTTTCTGATCTCCGGCGTTCTGGCCCTCGCCGCACTCTTTGTGACCTTCCTGATCCAATACAGAGCTTTATATGAAGCCACCTACCGGGAGAGTGCCAACCGCCGCATCCGGCTGGCGGAGGTGCTGCGCCAGCTCCCGCTGTCCTTCTTCGGAACCCGGGACCTGACCGACCTGACCACCACTATCATGGGGGATACGGAGACGTTGGAAAAGGCGTTCTCCCACTTTTACCCCGCCATGCACGGCGCGCTCATCTCCACGGCGCTGATTTCCGCAGGCATGCTGCTTTACGACTGGCGGATGGCACTGGCTCTTTTGTGGGTGGTGCCCGCGTCGCTGCTGATGGTCTATCTCTCCCGGCGCATGGAAAAGCGGCATATAAAGAAGGGCCTCGTCACCCGGCGCGCGGCTACAGACGCCATGCAGGAGGTGCTGGAGTGCGCGCCGGAGATCAAGGCGTGCAACCAGAAGGCGCGGTATATCGCCGACCTGAACCGCAGGCTGGACGAGGCGGAGCAGGACACCATCCGGGGCGAGCTGTTCACAGGCTCCGTGGTCACGGCGGCACAGTCCTTCCTGAAGCTGGGCATCGCCACCACCGTCCTCACGGGGGTAACGCTGATGAGCCGCGGCGACCTGTCGCTGATCCCGTTTCTGATGTTCCTTATCGCCGCCACCCGGGTATATGACCCCATCGGCTCCATGTTTGCCAACATGGCCGCGGTTTTCGCCTGCGAGGTGCGCATCGAGCGTATGCAGGAGATCGAGAACGAAAAGCGCATGACCGGCATGACCGAATATGATCCCGACGGCTACGACATCCGCTTTGAGCATGTGACCTTTGCCTACCGGGAAAATGAGGACGTGCTAAGAGACGTCTCCTTTACGGCGAAGCAGGGGCAGGTGACGGCGCTGGTGGGACCCTCCGGCGGCGGCAAGTCCACGGCAGCCAGGCTGGCAGCCCGCTTCTGGGATATAGCGGAGGGAACGGTGCGGCTGGGCGGCGTGGACGTGTCCACGGTGGACGGCGAGGCACTGCTGAAAAACTACGCCATCGTATTTCAGGATGTGGTGCTGTTTGCGGATACCGTGATGGAAAACATCCGCCTCGGCAAGCGGGACGCCACCGATGCGGAGGTGCTGGCGGCGGCGAAGGCGGCGCAGTGCGACGCCTTTGTATCCAAGCTGCCGGAGGGCTACCATACCCTGATCGGGGAAAACGGCTCCCGGCTCTCCGGCGGTGAGCGGCAGCGCATCTCCATTGCCCGCGCCATCTTGAAGGACGCGCCGGTGATTTTGCTGGATGAGGCAACGGCCTCGCTGGACGTGGAAAACGAAACGGCGGTGCAGGCGGCATTGTCCGGGCTTATCCGGGATAAGACAGTGCTCATCATCGCGCACCGCATGCGTACCGTCATGAACGCCGATCAGATCGTCCTGCTCTCCGGCGGCCGCGTGGTTGAGATGGGTTCTCCGGCAGAGCTGCTGAAAAAGAACGGCCTGTTCCGCCATATGGCGCAGCTCCAGAGCGAGAGCATGGAGTGGACGGCGTAGAAAGTTGCGAGATAAACAGGATTCCGAATGCAATATTGGAAAACGAAGTGTCGAAAACAAGGAGGAGTTTATGAAAGAAACAAATAAATGGTCTGTCAGGGATGTGATTACCACGGTGCTGCTTTCGGCGGTGCTGATCGTGATCCAGCTCGTCGTCAATATGGTCTGCATGGCCAACGACTTTGTCAGCATGGTGCTGTCGGTGGGGATCACCATGTTCCTCTGCGCGCCGGTCTATATGCTCATGGTCAGCCGGATCGGAAAGCGTTTTGTGACGCTGATCTATATGACGATCCTCGGTGTGATTTTCCTGCTGATGGGCAACTGGTTTTTGCTCCCCTACTTTATCGTTACGGGCGTCATCTGCGAGGTAATTTTGTGGAAGCGCGGAGCCTGCGGCGATCCCAAGCGCATGACTGCCGCCTGGACGGCGGCGAGCCTGCTGTACAACGGGGTCAATCTGCTGCCCATCTGGTTCTTCTGGGACACCTACTACGATTTTGCGCTGGCAAGCGGTATGGAGCAGAGCTACATCGATTCCTATGTGCGTTACTACACCTCTCCCGGCTGGCTGGCCTTTATTCTGCTGTTCACGACGCTGATGGGCTTTTTAGGCTGCATGGTGGGCAGTCGGCTGATCCGCAGGCATTTTCAGAAGGCCGGCGTTCTATGAGGGCGGACGCATCCTTTGCGGTGCCGGTCAAGCTGTGGGCGCTGCTGTGCGTCTTTGCCGGAGTGACGATCGGCGGGAATGTGCTGCTCACCTGCATCCTGACCGGCGGGGCGCTTCTTTATCTCGTCTTACAGCGGAACTTCCGCCTTGCCGCGTCCTATGGCTGCTTTTATCTGCTGCTGGCGCTGCTGCTGTACGGCATCCGCTTCCACGGGCTGCGCATGCCGGTCTTTTCGGAGTTTTATGTTCTGATGTTCTGGAATCTGTCGCCGATCTTTCTGGTGTCATGGGATCTGATCACCACGCCGCCGGGAATGCTCTCCGCGTTCTTATCCCGCCTCCGTATGCCCACCCCGTTCATTCTCGGGCTTCTTGTGGTCTTTCGCTTCTTCCCCACCATGCGGGCGGAACTAAAGGGCGTAGGCAGGTCCATGAAAAACCGAGGGCTGACCGCGGCGGGGCAGCTGCTCGCGCATCCCGTGCAGAGCATGGAGTATGTGTTGGTTCCGTTTCTCCTTCGGGTGTTGCAGCTTGCCGATCAGCTTTCCGTTTCCGCTGTTGCAAGGGGCGCGGAGCGTCCGGGCGTGCGCGGCAGCTATTATGAGAAAAGAATCGGGGCGCGGGATCACATCGCGGCAGCCGCATGTGCGGTAGTCACGGCTTCCTATTTGGTTTTGGAAAGGAGCATGGCATGATCGAGCTTACACGCGCTTCTTTTCAATACGAAAACTCAGACAGAGGCGTGCAGGACATTTCCCTTTCGGTAAAAAGCGGCGAATGCGTCGTGCTGACGGGGCTTTCCGGCTGCGGCAAGACCACCGTGACAAGGCTTGTCAACGGGCTTGCGCCGTCCTACTATCCCGGAGTTTTCAGCGGGAGCGTGAGGATAGACGGCAAGGACATATCCGGCCTTTCCACATGGGAGATAGGACGTTTGGTGGGAAGCGTTTTTCAGGATCCCAAAAGCCAGTTCTTTTCCTCCGAGCTTGCCGGAGAGGTCGCCTTTCCCTGCGAGAATTACGGCCTGTCCGCCCGGGAGATACGGGAGAGGACGGACGCCGCCATAGAGGCATTGAAGCTGTCCCATTTGAAGGACAGGGCAGTTGACGTCCTCTCAAGCGGAGAAAAGCAGCGGGCGGCCATTGCGTCCGTATACGCCATGAAGCCAAAGGTCTTTGTGTGCGACGAGCCGACGGCCAACCTCGATGCCGCCGGGACGAGGCAGCTTGCGCAGACCCTCCGGCAGCTCAAGGAGCAGGGCTTTACCCTGCTCATCGCGGAGCATCGGATCGACTGGCTGATGGGGATCGCAGACCGCTTTTTGTATCTGCGAGACGGTATGATCGCGGCTGGGTATACACCGGAGGATTTGCTTCTTCTGCCGGAAGCAGACATCTTAGGCATGGGTCTGCGCTCTCCGCGCGAGGGAAAGAGCCTTCCCGCTCCCTCCGTATCGGACGAAAGCCCTGCCGTCTTGAAGACAGCAGGGCTCTCGAAAAGAATACGCAAAGAAGTTATTTTTGAGGATATTTCGCTGTCCGTTCCAGAGGGCGGCGTGACCGCCATAACGGGGCAAAACGGCGCGGGGAAAACCACCCTTGCGCAGATCCTCTGCGGGCTGGCAAGGCAGACAAGGGGACATATCCTGATAGACGGGAAAAAAGTAAGAGCGGCAGTCCGGCGCAGGGAGATCTATTACTGCGGCAACGACACGTCAACGCAGTTTTTTACGGCGAGTGTGGCGGAGGAGCTGCTGCTGAATACCAGATTGACAGAAGAAAGCAAAGGCCGTGCCAGACACTTGCTGAAGGAATTTGGCCTTTACGAGTACAGGGACACGCACCCGTCCACCCTGTCCGGCGGACAGAAGCAGCGCCTTGCCATTGCCTGCGCCATCTTTTCCGGCCGCAGGATATTGATACTCGATGAGCCCACCAGCGGCCTTGACGGGCAGAATATGCGCCTAATTGCAGAAAGGCTGAGAAGCGAAGCGCGGAACGGCAGAACCATTCTCGTGATCACCCACGACAGGGAGCTGATCGAGAGCTGCTGCGATAACGTTGTGGAGGTTGAAAAACGATTGCCATGAATCAGCCGAGGACTGTTATGGGATATCCGCGCTGGAGGGATCGCTTTCTGTCCCTGCCGGCAGCTCGACCGCGATGGTCGTGCCCTTGTCCGAACTTTCCTCCACCCAAACGGAGCCGCCATGGAGATCGGCGATCTCCCACACCAGAGAAAGTCCCAGTCCCGCGCCGCCGTACTCGCGGCTGCGGGATTTGTCCACCCGGAAGAAGGGCTGGAAGATACTGCGCTGATACTCCTCCGGAATGCCGCAGCCGGTGTCGGAAACGCGAATGATGCACTTTTCTTGCCCCTGCACAAGCTCGACCCGCACCGAGCCGCCGGGGCGGTTGTATTTGATGGCGTTCTCGGTGAGGTTATAAATGATCTGGTGCAGGTCGTCCACGCCGGCCCGCACGCTCTGCTCCCGCTCGACGAGATAGGTCAGCTCGACCCGCTTCTCGTCGGCGACCAGCCGCAGCATCCGCACCACGCGCTCGATGACCGGCGCGACCGCGACGCTCTGCGCCGGCTCGACGATGCCGCTGTCGAGCCGCGTGAGCCGCAGCAGATTTTCCGTGATGCGCGTCAGGCGGTCGGTCTCCTGCACGATGTCGCCGACGAACTCGCGCACCGTGGCGGCGTCGATGTCTTCGGTCTGCAAAATCGAGTCGGAGAGCAGGCGGATACCGGCCAGCGGCGTTTTCAGCTCGTGGCTCGCGTCGGAGACAAAGCGGCGGCGCGCCTCCTCCGTCGTCTGCAAGCGGTCGGAGAGGCTGTTGAACTCCTCGGCGATCTCGCTGATCTCGTCGCGACCGCCAATCTCGGCGTGGTAGCTGTACGCGCCCTCGCGCACGCGGCGGATGGCCTCGAGCAGCACGCCGAAGCGGCGCGTGAGCATCCGCGAGAGCAGCAGGCTCAGCAGCACGACAAAGCCCGCGACTGCCGCCGAGATGCGCAGCAGATTCTTCTGCAGCGTCAGCAGCAGCGTCGCCTGCTCCACGTCGTACTCATAGGCATAGACCGCGCCGATGGTCTGGCTGTGGTAGATGACCGGCGAGGCCGCGCGGCTGCGGAACGCGCCGTCGGTAAAGTCGGCATAGAAGGCGTCGTAGCCCCGCAGCGCCTGCACGATCTCGGTGTAA
>OOCQ01001878.1_pt1 | contig 11111 bp, 4 predicted proteins | sample 1671121 | NCBI WGS metagenome assembly OOCQ01 (sample SAMN06348124, study PRJEB24527) | human gut metagenome | biome: human gut; feature: ankylosing spondylitis patient; material: feces | host: Homo sapiens | place: China | collected 2015-10 | reverse complement strand
TACAGAATCCTCTTTCGGCACGCGTATGGAAGGCTATTGCCTATTATGCGGGGACCATTTTTTTGCGCCCGTTTTTCCCCTGTTTCCGGACGCATCGCCCGCAGAGCGCCGTGAGCGAAGTCTGGGGATGGTTCCTTCGCGTCCTGACCCGCCGCACATGGGAAAGGCGTTCGGCGGAGAGCGTCCGGGAAATCTATCGGTCGCGTGCTCCCTATTTCCTGTTTCCTCTCCAGCTTGATTCGGATTCCCAAGTCCGCCGTTATTCGCCGTTCAGCGGGATGAAGGAAGCCATTGCGCATGTACTGACTTCTTTTGCGCACTCCGCGCCCAAGTCCATGCATTTGCTGATCCGCAACCATCCTCTTGATAACGGGCTCATCAATTACCGGAGGTACATCCGCCGGTTCAGCCATGCCTGCGGGCTGGAAGGCCGGGTTCATTTCGTGGAGTCGGGCAGGGCCGCGCTTATGATGGACCGCAGCGAGGGGATGGTGGTCCTCAACAGCACGATCGGCATTTCCGGGCTTCAGCGGGGGATACCCGTCTATTGCGTTGGCACGTCCATTTATGCGGTGCGCGGGTTGGCTTCGTCGCAGGAAGAGCAGGATCTGGACGATTTTTGGAGCAACCCGCAGAAGCCGTGCCCCGAAACCCTGCGGCATTTCGAGAAAGTTTTGAAATGCCGGACCCTCATCAACGGCAATTTTTATACGGAGGAAGGGGTGCGCCTGGCGATCCAGGGGGTCATGGAACGCATTGCCTGAGATGCCCTTGCGTTATCCCTGTTCTTTTCTATCCTCGGGGAAGCGTGGTTAGCCCGTCGGAGTCTGCGGCGGGCATGTCTTCCACCGCACAAGGACAAGGATGCGGCAGAGAGTTCTTGGCGGCAGGGGTTATCGTATGCCCGCTCTCCAGCAGGTCCTGGTTTCGTTGGCCTCCGCCACGGAAGTAAACATTCCAGCAGCGCAATATAGATAGGGATTTCAGCCGCAAACCGGAAAGTACACATGGGACGGACTGGTTTCCTGCGCCACGAACGTTTTCCCGGCATCGGGATGCGTACAACCCGGCTCTCCGCCGGGATCGTATGGCGGAACGCAAGGGATGCCCCCCGTTATCTCAGGAGGGCACCCTTTGCTTTAACGTATTGACGGGCGATTATGTTTGTAACTCGTAGAGGCTCTCTCTGACGTTGTATTTGAATGGAAATGGAACGCTGTATATTCCTGATGGAGCATCGTCACAATAGTGAATTATATAACTCATGAGAGTTAGCTGCATTATGGTTATAGAAGAGCTTTTTCCCGTGTTTTACCGGGTGAATCATTGTTTTTTTCACATGATGCTTGACAAGATTGGTTGAAGGTTGCAATAGTGGTTCTACCAAAAGAGAAAGGGAGAACCTCGCATGACGCATTCACAAGAGACTCCAGACCAATCTCAAAAGGCTGAACCTCTTCCCGAAACACGGGAACCCCTCAAGGCATATCAAAGGCTTTCCGAGAAAATACAGGATGCTATCGAAAAGGGCGGGCTCAAGGTGGGGGATAAGCTGCCCCCCGAGCGGGCGCTTGCCGAAACGTTCGGCGTTTCGCGGAACAGCGTCAGGGAAGCCATCCGCACGCTCTCGGAGCAGGGCATCCTCAAGAGCCGCCACGGCGACGGGCCGTACATCTGCGGTTCCGATCTCGCGCCGCTGACCGCCGCCCTGCTCAATGCCGTCGACACGGAAGGAAAGTCATTTGACCATATTATGGAGTTCAGGCTCGTCATCGAGCCGTCCATAGCCCGGATAGCTACGGCACGGCATTCCGCCGAACAGCTCCATCAGCTCAAGATCATTGTCTGCGATCAGCAGTTAAAACTCCTGCACGGGGAGAACGACGGCGAATTGGACGCCCAATTCCATACCCTCTTGGCGGCGGCGACCGGAAACCCGGTTTTCGTCGACATTGTCAGCCATCTGAACGAGCTCTTTTCCCTCAACCGCGCGGACGATGTCCGTCTGAAGAGGCGGATGGAAGAAGCCATCAACGAGCATCTGATGATCATCGATGCCCTTGAACGCAAGGATGCGGACGCCTGCTCCGACGCGATGGCGCGCCATCTCCATGCCGTGGCGGAAAAGCATTTTCTGGCGCAGTCCCGGGAAAGGGGGAGCGCATGTTGACCGCCACCGCCGCGCCGCATCCGGCGGCCCCTCCAGCCTCTTCACCCACTTCCCTCTTTCCGGCTTTCTTGCCATTCCCTTTCCCCCGTTTTTCCGGCGGCGTTCCCGCAATCTTCCCCCATGCGCGATGACCCGCGCCTTCGTGGCCCCAAAGTGCTTTTCAATGCCAATGCATTGGAAAGAGACGGTTGATGTGTCAACGGCACGGAAAGGCGACTTTCCTCCTCAGCGTAATTTTTTGCCGATTGGAGAACCCCGCATGGACCTCACGTTATGGAAAGACAAGCTTGATGCGTATCTCGACCCTCAGGAAGGCGACATGCTCCGTTTGCTGGAGCGGATCGTCAACATGGATTCCTTCACGACCGACGCGCAGGATGTGGACCAATTGGGGACCGTCCTGACGGATTGGTTGCGCGAGGCGGGTTTCCAGACGTTCATGATGCCCAAGACGGAAGCGCCCGCCGACGAGCCGTGGCAGGCGGATCTTGGCCACGTCTTCATGGCCAAGACGCACGGGCGCGAAGCGGAGCCGGGGATCGTGTTCCTCGGGCATATGGATACGGTTTTCCCCAAGGGTACGGCGCAGGCCCGGCCCTTCAAGATAGAGGGCGATCGGGCCACCGGGCCCGGCGTGGCCGACATGAAGGCGGGGCTTGTGGCCAACCTGTTCGCGGCGCGGGCCCTGAAGCGGCTCGGCCTGATCGATTGCCCTATGACCCTCATGTTCTCGCCCGATGAGGAGCTGGGCTCCCCCTCGGCTTCCCGGACCTTGGCGCAGGTCTTGCCCGGCGCACGCGCCGCCATCAACTCGGAACCCGGCGGCCCCGGCGGGCTTGTTACCGTATCCCGCAAAGGTTCAGGCCATATGTTCCTGAAAGTACAGGGCAAGGCGTCCCACGCGGGGCGCTGTTATGCGGACGGGGCTTCGGCCATCCTTGAAATCGCGCACAAGACGCTGGCGATCGACACTTTTTTGGATCTGGACCGTGGGCTCACCGTCAACACGGGCCTGATCAGCGGCGGGGTTTCCGCCAACTCCGTGGCCCCGTGGGCCGAATCCCGCATCCATCTGACCTACAGGACGCTTGAGGACGGGCAAAAGGTCGTCGCGGGCATCCGTGACGCCGTTTCCCGCACCGTGATCCCCGGAACGTCGGCCTCCATCAGCGGCGGGCTGCGCCTCTATCCCTTCGAGCGCTGCGAAGCGGGCGACAAGCTCTTCGGGCTCGTCAAGGACGCCGGGGAGCTCCTCGGCATGTCCATCAAGGGCCAGCATTACGACAGCGCGTCCGAAGCCGGCTTCAGCTCCAGCCTCGGCGTCCCTACCATCTGCAACATGGGCCCGGAAGGGGAACATATCCACTCCCTCAACGAATACCTTGTCCCTTCTTCCATCGTGAAGCGGTGCAAGCTCATCGCCCTGACGGCGCTGCAGGCTTCCCGCGTTTTCCAGCCGGGCAAATAAAAAACCTGCCACAGGCCTGAACTGGCAGGTTCGGGCAAATGGTGCGGGACGTCCGGCGGCGACGGTGACGGAGCGCTGGCACAACCGCCTGGCGGCGAAACGGGTAAAGGCGATACGTCGTGGTTTGCCTGCGGTTTTGCGGATCGCGGGCAAAACAGAAAGGGCGTCGTTTGCCGTATGGAGGGAAACCAGCGGTTTTTCCTCTTCGGGCAACGGCTTTGTCGCGGAGGGCCGCTTTTTGCAAGCGGTTCTTCCGTGCCGCCCTCATGCCTCGACGGCATCGTCGCATCTACTCGTCTTCCTTTACTTACGGACAAACAGCTGTCGTGTCAACATGGAGACGGTTTTCCCGGAAAAGAACTTCTCCCCTGGCGGTCACTGTCTCCTGTGACAGGAGGATACGATGATTCTTTCTCCCAATGCAATACAGCGCGTTCGTCAAGCTTTTTCGTTTCTCTTCATCCCTCTTGGTGTCTGGATCGCCTTTATCACCCCTCCGGACGGCTTGTCCCCGCAGACCATGAAGGCCCTCGGGATCACGGTATGGGCCGTCGGCTGGTGGATAACGCAGATCGTGCCCGAATATGTTACGGGCCTGCTCATGTGCGTCTTTTGGGCGGCCACGAAATGCGTTCCTTTTCAGACTGCGTTCGCCACATTCTCCACTTCCGGGTGGTGGATCATGGTGGGGGCGTTCGCCCTCGGCGCGGTGGCGGGCAAGACGGGGCTCCTCAAGCGCATCTCCTTGTGCGTGCTGCATCTGTTCCCGGCGTCCTTCGCTGGGCAGGTCTGGGGCCTCATCGCCTCGGGTACGGTCATTTCTCCGCTCATTCCAAGCATTAACGCAAAGGCCACGCTTTCCACGCCCATCGCGCTGAACATCAGCGACGAGCTGGATATGGAGCGCAAGAAGGCCGGGGCCTGCGGCCTCTTCGGGGCGTGCTATGTCGGGTTCGTGCTCGCGGGGCACATGTTCATGAGCGGTTCGTTCACCCATTACGTGCTGGTGGGTATGCTCCCCCCGGAATACCGCGGCGTCACGTGGCTGGACTGGCTCCTCTGGTCGCTGCCGTGGGGTCTCGTGATGCTCGCCGGCATGGGCCTGTACATCATTTGGGCCTACAAGCCGAGCAAGAGCGTCCGGCTCACCAAGGACAACGTGGCCGAACAGATCAGGAATCTCGGCCCGTTGAGCCGCGAGGAACGGATCACCCTGTGGACGCTCATCATCACGCTGCTCCTGTGGATGACGGAAGCGTGGCACGGCATTTCCTCCGGCGAAGTGGCCGTGACCGCCATGTGCGTGCTGCTGATGTCCAAGGTCATGGATCGGAAGGATTTCAAGAACGGCATAGACTGGCCTTCGGTGGTCTATGTTGGGAGTATCCTCAATCTCGCCGCCGTAATACGGGCCCTGCACGTCGACAGGTGGCTCGGCGTTGCGCTGAAGCCCTACCTCCTGAGCGTCGTGGGCAGCCCGGCTTCGCTCATCGTTGCGATCATCCTGGGCATGTGCGTCATCCGCCTGCTGATCGTCTCCATTTCGTCGGCCGCCGCCATTTTCGTGCTCATCCTTCCGCCGTTGCTCATCCCGCTGGGCATGAACCCGTGGATCGTCTGCATGGTCGCGTTTGCCGGAGGCGATATCTGGTATCTCAAGTACATGAACGCATTCTACCTGTGCGCCGACCTCGGTACTGAAGGCAAGATGGCCAACCACCGCTCCATGATCAAGCTGAGCGCGGCCTATATGGTCATCTGTACGCTCGGCTTCATCGTGTCCATTCCCTTCTGGAGGATGTTCGGGCTGTTGCAGTAGCCGGGCCGCCGCCGTGGTTTCCTGACGTTTCCCGCGTCCCCCTTCATCCGGCATGAAGGGGGACGCTTTTGCGGATAAGGGGAAAGGCTTCATCCGAAAGAAGCGTTTGCTTTCGATCCGTTAGGCTATTCCGTGTACAAAAGGACGCACCTCGTTATGGTGTGGCTCAATATAGCACGGCTCGTATCATATGCCTCCGTTGCGGGCCAATTCCTGGCTCACATTCTGCTGGAGCGTTTCCGTGGAGCTTTCCATGGGGGGCGTGTAAGGTTCGCTGTATTGTTGCGGCTGGGCGTCATGCACCGCGGTTTCTATGGGGGCGGATACTGTCGGCGCCCCACCGTCTTCGGACGAGGGCAGGGGCGAAGCGTCGGGGGCTGCGCCGCCTTCTGGGGGCGTACCGTCCGTAGCCGCGGTTTCGTGCCCTTGCCCGGAACCGGAGGAGGCGTAATGGTTCAAAACGCTGGCCAGGGAATCGCCTTCCGGCTGGAGGTAGTCCGGAAGCGTGGAAGTTGCGCCCGTACCTGCGGGCACGGCTTCTCCCGTTTCCGCCGTGACGGACAGCGAAGCCGTCTGCGGGGCGGCATACGTCCCCCCTCCGGAAGGTTCGTCAAAGCCGTGGATGGTGACGGTCAGGGTGTTGCTTCCCGTGCCGCCGTGATTGTCGGTCACGGTATAGGTGAAGGTGTCGGTCAGGGACTGCCCGGTGTGCAGGTTTTGCACGTCCGCCGCGTCGTTGTGCAGGGTATAGGTGTAGTGCCCGTCCGCGGCAAGGGTCAGGGAACCGTATGCGCCTTCCGTGGCGTTTTGGGGCAGGAAGGAAAGCGTGTCGTGGATGTCGGTGTCGTGCGGTGCGGGCAGCGTGCCGGAGGCCGTGAGCGCCGTGTCTTCGGTGACCTGCGCCGTGGCGGCGGCCACGTCAGGCAGGTCGTTGGTACCGTGGATGGTTACCGTGTAGCTCCCCGATACCGAAAGCAGCGGCAACCCCGGCAGGCCGAGGGTATAATGGATGGTATCGCTCAGGGTCTCGCCTTCGCCGAGAGCCTGCACCGCGGGCAGGCCGTTGTTCAGGTTGTACGTGACGGTGCCGTCGCCGTGCAGCGTGAATGTGCCGTATGAGCCGGATGTGCCGCCGAGCAGGTTGTACGCCAGTCCGGTCAGCGTGCCGAGGATGCTTTCGGTTTCAGGGGGGATCGGCAGAGGCGCGGTGAGCGTGGTCCGCGCGTCTTCGATCAGGTCGCCGGGGTATTCGTCCTGCCCGTGGATGGTGACGGTCAGGGTGTTGCTTCCCGTGCCGCCGTGATTGTCGGTCACGGTGTAGGTGAAGGTGTCGGTCAGCGTGTTCCCGGCATTCAGGTTCTGCACGGCGGGCAGGGCATTGTTGAGGATGTACGTGTAGGTGCCGTCGGCATTGAGGGTCAGGGAACCGTACGCGCCCGGCTCGGCGATCTGGGGCGTGAAGGAAAGGATGTCGTTTGGAACGCCGTAGTTGTCCTGGTCATGCGGGGCGGGGAGCGTGCCGGTTACCAGAGTCTGCACGTCTTCCGTCACGTCGGCCGTGGCCGCCGCCACCGAGGGGCTGTCGTTGACTCCGTTGATGGTCACGGTAAGGGTGTTGGACCCGGTTCCACCGTGGGCGTCCGTCACCGTGTAGGTGAAAGTGTCGGTCAGGGTTTGCCCTTCGCCCAGCCCCTGTACTGCGGCTAGGCTGTTGTTCAGGGTATAGGTGTAGTGCCCGTCGGCGTCGAGGTTCAGGGTGCCGAACAGGCCCGCCCCGCCCGCAATGGGGACGAAGCTCACGCTGTCGCCGCTGTCCGGATCGGTGGGCGCGGGCAGGATGCCGGAAGCCGCGGCCACCGTGTCTTCGGTAACGGGAGCCGTAGCCGCGGCGACGGCGGGGAGATCGTTGACGCCGTAAATGGTGACGGACAGCGTGGCGTTTCCGGTGGCCCCGTGGTTGTCCGCGACCTGATAGGTGATGGTGTCGGTGAGGGTCGCCCCCGCGCCAAGCTGCCGCACGGCGTCCGCCGCGTTGTTCAGCGTGTAGGTCCATGAGCCGTCGGCGGCAAGGGTCAGGGTGCCGTAGCTGCCCGCCTCCGCAGCCAGCGGCACGAAGCTCAGGACGTCATGGATGTTCGGGTCGGCGGGGTGCGGCAGGATGCCCGTCGCCAGAACCTGATCCCCGGAAACGGCGGCCGTGACCGAGGCGGTGGCGTCGGCGGCCGTGGGCGCGTCGTTGCTGCCGTTGATGGTGATGGTGAAGACGCCCGCGCCGGTGGTCCCGTGGCTGTCGATGACCGTGCAGGAGAAGACGTCCTGCAGGCTTTCCCCGGCGCCCAGTTCCCTTACCGTATCTAGTGTGCTGTTCAGGACATACGTGTAGGTGCCGTCGGCGTTGAGGGTGAGTGTGCCGTACAGCCCCGCCTGGGCCGTCAGCGGCTGGTAGGACGCCGTGTCGTGGGCGTCCGGGTCATGCGGCGGAGGCAGAACGCCCGTCAGCTTCAGATCCGTGCGCGCAAAGGCCGCCGCGGCAAGGCTCATCGTCGGCGCGTCGTTGGTGCCGTTGATGGTCACGGTCAGGGTATTCGAGCCGATCGCGCCGTGGTTGTCGATGGCCTGATAGGTAAAGGTGTCGGTCAGGGTTTCGCCGGTGCCCAGAGCCTGCACGGAGGGCAGGGCGTTGTTGAGCACGTAGATGTAGCGTCCGCCGGCTGTCAGGGTGAGCGTTCCATATGTTCCGGCCTGTGCCGAGAGCGGCACGAAGCCGATCGCGTCGTGTATGTTGATGTCCTGGGGGACGGGAAGCGTGCCCGTGGCCGTGAGGGCCAGATCCTCGGTGACGGAGGCGGTCGCGGCGGCCACGGTTGGCGCTTCGTTGCCGCCGTTGATGGTGACGGTCAGGGTGCCGCTTCCCGTGAGGCCGTACTGATCCTGGGCCTGGCACAGGAACACGTCCTGAAGCGTATCCCCTATGCTCAGTTGCCGCACGGCGCTGAGGCCGCTGTTCAGGGTATAGGCATAGGTTCCGTCGGCGTTGAGGGTGAGCGTGCCGTACAGCCCCGCCTGAGCCGTGAAGGGAGTGAAGCTGACGGTGTCGTGGGCGTCGGGATCGCCGGCGATCAGCGTCCCCGCCGCCGTGACGGTTCCGCCCACGCTGACGGATGCGGCCTGCGGCCCCAGCACCGGCGCGTCGTTGGTGCCGTTGATGGTCACGGTCAGGGTGCCTGTGCCCGTGCCGCCCTTGTCGTCCGCGATGCCGTAGGTGATGGTGTCGGTCAGGCTTTCCCCCTGCCCGAGGCCGCTTACGTCCGGGGAGTGGGCGTTGAGCGTATAGACGTACCCGCCGTGGGCGTCGAGGCTCAGGGTGCCGTACCGGCCCGTCAGGGTGGCGGGCGTAAAGGATACGGTGTCGTGGATGTCGGGATCATCCGGGCTGGGCAGCACGCCGGTTACGTAGGACGTGTGCTCGGCGATGACGGCGGCGGACGCGGCTACCGTGGGCGGGTTGTTGATCCCGTTGACGGTGACGGTCAGCGTGCCGGACGCTGCGCCGCCGTGCCCGTCGACGACGCTGTAGGCGAAGGTGTCGGTGAGCGTTTCCCCCTGCCCAAGGCCCTGTACGGCGGGCTGTGACTGGTTCAGCACATAGGTGTAGGAACCGTCGGCGTTGAGGGTCAGGCTTCCGTAAATCCCGGCCCGGGCGGCGAAGGGGACGTAGGCGGGCGCGTCGTGGATGTCGGGATCCGTGGGTGCGGGCAGCGCGCCGCTCACGGAGGCGGCTGTTTCCAGAATCGACGCGGTCAGGGGCGTGACGATGGGGTTATCGTTGGTGCCGTTGATGGTCACGGTCAGGGTGGCGCTGCCTGTGGCCCCGTGGTTGTCGATGACTTGATAGGTAATGGTGTCGGTGAGGGTTTCCCCGACGCCGAGCCCCTGCACGGCGGGCAGGGTGTTGTTCAGGACGTAGGTGTAGTGGCCGTCGGCGGCCAGCGTCAGCGTTCCGTACGCGCCCGCCCGGGCGGCAAGGGGGATAAAGGCCACGGTATCGTGGAAGTCGGGATCGCTCGGCCGTGGCAGGACGCCGGAGGCGGAGAGGGCCGTATCTTCGGTGACGGAAGCCGTGGCCGCCAGCGCTGCGGGTGCGTCGTTGGCCCCGCTGATGGTGATGGTCAGGGTGTTGGAGGCCGTGCCTCCATGCCCGTCGCTGACCGTATAGGCGAAAGAATCGGTGAGGGTTTCCCCGGCGCCGAGCCCCTGCACGGCGGACAGGCTGTTGTTGAGGGCGTAGCTGTAGGTGCCGTCCGCATTCAGCGTCAGCGTGCCGTAAGCCCCGGCTGTGCCGAGCTGTGGCAGGAAGGCCGGAGTATCGTGGATGTCCGGGTCCGTGGGCAGGGAAAGGGTTCCGGCCAGGATGGCCGTGTCTTCCGTGATGGCTCCCGAGCTGGGGGCCACGGACGGCAGATCATTGGTGCCGTTGATGGTGATGGCCAGTGTGGTCTGGGTCAGGCCGCCCTTGCCGTCGCTGACCGTGGCGGCGAGGGTGTCGGTCAGGGTTTCTCCGACGCCGAGCCCCTGCACGGCGGGAAGGGTGTTGTTCAGGACGTAGGTATAGCGGCCGCTGGCCGCGAGGGTCAGGGTGCCGTAGGCCCCGGCCGTGCCGAGCTGTGGCAGGAAGACCACCGTGTCGTGGGGGTTGGGGTCCGGGGGTGCCGTCATGATGCCGGTGAGTACGGTGCTGGTGTCTTCGGTCACGCTGCCCGCGGTGATGGTTCCGGTCAGGGGCGGCGTATTGATCCCGTTGACGGTGACGGTCAGCGTGTTCGTGGCGGTGCCGCCGTGATTGTCCGTCACCGTGTAGGTGAAGGTGTCGGTCAGGGTTTCCCCGAGCCCAAGCTGCTTCACCACGGCGAGGCTGTTGTTCAGGGTGTAGACATACGCGCCCGAGGCATCGAGCGTCAGGCTGCCGTACAGGCCCGCCGCGCCCGTCTGAGGTACGAAGACCGGAACGTCGTGGGCGTCCGGATCCTGCGGCGTCGGCAGGGTTCCCGCCGTCTGGGCCACGCCTTCGGTGATTGCGGCGTCGGCCGCGTCCACGGTGGGCGCGTCGTTGGTGCCGTTGATGGTGACGGTCAGGGTGTTGGTGGCGGTGCCGCCGTGCCCGTCCGTGACCGTATAGGTAAAGGTGTCGGTGAGCGTGTCCCCCTCTCCCAGGGCGTGCACGGCGGGCAGGCCGTTGTTCAGCGTGTAGGTATAGGCCCCGGCAGGGCTGAGGAACAGCGTGCCGTACTGCCCCTGTGTGGAGAGCTGCATGACGAACTGCGGCCTGTCTCCGGCGTCGGGGTCGGTCGGCGCGGGCAGTATGCCGCTGGCCGTGAGCAGGGTGTCCTCCTGTACGCTGGCCGTAGCGGAGGCTACGCTGGGGGCGTCGTTGACGCCGATGACGGTGATGGTCAGGGTATTGGTGACGGAGGCCCCGTGGTTGTCGGCCACGGTGTAGGCAAACGTGTCGTAGGCGATCTGGCCCGCGCCCAGGCGGAGCTGGACGCCCTGTGCTCACTGGCCGCTGTGGCGGTGAAGAACAACTACTGCTGCCCGGTGGTGGACGAGTCCGGCGTCATCGAAATTCACGACGGCCGCCACCCCGTGGTGGAGCA
>OOCQ01001871.1_pt1 | contig 11158 bp, 8 predicted proteins | sample 1671121 | NCBI WGS metagenome assembly OOCQ01 (sample SAMN06348124, study PRJEB24527) | human gut metagenome | biome: human gut; feature: ankylosing spondylitis patient; material: feces | host: Homo sapiens | place: China | collected 2015-10 | reverse complement strand
TCAACTACCGCTGCGGCACCGGCCACAGCGTCAGCTTTGTGGGCAACGTCCACGAGGGCCCCCACGCCCTGAACGGCCGCAACACCACGGTGTTCCAGCCGGGCATGATCGTCACCGATGAGCCGGGCGTGTACGAGGCCGGTCAGGTGGGTATCCGCATTGAGAACGTGCTGGAGTGCTACCACAAGGCCGACAACCAGTACGGCACCTTCCTGGCCTTCCGTCCGCTGACCTTTGTGCCCATTGCCACCTCTCCTGTGGTGCCCGGTGTCCTGACCCGGGACGAGCTGAACTGGCTGAACGCCTACCACCGCGAAGTGTTTGAGAAGCTGGCTCCCCGCCTGAATGAAGAAGAGCGGGATTGGCTGGCAAAGAAGTGCGCTGCCATCGGAGCATAACCACAAAAAAGGGAGACCCCGCAGGGGGTCTCCCGATTTTGGTTTATTCTTTCCGGTTTTTCCAATATTCCTTGGCTTCCTCAATGATCTTTTTGAAGGGGCCGGAGGGGTAGGTGCTCTCGGCGATATCCACCAGGAACTTATACAGCTGGGGCCGCACCTCCTCGTACATCCCAAGGCGGGTGTAGAGGTCTTTATAATACCGGAACGTCTGGATCTTGTTCTGCACGATGGAGGCCGGGTTGATCTGGGTGTGGCAGATGCTCTGGGGATTCTGGACGTAGTAGTAACCGGCTTTGTCAATGGAAACAAAGGTCTCGGCATACTGGATATACTGCATGTTGAACACCAGATCCTCGGCCCATTTCAGCTCGCTGGTGAACTGGATGTCATTGCCGGTGAGCAGGATGCGGCGGTAGAGCTTGTTCCAGAGCACGCTGTAAAAGTAGGAGGCGGGCTTGTCCATCAGCCGCAGGGCAAAGGTGTCCTTGTCGTAGACCCCGGCGGGCAGGAAACCGTATTCCCGCACCTCAGGGGGCCGGGCAACACTCATCACGCCCAGATTGTCCTCCAGCTTTTCCAGTACCTGCTCGGGCTTTGTGGCCCCGGCGGGGATCACCATCTTGTAGGGCGCAATCACAAGGTCTGCGTGGTGCGTCTCGGCGGCTTCCACCAGATGCTGGGTGAAGTCCGGGTCGATGTAGTCATCGCTGTCCACGAACTGGACATACTCGCCCCCGGCCAGCTTCAGGCCCAGGTTGCGGGTGTCGGACACGCCGGAGTTCTCCTTGTCCACCAGCACGATGCGGCTGTCCTTGGCGCGGAACTCCTCACACACGGGCAGGCTGTGATCCTTGGAGCCATCGTTCAGGATGATGAGTTCAATGTTTTTATAGGTCTGGTTCAGGATGCTGCCGATGCAGCGGGCCAGATGATTCTGAGCGTTGTATACGGGCAGGATGATGCTGACGAGCGGCTGATCCATGGCGGTGTCCCCCATTTCTTTTTTCGTCCATAATACTCCCTCATGGCGCAAAAATCAAGCGCTGTGCAGAGGGAAAGGAGGAGCGGATATGATCTTTCACATTGCGGTGTGCAGCCCGGACCCTGTGCTGCGGGGCCGGGTGCAGCGCCACTGCATGGAATATTATGCCCGCCGGGCCGATGCCTGCATCGTGGAGCAGCTGGAAAGCACGGCGGCCCTGCTGCGGCAGGAGGAAGCGGGCTCCCGGTACGAGCTCTACCTCATTGAGCTGCCTGCCGCCAACCCGTGCAGCGGCCTGCAGGCGGCTGCAGAGCTGCGCCGCCGGGGTGTGCGGGCCCCGCTGGCCTTTCTGGCCCACACCACGGCCTATGCCTACGAAGCGTTCCGGGTGGACGCGATGCAGTACCTGCATATCCCGTTCCGTCCGGAGCAGCTGACAGCCCTGCTGGACCGGGCCACCGAGCCGGAATACGGCCCGTCCGTCACGGTGAACACCGCCGAGGGCCTGCGGGCGCTGCCCTATGCGGGCATCGAATATCTGGAGTGCACCCACCACATCGTGCACTTCCACCTCACCAGCGGGGAGGACGTGCCCACCCTGTCGCTGCGGGTGCCGTTTTCTGCGGTGGCACAGCCTCTGCTGGCGGATGGGCGCTTTTTGCAGCCCCACCGCTCCTATGTGGTCAATCTGGCCGAGGCGGACCTGCTTTCTGCCGGGGAGCTGCGCATGCGCAGCGGGGCCCGCATCTCCATCCCCCGCGGGCGGGAGGGTGCCGTGCGGGACGCCTTCCAGCAATGGGTGCAGCAGCAGAAATACAGCCTGAAATAACAGCACGCCGGTGCTCCCACAGCGGGAACACCGGCGTGTTTTTTGCGGAAAAATTTCTCAGATCTTTGTCCAGTCCAGTGCGGTCCAATCCGGCAGGAACTGGTCGCACACCTGCGCCATGGCAGGGGCATCGGCGGCACTGGCGGCGTCCTGCACGCCCAGCACGGTGAACCCGGCCTTGTGGGCAGTGGAAGCGGCGTAAATGGCGTCCTCGCACACGGCGCAGGCGGCGGGGTCGGCCCCGCCCAGCCGGTGCATGCACTCGAAGAACACCTCCGGGCGGCTCTTGTGCAGCACGCCCTGCGCCTCCACGATGAAGGAAAAATAGTCCGCGATGCCCAACCGGGTGAGCACGGTGCGGCACTGGTCGGACCAGGTGTTGGAGCACAGGCACAGCCGGGCCCCCTCGGCCTGCAGCTTTGCCAGCAGGGTGCGCACACCGGGCTTCAGGTCCACCGTTTCGTACAGCTGGGCGATCACGTCCCGCATCACGTCGTAATATTCCGCCTCGGTCAGGGGCAGGCCGTATTCTCGGATGAGGTAGCGGGCACCGTCGGCCATGCCCATGGTCAGCAGCACGTCGTTCAGGTCTGCTTTGGGCGTGCGGCCATAGCGCTGCAGCAGCGCCAGCGGGGCACCCCGCCACACCACGGTCATGCTGTCGGTGAGGGTGCCGTCCATATCAAAGATCCATTGCTTGCAGCGCATGGGGCAAAGTTCCTCCTTCAAGATGATTCCTGCCCAGTATACCACGGATCTTAGCCGTATAAAAGCCGTGAGGAACCAAAAAACGGGGAGAAATTTTCCGGGAAATATGGTATAATTTCAGCAAAGACAGACAGGGAGGCAGGCAGTATGGAAAACCAAACCATTCCGTGCAAAGCGCTGGTGCTGGCCGGCGGCGGAGCACGCGGCAGCTATCAGGTGGGCGTGTGGAAGGCTCTGATGGAGCTGGACTGGCACCCGCAGATCATCACCGGCACCAGTGTGGGCAGCCTGAACGGTGCCATGTTCGTGCTGGACCTGTACGAGGTGGCGCGGGATATGTGGCTGACCATCCGCAGCAAGGATGTGATGGAGCTGCCCGAAGAAAACGCCGACCTGTCGGCCCTGCACAGTTTTCTGCGCAGCGTGGTGAAGGCCGGCGGTATGGACGTCTCGCCGCTGGAAGAGATCGTGGAACGGGTGCTGGACGAGGACGCGCTGCGCCGCGCCAACATCCGCTTTGGCCTTGTTACGGTGGAGCAGCGGGGCCTGAAGCCCCGGGAGCTGACGCTGGACGAGATCCCGCAGGGCCGCGTGAAGGATTATCTCATGGCCTCGGCGGCCTGCTTCCCTGCCCTGCGGGCGCGGGATATCGACGGGGTCAAGTTCCTGGACGGCGGCTACAGCGACAACATGCCCACCGGCCTTGCGAAAAAGATGGGGGCTGACGAGCTGGTGTGCGTGGACCTGGAGGGGGTGGGCATCACCCGCCCCAACCTCACCGGTCTGCCCACCACCATGGTGCGCAGCTACTGGGAGCTGGGCGACATCCTGCACTTTGACCCCGATACCGCCCGCCGCAATGTGGAGCTGGGTTATTACGACACCCTGCGGGCCTTTGGCCGGGTGCGGGGCTGCGCCTATGCCGTGGACAACGGCCCGGATAGCAGCGCCGATGCTGCCGCGTTCCGGGCACGGTTCGACGCGGTGCAGAAGGCCGTGCGGGAGAAATACCCCGTGACCCTTACCGCAGACGCGGCCCTGCTGCTGGCCCGGATGAAGGACGCCGAGCTTGCCCCGCTGGAAGCCGTGGCCGAGGACGTGGGGGTAGACCCCACGGTGTACTACACCACCCGGACGCTGGGGCAGGCGTTTCTGGACAAATGCGACCGTGCGCGCATGGCCGGGTTCGCCCCGTTGTTTGCAGGCAGCGCGGACGCGGGCCGGGCGGCGCTGGCAGCCCTGCTGCCCAATACATTCTTGCAGGCGCTGGTCTGGCAGGCCCTGACCGCGCCGGAACTGCCGGAGGTGACCGAACATGAAGATCTGTAAAGGTGTTTCTGCGTCCCCGGGCCTTGTGCTGGGGCAGGTGAGCCGGTTGGAACGCCATGTGGAAACGTTCAGCACCGGGCCCTTTGACCCGGAACGGGAGCTGCGCCAGCTGGAAGATGCGGTGCGCACCGCCCAGAGCGAGCTGGACTCCATGGCAGAGCGGGCCGCTTCCACCGAGCAGGCCATCCTGCAGTTCCAGAGCATGATGCTGGACGACGAAGGCATGATGAACGAGGTGCGGTTCTGCATCAAGGCAGGCATCAGCGCCGCTGCCGCCATGGACAAGGTGGGCCAGCGTTACGCCGACCAGCTGGCCAACATGAAGGACAACCCCTACATGCAGCTGCGCAGCGTGGACATTCTGGACGCCACCAGCCGGGTGATCAACATTCTGGGCAACCGGCCCCGCATGTGGCTGGCGCTGGACCACCCGGTGATCCTGGCCGCCGACCGCCTGATGCCCACCGACCTGTTCAGTGTGCCCTCCGGCATGATCCTGGGCGTCGTCACCACCGAGGGCAGCGGCCAGAGCCATGCCGCCATCATTGCCCGGGCCATGAACATCCCCGGCATCGTGCAGGTGGGAGCGGATTTTCTGGAGGATTGCGACGGCCGCACGGTCATTCTGGATGCCACCAAGGGCGAGTGCATCCTGGACCCGGACGCGGTGGCCCGCCAGCAGGCAGAGGCCCGCATCTGTGAGCTGCAGCGTGAAAACGAAGAAATGCGGGTGCTGGGCCGCCAGCCCGGCTACACCCGGGACGGCGCAGCCTTTGAGCTGCTGGCCAACTGCTTTGGCCCGGAGGACATCGACACCGCCATGCAGTCCGGTGCCCGGGGCGTGGGCCTGCTGCGCAGCAGCTACATGATGCTGCCCGGCCGCATTCTGGACGAGCAGGAACAGTTCTATTTCTATTCCTCCTGCCTTGCAGCGGCACAGGGCTGCCCTGTGACCGTGCGCACCTTCGATTTTGGCGCCGACCGCACCATGGCGGACGCCTATCAGGGGGTGCAGTCCTCCAAGCTGGGGCTGCGGGGCATCCGCAACAGCCTGCGCCAGCCCCGCCAGTTTGAGACCCAGATCTGTGCCCTGCTGCGGGCCGCGGCCCGCGGCCCGCTGCGGGTGATGTTCCCCATGGTGACCGACGTGGAGGACTGGGACGCCGCCATGCGCATCGTGGAGCACTGCCGCCAGAGCCTGCGGGAGCGGGGCGTGCCCTTCAACGAAAAGACCCCCTTCGGCGTCATGCTCAGCGTGCCGTCGGCCTGCCTGACCGCGGAGGAATTCGTGGCCCACGGGTGCGATTTTCTGGTCATCGGCACCAACGACCTGACCCAGTACACCCACGCCGCCGACCGGGAGCTGGCCAGCGCGGAGCGGTATTACCGCCCCGCCAGCCCGGCCATGAAAAAGCTCATCGCCATGGTCATGGAGGCGGCAAAGGCCGGCAGCGTGCCGGTGACCATCTGCGGCCTTGCCGTGGGCAATCCGGTGAATACGGTGCAGTATCTGCAGATGGGCCTGCGCAGCTTCTCGGTGAGCCCGCAGAACCTGCTGCACACCAAAAAGGCTCTGCTGGAAGCCGACGCCCACCCGGACGACACCGAGCTGGAATAAAGCGATAAAAGAAAGGGGCTGCTGCACGCTGTGCAGCAGCCCCCTTTGTTTGGGGAACCTGCCGTGCAGCTTGCGGAATGCACAGCAGGAGAAGATGGCTTTTATAAAAATGGTTCCTCAGTTCATGCGGCGGTTCTTGCGGTCCAGCACAAAGCCTGCGGCCAGCAGGAACATGCCGCTCAGGGCACTGCCTGCCACTGCCAGCCAGTTTGCACCGGTCTGGGGCAGGGCGGCGGCAGCAGCGGGAGCAGCAGCTTCCGGCTCTGCATTCTGCGCCACGTTCTGTACGGTTGCGGTGGTGTCTGCGGCGGGCGTGTCAGCCGGTGCAGTGCCGTCCTGTGCAGGGGCATCCGGGGTCACCTCCGGGGTGGACGGGACGTCCGGCTTGTTGGGGACGTCCGGCTTGTTGGGCGTGTCCGGCGTGTCGGGGGTGCTGGGCGTGTCCGGCACGATTTTGGGCAGCACCACATGTTTGGTCTGCCCGCACTTGTCGATGGAGCAGATGTAGTCGGCATGGCCGTCCTTTTCGGTAGTAGGCTCTACGACCTTGCCCACCAGCTTCCAGTCGTGCAGGTCCTCGTCCTTCAGCTTGGTGATGTCAACAATTTCTTCGGGGTGCTCTTCCATGTACTTGCGGTTGTGGACGACCTTGGTGAGGGTGCCGCCTTTGATGGTGTGGCTATAGTCGAAATAAGCCAAAGCGTTACGATCTTTTATTGTCGGCAGGTTATTAAGCTCATGTTTCTCGACAGTTGCATTATTATAGCAATTGACGATGGCAGAGTTGCTTTCGCCAAAGTGGGAGGAACCGTCTGCCTTGTAGCTGACGCTGTCGGCAGGGACATACTGATATTCTTCTTCGTATGTGATATCGTTATAATTGCGAATTGTGGAGCCGACCGCAGTGCCGGAGCCTTTTCCATAAATGTATGCGTTGACAACGGTATCGCCAGTGCTGCTGTTGATGTTGACGTTACAAGTAGCACCACGGTCAGCAGCTATAACAGCGCCAATTGCAGGGCTGGTGTCACGGGTTCCATCATCTGGGCGGTAATCAGAACCAACGGAATTGATCGCATTTACGGTGCCGCCGGTAATGTTGATGGTTGTTGTGGTAGCATTGATGGATCGAGGAGTTCCGATTGCGGGATGATCATCGGAACTGATAGCGGTAACGTTGGCATTCTTTTCAATATTGATCGTGAGATCAGAAGCATTGCCATACCGGCCGTCACCAATGGCGCTACTCTCGTCGCTTTCTGCCGTTACGGTAGCATTTCCGGAGATCGTAATAGTATTAGGACTGTTGGAACGGCCTGCGTCATCGCCACCTCCAATTGCAGCGTCAAAATGAGAACGAGCATTGACAACGGCATTGTCCGTAATGGTGATGCTGTTTCCACCGCCGGTACCACCGCCGATCCCGGCACCCGATTTAGCAAGGGCAGTAACATGGGCATTGCCTTCAATGCGGATGTTCTTGCCGGTACCGTCGCAGCCGCCGCCAATGGCAGCAGCGCTATCATTTCCGGCAACGGCAGTGATATCACCGCCGGTGATGGTAATATTGGACGTGTCGGCTAAAGAATCTTCCCTATATGAAAGGCTACCGCCACCGATGGCGGCGGCCATATGGTAGCCGCCTGCCAGCAGCTTGCCGGTAGTGTCCGCCTCGGTACCAGTCTTTGCAGTACCATCATCGTTCACATCGTCCTTGATGGTCAAAGTGCCGGTGCCGTATGCGTCCGCTTTTTCGATGGCGGCGTGTTCCTCGGCCGTCGAGTTCGTAGTCAGAACGGTATTATCGCCGTTCAGCTCAAGGTTGGTGTCGCCGTCGCCCTTTATTTCGATCGCACCGGTCTTGGCTTCAGAAGTGTCAACTTCAATGTTCACATCCTTCAAGGTCACATCGGTGGTCTGATCTTTTGCCGTATCCACTGTGATGGTATTTTCGGTCTTTTCGCCGTAGCTGGTGATGGTGACGCCGGTATCGTCTGGGTGATCGTCTATATCTGTGTTCTCCTGCGTCACATAGGTGATGCCGTCCTCTTTGGTCTTTACCGTCACACTGCCCTTGTTCAAATCGTAAGTGTCCGCAAACGCCGCTGTGGCGATGGAAGAGACCATTGCCATCAACGCAGCTGTAGAAAGTACCCGCAAGGCCAGCTGTTGTTTCACATTTTTCCGCATTGCAAAACCCTCCAAACAAAAAAAGTTACAGAGACGTGAACGTTGCCGGGAACGATGCCGAAAACCGGCAAAACCCGGAACTTCAGGGCAGAAAAACACATAGCTGTGCATTTTCATGCCCGGCGTCTCTTTGTAGCGCAAGTATAGTGCTGTGCCGTGGAGAATGTCAAGACAAAATGCTGAATTTTCGGGGGGGGGGTAGGCAATTTTGTGGAACCAGCACAAAATAAACTGAAAATTTGCGACAGAATAACAGGGCAAACCTGCACAAAAATCCGGGAGATCTTTATACGGGGCAAAAAATAAAAAATGGGCCCGGGAAAGCCCCCAGACTTTCCCGAACCCGTGGGTCGGAATTTTTCGTTTATGGAAGGTGCGCCGCCCGGAGCCCCGGTTATTCCAGATTGCCGGTCAGGGTCATCACGGCGGCAAGCACGGCCAGCGGGGCGGTCTCGCACCGCAGGATGCGGGGGCCAAGGCCAACCGTTTTGGCTCCGGCTTTGGCGGCCATTTCGGCCTCCTCGGCGGCAAAGCCGCCCTCTGCACCGGTCACGATGGCGATCTTCCGCTTTTTGCCGTCGGCGGGTGCTGCCTCGGCCAGCAGCTGGCGCACCGGCGCGCCGCCGCACTCGTAGCAGAACAGCACCAGGTCGTACTGGTCAAAGGTGCGGCACACGGCCCCGAAGTTGGGCAGCGGCAGGGCCACGTCCGGCAGCACGCCCCGGCCGCACTGCTTGGCGGCTTCCAGCGCGATGCGGTTGTAGCGCTCATTCTTCTGCTCCTCTTTTTTGGGGGCGGCCACGCAATACCGGCTGAAAAAGGGCACCACATGGGCGGCCCCCAGTTCCACGCCGTGCTTGATGATCTGTTCCAGCTTGTCCTGTTTGGGGTAACCGGCCAGCAGGGTGACCTCCACGCTGGGCTCGGCGGCGCTGGGGTAGCCCGGCTCTACCGAGAATTCCACGCAGTCATCCCCGAAGCCGGTGATGGTGGCGGTGTATTCCACGGCGCTGCCGTCGCATAGAATGACAGTATCGCCCATGCGGGCACGCATCACGCGGGCCAGATGATGGGCATCGGTGCCGCGCAGCACAGCCGTGCCGTCGGCGATCTCAGTGGTAAAATAACGGTGCGGCATAGTGGTTCTCCTTAAACGTCCTCGCCCTCTCAGTCGCTAACGCGCCAGCTCTCCCAAGGGGAGAGCCCTTGGCAGTCCACGCAAACTTCATCTCTTTGCCAAGGCCTCCCCCTTTGGGGGAGGTGGCACCGAAGGTGACGGAGAGGGCAAGCCAGCTGAAAGAAATCATGAAAACTTCTGTAATTACGCCTTCTTGCAGACGATGCACTCCCAGCCACGCTTTTCCTTTACCTCTACCACGGCAAGGCCTGCGGCTTCCAGGCCTGCCAGCACCTCGTCCTTGCGGCTGTCGATGATGCCGCTGGCAATAAAGGTGGCACCGTCGGCCATCAGGCCGGGCACAGCCGGGGCCAGGCTCAAAATGGCGTTTGCCACGATGTTGGCCGTGATGATGTCGTATTTGCCGCTGGCCTTGTCGGACAGGTCGCCCACCAGCACGGTCAGCTTATCCTGCACGCCGTTCAGGGCAGCGTTCTCCCCGGCGGTGCGCACGGCTACGGGGTCGATGTCCACGCCCTCGGCCACGGCGGCACCCAGCTTCAGGGCTGCAATGGCCAGGATGCCGCTGCCGGTGCCGATGTCCAGCACCCGTTCACCGCCCTGGACCCGCTCGTCCAGCGCTTCCATGCACAGGCTGGTGGTCTCGTGGCCGCCGGTGCCGAAGGCAAGGCCGGGGTCCAGCACCAGCTTGACGCGGTCGGTGTCGTACTCCTGCCAGGAGGGCACCACGGCCAGCCGCTTGCCGATCTCCAACGGGTGGTAATACTTGCGCCAGCCGTTCTGCCAGTCCTCCTGCTCCACCCCCTCGGTCTCCACGGTGTAGGCGATGCCGGCAGCCTCCATGCGGGCAGAGATCAGGGCCAGGGTCTCCACGGGGGAAGCGCCCGGCTCCAGATACATGTGGATGATGACCCGGTCGCGGGGCTTGTCCAGCAGCTCCTGCTCGATCAGATCCACATGGGCGATCTCGGCCACCTGCTGCTCGATGTCGCTGTAATCTTCGATATAGATGCCGCCCTCGGCGATCATGGTGGCAACGGCTTCGGCGTTGTCGGCGTCGGCCTTGGCCACGGTCAGGCGGATATCGGTCCATTCCATGGGGAAAACCTCCTTCAAAATTCTGTAGTTCCTTATAATAGTATAGTACCCGATTCCCGTCTGGGATGCAAGCCTTTGGGCAAAATGTCGGAGAAAAGAAAAGATTTTTCAACATAAAGCCGAGGATTGTACACGAAAACCAAAAAATGTTCACGCAAAATACGCAAATAAGGACTTTTGACGCAATTTGATAGACTTATCGCGGAAGGGACTTTCTTTTTTTGCAAAAGTATGTTAATATTTTATTACGGAATTATGGACGGCCTGCAACCAGAGGCGTCTGTAAACACAAACATTTCTTAAGGAGGAATGTGCTTTATGATGAAGTATCTCCAGAAACTGGGCAAAGCACTGATGCTTCCCGTCGCTGTGCTGCCGATCTGCGGCATCCTGATGGGTCTTGGCTATGCCCTCGCTCCGGGCGTTATGGGCGTTCCCGGTGCAGCAACTTCCGGTGCAGCATACACCGTTGGCTTCCTGCTGGTCAAGGCAGGCGGCGCTCTGATTGATAACATGGCATGGCTGTTCGCCATTGGTGCCGCTGTGGGCCTGGCCGACAACGACGGTACCGCAGGTCTGGCCGGTCTGGTCAGCTACCTGATGATGCAGCAGCTGCTGAGCCCCGGCGTGGTGGGCATGGTGCGTACCCTGGAAGAGGGCACCGCTACCTACATCGCCTTCCAGAAGGTGGCCGGCAACTCCTTCATCGGCATCCTGGCCGCTGTTGTGGGTGCTGCCTGCTACAACAAGTTCAAGAACACCCAGCTGCCTGACTGGCTGGCATTCTTCTCCGGCAAGCGTTTCGTTGCCATCGCTACCGGTCTGATCTCCATTCTGGTGTCCGTTGTTCTGCTGTTCGTCTGGC
>OOCQ01001870.1_pt1 | contig 11162 bp, 7 predicted proteins | sample 1671121 | NCBI WGS metagenome assembly OOCQ01 (sample SAMN06348124, study PRJEB24527) | human gut metagenome | biome: human gut; feature: ankylosing spondylitis patient; material: feces | host: Homo sapiens | place: China | collected 2015-10 | reverse complement strand
CGCCGACCTGATGCATCGGTGCGCAGTGAACGGCGAGTGCATGGCAGGAAGCCGTCGTCGTGCCGTAGCCGAAGCCGAGGAACAGGGCGCCGATGAGCATTGCAGCATCCGTGCTGGCCGTGCCGATGAAGGCCATGGCGACGGCCATGCAGATGAGTGCCGGGTAGATGACGACGTTGCCGCCGAAGTGGTCGAGCAGGTATCCCGTCAGCGGGCGGCTGATGAAGGACGTAGCGGCGAAGCAGAGGAAGAAGCCCGTCGCGCCGATGCCCGTGATGCCGATGTGGGCCGTGTAGGCGCCGAGGAAGCTCAGGACAGTGGAGTAGCAGACGCCTGCCATCAGGGCGATGCAGGAGATGGCGAGGGCCTTGATGGAGAAGAAGCGGTCGAACGATACCTTGTGGAGGTCGGCTTTTTCTTCCGGCAGGATCGTGCGCTCCGGTGCCTTGATGAAGAAGGAGAGCGCGAAGATGACAAACGTGGCGACCGAGCAGATCTCGATGGCGAGCGTGAACTCATGCGCAGAGGTGAGGTTCATGGCGATGAACGGGCCGATGGCCGAGGCCATCGTGACGCCGAGCGTGAAGTAGCCGATGCCCGTGCCCATGCGCTTGAGCGGGACGAGCGCGGCGACGACCGTGCTCGCCGCCGTCGAAGTCGTGCCGAACGAAAGGCCGTGCAGGAAGCGGACGACCATGAAGACCTCGAGCGTCGGCGCGAGCTCGTAGCAGAGGACGAGCAGGAAGAACATCAGCGTTCCCGCGAGGAACATCTTGCGGCGGCCGACGAAGTCGATGAAGCGTCCGGCCGGGATGCGGGCGAACAGGGCGCCGACGATGAAGAGGCCCGAGGCGAGGCCGGCCATGCTGATGGAGGCATTCCATGTGTAGATGGCATAGGCCGTGGACCAGAGCATCAGGAGGAAGTGGACCGAATAGACGAGGAAGTTGACGCCAATGTCGAATACGTAATCGCGCGACCAGAGGCGCGTCGGGGCAGCTGCATCTGCCATATCAGAAGACTCCTTTCCAGCTGAAACAAGTTTCTTGTGATGACGTGGATGATGGATTGCCGTGCAGTGCGCGACGGTCAGCATGCGGTAGGCATCGCTCTCTGACATGCCTGTCTCTGCACAGAGCTCTTCAACATAATCCAAGGGGATACGGTTATTCAAAATCTCTCACCTGCTTATCAAATGATTAAAACGCTTATCGGAAATACTTATGGATGAAATCTGAAACTCAGTATAGTCGTCTTTTTCCGGGCCGTCTAATGTATTATTTTCACAAATAAGATGCAAATTGTGCATAATCAAGGCAAATCCTCGCGATTCTTGCAGGAAATTCATGATAAATGCTTTGTATACATGGATACATTGCAAAAAACTCATGGAAAAGAAGCAGGAAAACGTTGTCAGTCTATGCACCCATGCATATAATAGACTATAACCTAAAGTAATTATGCATGGTATGCAAGAAAGTAAGAAACGAGGAACAATAGAATGGAATTGACACAACTCAAGTATTTCCAGGCGATGGCCAAGTGCCACCATTTCACGCAGGCGGCGGAAGAGATGGCCGTCTCGCAGTCAGCACTCTCCCGCTCCATCCAGAAGCTGGAGCAGGAGCTCGGTGTCACCTTGTTCGAGCGCCATGGCCGCACGTCGGAGCTGACCGAGGCCGGACAGAAATTCCTGTTCCACGTCGACCGCGTGATCCGCGAACTCGCCCTGGCTGAGCAGGAGATCGAGCTTGACAACGGCGGCGCAGGCGTCGTGCACCTCTCGTTCCTGCACTCGCTCGGCGACACCTTCTTGCCGCTAATCCTGCGCCAGTTCCACGAGCGCTACCCGCACATCGATGTCAAGCTCAACCAGCAGAACTCGTCGATGCTCTCGGAGCAGCTGACGAGTGGCGAGACGGACATCTGCCTCTGCTCGACGATGAATGAGCCCGACACGGCCTGGATGTACCTCTGGTCGGAGGAAATGTTCCTCGTCGTGCCGGAGGATCATCCGCTCGCGCAGAAGTCGCGCGTCAACTTGCGCGAGATCGAAGACGAGCCTTTCGTCGCCTTGAAGCCGGAGTACACGCTGCGCCAGCAGGTCAACCAGTTCCTCGACCTTGCGGAGAGCCATCCGCAGATTGTCTTCGAAGGGGATGAGGTCCACACGCTCGTCTCGTTCGTCGCGGCGCACCTCGGCGTCAGCATCCTGCCGCATGTGCCGTGCACGGAACACCTCGGCGTCGTCTTCGTGCCGATATCGTTCCCGCTCTGCAAGCGCGCCGTCGGCATCGCCTGGAATACCTCACGGCCGCTCTCGCCGGCCGCCATGACGTTCCAGCAGTTCACGATCCATCACTTCGTGCATGACGGCGAGATTCCCCTGACGCAGTCGCAGGACGGCGGAAAGGCGGCGCGCTGACTTGTCGCTGTCTGCGATTCTTGGTATAATGATATGATGATTTAATAGTACGAGGTGATCGACATGAAAATGGAAATCAAGATGGAGACCGTCGTCAAGCGGTTCCGTGATTATATTTCCTTCAATACACAGTCGGATGAGGCAAATGACAAGGAATGCCCTTCGACACAGGGACAGATGGTGCTCGCAGAGCATCTGGCAGAGGAGCTCCGCTCCATCGGCCTCACGGAGGTGACGGTGGATGAGTATGCCTACGTCATGGCGACGCTGCCGGCCAACGACGACGGTGATGCGCCGGTCGTCGGTTTTATCTCGCATCTCGATACGAGTCCTGATGCGGCGGGCGGTCCCATCCACGAGCAGATTATCCGCGCGTATCCGGGCGGCGATATCGTGCTCAACAAGGAGAAGAACATCGTCTTCTCAGTAGCGGATTTCCCCGGCATCGAGCGCTACAAGGGCCAGGATATCATGATGACGGACGGCACGACGCTCTTGGGCGCGGATGACAAGGCCGGCGTCACGGCCATCGTCAGCGCGGCGGAATACCTCATGGCACATCCGGAAATCCGGCACGGCAAGATCCGCCTGGGCTTCACACCGGATGAGGAGACGGGCCGCAGCGCGGACCGCTTCGACGTCAAGGCGTTCGGCGCGGATTTCGCCTACACGGTCGACGGCGGCGAACTCGGCGGCATACTGGCCGAGCAACTCGTATTCGGCGTGCGATAGCACCAGCCGTTCGGGGAACAGCAGCTGCTGGCTCACCGACGAGCCGTTGCCCAGCATCCGGAGGTAATCCTCGTAAAGAATCCGCTCGCGGGCGCGCCGCACGTCGACCACCACGAAGCGGCCGCCCAGCAGAGCGGCGACATATCCGCCCGGCAGCGGCAGCGCATCGGTGAATTCCGGACGCTGCGGCATGTCGAACCGCTGCTGTTCGGGAGCGGCCGACGAAGGGATGAAATCCAGGGCGCTGTCGTCGAATCCGCCGCCCGAAGGGGTGATCTCGAAACCGCCGCCCGACTCGAACTCCTCAAACTCCCCGGCATCCGCACCCGGCAGGGCGAATCCGCCCGCCGCGGCCTGCGGGAACGACGGCGCGGCGCTCCGGACTCCGCCCGTGCGCAATCCTCCGGCCGCGCTGTCCGACACGACCCCGCCGTCGCGGTACGGCACGTCGAAGCCCGTGAAATCAACGTTCGGATCGGGCGCCGAAGGGTCGATATACTCCTCGCGGAAAGGGTTGTAGTCGCTGTTCGACATGGCCAGCGGCTCGCTGTACACGGCTCCTTTCTGCAGCACGGGAATCTCCACCGGGCTGTCCCGGTCGAAATCCATCAGCGGCACGGCGCCCGTTTTGGCCAGCGTCTCGCGCACAGCGGCGTTGACGATCTGCCACACGGCCTCCTCGTCGGCGAACTTGACCTCGGTTTTCTGCGGGTGCACGTTGACGTCGATACGCCCGGGATCGAGCGTCAGGTAGAGGAAATAGGAGGGCTGGCAGCTCTCGGGAATCAGCTTCTCGTAGGCTTTCAGAATGGCGCTCGTCAGATAGGTGCTCTTGAAAAAGCGCCCGTTGACAAAAAGGTATTGCTCCGTGTTGCGTTTCTTGGCGGCAGCCGGACGGCCGATATATCCCTCGATGCAGGCGATCGAAGTGTCGGCCTCGACCTCCAGCAGGTTCTGCTTGATGTGACGCCCCACCACGTCGACGATGCGTCCCGCCAGCGATCCGGCCTGCAACGTATAGACCGGAGCGTCGTTGGCGTAGAGTTCGAAGGCGATCTGCGGGTTACAGAGCGCGATGCGCTGGAACTCGGCCTTGATCTGCGACGCCGAGGTGGTGCTCTTGTCCAGAAAACGGCGGCGCGCCGGGACGTTGTAGAAAAGGTTGCGCACGAAGAACTGCGAACCCACGGGACACATCACCGGGTTCTGCGCCGCGAACTGCCCGCCGTTGATCTCGGTCTGCGTACCCACCTCGTCGCCGGCCTGCCGGGTGCGCAGTTCGACCTGCGACACGGCGGCGATCGAAGCCAGGGCCTCGCCGCGGAATCCGAACGTGTGCAGGGCGTAAATATCCTCCACGGCCCCGATCTTGCTCGTGGCGTGGCGGTCGAAGGCCATGCGCGCGTCGATGGGCGACATGCCGCAGCCGTCGTCGACGATCTGGATCAGGTCCTTGCCGCCGTCGCGGAAGTTGACCTTCACCGAAGTCGCCCCGGCGTCGATGGCGTTCTCCATCATCTCCTTCACCACCGAGGCGGGCCGGTTGACGACCTCGCCCGCGGCGATCTGGTTGGCAACGACCTCGGGTAATAATCTGATCTTGTCTGCCATTTACTCCTCGTAATCGTTGGGAACGACCCTAATAGGCGCATAGGGATTGAACTCCTCCTCCCCGACCTGCTGCGTTTCGGTCGCGGGTGCGGTCCGCGCGCGCAGGAACACATCGGCCAGCTTCGGGTAGAGCAGGTAGATGAAAAGCAGCACCAGCACGGCCCCCGCGGCCATCTTCAGCACACGGATACGCCCCCGCTCCTCCTCGTTCGAACGCCGCGCATCCCGGGCTTCGCGCTGGGTGCGGATGTACTGTCCGGGCTGGTATTCGCGGTCGGCATCCTCGGCGCGCTCGCCGCGCAACTCGGCACGGCGCTGTTCACGGGCCTCCTTCTCGGGGTCGTAATAACGCGGAATGTAATTGAATTTGTTCGGGTGCCGTTTGAAAGGGGTAAAGCCTAACATGGTCGTTCTATTTTTTGTAAAGATACGAATATCTTCGCAATTTTATTGCATGACTCTCTTTATTGTGGTTGCATTGCGACAAGCCCCCGCCTCAGGCGGGGGTTTAGGGGTGGGTCAGATTTGCAAACGCGGCATTCCGCCGCCAATTACAAGCCGGAATCAATGTACGAACGATTAATAATTCATCCCGGATTATTACCTGAAGAAGCTTTTCATCCGTTCGAAAATATTCTGGTTCTTGACCGACTCCGCCTTCTGGAAAGAGGGCTGCGCGGCCAACTGCTCGACGAGTTTTCGCTCCTCAGCCGAGAGTTTCGACGGAACGGTGATGTCCACCACCACCAGTTCGTCGCCGCGACCGTAGCCGTTCACGTCGGGCAGTCCCTTGCCGCCCAGGCGCAGCACCTTGCCGGCATGCGTTCCCGGGGCGATCTTGATCTTGGCGCGCCCGTCCACCGTCGGAACCTCGACCGTACCGCCCAACAGGGCCGTCGTCACGGTGATGTTCAGGTTGTGGATCAGATCGTTGCCGTCACGCACCAGTTCGGGGTTGCGCTCCTCCTCGATCACCACCTGCAGGTCGCCGTTCACGCCGCCCTGACGCGCGGCGTTGCCCTTGCCCGTGACGGTGAGGACCATGCCCTCGCCCACGCCGGCCGGGATCTTGATCTCCACGACCTCCTGCCCGCGCAGCGTGCCTTCGCCCTTGCACTTGTCGCACGACGCGGTGATCACCTTGCCCGTGCCGCCGCACGTGGGGCACACGCCCTGCGTCTGCATCCGGCCGAAGAAGGTGTTCTCCACCCGCGTCACATAGCCCGTGCCGTTGCAGGTCGAACAGGTCGAATAGGAATTGGCGTCCCTGGCTCCCGAGCCGCCGCACTTGTCGCAGGCGACGGTCTTGTTGATCTTGAGTTTCTTCGTAACTCCGTTGGCGATCTCGGCCAGCGTCAGACGGACCCGCACGCGGATGTCCGAGCCGCGGTTCACGCGCCGTCCCCCGCCGCCGTTCGACGAGCGGAATCCGCCCCCGAAATGGCCGCCGAAAATGTCGCCGAACTGCGAGAAGATGTCCTCCATCGAGAACCCTCCGCCGCCGAAGCCGCCGAAGCCGCCGGCCCCGCCGCCTGCCGCGCCGCTCATTCCGGCATGGCCGAACTGGTCGTAACGGGCGCGCTTGTCGGGGTTCGACAGCACGTCGTAGGCCTCTGCGGCCTCCTTGAATTTCTCCTCGGCCTCCTTGTCCCCGGGGTTTTTGTCGGGGTGGAACTGGATGGCCGCTTTGCGGTAGGCCTTCTTTATTTCGTCTGCGTTAGCGTTCTTCGCAACGCCCAGCACTTCGTAGTAATCCCTTTTTTCTGCCATGGTCTTACTCTCCTACAACTACTTTTGCGAAGCGCAGCACCTTCTCGCCCAGCATGTAACCCGTCTGAACGACGTCGATGACCTTGCCCTTCTTCTCGTCGCCGGCGGCGAACCGGGCAACGGCCTCCGAAAAATCGGCGTCGAACTCCTTGTCCAGCACCTCGATCTCGGTCACGCCCTTGCGGCGGAGCGCCTCGGTAAATTTCTGTGAAATGAGCGTCACACCCGCCCGCAGCGCCTCCAGATCGTCGCTCTTCTGCATGGCGTCCACGGCGCGCTGCACGTCGTCGCGCACAGGCAGCATCTCCAGCAGCACGTCGCGGCCCCCGGTCTGCACCAAGTCCATCTTCTCCTTGAGCGTGCGCTTGCGGTAGTTGTCGAACTCGGCTTGCAGGCGGACGTACTTGTCCTGCCACTGGGCCACGGCCTCTTCGAGCGCCTTGGCTGCGTCGGCTTCGGCAGCGGGTTCACCGTCTGCCAATGTGTCAGTCGCCTCGTCGGTTTCATCTGACACATTGGCACAAGGCTCCCCGTCGCACGACGGATAACCATCGCCGGGGGTGAACCCTTCGTCGCCGCTAACAGCCTCATTATAAACTTTTTCTTTTTTCATATCTTGTAATTTTTCAGTTTTCCTCCCCTTATTCGAACAAATTGCATACCAACCCGGCCAAGAGGCGGTCTTCAAGGGCAATGCCTGCATGCCGGGCATCGAACCGGCCTGCGCGCCACCGTCCCAAAGCCACTTCGCGGCAAGGCGGCGCTTATCCGATGATGAAAATGGCCGGGCGCCTGTTCATTTCGGGCAGCTGGCGGCGGCGCCACTCCCCGGCCGTATGGGTCTCGATCCGCTCGTCCGGAGCCGTGAGGTCCACGGCGACGGTCAGGCGCGTCTGGTCTCCGAGCGTCTGCACCAACTGCTCCATCAGCTTCACGTTGCGGTACGGAGCTTCGATGAAAAGCTGCGACTGCCCCTCCGACAGCGCACGGCGTTCGAAGAAACGGATGGCCCGGGTCCGTTCGGGCGGCTTCACAGGCAGGTAGCCGTTGAAAGCGAACGACTGTCCGTTGAGTCCCGAGGCCATCACCGCCAAAATGATCGACGACGGGCCGACGAGCGGCACGACGCGGATGCCGCGGCGGTGGCACGCCCCGACGACCGGCGCCCCGGGATCCGCCACGCCCGGCACTCCCGCCTCGGAGATCACCCCTGCCGAGCGGCCTTCGAGCAGCGGCGCGATCAGCTCCTCGATTTCGCGGCCGGCCGCGGTGTGCTCGTTCAGTTCGCGGAATTCCAGTTCGCCGATGGGCCGCGCGATGCCGGCTTTCGACAGGAAACGCCGCGCCGTGCGGGTGTTCTCGACGATGAAGTAGTCCAGCGCATCCATCACGGCCCGGTTGGCCGCAGGCAGCACGTCCCACGGCGCCGTTTCGTCCGAAATCGGACAGGGAATCAGGTATAAAATTCCAAATTCAGAATTCATAATGCATAATTAATTAGGTTCGCAGGCATAATTCTGAATTGTGAATTGTGAATTCCGAATTATGAATTGCGCTCCGCGCCTTATTCCTTGAGGTAGATTCGTTTCACACGCGACGAGACCGACGTCATAATCTCGTAAGGTATCGTGTCGAGCACCCGGGCCATCGTTTCGAGGTCGTTGCCCGGCTCGGCGGAGAAGACCGTCACTTCGTCGCCCTCGCCGACGCCCGGAATGTCCGTGATGTCGATCATGCAGCTGTCCATGCAGACGCGGCCCACGATCGGCGCAGGCCGCCCGGCCACACGCATCGACCAGCGTCCGCAGCCCAGATGGCGGTCCAGCCCGTCGGCGTAACCGATCGGCACGGTCGCCGTCACGGTCGGCCGCAGCAATTTCCCGGCGCGCCCGTAGCCCACGGCGTCGCCCGCTTCGAGACGCTTGATCTGCACGATGCGGGTTTTGAGCGCCGAAACCGGGCGCAGGCCCGCATTGTGCTCCCAGCCGAAGCCGTAAAGCCCCAGCCCGAGGCGGCACATGTCGAACCGCGCCTCGGGAAATCGCTCGATGGCCGCCGAATTGGCCGTATGGCGGATGACGGAATAGGGCAGTGACGCGGCTACGGCGGCGCTCATGCGGTCGTAGCGCGCAATCTGCTCCCGGGTGTAGGCATCCTCTCCGGGCATGTCGGCGCAGTTCAGGTGCGAAAAGACCGACGCCACCTTCACGGCGGGCAATGTCGGCAGCACCTCGCACAACCGCCCGATCTCCCCCTCCATGAATCCCAGCCGGTGCATGCCCGTATCGAGCTTGATGTGAACCGGATAGCGGGTTTCGCCCGCATGCGACACCGCATCGGCGAAATCGGCGAGCGAACGGAAACTGTATATCTCGGGTTCGAGGCGGTTGGCGATCATCTGGTCGAAACTGTCGGCGTCGGCATTCAGCACCACGACGGGCATCGTGATCCCCCGCTCGCGCAGCAGCACGCCCTCGTCGGCGAACGCCACGGCGAGGTAGTCGACGCCCTGATGCTGGAGCATCTGCGCCACCTCGAAATCCCCCGCGCCGTACGAGCCCGCCTTGACCATCGCCACGAGCCGGGTCCGAAAGTCGAGCTTCGAGCGGAAATAGTTTAGGTTGTGGATCATGGCGTCGAGATCGACCTCCAGCACCGTCGTGTGGCTCTTGCGCGCCAGCGCATGCGCGAGTTTCTCGAATCGGTACTCCCGCGCGCCTTTCAACAAGACGGCACGCCCGGCCACGGCCCTGCGGCCGATGCGGGCGATGCACTCGTCGGTCGAGGCGTAAAACTCCCTGTCGCAGCCGAACAGCGCGGCGTAACGCTTCAGTTTGGGACCGATGCCGACGAGCGTATCGACGCCTGCCCGCGCGACCATTCCCGCCACGCGGCCGTAAAGTTCGTCGTCGGTCAGCCCGCTCTGCGCGATATCCGACAGCACGAGCGTCCGGCGGCGCGACAACGCCACGTTGTGCAGGTAGTCGAGCGCCAGGGCCAGCGAGTTGAGATCGAGGTTGTAGGCGTCGTTGATCAGCACCGAGTCGTTGATGCCGTCCTTGACTTCGAGACGCATGGCGACCTCGGGAGCTTCGGTAAACGACGGCGCGGGATAGCCCATCGCCGCGCAGAACGCCTCGACGATCCGGGCGTTGCGGCGTGACGCCTCGTTGCCGATCAGCGTCTCCGGGACCTCGGGGCATGAGGCCGCGTCGCAGAGCTTCCGCCCCGCGAAGCGCGAGGCGATCATGCGGCCCAGCGGCTCGTAATAACTGTGGTAAACGATGGTCTCGGCACGGTGGGCCAGAACCATCTTTTCGTCGCATTTCTGCTCCAGGTTGAGGAAATTCTCCTGGTGCGCGTCGCCGATCGAGGTGAAAACCACCACGTCGGGACGGATGATGCGCTCCAGCCGCGCCATCTCCCCGGGTTTCGAAATCCCCGCCTCGATCAGCGCCAGCTGCTCGTCGCCCTCGATCATCAGCACCGACAGCGGCACGCCCAGCTGCGAATTGTAGCTCTTGGGCGAACGGTAGCACTTCATCCCCGCGGGCAGTTCCTCGGCAATCCACTCCTTGATGACCGTCTTGCCGTTCGAACCGGTGATGCCCACCACCGTTCCCCGGAACTGCGCCCGGTGATAGGCCGCCAGACACTGCAAGGCCGCAATGGCGTTTTCAACAACCACGTAACCGCACTCCGGCAGGGCTTCGAGAGGCCGTTCGACCATAAAAGCCCGCACGCCGCGCGCATACATCTGCGCCACGAACGCATGCGAATCGTGGTTCGCGCCGCACATGGCGACGAACACCGGTCCCGAGCCAAGCTCGCACGTCAGCGAGCGGCTGTCGGTCACCACCGACTGCACTTCGCAGTCCGTTCCGGAGAACCTGCCGCCCACGACGGCGGCGATTTGCGAAAGACGATATTTCATAAAATACCCAATGGTTTATCTTTTGTACTTTCATTTCCAAAAGTACGAAAATATTTACAGCTCTTTGCCGCTTTCTGGTCGTCAAAAAGACTCAAGCCGCAACATAGTCGCCGGATCTTTGTACCTTTTTTCCGCAAAAAGGTACAAAGAACAGCAGCAGTCGCAGACTGCAAAATCACGACAGATCGAAGGTCACGATCGTAATTCCCGCACCGCCCCGGTCGGCATGTTCGTCGACCGCCGAGGCGATCTCCGGCACCGTGCGCAGGTAGCGGCGAATCTCCTCCTTCAAAGCCCCCGTGCCCTTGCCGTGGAGAATCGACACCGTGCCCACACCCACCATCAGCGCGTCGTCGATGAAGTTGCGCACCTCGTCCAACGCATCGGCGGCCCGCATGCCGCGCACGTCGATGTGATCCTTGAAGTTGAGTTTGCGCGACGAGATGTCCACCGAGAGTACCGTACGGGCTGCAACGGGGCGTGTCGCCTCGCGGTATTCGTTGTTCGAAACCACCGTCAGCAGCCCTTTGTCCACCGTCGTGAGTATCTGTCCGAACGCCACCTGCGCCCGCTTTCCCTTCACCGACTGCACCACGCCGACCATCTCCTGCCCGGCCATGCGGACTTTCGACCCGGCCTCCACCTCGCGCGGTTTCGGAGCTTCGGCAGGGGCAGCCCCCGCCGCCTGCG
>OOCQ01001869.1_pt1 | contig 11165 bp, 8 predicted proteins | sample 1671121 | NCBI WGS metagenome assembly OOCQ01 (sample SAMN06348124, study PRJEB24527) | human gut metagenome | biome: human gut; feature: ankylosing spondylitis patient; material: feces | host: Homo sapiens | place: China | collected 2015-10 | reverse complement strand
TCATCGGCTCCTGCACGAACGGACGCATTGAGGACATGGAGGCCGCCTACGAGATTCTGAAGGGCAGACACATTGCTAAGGGCGTGCGCGGCATCATCATCCCCGCCACGATGGCCGTCTACAAGGAGTGCATCCTGCGCGGCTACACCGAGGCGTTCATCGACGCGGGCTGCATCGTCTCGACGCCCACCTGCGGCCCCTGCCTGGGCGGCTACATGGGCATTCTGGCGGCGGGGGAGCGCTGCGTTTCCACCACCAACCGCAACTTCGTGGGCCGCATGGGCCATGTGGATTCCGAGGTCTCCCTCGCCAGCCCCGCCACGGCGGCGGCCAGCGCACTGACCGGCTGCATCACTGACCCGAGGGAGGTTTGAGCTATGAACGCAAAAGGTCCTGTTTTCAAATACGGCGACAACATTGACACTGACGTCATCATCCCGGCCCGCTACCTGAACACCCAGAGCGAGGCCGAGCTGGCCAGCCACTGCATGGAGGACATTGACAAGACGTTTGTCACCCGCGTCAAGGCCGGTGACATCATGGTCGGCGGCGAGAACTTCGGCTGCGGCTCCTCCCGTGAGCACGCGCCCGTCGCCATCAAGGCATCCGGCATCAGCTGCGTTATTGCAGAGACATTTGCGCGCATTTTTTACCGTAATGCCATCAATATCGGACTCCCGATCATTGAGTGTCCGGAGGCAGCTAAGGAGATCGAGGCGGGAGATACGGTTGAGATCGATTTTGACAGCGGTGTGATCGTAGACAAGACAAAAGGAACACAGTATCAGGGACAGGCATTCCCTCCGTTTATGCAGAAGATCATTAAGGCAGAGGGATTAGTGAATTATATTAACAGCAACTATGCAGAGTAATCTGGGATAAGGAGAAAAACATGGTATTTGGAGTAATTCTTGCCGGCGGTGTCGGCAGCCGTATGGGAAATGTTGAGAAGCCGAAGCAGTTTTTAAAAATTGGAGGAAAACCAATCCTCATTCATACTGTAGAGAAGTTTTTGATGCATGATTCGTTTCAGGAGTTGATCGTGCTGACTCCGACAGAGTGGATCGAGCATACCAAAAACCTTCTGAAGAAGTATCTGGGAGAGGCCGGAAGTACCGTAAAGGTATTGAAGGGTGGTTCCACCAGAAATGAGACTATTATGAATTCCATCGCATATATTGAGGAAAAATATGGGCTGGATGATGATACTCTGATCGTGACCCATGATTCCGTTCGTCCGTTCCTGACATATCGTATCATTGAGGAGAATATCAAGTACGGTTTACAGTATGGCGCCTGTGATACGGTGATTCCCGCAACGGATACCATTGTACACAGTGAAGATGGTAAGGTGATCACATCGGTACCGGATCGTTCCAAGATGTATCAGGGGCAGACTCCGCAGACCTTTGGGGCCAAGAAGCTCAAGGAGTTATATCAGTCACTGACAGAAGAGGAGAAGGAGATCCTGACCGATGCTTCCAAGATTTTCGTGATCAAGGGAGAGCAGGTTTATCTTGTAGAGGGTGAGGTTTACAATACCAAGATCACCTATCCTTATGATCTCAGAGTAGCAGAGTCTCTGTTGAATGACCAGAAGAACGGACAGTAAATGAACAGGAAATAGTTTGTGCCGAAGGGCAGAAAGGATTTTTATGTTAAATACGATATATCGTTTAGTGGCACCCAGAAGATTTGAAATTGCATTTCAGGATATCAGTCTTCAGGGCGATGAAGTAATTGTCAGACCGACACATTTGTCAATCTGTCACGCAGACCAGCGTTATTATCAGGGAGCAAGACCGGCTGAAGTACTGGCCAAAAAGCTTCCGATGGCATTGATCCATGAGGGGATCGGTGATGTAGTATATGATCCGCAGGGCGTATTTAAAGCGGGTGACAGTGTGATCATGATCCCGAATACTCCGGTAGAGAAGGATGATGTGATCGCAGAAAATTATCTGCGTTCCAGCAAGTTCCGCGCCAGTGGTTTTGACGGCTTTATGCAGGAGCATGTTGTTCTGACCCATGACAGGGTTGTGCCGCTTGATCCTTCAATTGACAAAGTGATTGCCGCATTTACGGAGCTTGTATCGGTAAGTATGCATGCGGTTCTGCGTTTTGACCGTTTTGCTCATAAGCGTCGCAATATTGTGGGTATCTGGGGAGATGGTAATCTGGGATATATTACCTCTGTCTTATTTAAGGCAACCTTCCCTGACACACAGCTTTATATTTTTGGTGTCAGTGAGGAGAAAATGTCCTCCTTTACCTTTGCAGATGCCACATTTAATGTCAATGACATTCCGGAGGATCTGTTGGTAGATCACGCCTTTGAGTGTGTGGGTGGCGCAGCTTCCCAGAGTGCGATCAATCAGATGATCGATCATATCCAGCCGGAGGGAACCATGTCTATTCTCGGTGTATCCGAGTATCCGGTACCGATCAATACACGTATGATCCTGGAGAAGGGACTGCGGATGTTTGGAAGCAGCCGGAGCGGCAGAGAGGATTTTGAGAGAACCGTTGCTCTGTATCAGAGCAATCCGGAGATCATCAATTATCTGAGTAATATCGTGGGAGCGCAGGTCCCGATCCGTGAGATTAAGGACATGAACCGTGCCTTTGAGCTGGACAACCAGAAGAACATGGGAAAGACCATTATGATATGGGATAAATAAATGACCGTTGACACTAATAGATTTTATGGGTACTATATAGATTAGTGTTTTTATGTAGGACAGAAAGGAAGCGAATATATGAAGTACAGGATTGCATCAATTCCCGGTGACGGTATCGGTCCGGAAATTGTAAGAGAGGCCAGAAAGGTATTGGCAAAGGTCGGAGAGGTCTATGGTCATACGTTTGAATATGAGGATCTGTTAATGGGAGGATGCTCTATTGATGTGTATGGAGAGTCATTGACAGATGAGACTCTGGAGAAGGCGAAGGGCTGTGATTCCGTATTACTGGGAGCAGTCGGAGGAAATGTAGGACAGTCTAACTGGTATCAGATCGAGCCATCCAAGAGACCGGAGGCTGGTCTTCTCAAGATCCGTAAAGGACTGGAGCTTTATGCAAATATCCGCCCGGCAATTCTTTTTGATGAGCTGTCCGGGGCATGTCCGCTGAAGGAGGAGCTGACTGAGGGAGGCTTTGATTTTGTGGTAATGCGTGAGCTTACAGGCGGCCTGTACTTTGGAGAACGTAAAACCATCGAGGAGAATGGCGTTAAGAAAGCCATTGATACCCTTACATATGATGAGAACGAGATCCGTCGTATTGCAAAGTGGGGCTTTGATGTAGCCATGAAGAGAAATAAAAAGGTCTGCAGTGTAGATAAGGCAAACGTGCTGGATTCTTCCAGACTCTGGAGAAGTGTTGTGGCAGAGGTTGCAAAGGACTATCCGGAGGTAGAGCTGACCAATATGCTGGTCGATAACTGTGCAATGCAGTTAGTCAGAGATCCAAAGCAGTTTGATGTAATTCTTACCGAGAACATGTTTGGTGATATTCTTTCCGATGAGGCAAGTATGGTGACAGGTTCCATCGGTATGCTGTCTTCTGCAAGCCTTGGAGCAACAAAGCTTGGTCTTTATGAGCCGAGTCACGGTTCAGCACCGGATATTGCAGGACAGGACATTGCTAACCCGATCGCAACGATCCTTTCCGCAGCAATGATGCTTCGTTATTCCTTTGATCTGGAGAAAGAAGCAGATGCGATTGAGGATGCAGTAAAGAAAGTGCTGGCTGAGGGATACCGCACGGTGGATATTATGGACGAGGGCAAGACCCGGGTTGGAACAACAAAGATGGGTGACTTGATCGCAGAGCGCATTGGATAGGACATAGATAGAAGTAATGTTTCTTTAAATGTTACAAATTGGGATATGTATATATGAAAGGCATGGTGACAAGAGATGAGAAGTGATGCAGTAAAAAAGGGAATGGCAACGGCGCCGCAGCGTTCGTTGTTTAATGCACTTGGAATTACAAAGGAAGAGCTGGAAAAGCCATTGGTAGGTATTGTAAGCTCCTACAATGAGATCGTTCCGGGTCATATGAATCTTGACAAGATCGTGGATGCTGTCAAGATGGGTGTTGCAATGGCAGGAGGTACGCCAATCGTATTTCCGGCGATCGCCGTTTGTGACGGAATCGCCATGGGACATACCGGTATGAAGTATTCCCTTGTAACAAGAGATCTTATCTGTGATTCTACAGAGTGTATGGCTCTGGCGCATCAGTTTGATGCCCTTGTTATGGTGCCGAACTGTGATAAGAATGTACCGGGACTTCTGATGGCAGCTGCCCGTCTGAATATTCCTACGGTATTTGTCAGTGGTGGTCCAATGTTAGCCGGACACGTCAATGGTCAGCGAACAAGTCTTTCCTCTATGTTTGAGGCAGTAGGCTCTTACGCTGCAGGAACCATGACAGAGGAACAGGTGGATGATTATGTATGCCATGCATGTCCAACCTGTGGTTCCTGCTCCGGCATGTACACAGCCAACAGTATGAACTGCCTGACAGAGGCAATCGGTATGGGACTTCAGGGCAATGGTACGATTCCGGCTGTATATTCTGACCGCATCAAGCTTGCAAAGCATGCAGGTATGAAGGTTATGGAGCTCTATGAGAAAAATATCTGTCCAAGAGATATTCTGACACCGGAAGCATTTGAGAATGCTCTGACTGTAGATATGGCTCTGGGCTGCTCTACCAATACTATGCTTCACCTGCCTGCAATCGCACATGAAGCAGGCGTTGAGTTGAACCTTGATATGGCAAATGCCATCAGCGCGAAGACTCCAAACCTGTGTCATCTGGCACCGGCCGGTCATACATATATGGAGCAGTTGAATGAAGCCGGCGGTATTTATGCAGTTATGAACGAGCTGAACAAAAGGGGTCTGCTTCATACAGATCTGATCACAGCCACCGGCAAGACTGTTGGGGAGAACATTGCCGGCTGTGAGAACAGAGATCCTGAAGTGATCCGTCCGATCGACAATCCATACAGTGCGACAGGCGGAATTGCTGTTCTCCGTGGTAATATTGCACCGGACAGCGGCGTAGTAAAGCGTTCCGCAGTGGTACCGGAGATGCTGGTACATGAGGGACCAGCCCGTGTATTTGATTGTGAAGAGGATGCTATCGCAGCTATCCGCGGCGGCAAGATTGTAGAGGGTGATGTGGTAGTGATTCGTTATGAGGGACCAAAGGGTGGTCCTGGTATGAGAGAAATGTTAAATCCAACCTCTGCTATTGCAGGAATGGGACTTGGTTCCAGTGTAGCATTGATCACAGACGGTCGTTTCTCCGGAGCATCCAGAGGAGCATCGATTGGTCATATCTCACCGGAGGCAGCCGTTGGCGGTCCGATCGCATTGATCGAGGAGGGTGATATCATTGCTATTGATATCCCGGCCAATACCATCAATGTAAAGGTTTCTGATGAGGAGCTGGCAGCACGTCGTGAAAAATGGACTCCGAGAGAGCCAAAGGTGAAGACCGGATATCTGGCAAGATATGCATCTATGGTTACTTCTGCAGACAAGGGTGCAATTTTAAAATCAAGTCTGTAATTTATTTTAGTAAATGAGAAAGGAGTATACATACGATGCAGTTAACAGGTTCTCAGATTGTAGTGGAATGTCTGAAGGAACAGGGCGTGGATACCGTATTCGGTTATCCGGGAGGCGCTATTTTAAATATATATGACGAGCTTTATCGTCATCAGGATGAGATTCATCATATTTTAACTTCCCATGAGCAGGGAGCATCCCATGCGGCAGATGGTTATGCGCGTTCGACAGGACGTGTAGGTGTCTGCATGGCAACAAGTGGTCCGGGAGCGACAAATCTGGTTACGGGAATTGCAACCGCACATATGGATTCTGTTCCGTTGGTGGCGATTACCTGTAATGTGGGTGTGCCTCTGTTGGGCAAGGATTCCTTTCAGGAGGTTGACATTGCCGGTGTGACTATGCCGATCACAAAGTACAGTTTTCTGGTAAAGGATGTCAAGGATCTGGCAGGTGCGCTGAGACGTGCATTCAAGATTGCACAGACAGGACGTCCGGGTCCGGTGTTGATCGATATTGCAAAGGATGTTACCGCCAATAAGACAGAATATAAGCCGGAGGTACCAAAGATCATTCCGCGTTCCATGGAACAGATTGAGGCGGCTTCCGTAGAGAAGGCTTTAAAGCTGATGCGCAAGGCAAAACGTCCGATGATCTTTGTGGGCGGTGGTGCCGTGATCTCCGGAGCGGAGAAGGAGCTGCTTGAGTTCGCCAAGAAGCTGGATGCCCCTGTCACGGACAGTCTTATGGGTAAGGGAGCGTATCCGGGTACTGATGATAATTATGTGGGAATGCTTGGTATGCATGGCACCAAAACTGCTGATCTCAGTGTGGGAGAGGCAGATGTGCTGGTGGTACTCGGTTCCAGATTTTCAGACCGTGTTACGGGAGTTACAAAAAATTTCGCTAAAAAGGCAAAGATCATCCAGGTGGATGTGGATCCCGCAGAGATCAACAAGAATGTCATTGTAGATGTCAGTGTGATCGGCGATGTGAAATCTGTACTGGATATTTTCAATTCCCGTCTGGAGCAGCTTTCTCATCCGGAATGGATGGAAAAAGTGATGGAGCGTAAGAGAACATTACCTCTTACCTACAGTAAGGATCGTCTGACGGGTCCGTATATTATCGAAAAGCTGTATGAGCTGACCAACGGTGAGGCAATTATTTCCACGGAAGTAGGCCAGCATCAGATGTGGGCAGCACAGTATTATAAATATACCAGACCAAGAACATTGATCACATCCGGTGGACTGGGAACCATGGGATATGGTCTTGGTGCTGCGATCGGCGCCAAAGTGGGAAATCCGGATAAAACAGTAGTGAATATTGCAGGAGACGGATGTTTCCGTATGAATATGAACGAGATTGCAACAGCAACCCGCAGTAATATTCCGATCATTGAGCTGATCTTTAACAACTCCGTGCTGGGTATGGTACGCCAGTGGCAGACTTTATTCTACGGAGAGCGTTATTCACATACGATATTAAAGGATAAAGTGGATTATGTGAAGGTTGCCGAGGCTATGGGAGCCAGAGCATACCGTATCACGAAAATGGAAGAGGTTGAGCCGGTGCTGAAGGAGGCACTTGCAGCAGGAGAGCCTGTTGTGATCGATTGTGTGATCGAGAGCGACGATAAGGTATTCCCGATGGTTGCTCCTGGAAAGAATCTGGAAGATGTATTTGATGAAGAGGATCTAAATGCGGAATCTTAATATAGCACAAGCGTTGTCATACGATGTTGTTATAGGGGGATTTTGTATTCTATAGATGGGCGGCTGCTTTTACAGAGCTGTCAGTAAATATTAATTTTTATCTACATAAGGAGGCATAAAAAATGGGCAGAGTTTATAATTTTTCAGCTGGTCCGGCCGTATTACCGGAGGAAGTACTTCAGGAAGCTGCTGATGAGATGTTGGATTATCAGGGATCCGGCATGTCGGTGATGGAGATGAGTCATCGATCCAAGGTTTATGATAACATCATCAAAACTGCAGAAAAAGACTTGAGAGAGTTGATGAACATTCCTGACAATTACAAAGTATTATTCCTTCAGGGCGGTGCATCACAGCAGTTTGCCATGATTCCTATGAATCTTATGAAAAACGGTGTAGCTGATTATATTGTAACCGGACAGTGGGCAAAGAAAGCCTATACAGAAGCACAGAAATATGGAAAGGCAAACAAGATTGCCTCATCCGAGGATAAGACATTCTCGTATATTCCTGATTGTTCGGATCTGCCGATTTCGGAGGATGCAGATTATGTGTATATCTGTGAAAACAATACAATTTACGGAACAAAGTACAAGAAGCTTCCAAACACAAAGGGAAAGACTTTGGTTGCGGATGTGTCCTCCTGCTTCCTTTCAGAGCCGGTTGATGTCACAAAGTACGGTGTGATCTACGGTGGTGTTCAGAAGAATATCGGACCTGCAGGTGTTGTAATTGTCATCATCCGTGAGGATCTGATCACAGAGGATGTGCTTCCGGGTACTCCGACCATGCTTCAGTACAAGACTCATGCGGATGCAGATTCTCTTTACAACACACCACCGGCATATGGTATCTATATCTGCGGCAAAGTATTTAAGTGGCTCAAGAAGATGGGCGGCTTAGAGGTAATGAAGCAGCGCAATGAGGAGAAGGCAAAGATCCTTTATGATTTCCTGGACAGCAGCAAAATGTTTAAGGGAACTGTTGTAAAGGAAGACCGTTCTCTGATGAATGTACCATTTGTTACCGGTGATAAGGATCTCGATGCCAAGTTCGTAAAAGAGGCAGAGGAAGCCGGCTTCGTAAATCTGAAGGGTCATCGTACCGTTGGTGGTATGAGAGCAAGCATCTACAATGCGATGCCTAAGGAGGGCGTAGAGAAGCTTGTAGAGTTTATGAAGAAGTTTGAGGAGGAGAATGCATAATGTTTCAGTATACATGCTTAAATCCCATCGCAGCGGTGGGACTTGACAATCTGACAGAGGATTATAAGCAGACAGAGGATTTTGCACAGGCAGATGCAGTATTAGTCCGCAGTGCTGCCATGCATGATATGGAGTTGTCTGATAAGCTCTGCGCCGTAGCAAGAGCCGGTGCCGGAGTTAATAATATTCCACTTGATAAATGTGCCGAGAATGGTATCGTTGTATTTAATACACCGGGAGCAAATGCAAACGGTGTTAAGGAGCTTCTGATCTCCGGAATGCTTTTAGCTGCCCGTGACATCGTGGGTGGTATTGACTGGGTTAAGGCAAATGCAGATGACGAAAATATTTCCAAGTCTATGGAGAAGGCAAAGAAGAACTTTGCAGGTTCCGAGATTAAGGGAAAGAAGCTTGGTGTTATCGGTCTTGGTGCTATCGGCGTATTGGTAGCCAATGCAGCAAACCGCCTGGGCATGGATGTTTATGGTGTGGACCCATTCCTTTCCGTAAAAAATGCACTGACACTTTCCAGAGATATCACCGTATGCAAGAGCTATGATGAGCTTTATAAGACCTGTGATTATATTACAGTTCATGTACCATATATGCCTGAGACCAAAGGCCTTCTGAACAAAGAGGCATTTGATCAGATGAAGGACGGCGTTGTTGTATTAAACTTTGCCCGTGATCTTCTGGTAAATGATGATGATATGAAGGCTGCTCTGGAGTCCGGAAAGGTTGCAAAATATGTAACAGATTTTCCGAATCCGGCGGTTGTTAAAATGCCAAATGTCATCGCAACACCTCATCTTGGTGCTTCTACAGAAGAGTCTGAGGATAACTGTGCAATTATGGCCGTTGAAGAGATCCGTGATTTCATGGAGAATGGTAATATCAGAAATTCCGTAAACTATCCGGCATGTGATGCAGGTGTCTGTGAGACAAAGGGAAGAATTACCGTTGCTCATAAGAATATTCCAAATATGCTGACACAGTTTACTACAGTATTTTCTTCTGAGGGAATCAACATTGCGCATATGACCAATAAGAGTCGTGGGGATTACTCTTACTGTATCTTTGATATTGATTCTGATTCCACAGAGGCATTCGCACAGAAGCTTAGTGCGATTGATGGCGTATTAAAGGTTCGTATCATCAAATAAAGAGAGTGTGGTCACTCTCTGTTCCGGATGCGTTGCATCGGTTGCAGGTTGCAAATTTGTATATAATATATGGGGCTTAGGTAAAAGTGGATTTATCCCTTTTTACCTGAGTCCTTTTTATCTGATAAATGTATGTCTGTGGGTCTGGAATGGGCAGTTTTGGAAAGGCATGGTAATAAAGATGAATTATCAGGAAGCAGTAGAATATATCGAGGAGATACGAAAAAAACTGGCAAGTGATTACTCGATGGAACGGGTTATGAAGCTGGCAGAGCTGATGGGACATCCGGAGAAAAAGCTGCGGGTCGTACATATTGCGGGAACCAATGGAAAGGGATCCGTGGGGGCTTATATTTCTAATGCATTGGCAATGTCCGGTTATTCAGTGGGCAGATTTGCGTCCCCTGCATTATTTGATCCAAGGGAGCAGATTCAGAGGATATCGGGAAATCATTTTGGAACAGATGTGGAGTGGATCTCGGAAGAGGAAGTGGCAAGATGTGTCACAGAGCTTGTAGTTTCCGTGAACAAAATGGAGGCGGCAGGTTTGGATTGTCCCACGGCATTTGAGATAGAGACTGTGATGGCGTATTGTCAGATGGTCCGTTGGCATGTAGATGTGGCTGTGATTGAAGTGGGGATGGGTGGAAGAAATGATGCGACAAACATCATTGAGAAACCGGCCCTGACAGTTTTTACAAAGATCAGCAGAGATCATACGGCATTTTTAGGAGATACTATCGAAGAAATTGCTTATCAGAAATTTGGAATCATTAAAGCCGGCTGTCCGGTCGTTTCGGTGAGACAGGACAATACAGTTATGGAAATGCTTAAAGAAATCTGTCAGCACCGGGGGTTAAAACTGCGGGTAGCAGAGCCGGAGCAGATCCGTCAGAAGGATTTTTCTCTGGAAAAAACGTTATTCCGGTATCAGGGGTATCCATTGGAGATCCGTCAGCTGGGATATTATCAGCCGGAAAATGCAGTGATCGCATTTGAGGCATTAAAGCTCATGGCACAGACGGGATTTCATAAGATTAATATCAGCTCGGTTCAGACGGCATTTCGGGAGACAAAATGGACAGGCCGTTTCGAACTGATCTCGAAAGATCCTTTTTTAATTCTGGATGGTGCACATAATCCGGATGGTGCCGTTGCATTAAAAAAGTCTTTGGAAATTTATTTTCCGGCGCAGAGATTCCGTTATATTTTTGGGGTATTTCGAGATAAAGATTATCAGAAGATTCTTGATGAAATGCTTCCGTTAGCAACATCTGTATACACGGTACAGGCGGCAGGAGAGAGGGGAATGGATCCCGGGGAGCTGGCAGAGATTGTAGAGAAAAAATGCAGGAAGTATGACAGGGAGATCCCGGTGGAAAGCTGTCAGACTGTGGCACAGGCTCTTCAAAAAATAGAAAAGGACGGTCATAATACCAAAACCATTATTTTCGGAAGTCTGTCGTTTTTGCATGAAGTGTACCGTTTTTT
>OOCQ01001868.1_pt1 | contig 11168 bp, 8 predicted proteins | sample 1671121 | NCBI WGS metagenome assembly OOCQ01 (sample SAMN06348124, study PRJEB24527) | human gut metagenome | biome: human gut; feature: ankylosing spondylitis patient; material: feces | host: Homo sapiens | place: China | collected 2015-10 | reverse complement strand
GTGAGTAGCCATCTTGTGGCCCTTCTTTTTCTTTCCGTTTGGCATGATTTTAAAATTTTAAAATATTGTTATTATTAAAAATGATATTACTATCGCTCTTGCTCACGCTCTTACTGAGCGTTCTGCATCTCCTCGATGAAGCTCTTTGCTGGCTTGAAGCTTGGCAAGTCGTGAGCTGGAATGGTGAGGGTTGTGTTCTTAGAGATGTTACGAGCGGTCTTGGCTGCACGGTGCTTGATGTTGAAGCTACCGAAACCACGCAAGTAAACATTCTCCTTGTTCTGGATGAGGCTCTTCTTAACCTCTTCCATGAAAGACTCAACTACCATGCCCACTTCTTTCTTTGGCATGCCAGTAGCGATTGCTACTTCATTAATGATATCTGCTTTGGTCATTTCTTCTTTTATTTACTTTTATACTTTAATTATCTCAAATCGGTGTGCAAAGATACAAGTTTTTTGTGATATAACAAAATAGTTAAGGCTTTTTTTTGAAAAAAATGCTCTAAGTATTTGCATATTAGGTTTTTATTATGTATTTTTGCACAAAAATAGGGAAATTATGGGTTTTAAGAGATATTTTTTGCTTTTCATAGGAGTGGCTTTCAGCGTGTTGTCGCTGTCGGCCAGCAAGGAGTGGAACGCGCAGAATGTGCCGATTCCGTTCCTCCAGGACTCCACGCAGTATGTGTCAGATCCGGATGGATTGGTGGGAAAGGCGCAGAAGGATTCTGCCAATTTCTACCTGCAGAAACTGAAGGTGGAGTGTGGCGTGCAGAATGTGCTCATCATCGTGGGCAGGGTAGAGAACCAGGATGCCTTCCGTATGGCGCAGGATGTGGGCAACAAGTATGGCATCGGATATAAGAAGAGCCGAAGAGGCCTGGTCATCGTCATTGCCGTGGAAGACCGCAAGTACTTCATTGCTCCAGGTAGCGGATTGGAGGGCGAACTTACCGATGTGGATTGCGACGACATAGCCAGGGCGTGCATCGTGAAATACATGCGGGAGGATGCACCGGGCGAGGCAGTGGCGTCCGTGAGCCGTGCTATATATAATAAGGTGAAGAGCGGACGCACTGGAATAGAGCAGGTAGATGAGGGGTCGGTGAATGGAGAAGAAGATTGGGCGCTGGTTATCATCCTGTTTCTTCTTTTCTTCGGAATTCCGATTTATTACCTCATCAGATACATCCTGGAGCAGGTGGGACTGGTGAAGCCAAGGCCTAAGGGCAAGGGTAGGAACCAGAATAGGAGAAGGAACGATGACGATGATTGGTTCCCGCCGTTCTTCATGGGTGGAGGCGGATTCTCCGGCGGTGGAGGCGGAGGAGGCTTCTCGGGCGGCTCCTTTGGCGGCGGCACCTTCTCGGGCGGCGGATCCGGCGGAAGCTGGTGATGGTTAAAAATGTAATCAATAAACACTAATATAATAATGTATAATTAATAAATAAATTAAGAATTATGAAGAAAACAGGATGGATTATCTTAGGCGTCATCGTAGTGTTGGTGCTGTGGGTGTTCAGTGGTTATAACGGAATGGTGGGAGAGCAGGAAAAGGCTACCACCGAGTTGTCTAACATGCAGGCTCAGTATCAGCGCCGTGCCGACATGATGCCGCAGTTGGCTAAGATTGTGAAGGCGTATGCCAAGCACGAGAAGGAGACTTTCGAGGAGGTAACGAAGGCCCGTGCTTCTGTGGGACAGGTGAAGCTGGATGCCAACAACCTCACCGAGGCTAGCATGAAGCAGTATGCTGCAGCCCAGGGCGAGTTGGCGAATGCCTTCTCTAAGTTGATGCTGGTGGCAGAAAAATATCCAGAGCTGAAGGCGAGCGAGAACTTCAAGGCCCTTCAGGTTCAGGAAGAAGGCACCGAGAACCGCATCAGCGAGGCTCGCCGCAAGTACAACGAGGCTGTGCAGTCGTACAACCAGACCGTAAGAAAGATGCCTAACGCCATCATCGCCGGTCTTTTCCATTTCAATGTGATGCCAAAGTTCGAGGCTGCCGCAGGCGCCGAGAAGGCACCCGACTTGGATATCTAGGAAATATAATTCAGTTTAGCAGATATCCCCCATACGCCTTGCAATGGCAAAAGCATTAATAATGAAATGTTTTTGTCCTTGCAGGGCGTGTTTGATTTTCTTTCAATCTATTACTATCGCAACATTTTATAGATATTTTGTAGTTAAGATGAATCATATTTCAGATTTTCTTTGTATCTTTGCACAAAATTTGGGAAAGGTGACGAAAAAGTCACGAAAATAATTGAAATTTCAATAAGGTTAATTACAAATATGAAACAAACAAAGATTGTCGCTTCCATCAGTGATCGTAGATGTGATCAGGATTTCATCCGCAAACTCTTTTTTGCTGGCATGAACGTGGTTCGTATGAACACCGCACATGCCACAGAGGAAGGTATCCGTAATATTGTAAAGAACGTGAGAGCCGTATCTCCACATATTGGTATCATGATTGATACCAAGGGACCAGAGGTGCGTACCACCGATGTGAAGGAACCTATTCAGTATCATACAGGTGACGTGGTGAAAATCTTCGGTCGCCCAGAGATGGAGTCTTCTCACGATATCGTGAACTTGAGCTATCCTGATATCGCTGCCGATGTAAAGGTGGGCGATGACATCTTGTTTGACGACGGTGAACTCGATATGAAGGTAATGGAGGTGCAGGGACCTATGCTCGTGGCTGAGGTGCAGAACGAGGGTGTTCTCGGTGCCCACAAGAGTGTAAACGTTCCTGGCGAGCACATCGACCTGCCTGCCCTCACCGCAAAAGACCGCAGAAACATCGAACTTGCCATCGAACTCGACATCGATTTCATCGCTCACTCATTCGTGCGCAATGCCGCTGACGTAAAGGCCGTGCAGGATATCCTCGACGCCCACAACAGCGACATCAAGATTATCTCTAAGATTGAGAACCAGGAAGGTGTAAATAACATCGATGAGATTATCGATGCCTGCTACGGTATCATGATTGCCCGTGGCGACCTGGGTATCGAGGTGCCTATCGAGAGAATCCCTGGCATCCAGCGCCGCATCATCGCCAAGTGCGTGAAGGCCCAGAAGCCGGTAATCGTGGCTACACAGATGCTCCACACCATGATCAAGAACCCTCGTCCTACCCGTGCCGAGGTAACCGATATCGCCAATGCAATCTTCTATCGCACAGACGCCTTGATGCTTTCGGGCGAAACTGCAAGCGGTAAGTATCCGGTAGAGGCAGTGCAGACTATGGCCCGCATCGCCGAGCAGGCAGAGAAGGACAAGTCGCCTCTGAACGACATCAACCCTATGGAGGATGGCAAGATAGACCAGAAACTCTTCTTGGCGCACGCTGCCATCGAGGCAACCAAGCAGTTGGGCGTAGCCGGCATCATCACCGACGGTGAGAGCGGCCAGACCGCACGCGACCTTGCTGCCTTCCGTGGTCCAAACCCTGTGCTCGCCATCTGCTACAAGGAGAAGCTGCAGCGCTGGTTGAACCTGAGCTACGGTATCATCCCAATTCACCAGAAAGACTACGTATCTTCTAAGGATATGTTTACCGCAGCGGTACGCATGCTCCGCCAGAAGGGTTATCTGAAAGAGGAAGACAAGATAGCCTACCTGAGTGGTAGCTTCGGTGAAGGTGGCGGTACCACATTCATAGAGATTAACAAGGTGAAGAAGATATTCGATAATAGCTATACCTTCAATTTGCCTTCAAATGGTATTGAAGACAAGTAAGAAATAGCGTAGAAGGAAAGAAAATGCTCTTACTGGCAGGTAAAAATGCCCTAAAGGGCATGTAAAAGGCTATTATTTCAAGAAAAATAATATGTTAAAGCAAATATTGGTGCAAAATATTTGCAGCATTCAAAAAAATGCTGTAATTTTGCACCGATATTTATAAACGAAATTTGTTGATAATGAAAAAAATCATCTATTCAGCGCTTGTCGCTTTAACTATGGTCTTGATGCTCAGCGGTTGCGGGAGCACCAAGAACGTGGCTTATTTCCAAAATGCAGATTCTATCAGTTTGGCTGCATCTAAGATGCTTTACGAGGCAAAAATCATGCCTAAGGATGAGTTGACCATCACCGTTATCACCACAGATCCTAAGGTAGCCATGCCATTCAACTTGGCGGTGTCTAATACCATCGGTACTAGCGGACAGCTGAGTTCTTCGCAGGGTTCTTTGCAGGGTTATCTGGTTGATAACAACGGCAACATCGAATTTCCGGTAGTAGGCACCTTGCATGTAGGTGGTTTGACCAAGAAGCAGGCTGAGGATTTGGTGAAGAGCAAGATTAAGCCATATTTGGCAGATTCAGAAAATCCAATCGTCACCGTGCGCATGGCTAGTTACCATGTTTCAGTAATCGGTGAAGTTACCAAGCCAGGTATCATCTCGGTTCCTCAGGAGAAGATGAGCGTACTCGAGGCTCTGGCTCAGGCAGGCGACCTTACCATCTATGGTAAGCGTGACAACGTGCTGCTCATCCGCCAGGATGCTGAGGGTGAGAAGCATACTTATCGCATGAACTTGAACGATGCAAACATCATCAACTCTCCATTCTATTATCTCCAGCAGAACGATATTATCTATGTTGAGCCTAACAAGGTGAAGGCACAGAACTCTTCTATCGGTTCTTCTACCACTTTGCTGATGTCTGGATTGAGCATCCTGACTTCTATCGCATCTTTGGTAGTTAACATTTTGAGATAAGATGAGAGGATGAAAGGAGGAATATCAGGATAAAAGAACGGATTACAACATAAAGTTAGAATAAAATTATGTGTGGCATAGTAGGATATTTAGGTAAGGGAGACGCTTATCCAGCCCTCATCAAGGGCTTGAAGCGTCTGGAATACCGTGGTTATGACTCAGCAGGTGTGGCTCTTGTCAGCAACGATAGCTCTTTGAACGTGTATAAGGCAAAGGGCAAGGTGGCTGATTTGGAAGCATGCTGCTCTGACAAGGATATTACGGGACATGTAGGTATCGCTCATACCAGATGGGCGACGCATGGAGAGCCTTCGGCAGAGAATGCTCACCCTCACTATTCTGCAAGCAAGAATCTTGCCATCGTTCACAATGGTATCATCGAAAACTATGCCGCCATCAAGAAAAACCTCATTGCCAAGGGTGTGGAGTTCAGAAGCGAGACTGATACTGAGGTGCTCGTACAGCTCATCGAATACATCCAGGTAAAGAAGGAACTTGATCTGTTGACTGCCGTTCAGGTGGCGCTTCGCCAGGTAATCGGCGCATACGCCATTGCTATTCTCGACAAGCATAATCCTAACCAGATTATCGCTGCGCGCAAGCAGAGCCCGCTGGTAGTGGGCATCGGCAAGGATGGCGAGTTCTATCTCGGCTCTGATGCCAGTCCTATCATCGAATATACCGACCAGGTGGTTTACCTGGAGGATGGCAATATCGCCGTAATGCGCCTGGGCGAGCCTTTGCAGGTGGTGAATATCCAGAATGTGAAGCTCAACCCTGAGGTGCAGACCGTGGATATCGACCTCGGCCAGATAGAGAAGGGCGGATTTGCTCACTTCATGCTGAAGGAAATCTTCGAGCAGCCTGAGTGCCTGCGCAACTGTATGCGTGGCCGTGTGGTGAGCCGCACCGTGGAAACCCGTGTGATGACCGACGGCGACGATACAACCTGCAAGACGGAGACAGAGATGGGCGTAGTGCTCAGCTCCATCACCGACCATCGCCAGCAGCTCCTCAATGCCAAGCGAATCATCATCGTGGCTTGTGGAACATCATGGCACGCCGGACTCATCGGCAAGCAGATGATTGAGAACTACTGCCGCATCCCGGTGGAAGTGGAATATGCATCAGAGTTCCGTTACCGCAATCCTGTGGTAACGAAGGATGATGTCGTCATCGCCATTTCCCAGAGTGGTGAAACCGCTGATACCCTGGCTGCCATCAAGCTTGCCAAGGAGAATGGAGCGTTTATCTATGGCATCTGCAACTCGATAGGTTCTTCTATTGCACGTGCCACAGATACCGGTACCTATATTCACGTAGGTCCGGAAATCGGTGTTGCCTCTACCAAGGCGTTCACCGGTCAGGTTACCGTCCTTATCCTCCTGGCACTTGCCATCGGTAAGGAGAAGGGTACCATCAGCGAAAACGATTATCAGAAGATTACAGAGCAGCTTTGGAACATTCCTGCCAAGATGAAGGAGGTGCTGAAGCTGAACAATAAGATAGCTGACTTGAGCCGTACCTTTACGTACGCTCGCAATTTCATCTATCTGGGCCGCGGATTCCAGTATCCTGTAGCCCTGGAGGGTGCTTTGAAGTTGAAGGAGATTAGCTACATCCACGCTGAAGGTTATCCTGCAGCGGAGATGAAGCATGGTCCTATCGCCCTGATTGATAGCGATATGCCAGTGGTTGTCATCGCTACTCACAACTTCATGTACGAGAAGGTCTTGTCTAATATCCAGGAGATTAAAGCCCGCAAGGGTCGTGTCATTGCCATTGTCAGCAAGGGCGACGAAACCATCTCTAAGATTGCCGACGAAGTGATTGAACTCCCTGAGACCTTGGAATGCTTGGAGCCATTATTGGCTACCATTCCTTTGCAGCTCTTGGCTTACCATGTAGCTGTATGTAAGGGCAAGGACGTTGACCAACCTAGAAACTTGGCCAAGTCAGTTACTGTCGAATAAAAGATAAAGGGAATCGTCGTTTCTTGACGTTTCCCTTTTTTTGGAGGGATATCCCTCGTAATAGGTATATTCAAATTTAACTAATTAAGATAAAGGATAATAGTGAGATGGAACCATTGAAACATGAATGTGGCGTAGCAATGATCAGATTGCTCAAGCCACTGGAGTATTACCAGCAGAAGTACGGCACCTGGATGTACGCACTCAACAAACTCTATCTGATGATGGAGAAGCAGCACAACCGTGGACAGGAGGGTGCTGGTATGGCTTGTGTCAAACTGGGCGGAAAGCCTGGACATGAGTATATGTTTCGTGAGCGTGCAGAGGGCAAGAACGCCGTGACCGAGATTTTCGGTAAGGCGAATGCCAACTTCAAGGACTTGACTCCCGAGCAGCTTGCCGACGCAAAGTTTGCCCAAGAGGAACTGCCTTTCGCAGGCGAACTCTACATGGGCCACCTGCGCTACAGTACTACCGGAAAGAGTGGCATCCAGTATGTGCACCCATTCCTGCGCCGCAACAACTGGAAGGCGAAGAACCTCTGCCTTTGCGGCAACTTCAACATGACCAACGTAGATGAAATCTTTCAGGAGCTGACCAAGCAGGGCCAGAGCCCACGTATCTACAGCGACACTTACATCATGCTCGAACTGATGGGGCATCGCCTGGACAGAGAGGTGGAGCGAAACTTCGTGGCAGCAAAGGCGATGGAGATGGAGAACACCGACATCACCAATTACATCGAAGACCACGTGAAGATGAGCAACGTGCTCAAGACCACGATGAAGGACTTCGACGGCGGTTATGTGGTCTGCGGTATCACCGGTTCGGGAGAGATGTTCTCCATGCGCGACCCTTGGGGCATCCGTCCTGCTTTCTACTACAAGAACGATGAGATCGTGGTAGTAGCCAGTGAGCGTCCTGTGCTTCAGACCACTTTTGACCTGGAAGCAGAGGATGTGCAGGAGCTGATGCCGGGCACGGCACTTCTCGTGAAGAAGAACGGCGAGTGCAGCATCGAGCGCATCATGGAGCAGAAGGGCGATTCAGCCTGCTCATTCGAGCGCATCTACTTTAGCCGTGGTTCCGATAAGGATATCTACCAGGAGCGCAAGCAGTTGGGCGAGCAGTTGACCCAGCCTATCCTGAAGGCAGTGGATTACGATGTAGATCACACCGTGTTCAGCTATATTCCGAATACAGCCGAGGTGGCTTACTATGGCATGCTGAGCGGTTTCAAGAAGTATCTCAACGAAAGCAAGATAGAGAAGATAGCCAACCTCGACCATATTCCATCTAAGGAAGAATTATACGATATTCTCGGCGATTTCGTCCGTTCGGAGAAGATTGCATGGAAGGATATCAAGCTCCGTACCTTCATTACTGAGGGCAACAGCCGCAACGACCTGGCGAGCCACGTGTATGATGTAACCTACGGAAGCATCGAGCCGAATGTGGATAATCTCGTCATCATCGACGACAGTATCGTGCGTGGTACTACCCTGAAGGAGAGCATCCTCCGCATTCTCGACCGTCTGCATCCTAAGAAGATTGTAGTTGTATCCAGTGCCCCTCAGATCCGCTATCCGGATTATTACGGCATCGATATGGCAAGACTGGAAGAGTTCTGCGTGTTCCGTGCGGCCATCCAGCTGCTGAAAGAGCGCAAGATGGAGGACCTCATCGAGCAGACCTACGAGGCATGCAAGGCAGAACTTGCCAAGCCGAAGGAGGAACAGGTGAACCCGGTGCGTGCCATCTACAAGCCATTCACCATCGAGGAAATCAACGAGAAGATAGTAGAGATGCTCCGTCCGGAAGGCATGACCACTCCTATCCAGCTCGTGTTCCAGAGCATCGAGGGCTTGCGCGAGGCGATTCCAAACCACAAGGGCGACTGGTATTTCACCGGTCATTATCCAACCCCAGGCGGCACGAAACTCTGCAACCAGTCGTTTGTGAACTATATCGAAAACGTTTATCATCAGTAAGAAAATAAAAGAATCAAATGTCAGATATGAAAAAAGTAACCTTAGTTTTGAGCGATGGAACCAAGTTCCATGGTAAATCTTTTGGATATGACGCTCCTGTAGCGGGCGAGGTTGTGTTCAACACAGCCATGATGGGATATCCAGAGAGTTTGACCGACCCTTCGTATGCCGGTCAGTTGATGACACTTACCTTCCCACTCGTAGGTAACTATGGTGTGCCACCATTTACTTTCGAGGAGAACGGTTTGCCTACCTTCATGGAGAGCGACAAGATCTATGCTTCTGCCATCATCGTGAATGATTACAGCGAGCAGTACAGCCACTGGAATGCAGTGGAGAGTCTTGCCGACTGGTTGAAGCGCGAAAAGGTGCCAGGAATCACAGGCATCGATACCCGTGAGTTGACTAAGGTGCTTCGTGAGCATGGTGTGATGATGGGTAAGATTCTCTTTGATGATGAACCAGACAACATCCCTGAGGCTAACTACGAGGGTGTAAACTTCGTTGACCAGGTGAGCTGCAAGGAGATTATCCGTTACAACGAGGGTGCCGGCAAGAAGGTGGTTCTCGTTGACTGCGGTGTGAAGGCAAACATCATCCGTTGCCTCATCAACAGAGGCGTTGAGGTGATCCGTGTGCCTTGGAATTACGATTACACCGATATGGACTTCGACGGACTGTTCCTGGCAAATGGTCCTGGCGACCCAGACATGTGTGAGGATGCAGTAAACATTATTCGCAAGCAGATCAGCCAGAGCCGTAAACCTATCTGCGGTATCTGTATGGGTAACCAGTTGCTTTCCAAGGCAGCCGGTGCTACCATCTACAAGTTGAAGTATGGTCACCGTTCACACAACCAGCCAGTGCGCATGGTAGGAACCAACAATTGCTACATCACCTCTCAGAACCATGGTTATGCCGTTGATGCCAAGACATTGGACAACGATTGGGAGGAACTCTTTGTAAATATGAATGATGGCTCTAACGAGGGTATCCGCCACAAGGTGAACCCTTGGTTCTCAAGCCAGTTCCACCCAGAGGCTTGCTCAGGCCCTGTGGATACTGAGTTCATGTTTGATAAGTTTGTAGAAACACTTAAATAATTAGGAAAAAAGATGAAAGACGAAAATATAAAGAAGGTGCTCCTCTTAGGTTCTGGAGCCTTGAAGATCGGTGAAGCAGGTGAGTTCGACTACTCAGGTTCGCAGGCCCTGAAGGCATTGCGCGAGGAAGGTATCGAGACTGTGCTCATCAACCCGAATATCGCAACCGTACAGACATCAGAAGGCGTTGCCGATCAGATTTACTTCCTGCCAGTGCAGCCATACTTCGTAGAGCGTGTTATCCAGAAGGAGAAGCCAGACGGTATCCTCCTCAGCTTCGGTGGTCAGACAGCCCTCAACTGTGGTGTGGAACTCTATCGCCAGGGCATCCTGGAGAAATATAATGTCAAGGTGTTGGGTACTCCAGTACAGGCTATCATGGATACTGAGGACCGTGAGCTCTTCGTAGAGAAGCTGGATGAAATCAATGTGAAGACCATCAAGAGCGAGGCTTGCGAGAACATCGAGCAGGCCCGCAAGGCTGCTGCCGAACTTGGTTATCCTGTCATCATCCGTGCTGCTTACGCCTTGGGTGGACTCGGTTCCGGTTTCGCAGACAACGAGGAGGAGCTGAACAAGCTCGCTGAGAAGGCCTTCTCATTCTCTCCACAGGTATTGGTAGAGAAGAGCTTGAAGGGCTGGAAAGAGATTGAGTATGAGGTGGTTCGCGACCGTTACGACAACTGTATTACAGTTTGTAACATGGAGAACTTTGACCCACTGGGCATCCATACCGGTGAGAGTATCGTCATCGCTCCATCTCAGACCCTGAGCAATGCAGAGTATCATAAGCTCCGTGCCCTCGCCATCAAGATTATCCGTCACATCGGAATCGTGGGTGAGTGTAACGTGCAGTATGCCTTCGACCCTAAGAGCGAGGACTATCGCGTAATCGAGGTGAATGCCCGCTTGAGCCGTTCATCTGCCTTGGCATCTAAGGCTACCGGTTATCCTCTTGCCTTCGTTGCAGCCAAGCTCGGTATGGGTTACGGTCTGTTTGAGTTGAAGAACTCTGTAACCAAGACCACATCAGCTTTCTTCGAGCCAGCATTGGACTACGTGGTTTGTAAGATTCCTCGTTGGGACTTGTCTAAGTTCCGTGGCGTAGATAAGGAGTTGGGTTCATCTATGAAGTCAGTAGGTGAGGTAATGGCCATCGGCCGCAACTTCGAGGAGGCCATCCAGAAGGGTCTTCGTATGATTGGTCAGGGCATGCACGGTTTCGTAGAGAACAAGGAACTGGAAATCGACGATATCGATGCAGCTTTGCGCGAGCCAACAGATAAGCGTGTATTCGTGATTTCAAAGGCAATGCACAAGGGCTATACCGTAGATCAGATTCACGACTTGACCAAGATTGACAAGT
>OOCQ01001865.1_pt1 | contig 11199 bp, 9 predicted proteins | sample 1671121 | NCBI WGS metagenome assembly OOCQ01 (sample SAMN06348124, study PRJEB24527) | human gut metagenome | biome: human gut; feature: ankylosing spondylitis patient; material: feces | host: Homo sapiens | place: China | collected 2015-10 | reverse complement strand
GTAAATTTGCAGCGAAAAGTGTATCTCTTACTAAGAGATACACTTTTTTTCTTCTTATTCTTCCAAATATACTTTCCACATTATGAAGCAATTAAGCATTAAATGGGATTTCTTTTTATTCTGACTGTCAATTACTAACAAACATAAAATAGTCTTAATGCGAAATACCCAATGCTTGCCGGAAAGTTCCAATTAGTTCAACGATGAACTTAAAATTTTCTCAAAAAAGCCATAACCTTTTCTCGAAGTGTACTGCCTTCTTCTATTCTGCCAAAAACAAGAAATAAGTTCGTTGTCGCCACAAACAAACTTTAACCACGCACACCACTGTATCACAGCAATTTACTGCTTATCACTTTCGTTATTGCAGTCCTCTCCTTGTTTCTTCTCTTTTTTTTGTACGATATTGATAAAAGAAGAACTGATGATACCGGTCGGAATAGCCACCATTGCTACTCCCACCAAACAAATGATGCACCCCAATAATTTTCCCAAAGGCGTAATTGGATAAATATCGCCATACCCTACCGTTGCAAATGTAATGATAGCCCACCAAATCCCGTCGCCAATGTTTTCAAAAACCTCGGGTTGAGCACTCCTTTCAATATAATACATAAGAATGGCAGAAAAACAAATCGTAATAAAGCTGGCAGTGTAGGCTGTCTCAAGCTCCTCCTTAACGGAAGCAAGAGCTTTGCCGATAACCCGGAAAGAGCGCGAATGCCGTATCAATTTAAAAATAATAAAAATATAGGGCAAAATAATAATATGCACCACTTCTGTATTCCAATATACATAAGTAAGAATACAAGGAATCACTGCTATAAAATCAACAAAACCATAGAAGGAAAATGTATATTTCAGACGTGCTTTTGCTGCTTTCATATCAGGATAGAGCGCGGGGGCAGATAAAATGCGGGCTGTATATTCAACCAAAAAAACAAAAGAAGATATATAGGTTATTCCGAATAATGGTACTTTGTATTCAGACATTTCCTCAAATGAACTTGCAATAACTGCTATAATTGAAATCAAAATAAAGAAAAGAACAAAACATCGAACCCATTGCCTTTTCAACAAACGTTGTATCAGAATATATAGTTTCATTTTTTATCATACTTGTTGATTAAATATCTTTCCATAAACAAAATTGGGGTTGTCAAAACGTGGATAATACTGTCGTTTAGTTCGTAGGGGCGAGGTTTGCTCGCCCGAAAACAGTTTGCTTCGTGTATTCGGGCAGGCAAGCCCTACCGCCGACGATGGGATAGACCGGTTGAGTTTTTGATACACTCCCATAAGAAACATACCAAACCGCTATCGTTTATACTTGCCTAAATTAAAATACATAAGCAAGTGATAACTGCCAGTACCTATTTTTACTTTCAAATACATCACCATCAAATATCTGATCTATGACGTCATGCTTATTACCTCCTATATTATGTTTGGCAGACTGAGTCAATCCTATATTATAGTAACAGCTTACCATCAGATGCTTCACAATCTTCACACCGCCTCCCAAGTTCAATCCAACTTCAGTAGAGCGCCACCCCATAGATGAAAGATCCTTATCTATCGCATCTACAGCAATATGAGCAAGTTTACGTCCCCAATTATCCTCATCCACCAAAAAAGAGAAAGAAGGACCTGCTCCCAAAAATAAATCAAAATCATCTGATATCCCCATTTCCCATTTCAGCTCTATAGGAATATCAATACTTTGTGTTCTGATATCAGTGCTACGCCCATTAGAAGTATTGGTAAGCTTCACTCCGCGTTGTACATACAACAAAGAAAAATCCAAAGCAATGCCATGAAACCCTGTTTGATATTGCAACATAGGTCCTACTTGGAATCCGGTCAAACTCTCTTCCTTAAACTGATTACGCATACCGCTGACATTTGCTTTATTACCAAGCACACCGGCTTTTAAACCAAAATGCAATCCTTGAGCCATACTGTTGGCTACTCCAAGAAATGCCAAAATAGTAAATAAACAAATTAGTTTTTTCATTATCACTTATTTAAGAAGTTAAATTTATACCTTATTAATCTTTTGCCTGATGTACAGTGAGTTGTGGGAAAGGGAACCCGATGCCTTCTTCATTAAATGTCGTATAAACAATTTCATTGATATCATACAAAACACTCCAATAATCAGCACTTTTTACCCAGACACGAACGGTAATATCCACACTGCTTGCACTTAACGACCCCAAAACGATTATGGGAGCGGGAGTATCCAAAATACGGCTATCCGCATTGATAATACGTTGCAATACAGCTCTGACCCTTTTCACATCTTCTCCATATTCTACCCCAAATACCCATTCAACACGACGCATTTCCTGTTTACTATAATTAGTCACAGCGTTTCCGCTAAGCATTCCATTGGGAACATAGATCATTCGATTGTCAAGAGTAGAAAGTATGGTGTGAAAAATCTGTATTTCCTTTATGGTACCGCTCACTCCGGGACCATCTATATAATCGCCCACTTTGAACGGTTTAAAAACAAGTATAATCAAACCACCTGCAAAATTAGAAAGATTGCCGGAAAGCGCCATACCTACAGCTACACCGGCTGATGCCAAAAGTGCAGCAAAACTGGTAGTTTCAACTCCCAACTTGCTAATTATGGCAAAAGCAAGTACCATATTCAGTAAAATTTTCACCAGACTCTTCAAAAAAGTCTGCACACTAACCTCTATCTTCCTTTTTTCAAGAACTTTGGCAATTAATATACTTATCTGCCTGATGATAAAACGACCAATGGAATATATCAGAATGGCAACAAATATATCCTTACCTGCATCCATTCCAAAATCTACCAACTTTTCCAACGCTTGCTCAAGCTTACTGCCCGGAGCTGCATTCAATAACAACCAATTCATATTTTTCTTCGTTTTACAAATAAAAATCAATCAACTTATCTCTGTCGAATTATAAATGTGTAAACACATTCCAACTGCGCATATTGTCTTGTCTCAATAATTTGTCTGATATATTCTTTTATATCCTTAAATAACCGAACATTTTGAAATTGCAAAGATACCATATATAATCAATAAAAACCATACCCATTATTCAAAACGCCATACCTCAAGACACAAAATATTTCGTATCCTACTGATAATTAAAAGCTTCTATCAAGCAATAATTAAATCTTACGCTGAAGTTCCAAGAAAAGATTGCTTGTTGTATATTTAATATCTATATTTGTGGCTCTAATGATTTTACTCAACGAATAATTTTATAACATTATGAGACGATTTCAAATTCTGTTATTATTCATTGCCATATCTTGTTCCATGTTCGCACAGGATAGGTTGTCGCTGTTTATAGGCAGAGCAAATAAATACGCTTCTGTAGAGTTATCTGATTACCGGAAGCGTTTATGTGTAGAATATAATGTGTCCAACCGTTCATTGGATGACTATTATAGGCGATGTGGAAGCGATTGGGGAAATGTTGGCTTGGCTCTTGAAATAGCCAGAACTTCCGGCAAACACATGCGGGATGTATGTGATTACTATAAACGTTATCACCGATATGGCTGGAATCGTATTCTGGTAGAAATAGGTATCAAACCCGGTTCAACATATTATAACCCGTTCTATGACAGGATTCATTATCATAGCAACTGTTGGCATGAACATTATTGTTCCTATTGCGATCATCACAATAAACATCATCACAAACACTATAAAAAGCATAAACGCCATAAACACCCCAAATGGCATGATCGTGACGATGACGATTGGGATGATGACGATGATGACGACTAACACTTTCCATCATATATCTGTCACACTCCATCTACTGAAAAAGAATAAGGCAAATCCGCCTCCTGTATTCCGCGCTGCAAGTTGGGGTGGGCAGACATACGAAACTCTGCCTTACCGCCCTTCAACATCTCACCATGCTTGAGAAAGTTTGCCGTATAGACCCGGCCGTTGACCAGCATTTGGTCGATATAACGGTTTACTTCACTATTTTCGGGAGCAGAGAGTACCCAGTCGTTGCCGTTTTCAAAGTGAAGGGTTGCCTTGCGGAAAAGCGGTGCACCGAGAACATATTCATCCGTTCCGGGACATACCGGATAAAAGCCCAATGCCGAGAACACATACCAAGCCGAAGTCTGGCCATTGTCCTCGTCTCCGCAATATCCGTCGGGAGCCGAAGTATACATACGATTCATCACTTCACGCAACCAATATTGCGCTTTCCAGGGTTGTCCGGCATAGTCGTAAAGGTAAATCATGTGTTGAATGGGTTGGTTGCCATGTGCATAGTTCCCCATGTTCATTACCGTCATCTCACGTATTTCGTGAATCACCTGCCCGTAATAGCTGTCATCGAAAACAGGAGGAACGGCAAACACCGAGTCAAGCATCGTGACAAACATTTCTTTACCTCCCATCAGGTTTATCAGCCCCTGCGGATCATGAAAAACCGACCAGGAATAATGCCAACTGTTTCCCTCGGTAAATGCATCTCCCCACTTCAACGGAGAGAACGGTTTTTGGAATTCTCCGTTCCGGTTCTTGCCGCGCATCAGCTTACTTTCGGTGTCGAAAAGATTCTTATAGTTCAAGGCACGTTTGGCAAAGAGAGTAATTTCTTCCTGCGGCCGTTTCAATTCCTTTGCCAGACGGTAAATGCACCAGTCATCGTATGCATACTCCAGTGTGCGGGCAGCATTCTCGTTGATGTTCACATCGTATGGGATATAACCCAAACGGTTATAGTATTTATAGCCCAATCGCCCGGTGGAGGATACTTCGGGATGCACATTTTCGGTTCCGTGCAGCAACCCTTTATACAAACTTTCCACCTCTTCCACACGCACACCTTTCATATAAGCATCCACTAAAACGGAGGCCGAGTTATTACCCACCATACAACCGCGATGCCCCGGACTCGCCCATTCGGGAAAGAAACCGCTTTCTTTATAAGTATTTATCAGACCTTCCTGAATTTCCTTGTTGACGGACGGATACATCAGGTTGAGCAATGGAAACAGGCAGCGGAATGTATCCCAAAAGCCGGTATCGGTATATAGATAACCGGACAGCACCTTGCCATTATAAGGACTGTAATGTATCGGCTGTCCTTTCGCATCCATTTCATAAAACTTACGCGGAAAAAGCAACGAACGGTAGAGACAGGAATAGAAGGTGCGATATTGTTCGTCTGTTCCGCCTTCCACCTCTATCTTGCCCAACACCCGGTTCCAGGCATCCTTGCCTTTTCGCACCAGCGTATCGAAATCATCGGCACCCAGTTCGCACAGATTCGCTTCCGCCTGTTCGGGACTGATAAACGAAGAGGCGACCCGTGCATGCACCACTTCCCCTTTACGGGTCTTGAAGCCGATAACGGCTCCTGTGTGAAAAGCATTCTGCTCCATGACGTCTCTCTTTAAAGAAAGGGAAACCTCATCCTTTTTCCTTTTAGGCTTCTCATCATTGGAGAAGGTGGCCCGATAAGTAAACGGCTTGTCGAACTCAACGACAAAATAGTTCTTGAAGTTATCGGGCACGCCGCCACTGTTGCGTGTGGTATAGCCTATAATCTTATTCTCTTCGGGAATAACCCTGATGAAAGAGCCACAGTCGAAAGCATCGACCACAATATATGAATCATTTTCAGGAAAAGTGAAGCGAAACATCACCGCACGTTCGGTCGGTGTAAGCTCGGTCACTACATCATGTTCCGCCAGATACACCTTATAATAATAAGGACGCGACAGTTCGGCCTTATGGGAAAACCAACTGGCACGCTTGTCTTCATCAAACTCCGGCTTCCCGGTAACGGGCATCAGAGAAAACTGACCGTAATCGTTAATCCACGGACTGGGTTGGTGAGTCTGCTTAAAGCCGCGAATCTTGTTGGCCGTATAGACGTATTGCCATCCGTCACCCATCTTTCCGGTTTGTGGTGTCCAAAAATTCATTCCCCACGGACGGGCAGTCGCAGGATAAGTATTGCCGGTGGAAAGTTCGAAAGAGGACTGAGTTCCCACCAACGGACTCACATAATCGGCATAGTCCTTTGCCTGCACCCATAAAGTGAAGCAAAAGAATACAACTGACAGGAAAAGTTTCTTTATCATCGTGTTGCCTGGTTTATTTACGGTTTAAAAGGTTCGGCTCCCATACTGATTTCCATCACTCCCCCCGCCGTCAGGTCGCTGTGCGTGAAGAAAGGCTGTTCAAGCGGTTTCCCGTTCAACAGAATGGACTGAACATATTTGTTTTCTTTTGAGTTGTTCTTCGTGCGAATCACAAAATCCTTTTGACCGGGCAGGTGAATGGTCACTTCCTCGAACAAGGGACGGCCAATGGAGTAAACCGGCTCACCGGGACACACCTGATAGAAACCCATCGCATTCAGAATATACCAGGCTGACATCTGACCACAATCCTCATTGCCCGAAAGACCGTCGGGAGCATTGCGGTACTGACTATGCAGCACACTGTCTACCAATTCCTGTGTCCGCCACGGACGATTGACATAGTTATACAGATGGATGATGTGATGACTCGGCTCGTTGCCGTGAGCATATTGCCCGATAAGACCGGAAATATCTGCCGAAACCGTCTCCCCTTCAAGCTCGGAAGAAACAGTGAACAGGGAATCCAGCTTACCGGCAAAAGCCTCCTCTCCTCCCATCAAGCCAACCAGACCGGGCACATCGTGAGGCACAAACCAAGTCCACTGCCAAGCCGTACCTTCGCAATAATCGTCACTGCGATGGGTAGACGAACGAGGATTGAACGGAGTACGCCATTTCCCCTTACTGTCCCGCCCGCGCATAAAACGGGTTTCGGGGTCGAAGTAAGACTTATATGCCCCGGCAAAACGAGCATATTTATCTCTTGTTTCCACATCTCCCAAACTATCTGCCAATACGGATATACACCAATCATCGTATGCATATTCCAATGCCTTTGCCACCGATTCGTTTTCGAGGTCGCAAGGAATATAGCCCAGCGCATCCTTGTAATAACGGGCACGGGGCATCACAAAAGGAACCAGCCACTTCGGACCGACAATGCCGGTCGTGTCGTATTCGGCAGTACGGAGACAGGCTTGGTAGGCTTCGCGAACATCGAAATCGCGATAGCCCTTCACGTATGCATCGGTGATGATAGAGGCAGCATGATAGCCAATCATCGTTCCCGTGTAGTTGGCAGCACAATCCCATTTCGGGAAAACACCTCCCTCACGCTGTTTCTTCAACAATGAACGGATATAGCTTTCGTTGGTATGAGGGTCTATGATGGTGAGCAAAGGATGCAACGCACGAAATGTGTCCCAAATAGAAAAAGTGGTGTAAACAGGATCTTCCTTATCGGTGGTGTGCACTTTTAAATCCATCCCCAAATAACGCCCGTCTACATCGGTAAACAAGTTCGGACTCAAGAATGCATGATACATGGCAGTATAGAAAATGGCAAGTTGGTCGGGGTCTTCCGTTTTCACCTCTATCTTTGAAAGACAATCATTCCAAGTCTTTCGGGCATCGGCACGCACCTTGTCAAAATCCCAGTCGGGCAACTCAGCCAACAGATTCTGCCTGGCTCCTTCACCATCGACAGACGAGATGGAGAAACGAACCATTACCTGTTCATCTTCAGCCGTATCAAAACGGAGCAACATTTTGCAGACAGGAATCTGCTGTCCGCCTTCCTCGATGGTATCGGTATAAAGAGTATGGGTAAAAGGCTTTGAGAAAACAGCATAAAAATAAAGATCTTGTTGCCAAGCCCAATAAGCACTGCGCTTGTATCCGCAAAGCACGGTATCATTGACAGCCTCCACCTCCATGACCTGATTGGTTTGCTGCTGAATATTATAGTCCATATCCAGAATGAAACCCGATTCCTTGCTTTCAGGAAACGTATAACGGTGCATGGCGGCACGCTCAGTGGCCGTCAGCTCGGCTTTCACACCGTAAGTATCCAAGAAAACCGAATAATATCCCGGTTCGGCATACTCGTTCCTGTGCGAAAAAGCAGAAGCGAAAGGACGCTGCTGACTCTCTTTCCCAAGATATTCCACCTTCTGCTCACCTACGGTAGGCATCAAAAGAAAATCACCGAAATCGGCACAGCCCGTACCGCTAAGGCGTGTGTGGGCAAAACCATTGATGGTGGAATCTTCGTAATAGTAGCCCGAACAGGAGTCCCAGCCATCGATACGCGTATCAGGACCCGGTTGAATCATTCCGTGAGGCAACATGGCACCCGGATGCGTATGTCCGTGTCCTCCCGTTCCGATGAAAGGATTGACATAACCGGTGTATTCTTTCATTTCCGTTGTTTGGGTAGAACATGCACTCAAACATAATAATCCTACCAAACAACCGCTTACGAGTCTATTGAATTTCATTGTTTTCTATTTGATGTTATTTTATTTCCGATGAAACGGATTATCGATACCAAATCTCTCCCGGTTCGGAACTCATCTCGAATTCCACAGTAGCCCCGTCCATTATCTGTTGATGGGTGATATAACTCTTATCGTATGGCTTTCCGTTCAACTTGACCGACCGGATATAGATATTCTCACGGTTGACAGCCGGTGCCAGCACTGTAAAAGTCTTCCCGTTGTCAAGATGCATACGCATTTCGGGAAATAACGGAGTCCCTATTTCATATTCACCACTTACCGGATTGACCGGATAAAAGCCCATGGCACTGAATACATACCAGGCAGACATCTGACCGCAATCTTCATTGCCGCACAGTCCGGCAGGTGCATTGAAATAAAGATGATGCATCACCTGTGCCACATACTTCTGAGTCTTCCACGGCTGACGTACTTTATTATACAAATAAATGACATGATGGCTCGGCTCATTGCCATGAGCATACTGCCCAATCATACCGGTGCTGAAAATAGGCAAATCCTCCTTCCCGGCAGGGATATACGTAAACATACTATCGAGCTTCTCTGCAAAGCGGTCTTTTCCTCCGACCAAAGTTATCAGTCCGCGAATATCCTGAGGCACAGACCATAAATACTGCCATCCGTTACTCTCGCAAATATGGGCTGTATAGTCATCGGGACAGAAAGGCCGGATAAAAACACCCTTGTCATCAACGGGCTGCATAAACCCTGTAGCGGGATTGAATACATTCTTGTAGTTTTGAGAACGCTTGTAAAACTCTTCCGCCAGTTCCGTCTTTCCCATCTTGCGCGCCATCTCTGCAATGCAATAATCATCAAAAGCATACTCCAGTGTTTTGGAAAGCGACCAATTGTCGGCATTATACTCATCTTTTATATTATAAGGAATATAACCGAGCTTCTTATAAAGCCCGATTCCCCGATAATTGTCCAAGTTGGCAGTGGCGACACAGGCCTTCAATGCTTTCTCTGCATCAAAGTCACCTATTCCTTTCAAATAAGCATCCACAATGACGGGAACAGCATGATAGCCAATCATCATATCAGTCTCACTGCCCCAAAAGTTCCAAACCGGAAGCCGGCCGTTTTGGTCATAAAAAGCAAGAAAAGACTTTATCATGTCATTGGTGCGGACAGGCTCGGTATAAGTAAGAAGCGGATGGGCGGCACGATAAGTATCCCATAAAGAAAAAGTGCCATAGTTCACCCAGCCATCGGCTTTATGTATTTTCTTATCAGGTCCATAATACGAACCGTCCACATCACTAAAGACAGTGGGCGCTATCATGGTGCGATACAAAGCCGTATAGAAATTCACCTTGTCATCCAAGTCACAGATGCCCCTGACCTCTATCTTCCCAAGCTGACGGTTCCAATTCTCTTTGGTCTCCGCCACATACTTATCAAAGTCATTATGAGGAGCCTCAGCCGCCAGGTTTCCAGCTGCCCCTTCCATGCTTACTCCCGAAAGAGCCGTACACAACACTATCTCTTCCCCATCGGTCGTATCAAAGTTGAAACGTGCCACGTATGCAGTACCTATGGTCTTGCCATCCTGTATGATGGCGGTAGTATCTATTTCGGAAGACCGGAACGGTTTGGAAAAACGGGTACGGAAGAAAACACGCTGTCCACGTGCCCAACCGTCAGAGAACCGATATCCCTGTATGGTGCATGAGTCCACCACCTCGATATGGGAGTCTTGTGTGAAATCCCAGTTCATCGCCTTCTTCAAATTCAGGAATACGGCAGACTGCGCTTTTGGGAAAGTGTAACGCTGAATGCCACAACGCTCCGTGGCAGTCAACTCCACATTTATATTATAATCTTTCAGCAATACACGGTAATATCCTGCAGAAGCCTCTTCATCCGAATGCCGGAACTTGGAATGAATGCCCAAAGGCGCTTCAGCTTCACGATAAGGAAGGGTGACAGGCATGTAGGAAATGTCGTACAAATCACCGGCCCCTGTCCCCGACAAATGCGTGTGACTGAAACCGGCAATGGTACTGTCGGGATAATAATAACCCGAAATACGGTCCCAACCGGGCAAGCCGTTATCCGGACTCAACTGAACCATGCCAAACGGTGCCTGAGCACCGGGATAGGTATTCCCGGTAAAATCTGTTCCGATAAACGGGTTTACCAATAAACTATAATCAACAGCCGACGCCGGCTTCCTATCGGATATACATGCTCCAAATATCACCAGAAAAAACAAAAACGAGAGAAGAGGTGTCTTCATACTATACAAAGAATTTCATTATTACTCTATCACAAAAATACATATTATAATCACAACAGCAACCTTTCCTATCAAACACTTCATTTTTTTCCGATTATTTTTCTCACTCCAGGTATAAGAAACAATAAAATAAAGAAAGTCTTTTGATAGGAACCTAGAAGTTTTTTTGTATGTTTGTCCATTATATTATTGAAAAACACAACTTAAACAATGAAAAAGAGCGATTTTATCTTTCTTTTGGTGGCTACAGCCATTTTTCTCCCCTTCTTTATAAGCGATGATGCTTATGAATGGTACAAAACCTTTAACGCCACCCATGGCATGGTCATGAGTTTCCTGAAGTTTGCCATCCTTTCTACCATGGGCGAAATGATCGGACTGCGCATCAGCACCGGTGTTTATATCAACCGGACTTTCGGAATCATTCCCCGGATGGTGGTATGGGGACTGCTTGGCATGGGCATCAATAGGAAATGTATTTACAACCGATTATTACTCAATATTTTATAGATAATAAGTCAGAAATATGG
>OOCQ01001854.1_pt1 | contig 11242 bp, 13 predicted proteins | sample 1671121 | NCBI WGS metagenome assembly OOCQ01 (sample SAMN06348124, study PRJEB24527) | human gut metagenome | biome: human gut; feature: ankylosing spondylitis patient; material: feces | host: Homo sapiens | place: China | collected 2015-10 | reverse complement strand
CACCACAACCAAGGCTGCACGCTGTGAATGTGGAGGACTTTTTGAACTTGATTTCAAAGCGCCGGCTTGGGATGAAAAATTAATTGATCACAATGAATGGAGTCAATTCCGTTACCGTGCATTTATGGCAATGGACGATGATCAAACGTGGCGCTCCATCACTATGGGTGAAGGGATGACACCGGTCATTCGTTTTAACGATGATGTGATGTTCAAAATGGACTACACCATGCCTACGCTCTCCTTTAAGGATCGTGGCGCAGCAACGCTTGTTGCGCACTGTAAGAGTATTGGTGTTACGCATTGCGTTCAGGATTCGAGCGGCAACGCAGGCAACAGCGTTGCGGCCTATTGCGCTCGTGCCGGCATCAATTGCGAAATTTACGTTCCTGAAGGCACGAGTCCGAAAAAGATCACCATGATTGAATCTCACGGCGCAAAAGTACACGTTATTGAGGGCACGCGAGATCACTGTGCAGATGTCTGTCGCAGTCAGGTCAAAGAACATGGCGCTTACTACGCCAATCACGTCTACAACCCTTATTTTTACGAAGGGATGAAGGCCTATATTTACGAGGTGTTTGAACAACTCAAACGCATTCCTGAAAATATTGTCATTCCTGTAGGTAACGGCACTTTGTTTATCGGTGCGATTAAGGCCTTGGAGCACCTTCACGAAAGCGGTGCCATTGACCATTTCCCCAATGTCATTGCGCTTCAAAGTGAGTTGTGTGATCCGCTCTATCAAGCTCAACAACAAGGTCTCAATGAACCCGCTCCAGTGAACCCGCAACCGACAATGGCCGAAGGTATCGCCATTGGAAAACCGATGCGTGGGAAAGAAGTGCTTGATATGATTGCCAGACACAATATTGAAGTGGTAACCGCTCCGGAAGATTTAATTTTGAAGTGTCGTCACGAAATTGCTCGTCGTGGTATTTATTGTGAACATACTACTGCCGCCAATTACGCTGCGTACGTTCACTACTGCGAACTTCACGGACGCACACCCGATGCATTAATCACGATGTGCGGAGCTGGTATTAAGTCCGATCATTAAGATCAACATTTGTTGTTTTATTGATAACAACAATAAAACATTTGATCAATTGTTAATTTGTACATTTGATTCATAAAAGGCTTTGAAAAATCAAAGCCTTTTATTATTTAAAGAAAGAACTCATTATCTCGATGAATAGCTGCTATGGGTGCTAGTTTTTGACCAATCATCCCTCTTATCTGTTCCGGTAAGACGCGTGACTGTTGCGAACAAACAAAGACGCAACGCATACATAAAATGCATTTTTGAGCATCTACCTTTGACGGATCGTTTGCATCAATTGCTCCGACAGGACACAATCTGACACACTGACCGCACTTTACACAATTGCCGTCAATGATTGGTGTCAAAGGAGACTTTGTCCACGAACGGTACGGATAGTCACCAGGCACTTTTACAGCCACACATTCCGTTTGAAAGAGCTTTTGCTTTGCCATTCGAGCAAACGCCTTCAAATTCGTTAAATCAACGTCTGAAGGGCGATTTTGAGCAACCGCGGGAACCATTGAGTGGCGAGCAACAACAGTGGCGCTGGCAACGGGTATACCACCGAGTTCTACAACCGTGTTATTGAGCTCTAAAAGCGCATCCTCAACAGCTCGATTACTGTAAGTAACAAGCGTAACGACCTTAACTCCTTTAAGAGAAAACCTTTTCAACCTCTCAACCATCAGCTCTGGCAAACGACCGCCAAAAACCGGCCCTGCAATCACCATCGGTTCTTTTGGGTCAAAAGTTTCATCGACCAAATGCGTCTTTGTTAAATCGACAACGTTGACTTTCTCCCCTAACACACTTGCAACGGTCAAGGCCGCTCGTTTTGAGTTCCCCGTTGGACTAAATAACAAGACATTTACCATACAAACCTCTCAAGAATTTAGAAATAGCGAACCTGCACCATAAAAGCTTCGAAATTAAACGGATTGGGGGCTAATGCAAATAATTTCTGACAAAACTCGCGCGCATGGCGCTGATCACCGTCAAGCTTATCATCCGCCAATCGATACCAATCGACAGTACGGAAAGAACAAGGATTCTTTTTAACGTCCAAATCCACCCAATGTGCACTCATCAAACCAATCAAACGTAATAAATCTTCATTGCTTTGCAGTTTTGTTCCTGCAATATAGAGTCCCTTGTTATCTTGATAACGATAGAAACCAAGACAATCAATAATTTGAGTCACGATCGGTGGCAACGAGCCCTTAAGACAATAGACATCGCACTCATCCAATAGCATTAAAGGCGTACGAGGTAAAAGCGCAGCCAAGTCACGCAAGTAGCGATCTACGTTCTTAGACAATAATGTTTCGCCCAGGTACTCACGAGCCACGAAATAGCGGTTAATTAAATCTTCAATGACTTCTGCTTCATATCCCACAGGAACCGTTTGCTTATGACTGTAGTAATCAATCGCTTCACGCAAGCGGCAAGCAAAGATTGCGTCCACAATTAGACGATCCTCTGGCGTTAATTGTGAGTCCTCCATAACGTATTGTTCATACTCAGGCTCTTCTTCAACAACACCAAAGAAAATTCGGATTCGACCCGCAGCTTTAGCTTCCGACAATCTGATTTCAACTGAGCGCCATGCACCCGTTGAGCAAACCATTCCTAAAACGACATCGCTTTCTTCGGCCCCCACATCCATCAATAATGTCGCCACCGAATGTGCACGCATAAAAGCGCGAGGATAGTCTCGGCAAATCTCCACACTCACTGCATGAAAACGCGCTGACAACTCCATCGTTTCAAATCTTTTCTCATGCTCTAATAATTGCATCTGATGCTCCAATGATCGTAGTTCACTATAGCTCACTTTTCCTGAGAAAACGATAAGAATAACTGCGCATATCAATCAAGTTACTTGCCAGATAACTTATACACATTAGCACATTTACGCTTTTGTACATTGCAACACTTTAAAAATAACCGCTATAACTTTTTACGTTTATAGCGGTCAATTAATTTATTGTTTTTATTTAATATTTACATATTTCAACAAAACATCATTTACTTGTTTGTTGTTTTGTTCATATGTACATTATTTAGATTATCGATAGATCTTTCTTTGAAGAAGATCACGAACCAAAACAGAGGCCTTCGTTCCGTGATCAACACAGTATTTCATCAAATCTTTATGCATTTCTTCGGGCAAATCCATCGACAAACGTTTCATGCGAACTTTTGCTTCCGGCGTCTTCAAAACAGGTTTAGAAGTCACCTCAACGTGCGCTTCCTCTGCACCCAAACTAACCCATTCATCCATCTTTGCCATATCAGCAGCAGAGGCTTGACGTGGCTTTGAAAACATTACTTTCTTTCCTGATGCCATGATTATTCTCCCAATACGTTAAGGACTTCTTTTGCCAAGCGATTCACTTCGCGTGTAGCGTAGCTCTTGGAATCTTGTTCAAACACTGCCACACCGACTGCGGCAGATTCAGCATAAACGACACGTTGAGAAAGCGTTGAGTCGAGTACTTCGATTTCAAAGCCTTCCAATGCATCAACAATGTCTCGGCCAATCGCCGTTTTGGCGATCTTACGGTTAATCACAAACGCCGCCTGAATTTCAGGACGATAAATTTGAGCCTCTTTAATTAGCTTGACGACTTCTTCAGCGGCCCAAACATCGTAAGGACTCGGCTGAACCGGGATCAAGACCAAATCACTTGCCATAATGGCAGCGCGAGCCAAATCCGTAACGCGAGGCGCGCCATCAATCACAACCACATCACGACCTTTCCCGAGATCGGGAATGGTTTTATGCAAATTGGGTTTAGCGCACCCTACAACAGGAAACAGAGGCTCCATTTCATCGGATCGACTGGCAAACCAATCTAATGCCGATCCTTGAGGATCCGCATCGACTAAAAGAACCGACTTGCCCTTTTTTGCGATGGCAGAAGCCAGATTAACGGAAATCGTTGTCTTACCAACACCGCCCTTTTGATTCAAGATACTAATGACTTTCATGACATTCCTTTAGAATCAATAAATGTACATTTGTGTTTTTCTGTATTTTACCATATGTTTATTTGAGTGTTTGATCTTTTTACATTTCATCCAATCGCTATTAGTACTTGATTTCATTAGAAATAGGTAGATTTGCCATTGTATATAATACAAACTTCTCAAGAAAGATATCTATTCTAAAAAATGATCAATTGGCACATTTGTACATTTGGTGTTTTACACAAGAGTTGTAGAAGAGATGCCCTGACTATGGACATGCAAAATGAAAAAATCCGCACAACGTACTACACGCGTGCGGATTCAAATTTGGTCCAAGACTGACTAGAAGTAGCCCTATTTTCAGGCATTACAGAGCGATAAAAATTTTAGGATACTAATTAGGATACTATAAAGCTCGCGCTAGGGCTTTTTCTTAACCTACTTTCCTCTCTGACAGCTCTCGATTCTTTAATCAATATTTATGGGTGATGAAATGTGATACAAGTCGAAAATTGGCTTCTAACAGTTGGTATTAACACCGGCATCTTCAAAGCAGAGTTAAAACTAACAGAAACCCCACACCATCACCCAAAAAGAATTTTAACGCTATGACCTACCCAAGTCGAAAAAAGACCGCCTGAGCGATCTTTTCCCATTGGTTGATTAACTATCTTCCCTTTCCATAAACAAGCTTCCACGCTAATTTATTCGCTTCCTGCCTTGTCATACCGGCATCAAACTCTAAAATAGCCGACCGCTCTAAATACGCCTCTCTTAAATTCTCCCTTTCTTCGTTACTCATCACTTCTTTTTGATGTTTTATTGGGTTTAAATTCTTTGCTTTTTGATCGCTTGAAATCATCTTTATAACCCTGAATGTTGCTTTGCAAATTCATTTTCATATGGCCACAGTGGGGGAAGTGGCCGACAGCCTTTATTTTCAGGCTTTAACACGATTTTTCGAGTGGGGGACACGTGGCCGACAGTGGCCGACAAGCCCATTTTTCGGCAAGCAAGCCATGTCAAAAACGCTCTTTTTAATCGGTTTCGGTCATTTCCTCCCTATATGGAACGCAAACATAGCGACCACTTGGCACACCGTCCGAGCCTCTAGAATTTGTCTTCAGGTAAAACAAACGATCTGCACCAATTAGCACACCGTGCTTTTTCAAAATCTTTAGGCTTTCTGTTTTCCCGTGCCCGTATTTCTTCAGTAACCCCTCCAAAGCTTTCGGGATGTAATAGACGCGATCATCACCCGTTTTAATCACGATATAACCTAACCGGTTATCCATCCTTGAGGCTTCGACTACCGGCCCAATGTTTTCAACCTTAATCAAATCAAAGCGCGCCTGATGAATCTCGGCAAGGCTTAAAAGCCATTCAATAAATTCAGCCTCTTGTTGCTCTTGCGTCTTAAAGTCTTTTCGCCACACATTGAAACAGGTCAAGGCAAACCGTTTAGCCGTTCCCTTATCCCACGGCAACACCCCGTATTTAATCGCAAGTTCACCGGCTACACCCACCAAAGCGAAACGATGAGCGACACGCCCCACCTTGGGATCGCTCTCTTTTGGTAAGGCTTCCATAAAGGCCCGAATGTCCGCTTTTAACTCATCAATAACAACTTCTTTCCCTCGTTGCTTCATATCGTCAACCAACGAGCGAATAAAGGCAGGGCCGGCCGTTCCGTACTGTTTACTCTCTGTAAGCTCTTGCAGTCGCTCTGCCAATCCTTTTGCCGTTTCCCCCGTGGGCAAATAGTCAAAGATACCTAACCCGTTATCGTTTGTGACTCGGATGTTAGCCAAACGAATAGCGACACCGTTATTGATCTTTGCGCCCACACGCTCCGCCATTTGTTCTGCCGTCACTTCACCGCTTGAGGCAAGCAATAATCGCCACGATGAACGCTGTCTATTCGATAGCCCCTTGCTCATCCGTGCCTTACCTGTCTCGTTGCCAATCATGTAGATAATCTTTTGTATGGCTTTCTCTTCTGCCTGACTTAACTCATCAAGGATCAACGGCAAATCGTTATGAGCGCGTAATAGACCCTCTAACCCATTGTCCGTTGCTCGCCAATTTCCAAGCTCACCAGGATTATCACCGTCAGAACGTGCCGAACCAAACAAGCTGCACAAAGCACGGTTGGCACTCGACTTGCCTAATGAGCTATCCCCTACCAAGTGAAAACCGCCCGTAGAAACGTTTAATAAACTCGCCAAGGGCGAAGCAAAGCCGATACACATAAAGAACCCTATACGGCTCGAATAACGAGCAATAGAGGCCACCGTGTTTTGCCACTCCGTCAAACTTCCCGTTTTAGAGTAGGCCGGAGCATCCTCCGCGTTGCCGTCATAAATAACGCTCTCGCCTTCCTCATCATTGCCAATCACTTCACACGGCAGAACAAACGTACAGCCCTCTTTAAACCAACCAAACGACCGAGTAGAACGGTACTTTTTAAGCTCGGAGGCTGGAAAACTTCGGATGTAATCCACCACCCGATTGGGCATACCTCTAGAAGTATTAATGTGAATAGCTAAACCACCACCGGCCAACGTTGCTAAAACTTCCGTTGCTTTAGTGCTTAAATCTGCCTCGTTGATTTCTAAGCGGTGTTCGTTATCATCCTCATCAAACCAAGAGACAATGCGCCCCCAATCGTTGCCATTTTTATCTCGATACCGGCCCACGACTGACAACGCACCACAAACCTTAATCCCGTCATCATCCTTGCGACCACTTGCCACGAACGACACACCCAACGGCCCAAACAAAAACTTATCGCCGTTTTCCTTCGTGAAGCTCTTAACACCATTCCCCTCATCCGTTAATAGTGAAGTTTTAACTGCGTTATCAATCGGATCAGCTAAAATATCATCAGAAACTTTAGTTTGTTCTTTATTTTTGGCCATTTTCACAGTGGCCTTTTCTTTATCTGCATCCATCATTTAAATCTCTCCCTTGGCTAAGTAGTAGTCGTTGAAATCCGTTGGGTTATCTTTCCCCGTTATCCGCTTAAATTCGGCACGTAATGCGTCCGTAAACTTTGGGATAGCTAACCGCCCCTTGACTGCTTGAGACGCTTTTAAGGCCTCTTTTTCGCCATTGCCCACATCCGACAAAATCAAGATGTTTGCCTTGGGGAAACGCGCCCTAAACACATTGGCCACCGCTTCTAAATTTCCACAGTTCATAGCGGACACCACGGGAAAGCCCTTGACCCGAGCAACGCTTAGGACTGTTGCCACTCCCTCGCCTATTCCAATCGTTTCAGTAAAGGCCGGATCAAACTCAGGCAACCTCATAGACTGCCAATAAGCCCCCTTCATGCGACCGCCTTTTAGGAAAGCCTTACCACCCTTTTCGTCAATGAGTTGGATTGTTTGCACGTTGGAAATATCCCCGCGCATAGGAACAACCAACAAATCAGAATGAGCTAACTCACCACCGGAGCTAAAAATACCCTTGGGTGTTTGATTGAAAGCATCCATGTAGTACGCCTTCCAAATCTCGAAAGCCTCACCGTATGGAATAACCCGTAAACTCTCCACCGGCCTAACGTGCTTACGCTCCAAATAGGGGTGAGATTGAGTGATAGGCTTCGCGTGTTTAAAGAGCGTCAAAGCGCAATCAGAGGCCTTTTGATGTTTAGCCCTTTCCTCAGCTTCAAAACGCTCACGCGCCTTCATTCTTTCGCGTTCTATGGCTTTCTTTTCTTCCTTGGTTAATTCTTTCCCGTCTTTGTAGTCATCGAACCAAATAGCATTAGTGCTGTCCTTCCAATTCCAAACAATGCCCCCTTTACCATTTTCAAAACAAACGATACGAGCATCATTCTTACCCTTAGGATCGTCCTTAATGCTCATTACTGACCAAGTGCGACCGTTGATCTTTCTCTCGTCATACTGAACATTGACGGCTTCACAAGCCTCTAAGGGTGTTGGATAAATACCCATTTGATGGCTATCACTCATTCCGGCCTCCCTTGTTCATTTCATCCAAATGATCGGAAAGATTTTGGGAAACAGAGAGAAGGCCGGCCACTAAGTCAATAGATTGAGCAACCGTTTCATTGTCAGCATAAAAGTGCTGATCAAGGTGATATTCCTTATCGCGTAAAACGCATTGGGCAATAACGCCCAACATACCCACCAATTGCCCGTTAAACACGCCTAAATCTTCTTTGGCACGGCTCACGACCTTGGGATCGTTGCTTGATAATGCAGAAATAACACCCGCAAGCGGTACTAATCGCTTGGTGTTTTCAGAAAAGATTTCAGAATTTTGTACGGTTGTACATTTGTTTAGTTGTGCAAAGTTTGCACCATTGAGAGCTTTACTCATGGCTTTCTCCTAGTGTTGGATTGTTAGTCGTGAAGCCCACACCCCTGCCAAGAGGGTGAGCAACGCCGTACAGGTTGGCAGACTGCACACTAGGACACAGCAACTCTTTCGAGTTCCCATACGGCGCGCCCGTCAAAGTTTTGGGCAAACTAACGCCATGAGTACGATTAAACGCCAAAAAAGAAAACGCCATGAAAGGCATGGCGAGTAATCGCCTAGTGAAATAAAGCAGACTGCCAAGACTGCGACCGTTATCGCTAACGGGTGCAAACATATTACAGTCCGTTGCGGACTTATGCAAGTCATTGCTGATTGGTTTACTATGATCAGCGGGGCCACCTAGGTAGGCGTTGTTGGTTAGATACTTTGGCGAGTGCAAACCAATAACACCAAGGGAAGCCCCTTTTTTCTTTACCTTAAGCATTTTGTACCCCCTTAAATTGCACACGCTCACGGCTATCAATCCAAGCGTTAAGCTCATCAGCACGCCAAGCGGTACAGTTAGGGGAAATCTTCACGGGCTTAGGGAAGGCCGGATCATTGCGAGACAAGCTCCACACAGTGGACTTACTCAATCCAAGCAGTTCACAAACTGCCTTTAAACGTACGAAGCCTTTGGGTTGAATTTGTGCCACATCAATGGCCGATGATTGGTTTTGATTGCTCATAGAATCATCCTTTTAAGAGTTAATGAATACGGCGGTGTTCGTTGCCGTGCTATGAGAATTTTGAAGATGTTTTTTGCGATAAAACAGAGCGAACCCTTGCGAAACTGTCGACCCTGTTTTGATAAAAAGGGAGTAACCCCTTAAATGAAAATCAGCCTAGAAAGGCTGGTAACCCGGCATGAAAATAGGGGCTACCCTATTTCGGGGTGCCCCTTAACTTGCACATAAAATTTTTTAAATTGAGTAGTCTTTGGTATTGTTTCTGCCACCCTTCGTTGGCGGGAAAAATAACAGGTCTACCCCTTTTAACTGAACATTAGAAATCTCATTACTTTTATCCGTTCCCCATTTAATCCTTTTTGCGCTATTTTTTAACGCTTTATCTAATCTGTCTTTTGTTTGTGCATCTTTCGGAAGTTTTGAGTGACCAACCAAAACCCGCACAATCTCATCAAGAGGCGCGCCACGATTAAAGATTTTCCTCATATCTCCAACCGTTACCCCTTCAATAATCTCAACCTTTTCAATATCGACCACTTCACTCCGTCCATCCTGTTCCTTTTGTTCGAATTGAGTGGATATCGTTCCATGATCGACTTCATTATTTAAATTTTCTTCGACTGAATCAAGGGGAAAAGGTATCCCCTTTCTTTTGCAGAAAGCACGGAAGGCAGAAACAGGAAATTCCAAATCAGAACGGTCTTTTTCATCTTTATGCTTGTTATAAACATATTTGCTCGATTGCCCCTCGAGTCTATAAAGATATCTTGTCATAACTTTCAGTCCTAAAACGGCACGTCTTCGTAAAGGTCTAGTGAATTTGACTGCACGACGTCCTTAGGTGCTAGCGTGCCATAGTCATCCGACACTTTTTCTTCCATAATGGATTCAGATAAAACTTTTATCCACGGATTAACCCTTCTGCTGTACTCTTCCCAGTCAGAGCTCAAACCACTACAACAATTATCGTTATCACAGTTACCAAGTATTTCCGCAAACTCTTGTATGCTTAATCGCTCTCTGTATTTAAAAGCTTTCCACGCATTTCCATCTTTATCAAATGCATAAGGATCGTTATTACTCATAAATCCGCCCCTACCGCTCGCTCTGAATATTGTTAGGTAGGCGCGCCGTTAATTGGCGAGACGGTTATCAATCAACCCCTTTAGTTAGCTACTTCTAAAGGTGCGCGCCCATGCGATTAACTTTATCATATAAGGCCCTGTCCAAAGAGGGTTTATCTCATTTTGTGCTGTCCATTCCTCACGCGCGTACGCCTACGCACGGAACGTTTAAGAAATACCCTTTTTTATGAATAGCTGGTCTTTTTATAAGCTCGCCAAAATCACCGTAATTTTTCTTTCGGTGCCAGCCTCTATCTCTGAATTGTTCTTAGGTCTAGAGACTTTGAACCAATATTTATGAGACAATGAAACCAATCGAGAAAGTTTCGTTGAGGGACGCGCCAACGAGAAAAACTAAGTCGGAAGCACGACACTTAGTTTCTTTCTCGATTCTCTATTTATGATGCTATACGTCCGATGGCGTTCATTTCTCACGCGCGCCTACGCGCGAAGTGTCTAGAAAATGCCTTTTGAATGAATAGCCGGCCTCTTGTCGTGTCGTGAATATCTAAGCTAAAAATGTTTAATGAATGAAGACAAATTTCCTTTTTATGGCATCGGACAAATCTGACATTTCTCGCTTTCTTAACTCAATAAATCGCAAACAATCCACGCAATAGACAGTTAAGTTTTATAGAAAAGTTAATCTGAGGTTTTTTGAGGTTTTCACGCGCGAGCAATAGCAGGTTTTAGCAGGTTTTGATTAACGATAAAACCATAGGTTTTCATAGGTTCTGTTTTTGACAGTTTCACGGTTTTAATGAATACTTGACCAAGGTTATCACGATCGGAAAGTCGCTCCACCGAAGCATGCCCTTTATTGGGTATGAGCATATTGTGGGATTGGGCGTCCACAGGTAACCTAGCCCTACCTTTTTTGGATAGGGCTTTTTAATGCATAAATGCCTGCTTCATCCCTGCTTAAAGCAGGGAAAATTTCAGGTTTTGTCAGGTTCTCTTTTGTGATTTTTACGTGCTTCGCTCGTGGTTAAAGCACACATAAACGCATTTTTCAGCCCCAAAAAGTTTCAAGTTTTTTAAATGTCTTTTGCCTGAAAATAGGTTAGCAAATGTTAGCT
>OOCQ01001852.1_pt1 | contig 11253 bp, 15 predicted proteins | sample 1671121 | NCBI WGS metagenome assembly OOCQ01 (sample SAMN06348124, study PRJEB24527) | human gut metagenome | biome: human gut; feature: ankylosing spondylitis patient; material: feces | host: Homo sapiens | place: China | collected 2015-10 | reverse complement strand
ATGCTGGAGGATTCCGGTGTGCAGCTGGAGGGCGTATGCCGTCTGTTGGAAAAGGAGGAGATCTCGGGATGAACAATACTTATCCCTACCCGTATTCCGCTGCTGAAGCCCGCGAGCGGAATGAGCTTTCCCTTTGGCGGGAGAGCCACAAGGCAAACATTGCCTGCCGAAACGCTATCGAGGAAGCCATTCGCCAGAATTTCGATGGGATGCATCTGGACAAGAACTGTATCACGCCGGTGCTGGACGAATACGGCTACAAGCGCACCGCATGGGTGCTCGCCAATACGCTGCACGAACTCAAGTGGGATGGGCGTTTTAGCTACGCCAACAAGCATTGGGCAGAGAAGATATATATTCCCACGGATCTCAACCACAACAGCGATTTTGTTGTCCGAAGCCATCCGGCCGTGCTGGATGGCTTCGTCAGTTTCTACCGCAAGGCGGTGCAGGCGTTAAATCTCTTTGGCGCGGAGCATTGTGTCGGTGACCGCGCCGAGCAGGACTATACCGGCAAGGTGCTGGTACTCAGCCCCGACACGCTGAAAGAATCCTGCTGGAGTCAGGAAAACCAGTTGTGGTATGCCCACGACGGCTTCGGATGCAGTCCCCACGCTATTGGGCGCTCGGTGCGCTGCACTTGTCTGAGTGACGGTGAAATGACCAGGTGGAACCGGGATGAGTTTGTCGGCGTGCTGGATGAGAAATTCCTGCCCGATTGGGCCAAAGAGAGTTTGTCGCAGTTTCAGCAGGAAGAAGCCGCCGAATCCCCCGGTATGAACAATCAATCTATGTAACAGGAAGGAGAAAAACTATATGGCAGCAACGCAGAAGAAAAAGCAGCAGGAAGCCCCTGCGCCCCAGGTCGAGGCGAGGATCGACCGTATGGTGGACGGCGACTACAAAACCAAAGCCTATGCCAGCGTTACCATCGCCGGTGCATTTGCCGTCCACGGGCTCCGTGTCATTGAGACGGACAAGGGGCGCTTCATCTCCATGCCCCAGGAGTCCTACAAGAAAAACGGCGAGACGGTGTATAACGACACCTTCCATGCCGTCACCGCGGAGGCAAGGACTGCGCTGGTGGATGCGGTCAACGATGCTTACGAGCAGAGGCTGCAGGAACGCATGGAGCAGAGCGAGGACGCACCCGCTCAGGGCATGGAACAGCAGATGTAAGCGCCACGGTGCGAAAGGAGGTGACGGAACTTGGTGCGATTCACCGTGGATAACCGAAATCGGCTCATCTTTTACGGTAATCCTGTGGGCTATGTGAAGGCGGATACCGCCGTGGTGGATGAAATGTTCCGCACGGACGAACTCAACCAATATCTGAGCCGCATGAATCTGACGCCCCGTTGGGAGGACGGGATCTTTGACCGTCTCGTATCCGGCGAGGTGACCGACGAAGAACTGGCGCAGTCTCGAAAGGGCTGCCGCATTTGGCAGCTCAAAAAGGATGTAGACGTGGCAATGCGATTCATCGGGTACGAGGATCAGGTACGGAAGTTCGGAGAGCCGGATGCCGAAAATTACACGCTCGTGTTCGATGGCGATCTCGGTACCAGCGATCTGGAGCGGATCTATACCATCTGCCGGGATGCTCCGCCTCCCGGCTATCAGGGCTACCGAATGGCGCTGTCGGATGTGGTGGAGCTGTATGACGATTCCGGCAGCGAATTTTACTACTGTGACCGGGTAGGCTTCCAGTCGATCCGGTTCGAGCAGAAGCAGGACCCATGCATCAATATGACCTTGTGAGCCGGACAGGAGATGACCGCCCGGAATTTTTGCTGTCTGCGCGGGGCCGTGGGCCTCCTGCAACACGCAAATGACCGAACTCACCAACAAAAAACTTTTGAATTTACAGGAGGAGTATTTCATGAAGAAGTTCATCAAGAAGATCACCCATACCGCCAAGTCCGCCGTCACTTGCGTCAAGACCGCCGCGGTCAATTCCATGTCTGCCGTGCTTGCCTTCAACCGCCGTGCCGTCTGTAGCAATGCCGGTGAGGGCTACATCGACACTGCCGTCAAGGTGCTGATCGCCGTTGTGCTGGGTGCGCTGGTACTGGCTGGCCTCTATGCTATCCTGAACGATACGGTCATGCCCACGGTAACCCAGAAGATCACGGAAATGTTCAGCTACAATGGCTGATGCACTGGGCGCAGGCGATCCTCTTCTGCGGTTGTCTCATTTATGCCGCAGTGGATGACCTGAGGACCCGGACCGTCAGCAACATCGTCTGCATCGTCATTGCTTTGGCGGGGCTGATCACCATCAGCCCCGCCTCCCTTTTGGGGGCATTGCTGGCAATGCTTCCGTTCTACCTCTGTGCAGGCTTTGGCCTGATGGGCGGCGGGGATTGGCGGTTAGCTGCGGCGGTAGGCTTTGTGTTGGGAGTTGGACGGGTACTCACGGGATTCTTTTTTATGGCCGCCGCGCTCCTGCTGACATCCCTTGTCATGCGTGCATTCCCGGCACTGCGGCAGAGTGCGGCGAAGAAGCAGCCGCTGGTGCCATATTTCGCAGTGGCGTTTATTCCCGCATATTTCTTATAAGGAGGAAAACGATTTGAAGATTTTTCGCAATCGCACCGTCGTCGGTGTGCTGTGTATCCTGCTGGCGCTGATCATCTGCTTCGGTGTTACGCCGCTGTTCAGCCGCAGCGCCAGTGAGAAAACGGAGATTGTCCGTGTGACAAAGGACATCAAGGAAGGTGACGAGATCACCGCAGAGATGGTCCAGACGGTAGAGGTCGGTGCCTACAATCTGCCGCAGAATCTTATGACAGACAAGAAAGAGGTCGTCGGGAAATATGCGACCGCTGACCTGGTTGCCGGAGATTACATTCTCTCCAGCAAGCTCTCAGCTGTACCTGCGGCAGAGAATGCCTATCTCTATAATCTGGACGGAACAAAGCAGGCAATCTCCGTTACCATCAAGAGCTTTGCCACCGGCCTTTCCGGCAAGCTGGAAAGCGGCGATATCGTCACGGTCATCGTGGCCGATTATCAGGGCAAGGGCGAAACAGCCATTCCTCCGGAGCTGCAGTATGTGGAGGTCATCTCGGTGACCGCCTCCTCCGGATACGATGCCAACACCGGTGAAGTGGTGGATGAAAAGGAACTGCCCTCCACCGTGACACTGCTGGTGACCACTGAGCAGGCCAAGGTATTGGCGGAGCTGGAACAGGATAGTGAGCTGCATCTGGCGCTGGTGTATCGCGGAACGCCCGAAAACGCCGCCAAGTTCATTGCGGCGCAGGATGCCCTGATCGAGGAGCTGTACGCAGAACCGGAGCCGGAGAACAGTGGCGAAACCGCAGAGGGTACGGAATCTAAGGAAAGCGAGGGCGCGGAGCCTTCCGCGGAAAGTGAGGCCACCGAATGAATTTCCTGAAAGGTAGCCTCTTTCGCCGCAATACGGAGCCGGAGGAGCTGGAGCCGATGGAGGAGTCCGGAGGCGGCATCCTCGCCGTTTGGGGCAGTCCCGGCTGTGGCAAGACGGTAACGGCAGTCAAAATTGCAAAGCATTTGGCAGCCCAGAAGAAAAATACGGTGCTGCTCCTCTGTGATATGACCGCGCCTATGATGCCCTGCATTTGCCCTCCCTCGGAATTGGAGGTCGATAAATCTCTGGGCAGTATCTTTGCCGCCCAGCACATCTCCACAAATCTCATCAAGCATAATCTGACCACCCTCAAGCGCCTGCCGCACCTGACGATGCTTGGCCTTCGTAAGAAAGAAAACGAGTACACCTATGCGCCCTGCACCAAGCAGCAGGCGGAGGAACTCATCCGCGGACTCCGTGAGATCGTACCCTACGTGGTCATTGATTGCTCCAGCTACATCGCAAACGACATTCTCTCCGCTGTGGCGCTGATGGAAGCGGACAGCGTTCTGCAGCTTGCAAGCTGCGACCTGAAATCGGTCGGATACCTCTCCAGTCAGCTTCCGCTCCTGGGAGAACTGAAATGGGACAAAGACAAGCAATACCGGGTAGCATCCAACATTAAGCCCTTTCAGGCGGCAGACCGCATCGGTCAGGTGCTGGGCAGCGTAGTATTCCGGCTACCGTATTCGCAGGAGCTGGAGGAGCAGTATCTGGCCGGTGAGCTACTGGCGGACCTCTCCATGAAGGACAGCCGCGCATTCCGCAAGGAGATCAATCGGATCTGTGAGGAGGTGTTCTGATTGCTTGGTGAAAGACGAAGCAACTCCCTGTTCGCCCCGGCCGCCCCCGCAGAACCGGAGAGAAAGCCGGAACAGGCAGAGGTGCATGATATCTCCTTTGAGGAGCGCACCGGAAGGTCGCTCTTCGTGGAAACTGCAACAGCACCTCGTGCAAGCGAACTCTTCTTTGCCCCACAGGAGAAAGGCATCACCTTTGCGGAGGCGCTCAGTCAGGTGCAGGGCTATCTCTCGGAAACCTACGCCACCCTCATCACAGAGGATAACTCGGATGCCAAAGAGCAGATGAAACGCCGCATGGCACGGTATCTGCAGGAGAACCGCATCGCCGTGGATGGTATGACGGCCTCTGAGCTGGTGGACGCCCTGTACACGGAAATGGCGGAGTACGGATTTTTGACCAAGTACATCTTTGCGGACGGCATTGAGGAGATCGACATCAACTCCTGGCGGGACATTGAGATCCAGTATTCGGACGGTCATACCGCCAAGCTGGAGGAGCATTTCGATTCGCCGGAACACGCCGCCAATGTCATCCGCCGTATGCTGCAGAACTCCGGCAAGGTACTGGACAATGCGAGTCCCATCATCACCTCCCGACTTGCAAGGAACATTCGTATCTCGGTCATCAAAACGCCGGTGCTGGATGAGGATGCCGGTGTTGCCGCATCCATCCGTATCGTGAATCCCAGGAATCTCAGCAAGGCGGACTTCGTGCAGAGTGGCACAGCTACAGAGGAAATGCTGGACTTTCTGTCCGCATGCCTGCGCTTTGGCGTGTCTATCTGCGTGGCGGGAGCAACTTCCTCCGGCAAGACCACCGTGGCGGGCTGGCTTCTCTCCACCATCCCGGACCGCAAGCGTATCTTTACCATTGAAGATGGATCAAGGGAACTCCAACTTATTCGTGAGCGTGACGGCATGGTGACGAACTCCGTCGTTCACACGCAGACCCGCGACAGCGAGAATGAGCGCCAGCGTATCGACCAGATCGCGTTGCTGGATATCGCTCTGCGTTTCAACCCCGACATTATCTGCGTGGGCGAGATGCGTGGCCCGGAGGCCAACGCAGCGCAGGAGGCTGCCCGTGTGGGCATTGCGGTGCTAACCACCATTCACTCCAATTCCAGCGAGGGTACCTACCGCCGCATGGTGTCCCTCTGCAAACGCGCCGTGGACACCCCGGACGATACCCTCATGGGATATGTCACCGAGGCGTACCCTATTGTGGTCTACTGCCGCCAGTTGGAGAATAAGCAGCGCCGCATCACCAACATCTCTGAATGTGAGATCCTGCCGGACGGAAGCCGCAGACTCCACAAGCTCTATGAGTATCACATCACAGACAACCATCTGGAGGACAACCGCTTCATCATCGAGGGTGAGCACCGGAAATGTGAGGAAATATCTGAAAGCCTGCGGCGCCGTTTCATTGAAAATGGGATGCCGCTTGGAGAGTTGGCGCAATTCGTTCAAGGAAAGGAGGAAGATGAATGACTATGATCCAGCTGATCGCCTGCATCGGCATGATTGCAGGGCTTTTTATGGTACTGCATGTCTCGCCGCGAGAACTGAGCGACAGTCTCTTTGCCCGCTTGACCGCAGCTCCCGGCAGCATCCGTGCCGATATCAACGAGACGACCAAACGAAAAAGGGCGGGGTTCCTCCGGCGTGAGATCACCGAGGCGCAGGCGGTCTTGGCAGCCTCCGGACGGACAGACAAGTTCCCGCTGGTGTGTTTCACCTCTATGCTCTGCTTTGCACTGGGTGCCTGTATCGCCATTGCCGCAGGAAACGCATTCCTCGTGCCGGTACTGGCTGTCGGCCTGATGCTGACCCCGTTTTGGTATGTCAAGCTCACGGCGGGCAGCTTCAAAAAGGATGTGGCGGCAGAACTGGAAACAGCGCTGTTTGTGTCCTCTGCGAGCATGGTGCTCAAGCTGGGCATTGCGTCGGTGGCACTCACCGGCTCGGTGCTGCTGGTGCGGGGCAGCATCGATGTGCTGACGCTGTTTCTGTTCCTGATGGCGGCTTCCCGGATGTACGACCCTATGCAGGGCGCGTTGCAGAATCTGGCGGCGGTCATTGCCATGCGCACCAATGTGGGGCGGATGAACGAGATTCTGGACGCTCCCCTGCAGACCGGCAGCGAGCAGCTGACCAATCAGGGCTGCGATATCGTGTTCGACCATGTGGGCTTTGCCTACAACTCCGGCGAAACGGTGCTGCGGGATGTCTCCTTTACCGCAAAGCAGGGGGAGGTCACGGCACTGGTGGGACCCTCCGGCGGCGGCAAGACTACCGTTTCCCGACTGGCGGCACGGTTCTGGGACTACCAGAAGGGCAGCATCACCGTGGGCGGCATGGAGGTTTCCCAAATCGACCCGGAAAAGCTCATGAGCCTGTATTCCATCGTCTTTCAGGATGTGACCCTGTTTGACAACACGATCCTCGAAAACATCCGTCTGGGGCGCAAAGGTGCCACCGACGAGGAGGTCCTTGCGGCGGCAAAGCTGGCAAACTGCGAGGAATTTGCCGAAAAGCTGCCGGACAAGTGGAACACGAACATCGGCGAGAACGGCTGCACCCTTTCCGGCGGCGAGCGTCAGCGCATTTCCATTGCCCGCGCCTTCCTGAAGGATGCGCCCATCATTCTGTTGGACGAGGCCACCGCCAGTCTGGACGTGGAGAACGAAACTGCCATTCAGGAGGCACTTTCCCGGCTCATAAAACACAAAACCGTCCTTATCATCGCCCACCGGATGCGCACCGTAGCCGGTGCGGATAAGGTGGTGGTGCTGTCGGGCGGCATCGTAGCCGAGCAGAGCAGCCCGGCAGAGCTGTACGCCCGGAAGGGACTGTACACCCACATGGTGGATCTGCAGTCGGCAAGCCAGAATTGGACGATCTGAGAATGATGGCTGCTTTTATCGCAAGGCAAGAAATTAGTGCAACACAAAAACAGCATATTTGCGATATGCAATCCAACGATGTTGCTGTTGCATTAAAAAGTTGAATTGCAATATTTGGAAAAAGTATTGTATTCGGTTAAAAACCGTGGTATATCTATTATACGAAACAATACTTTGAAAGAACGCTCCACCGTCCAAGGATGTAGCATGAGAGGTGCTTGCCATGACTGCTGTGATCTACGTTCGCTATTCCAGCGACAACCAGCATGAGGAATCCATCGAAGGCTAGATTCGGGAGTGCACAGCTTAGAACGGCATCACCATCGTCAAGCACTATATTGACCGTGCATCTCTGCCAAGACAGACAACCGCTCACAGTTCCAACAAATGATAAAAGACAGTGAGCGTGGCATCTTTGATGTCATCATTGTCTGGAAGCTGGCTCGTTTTGCCCGGAACCGCTACGACAGCGCGCGGTACAAGACCCAACTGAAACGGAACGGCGTGAAGCTGGTGTCGGCGACAGAAGTCATTTCGGCTGGCCCGGAGGGTATCATTCTGGAATCGGTGCTGGAGGGCTATGCAGAATACTACTCTGCTGACCTTGCCGAGAAGATCGTGCGTGGACAGACCGAGAACATCCTGAAAGGCCGCTGTAACGGTGGTCATGGAACTGCAAGACCGGGAGAACACCAATCTTCCCCTCTACGATGATGAAGTACGATGCAAGAGCCTGCAAATTCAACATGGACACTAGGTGCGTGGAGCTGCTGCTCCGGGATGGGAGCCATGGGCTAGAAGATCAAGAGAAACGCCGTTCCGGAAACGATCGGAACGGCGTTTTAGCGTTTTTTATTCTTCGCTCTGCCCCCGCAGTTCCTGCCGGATGGCACGGAACCGCTCCGGGACATCTGCATCCGTCATAGCACTGGGGGCATCCACCGTTCCGGCGGCTTTGGCTGTCTCGTAGAACCAGCACTTATACTCCACCGTTTCCAGTGTATGCTGCAGTTGCTGGATCTGCTGGGTGAGCACCTCCCGCTGATGCTGGAACATTTCCAACCGGGTGTCAACGGTGTCGTCTCCCTGCATGGCAAGCTCGATATACTGCCGGATATCTTTGATGGACATCCCGGCTCTTTTCATGCAACGGATGACCTGCAGCCACTCGAAGTCGTTTTCCCGGAACATCCGAATGCCGCCGGAGGAACGCTCCACAAAGGGAAGTAACCCTTCTTTGTCGTAGTAGCGCAGGGTGGAGGCAGGTACGCCCAGCTTTTGTGCCATTTCACCTACGGTATAGATCATCTGAAACCTCCGTTTTTTCAAAAAGCCCTTGACTTAAAGTATGCTTTAAGTTGTATGATAAGATCAAACTCTATCAACATCATAATGCGGACACGCTCCGCTGTCAAGGAGGTCCCTATGAGCAAGAAGATCTTGATTTTGTCAGGCAGCCCCCGGAAGGGCGGCAACTCTGATATCCTATGCGATGAATTTCTGCGTGGGGCGCAGGACGCTGGGCACAAGGCAGAAAAGATCCGGGTTGCCGAGAAAAAAGTAGCTCCCTGCTCCGGCTGCTACTACTGCAACGCTCACACTGGTGCCTGCGTCCACAAGGATGATATGGCAGACATCCTGCAAAAGATGATCGATGCCGATGTCATTGTACTGGCAAGTCCGGTATATTTCTACGCCATCAGTGCCCAGTTGAAGGCAGTGATCGACCGTACCGTGGCACGGTGGCTCGAGGTCAAAGACAAGGAATTCTACTACATCACCACCATGGCGGACGAGGAAAAAGCCTCTGCGGACACTACGCTGGCCTGTTTCCGGGGCTATGCAGACTGTGTAGAGGGAGCCATGGAAAAAGGCACTCTTGTAGCAAGCGGCGTTTACGAGCCGGGTGCAGTGCGCAGTACGCCTGCCATGGCACAGGCTTACGAGATGGGAAAAAATGTATAAATGGAGGGAAATCAGATGATTTTACAGGAAACCTACAAACTGGAAAATGGAACGAAAATCCCCAAACTGGGGCTTGGCACATGGTGCATTGACAATGACAAAGCGGCGCAGACAGTCCGCACCGCTGTTACTCTGGGGTATCGTCTCATTGATACTGCACAGGCCTACAAAAATGAGCAGGGCGTTGGCGAGGGAATCCGTAGCTGCAGCGTTTCCCGTGAGGAGCTGTTTGTCGCAAGCAAGGTGGCCGCAGAACTGAAAACCTATGAGGCTGCAGCCGCCTCTATTGAGGAAACGCTGGAAAAAATGGGGCTGGACTATCTGGACCAGATGATCATCCATGCACCCCAGCCGTGGAACGAATTCAGGGACACCAAACGCTACTTTGCAGAGAACAAAGCCGTCTGGCGTGCGCTGGAGGATGCGCAGGCGACTGGCAAGGTGCGGGTCATCGGAGTGTCGAATTTTTTGCAGGATGACTTGGAAAACCTGCTGTCCGATTGCCGGATACAGCCCATGGTGAACCAAATCTTGCTCCACATCAGCAACACCGATCATGATCTGCTGAATTTCTGCAGAGAACAGCACATTCAGGTGGAGGCCTATTCGCCCATTGCCCACGGCGAGGCGCTTAAGAACCCTGTGATTGCACAGATGGCAAAGAAATACGGCGTATCTGCGGCACAGTTGTGTGTCCGCTATGTTCTTCAGCTTGGCGCAGTAGCACTGCCCAAAACGGCAGACCCACAGCACATGGAAGAGAATGCCGCCGTAGATTTTGTCCTCACTCCGGAAGATATGGCTGCACTCATGCAGATGGAGCACATTGCTGACTACGGAGAATTCAGCTTTTTCCCGGTGTTCAGCGGGAAAAAGCAGGTCTAAGCGTTTACACGGAAAGGCAGGGGTACAACAATGGCAGTGAAACAGACAGCAGGGCGGGATGCTCTGGGCGAATTTGCACCAAAATTTGCAGAACTTAACGATGAGGTACTGTTCGGGCAGGTGTGGAGCCGAGAGGATAAACTCTCCCTCCGGGACCGCAGCCTTGTGACGGTGGTAGCACTGATGGCGCAGGGACTGACGGACTCCTCGTTTCGGTATCACCTGACGGCAGCAAAAAACAACGGCATTACCCGGCGTGAGATTGCAGAGATCCTGACCCATGCGGCATTTTATGCAGGCTGGCCCAAGGCGTGGGCGGCTTTCCGCATGGCCAAGGAAGTCTGGGCAGAGGACGCTGCAGAGGATGCCAAGGCACAGCACCAGAGCGAAATGGTGTTTCCCATCGGTGCAGCCAACGACGGTTTTGCACAGTATTTCAGCGGAAAAAGCTATCTGGCCCCTCTGTCCACCGCACAGGTTGGCATTTACAACGTCACCTTTGAGCCGGGCTGCCGGAACAACTGGCACATCCACCATGCTGCAAAGGGCGGTGGGCAGATCCTTGTCTGCGTGGCAGGCCGGGGCTACTATCAGGAATGGGGCAAAGCTCCGCTGGAGCTGCATCCGGGCGATGTGGTGAACATTCCCCCGGAGCTCAAGCACTGGCATGGTGCTGCACCCGATTGCTGGTTCTCTCATCTGGCCGTGGAAGTGCCCGGCGAGGATACCTCCAACGAATGGTGCGAACCGGTGTCGGAGGAAACCTATGAGACACTGCGGTAACATTTACGAAATGCGCTGAGCACAGCAAGAATGTGGCGCAGATTGTGGTGCAGCGGAGGTGTTTTGAAGGCTACGCTTGGGGTATAAGGTGTGAGAGCACAGCCTTGTACAAAACAAAAAACAGGGTGCGCCCTCGCCGGTTTCGCCGTCTGCCGCCTCATATTAAAATTGCTCTTGTTTTATGGCTGTCTGGACTTTACACAAAATTTGGGAGAGATCTGTGCTTTAAGCCTCTGATTCGTAACTTCCAGCCACATACCGCAGATATTCCTCTGGTTCACCATTCAGAATCAACTCTGCATGCGCCAACGGGTCATTATAGATGAGGTAATCGAGTTCAGGCCTCTGCGCCATGGTAACGTCCAGCGCATCCTCGACCCAGATACAGTCGATAGAGATTTTTCTCCCATTCCGGAGCAGTATTTACACACAGCCATCAGGGAAGAGCCATTGTTCTCATTTCCAAAGAAAACAAAAAATCCGAACCCTTCTCCTATCGAGAAAAGGTTCGGAT
>OOCQ01001847.1_pt1 | contig 11287 bp, 9 predicted proteins | sample 1671121 | NCBI WGS metagenome assembly OOCQ01 (sample SAMN06348124, study PRJEB24527) | human gut metagenome | biome: human gut; feature: ankylosing spondylitis patient; material: feces | host: Homo sapiens | place: China | collected 2015-10 | reverse complement strand
GCTCCGCAGCAGGGGGCGGCAGGGTCCGCTGGCCTTTCTGGCCCACACGCCCGCCCACGCCTACAGCGCCTACCGGGTGGACGCCATGCAGTATTTGCTGCTGCCCGTCCCGCCCGAGCAGCTGATGGCCCTGCTGGCCCGGGCCACCGAGCCGGAGTACGGCCCGGCCATCCCGGTGGCCACAGCGTCGGGCCTGCGGGTGCTGCCCTTCGCGGACATCGAGTACCTCGAGTGCACCCACCATGTGGTGCATTTCCATCTCGCCAGCGGTGAGGATGTGCCCTCCCTCTCGGTCCGGGTCCCCTTCGCGCAGGTGGCCCAGCCGCTGCTGGCGGACGAGCGCTTCATCCAGCTCCACCGCTCCTATGTAGTCAATCTGGCGGCCGTCTCCCAGCTGGCAGCGGGCGAGTTCTGGATGCAGAGCGGCGCAAGGGTCCCTGTGCCGCGCGGACGGGAGCCTGCGGCCCGGACGGCGCTGCGGGATTATCTGGAAAAGAGACTGAAATAAAAGAAAGGCCCTCGCAGGCCGGAGCATGAGTGCTTTGGCTGCGAGGGCCTTTTTGTGAGGTTCAGTGGATCAGCTCATTGTGCAACGCGCCGCCAACGGACAGAGCCGGAATGCCTGCCGTATGGACGAGAGAGAACACGGTGTCCTCACCGCCAAGTGCAGTGAGTTCTGCAAGGTCGAGGGTGGACGTGCAGTGCTGGGTCACAAGAGCGATCGTTGTTACGCCCTGAGCCTGAAGTGCCTTCAGGCTCCCCAGTGTGCCGGTCAGCGTGGCGATGGAGAGTTCGGCACGGATGGTGAGCACATGGGCATCGGCGTCGTAGTCCTGCTGGACGATGCTCGTGTCCTGCATGAGGTTCTGCCGGAAAGCGCCGCGGACTTCCAGTTGGGAGACTGCCTGTTTCATGCTGGCAGAAAGAGCCGGTTCTGCATCGTCACCTTCAGAGTCATTTTCCTCCGGGGCTGGTGCACTGGGAACGCGGGTCAGGAGATTGTTGTCGGAGTCATAGTAGTTGATATAGCCCTGACCGGTGGAGTCGATGCCGGAGATGTCGGGAGCAATCTCCTCGCCTCTGACATCGTCCTTACCACCGCCGTTGCCAATGCCCGCGCCTGCACCGTAGCAGGTGCCGCTGGTGAGTGTTGCACCGGGGCCGTGCTTCACGGAGACCGTGGAGCTGCCACTGATGGTGACATTTTCGCCCTTGCCGCCGCGTCCACCGCCGATGCCTGCACCGGCAGCACCGCCAGAAGCCGACACGTTGGAATCGCTGATGGAGATGTCAGAGCCATCACCGCCCCGACCGCCACCGATGCCCGCGCCCCATTTTCCGCCGTTGGCAGTCACATCGGCGTTATCTTTGATCGTGATGTCCGAGCCGCTGCCAAGGTAGCCGCCGCCGATACCGGCAGAATCATCGCCGCCGCTGACTTCGACTCTGCCGCCCGAGATCGTAATATCGGAAGCAACGCCTTCATTGGGATGCTCGTCTTTCCAGTTGGGGTAGTAGATAGTCAAGCCGCTCGCGTTTCCGCTGCCGATGCCCGCACCGCCTGCATCAGCGCCAGCAGTCACATCGGCGTCTTTGATGGTGATATTGGAGATACCGCCGCCAGCGCCTCCGCCTGCACCAAAACCACCGCCGCCGATGCCTGCGCCGCTGTTGCCATTGTCGGAGTCGTGGCCGTTGGAAATAACGGTGCTGTCAGTGATCTCGATGGTATCGGCATCGCCGGAGCGCCCGCCGCCGATACCGGCAGCTTCTGCGCCGCCCTCGGCGTTGACGATGGTATTCTTGCCGGAGATGGTGATGTTGGAACCCCTGCCGCCGCCGGTGCTGTCCGACTTTTTATTCAAACCGTTGGCATTATCGCCATCACCGCCGCCGATGCCTGCACCAGCCGTGCCGCCGTTGGCCGTGACATTGCCGCCGGAAATGGTAATGTCAGAGCCGTTGCCGCCGCCGGAGATGCTGCTGCTTCCACCGCCGATGCCGGCTCCGCCAAAGCCGCCGTTGGCAATGATCGTGCCGCCCGTAATAGTGATGTCAGAACCATCTGCATTATTTCCACCGCCGATGCCAGCGCCGCCAAAGCCGCCGTTAGCAGTGAGAGAACCGGAAACATTATTGTCGTCCTTGATGGTCATCGTTCCGTTATCGTCGGCCTTTTCAATGCCTGCGTGGCCCATTCCGCTGCTAATGGTGTTTTTGCCGTCCAGTTCAATGCTGCTGTTGCCGCTTACGGAAACAGCAACACCATCTGCTGCCGTGGAGGAGGCGCTCCTGTCGATTTCGAGATCCTTAAAGGTGACGTCGGCATCCTTGACGGAGACGGTGTTCTCGTCCGATTTTCCGGTGATGGTGATGTCGCCATCCTCGTTTTTTTCATTGTCGTATTTGGTGCCGTCCTTGGCCGTGTAGGAGACCTTGTCTTGATCGACTTTGATGTCGCCGTAGTCGATGTGGTAGTCCTTGGCAAAGGCTGGCATAGCAGAAGATGCCATAATGCCAGTAATGGTCACAGCGGCAATGCCGCGTTTGATGGATTTCTTTAAGCGCATTGCGATTCTCCTTTACGATTTTCAAAATACTTGAGAAGGTGCCTTAGGACTACTTTATTATATAAAATTTCCGGGGGGGGGCAAGTCTGAAATGGCGGTTTTTTACAAATCGGGCGCTGAAAAATTGAGGCAAAAACTGTAAAAAATGCTTAAAAAGCAAAAAGAAAAGCGCCTCTTCGAGAAAAGGACGCTTTGGAAACGATATGAAATTTAGACCTCCGCCCAGTCCAGCTTCGTCCAGTCGGAGATGTACTGGTCTGCGAGGCGCTGCAATTCCGGCTTGTCGGCAGCGCTGGTCTCATCCTCGATGTCGATGAGGTAGAAGCCGCACTGCTTTGCGGTGCGGGAGGCGTAGACGGCGTCTTCACAGACGACGGCGTCGGCGGGGCCGCTGCCGCCCAGACGGCCCAGCACCTCATGGAACACGGCGGGGTGGGCCTTGCTCTTCGCGCCCTGTGCGGTGCAGAAAAACTCGAAATAGTCCGCCACGCCCAGCCGGGTGAGGACCTCTTTGCACTGGTCTGCCCATGTGTTGGAGCAGATGCACATCCGCGCCCCCTCGGCCTTCAGCCGGGCCAGCATCTCCCGGACGCCGGGCTTCAGCTCGACCTTTTGATACAGGTCCCGGATGACCTGCCGCATGGCGGGCTCGTAGTCCCGGAGGGCGAGGGGCAGGTCGTAGGTGCGGATGAGATACTCCGCCCCCTCCACCATCCCCATGCTCAGAAGGACGTCGTGGATACCGGGCCGGGCCTCGCGGCCATAGCGGCGCAGCAGCTCCAGCGGTGCGCCCTGCCACACCACGGTCATGCTGTCGGTGAGGGTGCCGTCCATGTCGAATATCCATTGTTTGCGGTGCATCTGTGGTCCTCCTGAATCGTTCTGGCAAAGTGAATTTATTATAGCATATTTTTTGTTACAAAAACAGAGAGAAATCTCCCGGAAAATATGCTATAATCTAGGAAAAACCGGAACGCATCAAAGGAGGCAGCAGATATGGCGCAGAACAACACCCCCATAAGGGCGCTGGTGCTGGCAGGCGGCGGTGCACGCGGCAGCTATCAGGTGGGCGTCTGGCGGGCGCTCACCGAGCTGGGCTGGCGGCCCCAGATCATCACGGGCACCAGCGTGGGCAGCCTCAACGGTGCGATGTTCGCCCTCGACCTCTATGAGACGGCCCGGGATATGTGGCTTACCATCCGCAGTCAGGATGTGATAGAGCTGCCCGCCGAGGACGCGCCCCTGCCGGAGCTGCACGCCTTTCTCAGGGACGCCGTGACGCAGGGCGGCATGGATGTCACCCCGCTGGAGGAGATCGTGGAGCGGGTGCTGGACGAGGAGGCCCTCCGCCGCAGCCCCATCCGGCTGGGCCTCGTCACGGTGGAACAGAAGACGCTCAAGGCCCGGGAGCTTCCGCTGGAAGAGATCCCGGAGGGAAAGGTGAAAGACTACCTGCTGGCCTCGGCGGCCTGCTTCCCGGCCCTGCGCGCCCACACCATCGACGGCGTTTCCTATCTGGACGGCGGCTACCGGGACAATATGCCCACGGCGCTGGCCCAGAAGATGGGGGCGGAGGAGCTGGTCTGCGTGGACCTTGAGGGCGTGGGCATCACCCGCCCCAACCGCACCGGCCTGCCCACGACCCTCATCCGGAGCTACTGGGAGCTGGGCGACATCCTTCACTTCGACCCCGCCACCGCCCGGCGGAACATCGAGCTGGGCTATCACGATACCCTGCGGGCCTTCGGACGGCTGCGCGGCTGTGCCTACGCTGTGGACAGCGGGGCCGGGAGCAGCGCGGACGCCGCCGCATTCCATGCAGCCTTTGAGGCCGTCCAGAAGGAGGTGCGGGAGAAGCACCCCTCCACCCTGACGGCGGACATTGCCCTCCTGCTGGCGAAGCTCTCGGATGCCGAGCTGGCCCCTCTGGAAGCCGTCGCCGAGGATGTGGGCGTGGACCCTGCTCCCTACTATACCACCCGCAGCTTAGAAGAAGCATTCCTTGCAAAATGCGACTTTTGGCGTCTTGCACGCTTCGAGCCGCTGTTCGAGGGCGAGGCAGGCCCGGCACAGGCCGCGCGGGCTGCGCTGCTGCCCAACACCTTTTTGCAGGCACTGGTCTGCCGGGCGCTGACCGGCAGGGTGCCGTCGGAGGAAATGGAAAGATGAAGGTATATAAGGGTTTTACCGCCTCGCCCGGCCTCGTACTGGGGCAGGTGAGCCGTCTTGAGCGCCCGCCGCTGGTCTTTGGCGAGGGGCCGTTCCATCCCGAGCAGGAAAAGCAGGCGCTGGAAGATGCCATTCAGCTGGCTCAGAAGGAGCTGAACGAGATGGCAGACCGCGCCGCCCCCACCGAGCAAGCCATCTTTCTGTTCCAGAGCATGATGCTGGAGGATGAGGGCTTCATGAATGAGGTCAACTTCCAGATCCGGGCCGGTGTGGGTGCGGCTGAGGCGATGGACCGTGTGGGCCGCCGCTATGCGGCCCAGCTCTCGGCCATGAAGGACAACGCCTATATGCAGCTGCGGAGCGTGGACATCCTCGACGTGACCCAGCGCATCACCAACATCCTCTGCCGCCGCCCCCGCAGCTGGCTGGCCCTCGACCACCCGGTCATCATCGCGTCGGACCTGCTCATGCCCACCGACCTGTTCAGCGTCCCGCCGGGACGCATCCTCGGCCTCATCACCGCCGAGGGCAGCGGCCAGAGCCACGCGGCCATCATTGCCCGCTCGCTGAACATCCCGGGCATCACGCAGGTGGGCCGGGATTTCCTTGAGGACTGCGATGGCCGCGAGGTCATCCTGAACGCCACCGAGGGCGAGTGCATCCTTGACCCGGACGCCGCCGCCCGCCAGAACGCTATCACCTGCATCTGCGAGCTGCAGCGCCAGAACAAGGAGCTGAACGCGCAGCTGGAGCTGCCCAACCGCACCCGGGACGGAGAGGAGTTCGAGCTTCTGGCCAACTGCTTCGGCCCGGAGGATGTGGGCACGGCCATGCGTTCCGGCGCGTCCGGCGTCGGCCTGCTGCGCAGCAGCTACATGATGCTGCCCGGCCACGCCATGGACGAGCAGGAGCAATATCTGTTCTATACCTCCTGCCTCGCCGCCGCCAAGGGAAAGATGGTGACGGTGCGCACCTTCGACTTTGGTGCCGACCGCACGATGGCGGACGCCTATCAGGGCGTCCAATCCTCCAAGCTGGGCCTGCGGGGCATCCGCAGCAGCCTGCGCAACCTGCCCCAGATGGCGATCCAGCTCTGTGCTCTCATGCGGGCCGCCGCCAAAGGCCCCCTGCGGATCATGTTCCCCATGGTGACGGACATCGAGGACTGGGACTCTGCTATGCAGGTGGTGGATCACTGCCGCCGCAAGCTCATGGAGCGGGGGGAGGAGTTCGATCCGGATGTGCCCTTCGGCGTCATGCTCAGCATCCCTGCCGCCTGTCTGACGGCAGAGGATTTTACGGCCCACGGCTGTCGCTTCTTTGTCATCGGCACCAACGACCTGACCCAGTACACCCACGCCGTGAGCCGGGAGCTGGCCATTGCCGAGCACTACTACCGCCCCGCCAGCCCGGCCATGAAAAAGCTTATCGCCATGGTGGTGGACGCCGCGAAAAAGGCCGACATCCCTGTGACCATCTGCGGCCTTGCCGTCGGCAACGCCGTCAACGCCACCCAGTATCTCCGCCTCGGCCTGCGCAGCTTCTCCATGAGTCCCCAGAACCTGCTGACCATCAAAAAGGCCTTGCGGGATGCAGAAGCAAGATAAAGAAAAAGGGCGTCCTGCCGCGGCGGGACGCCCTTCTTGCTGCATATCATTCGAGATTTCCCGTCAGGGTCATGACGGCGGAGACGACGGCCAGCGGGGCCGTCTCACAGCGGAGGATGCGGGGGCCGAGGCCGACGGTCTTTGCCCCGGCCTGTGCGGCCATCTCGGCTTCCTCGGCGGCAAAGCCGCCCTCTGCGCCGGTGATGACGGCGATCTTCCGCTTTTGGCCGTCGGCGGGCTTTGCCTCGGCCAGCAGCTGGCGCAGGGGTGCGCCGCCGCATTCGTAGCAGAAGAGCACAAGGTCGTACTGCCCGAGGCTGCGGCAGACGGCCCCGAAGTTGGGCAGCGGCAGGGCTACATCCGGCAGCACCCCCCGCCCGCACTGTTTGGCAGCTTCGAAGGCGATGCGGTTGTAGCGCTCGTTTTTCTGCTCCTCCTTTTTGGGCGCGGCCACACAATACCGGCTGAAGAAGGGGATGAAGTGGTCACAGCCCAGCTCGACGCCGTGGCGGATGACCTGCTCCAGCTTGTCCTGCTTGGGGTAGCCCACCAGCAGGGTGACGTCCACGGTGGGTTCGGCAGCGCTGGGATAGCCCGGCTCGACGGAAAACTCCACCGTCTCGTCGCCGAAGCCGGTGATGGTGGCGGTGTATTCCACGGCGTTGCCGTCGCAGAGGATGACGGTGTCTCCCAGCTTCCCCCGCATGACGCGGGAGAGATGGTGGGCGTCAGCCCCCCGCAGCACGGCAGTGCCGTCAGAGATCTCGGTGGTAAAATAACGGTGCGGCATAGTTCCTCCTGAGCGTCCTTGCCCTCTCAGTCACCTTCGGTGACAGCTCTCCCAGAGGGAGAGCCAAAGACGCGGCGGTGAGGCTTTGAGCCTCTCCCTTTGGGAGAGGTGGCATTGCGTAAGCAATGACGGAGAGGGCAAGCCCGTTAAAAAAATTTTACGCCTTCTTGCAGACGATGCACTCCCAGCCGCGCTTCTCCTTCACTTCCAGCACAGCGAGGCCGGCAGCTTCCAGCGCGGCGATGACCTCATCCTTCCGGCTGTCGATGATGCCGCTGGCGATGAAGACGGCGTCGTCGGCCATCAGGCCGGGGACGGCGGGGGCCAGCGCCATGATGGCGTTGGCCACGATGTTGGCGGTGATGATGTCGTACTTGCCGCTGGCCTTGTCGGACAGGTCGCCCACGAGGACGGTCAGCTTGTCGGCCACGCCGTTGAGGGCGGCGTTCTCCCCGGCCGTGCGGACGGCCACAGGGTCGATGTCCACGCCCTCGGCCGCGGCTGCCCCCAGTTTAAGAGCTGCGATGGCGAGGATGCCGCTGCCGGTGCCGATGTCCAGCACCCGCTCGCCGCCCCTGACCCGCTCGTCCAGCACCTCAAGGCAGAGGTTGGTCGTCTCGTGGCCGCCGGTGCCGAAGGCGAGGCCCGGGTCAAGGATGAGCTTGACGCGGCTCGTCTCGTAGTCCTGCCACGAGGGCACGACGGCGAGGCGCTGGCCCACGTCCATCGGGTGGTAGTACTTGCGCCAGCCGTTCTGCCAGTCCTCCTGCTCCACGCCCTCGGTCTCGGAGGTGTAGGGGATGCCTGCGGCCTCCATCCGGGCTGCGATGAGGGCCAGCGTCTCCACCGGGGAGTCCCCCGGCTCAAGATACATATGGATGATGACGGTGTCCCGGGGCTTGTCCAGCAGCTCCTGCTCGATGAGGTCTACGTGGGCGATCTGCTCCACCTGCTCTTCGATGTCACTGTAGTCTTCGATATAGATGCCGCCCTCCGCGATCATGGTGGCCACGGCCTCGGCGGCCTCGGCGTCGGCTTTGGATACGGTCAGGCGAATATCAGTCCATTCCATAAGGATGCTCCTTCCGTGTATTCGGGATATACTGCCTTTATAGTACCCGATTCCGGCCCGGGATGCAAGCTCCCGGAGCGAAAGATGTGCGAAAAGGCTTTCTTTTTTTCCGGCGGTATGTTAATATGGAGTCGTACCCGGATCAGACCCGGGCGCTTCCTGCCGGAAGTGCCCGCCGCTGTGTTCCCCAAAGGAGGAATTATCGTATGTTTTTGGGAATGGATATTTATAGCTGGATCGCTGCCATCGTCATTGCGCTCATCGTCACCTTCCTGCCGGTCTCTCTGCCGGTGAAGATCGTTCTGGCGATGGTGGCGATGGCCTGCTTTTACTTTGGCCGCAAGTACTACCACGCCCATAAGAACGGCGGGGCGGAGACGCCCAGCATGACCTCGGCCGAGAGCGAGACGATGGCCTCCGGCATCCTGAAAGCCCTCGGCGGCAGGGAGAATATCATCAAAGTGGACTACTGCGCCACCCGCCTCCGCTTCGAGGTGCACAGCTATGCCTCCGTGGATGAGGCCGCAGCCAAGGCCGCAGGTGCAGAGGGCGTGATCCGCCCGTCCAAGAACGCCTGTCAGGTGGTCATCAAGGGCGATGTGCAGGCCGTGTACGACGCCCTGCGCAAGCAGCTGTAAAACATCAGATGCAGCGCCGCCGGGATCGGGCCTCAGTGCCCGGCACGGCGGTATTTTTTATCTTAACAGGAAAGGAAACTCGATATGAAGCCCCAGAACCTCACTTGGAAAAAACTCACCGCCGACGAGCTGACGCGGGTGTATCTGGACGAGATGCGCCGCGATTTCCCGCCCAGCGAGCTGAAGCCTCTGAGCATGATATTGAACAGCGAGGCTGCCGGCATGGCCCACACATGGGGCGTGTTCACGGAGGACACGCTGGTGTCCTACCTGCTAATGGTGCGGCCCGCGGGCTGCGAGGTGAGCCAGCTGGACTATTTCTCCGTCCTGCCCACCTACCGCAGCACCGGCATTGGCGCAAAGCTGCTGGCCGCTCTGCCCGCCCACGAGGAGGGCGCAAAGGCCATCCTCATCGAGGCCGAGTGTCCTGAAAAGGCGGACGACGGGGCGATGGCCGTCCGCCGTCTGGGCTTCTACGCCCGCTGCGGGGCCGTTGACACCGGCTGGACCGAGCATCTCTTCGATGCATGGTTCCGGGTGCTGGTGCTGCCCGCCGAGGGCAGCGCGATGGAGGCCGGGGAGGCCAACAAGGCGCTGGCCGACTGCTACAGCCGGGTCATGGGCGAGGACAAGTGGCGGAAATACGTCCGGCTCTACCGCCCGGACGGCGCAGAAGAAAAGTTTTTTTAAGGAAAGAGAGCGCAAAAGGCTGCTTCACGGAGGGTGGAGCAGCCTTTTGCGCACCCTCCGCTGGGCGGGATGCACAAAGGTCAGCGGTTATTTTTGACAGTTTGACCGGAAATGTAAAATCAACTGCTATGTTTTCCACACGGACTTTACCAGAGGATGACAGTGGGGCAAAACAGCAGCGCAAAGCTTTACCTGCATTTTGCGCCGGCATGGTCGCAGCAGGATGGGCGGCGCGCTACAATAAAGACATTCCGAGAGAGACAACAGGGAACAAGAAAAAGGAAAACACATCTCGGTCAAAACGTAGGGCCGGCCCATCCGAAGGAGATATTTATTATGAAAAAGATCACTCGTCGTTCGTTCCTGTCCATCTGCGGCGCTGCTGCCGCTGCTGCTGCCCTGACCGCCTGCGGCGGTGCAGCTTCTTCTGCCGCTGCTTCTTCCGCAGCCGTTTCCAGCACTGCGGAGTCTGCCGCTTCCGGCGCTGCCCTGTCCGGCAATGTGGCCACCGGCGGTTCCACCTCCATGAAGAACGTCATCGCTGCTCTGACCGAGGGCTTCGCCGAGATCGAGCCGGACGTCACCGTCAGCTATGACCCCACCGGCTCCGGCGCAGGCATCACCGGCGCGACCGATAAGACGCTGGACATTGGCCTGTCCTCCCGTGCTCTGAAGGCAGAGGAGACCGGCGTCACCGGCACTACCGTGGCTCTGGACGGCATTGCCATCATCGTCAACAAGAGCAGCAAGGTCGAGGATCTGACCGTCGATCAGCTCAAGCAGATGTTCACCGGCGAGATCACCAACTGGTCTGAGGTCGGCGGCGACGACGGCGAGATCGTTCTGGTGGGCCGTGAGGCTGGCTCCGGCACCCGCGACGGCTTCGAGAGTATCGTGGACGTCAAGGACTCCTGCAAGTATGCACAGGAGCTGACCGCTACCGGCGCTGTCATCAGCGCTGTGGAGGCCAATCCTCTGGCCATCGGCTACGCTTCCCTGTCTGCTGTCGGTGACACCGTCAAGGCTGTGACCGTCGGCGGCGTGGAGTGCAGCGAGGAGACCGTCAAGGACGGCAGCTACGAGGTGCAGCGTCCCTTCGTCTTCGTCACCAACGACTCTGTCACCCTCTCCGCTCAGGCTCAGGCCTTCTTCGATTTCGCTGCCAGCGCTGACGCAGCCGACCTCATCCGCACCGCTGGCGCTGTCCCGGTGAACGAGTGATTTTGAGCACGAACGCTCAGGTATTTTTATGAAAAAGTTTGAGCTGCCCCGCACTCCGGCCCAGTGGCTGGAGGCCATCATGAATGCCATCTTCTTTCTCTGCGGCATCCTCGCGGTGGGCTGTGTGGCTGTCATTACGGTTTATATGTTCCTGTCGGGTCTGCCCGCCATCGGGAAGATCGGCCCGCTGAAGTTCCTCTTCGGCACCGAGTGGGCCTCCACGGCCGCCGAGCCAAAGTACGGCATCCTGCCCTTTGTGCTCTCCAGCATCTACGGCACGCTGGGTGCGTCCCTCATCGGCGTGCCGGTGGGCCTGCTGACGGCGGTATTCCTCTCGAAGGCCGCTGCGCCCGGCGTGCGGAACGTCGTGGTCACAGCGGTGGAGCTGCTGAGCGGCATCCCCAGCGTGGTGTTCGGTCTGCTGGGGATGCAGGTGCTGGTGCCTGCGGTGGCAGAAGCCTTCGGCAAGGCCTCGGGTGCCTGCCTGCTGTCGGCCATCGTGGTGCTGTCCATCATGATCCTGCCCAGCA
>OOCQ01001836.1_pt1 | contig 11344 bp, 7 predicted proteins | sample 1671121 | NCBI WGS metagenome assembly OOCQ01 (sample SAMN06348124, study PRJEB24527) | human gut metagenome | biome: human gut; feature: ankylosing spondylitis patient; material: feces | host: Homo sapiens | place: China | collected 2015-10 | reverse complement strand
AAGCAGCCGTCCTTGACATACCCCATTATTTCCGCTAATATGCAACTATGTGCGGTCAAGCCGTTTTCGACTTGACCGCACATTACCGTTCTGTCTTTTATGTTGTTTTTGAGTTTACGCAAATTGTGAAGAAGAGCCGTTTTTTTATTTTTCGCACAAAAAAGGCAATAAATTGTCAACAGCTGTTTCTAAGGCAATACGATCAATGTTACCAGATTTAATTTGAATCATCTTCTTGATAATAAATTCTCGATTGGCTTTGTTTTTATCTGGATCAGTATTACATATTTTTGCACCTTTAAAAATACCCATAGTACCTAAAAATATTTCTATTTCTTTTTCATACAGTTTTACAACATCGTTATTATCCATAACTCCTAATTCTCCTTTATAATATGTTATCAAATTTTCGTAACAATGTTAAAAGTTATAAACGCTTAAAACATTATCGTTTCGTCCAAGTACATTCTGCTGAATTAAGATATCTTTTAGAAACATTATTTTGAATACATAAAAACTCATTCTTATTCCCGCAACAAAATAATCTGAATAATTAGAAGTAGTTGTTGCAGATATTGAAAATACTTTTGAGCCATTTAAATGTGAACAATAATTGGATTCAAAATGGCTATATCCACTGAAATCTAAAGAATATGCCGTTGCACAAAGTACTTCCTATGTACTATTCTCTTCAAAAAATATTTCTATGCCTGATGATATTTGCAAAGCATGTGATTTGATTGTTGTAATAGACTTTGGAATTATTATTTTTTAATTAAAATCGGACAATCAACTGTTATTTTTTGCTTTGTTCCACTGACCGTATAAGGACCAAAAGTGCAATTGTATAAATCTAACTCGGTATATAATAGACTTTCATTATCCGTCCAATCTTCTAACGGGATATTTACAATATAGTCGCTAACATAGTTCTTAGTAGACCAAGCGTATTCATGATCAAAAGGAGTCTCCTCATAAGAGAGGTTACTTACACGGCAACTTTCAACAACATATTTTGATTTATCAAATGTGACAGAGCCTTTATTCATACCAACAAATGCGTCTTCTATACGTTCAACAGAATCGGGAATAGTTAAGGTTAAGGATTTACAAAGAGCGAAAGCACGATTATTTATTGTTTTTACACTGTTTGGAATATTAACTTCGCTTAAATTTCTACAATCAAAAAATGAACGTGCACCTATTGTAGTTACCGTATTTGGTATTTTCACTTTTTTTATTATATGATTACTATAAAACGCATCTTCAGCAATTTCAGTTACATCTTTTCCGTCAATTTTTGCAGGTATATTAATTATATCAAGAGTTTTTCCGCGTTCGGATAAACCGGTGATTTTATATGTACCGGAATCGAGCAGACTATAAGTAAAATTCAATTGATCTGTTGTCACATAATTATCGCTTGTTATTTTACCAAGATTATCCGATGTTCCGTCGGTATAGGTTATTACCAATTCGCCGTTAACAAGCTCGGTTTTTGCGATTCCGCGTCCGTCAGCGCCTTTGGAGCCCTGAAGTCCCTGCTGACCCTGCTCGCCCTTGTCGCCTTTTTCGCCCTTGATATTGCCGAGGTTGGATATGGAATTATCGGACATTGTAACCACAAGTTCGCCGTCCGGGGAGAGTGTGAGCGACTTAATTCCGAGTCCGTCGGCGCCGTTTGCACCGTCCTTACCGTTCTCACCGCTAACCTTGCCGAGATTTTTGACGTCGCCGTTTGAATAGGTCAAAACAAGCTCGCCGGAGGTATTGATTTCCGCCTTGGTTATGCCTAAGCCGTCGGCACCCTTGATGTTACCGAGGTTAAGAACCGTGCCGTTTGTAAGCGTTACGGTCAATGCGCCGTCAGCCGACACATCGACATTTTGTATACCGACGCCGTCTTTTCCGTTAAGTCCGCTGTCGCCTTTATCTCCCTTGTCGCCCTTTGAGCCTTTGATATTGCCGAGGTTTATAACATTGCCGTTTGAGAACAAAAGCACAAGCTCGTTATCGGCATTTATTGTAACATCTGTAATGCCTACACCGTCAGCTCCGTTTGTACCGTTGATACCTGCGTCACCCTTTTCGCCCTTGTCGCCTTTTTCTCCCTGTACGCCTTGGTCGCCCTTGTCACCTTTTTCGCCCTGTACGCCTTGGTCACCCTTGTCACCTTTTTCGCCTTGAATGCCTTGGTCACCTTTTTCACCTTTTTCACCCTGTATGCCTTGGTCGCCCTTGTCACCTTTTTCACCTTGAACTCCCTGTGCGCCGTCATTGCCGACTACTCTGCCGAGATTTACCGTGGTTCCGTTGCTGTATTTTATAACAAGCTCACCGAGAGCATTTATTTCGCTGCTTGCAACGCCTACGCCGTCGGTGCCGTTCGTGCCGTCTTTACCGTCTGCACCGTTGAGGCCTTTTTCGCCTTGGTCGCCCTTGTCACCCTTTTCGCCCTGAATGCCTTGGTCGCCCTTGTCTCCTTTATCGCCCTGAATGCCTTGGTCGCCCTTGTCACCCTTTTCGCCTTGAATGCCTTGGTCGCCCTTTGCGCCCTTTATGTTTCCGAGATTAAGTGACGTTCCGTTCGTAAGGGTAATCAAAAGATTTCCGTCATTTGAAATTTCAATATTATTTATACCGGTGCCGTCTTTGCCGTCTTTGCCGTCGGTTCCGTTGAGACCCGCGTCACCCTTTTCACCTTGAACGCCTTGGTCACCTTTTTCGCCTTTTTCTCCCTGTACGCCTTGGTCGCCTCTGTCTCCCTTGTCACCTTTTGCACCGACAACGGGGCCGAGGTTTTCGGTAAGGTCGTTTGTATATGTGATTACAAGCTCACCTGCGCTGTTGATTTCGGACTTTTTAACTCCTATACCGTCCGAACCGTTAAGACCGTTTTCGCCTTTGTCACCCTTTTCGCCTTGAGCTCCCTGCAAGCCTTGCTCGCCTTTATCGCCTTTGTCGCCTTTTGCGCCGACAACTGCTCCTACATTGGCGCGCTGACCGTTAGAGAACGAAAGCACAAGCTCACCCTCCGAATTGATTTCGGCGGAAGAAACGCTTATGCCGTCTTTACCGTTTGTGCCGTTTATACCGTCGGAACCTACTACTTTACCGAGGTTTGCCGTCGTCCCGTCCGAATATGAAATAATAAGCTCACCCGACTCATTTATAACCGCTGCGGAAATGCTTATACCGTCAGTTCCGCTCGTACCGTCGGTACCGTCTCTGCCATCTTTTCCGTCAGCACCGTTTTTGCCGTCACGACCGTCGGCGCCGACTACTCCGCCGAGGTTGGCAGTTTCGCCGTTTGTATAAGTCAACACCAGTTCGCCTTTTTCATTTATAATCGAAGAAGCAATACCGACTCCGTTGTTTACTGTTTCACCGACAACCTTGTCAAGATTTACGCTGTTGCCGTCGGAATAGGAAATGACAAGCTCGCCCTTATCATTGATTTTTGCCGATTTTATTCCTATGCCGTCCTTACCGTCTTTGCCGTCTTTTCCGCTTGCGCCGACCGCCTTACCGACATTGATTTTTGTTCCGTCGGAAAGCGTAATTACAAGGTCGCCTTTTTCCGAAAATGCTGCGGAGCTGATATCGGATTTGTCTTTTTTCGACATTGCGGTAAGGGTTTTGCTCCAATCCTTTTCGCTGCCCGAATATCCGTTATCGACGGCAATCTGATATGCCGATTTACCCTGGAGAGAAACAAGCCAATCATCAAGGCTTCCCGCATATCCCTGCTGCACCGCAAGCTCATATGCGGACAAGCCGTTTTTAACGCTTGATGCCTGCACGCTTTTTCTGTTGTGCACAAAATTTGCGACTGCGAACGATATGCCGGTCATTATAGCTATCAGCAATACCGCCACAATCACTTTGATTGCCGCTTTACGTTTTGATGACGTTTTCTGTTTTTCCATTTATTTACAACTCCTTCTCAATAATAAAATACTTCATTTATGATAATACTCAATTATTGAGTATATGTCAATACTCAGCTTTTGAGTATGCTAACATTTTCACAAATTACAATGGAGGTTTTGTGGAAATGGATTACAGAACAAGGATGAGAAACATCAGGGAAGACAGAGATTTAACGCAAAAGCAAGTAGGTGAAATCATCAACAAATCCCAACAGGGCTACAACCATATTGAAACCGGAAGAGCGGAATTGAAAATCGAGGATTTAATCAAGCTCTGTCAATTTTATAATGTTTCCGCCGATTATTTTATAGGTTTAACCGACCAAGAGTAAGTTCGGTTACCTCAACGCATAATGTAGCGGTGCTTTGCGGTTTTTACACTGCTTTGCGCGATGCGGCGCTCAAATTTATCATATCTGTATATTGATGTTAATTTTTTTGGTGATATAATTGTGTTGCGTCCTACAAGGCGACACAGCTAAAAAAACAATACCGAAATAAAAAATACGTAAATGCAAAAAGGATAATTATGCCGAAAAAGACGAAGTTAAAAAACAGTAACAAAATGGATATGATAAACGGCCCTATATGGAACAAGCTTCCGCGATTTGCGCTGCCCGTGGCCGCAACAGCAATACTTGAGCAGCTTTTCAACGCCTCGGATATAGCCGTAGTCGGAAACTTCACGGGCGCAGCCAAAACGGCCTCGGTTGCCGCCGTCGGAGCGAACAGCCCGGTAATCGGGCTGTTACTCAACCTGTTTATAGGTATAGCCCTCGGTACAAATGTAATAATAGCGAACGCAATAGGCAGGGACGACAGAGAAACCGTCCAGCGTGCGGTTCACACCTCGGTGCTCACCGCAATAATCGGCGGTTTTCTTGTAATGATACCCGGTGAAATTTTTGCCGTGCAAATTTTATCGGTTATGAGCATTCCGGAGGATGTACTGCCGTATGCCGTTCTGTATCTTCGCATATATCTGCTCGGCTTGCCTGTAATACTGTTGTACAACTTCCTGTCGGCCGTTTTCAGAAGTGTGGGCGATACAAAAACGCCGCTTATAGTGCTTGCGCTTTCCGGCTGCCTCAACGTACTTTTGAATTTATTCTTTGTAATAGTTCTTAAAATGACCGTAAACGGAGTTGCCATTGCCACCGTTATATCCAACGCAATCAGCTCGATTGTGCTGTTTATTGTTTTAATGAAGTCCGACAAGTACATAAAGCTGTCGCTCAGGGAGCTGCGCATAGACAAAAGAGTACTCGGTCAGATTTTGGAAATCGGTCTGCCGGCAGGCTTACAGAGTGCTGTTTTTGCCATTTCAAACATAATAATTCAGGCGGCTATCAACAGCCTCGGAACAATAGTTATAGCGGCGTCGAGCGCGGCATTTAATATAGAGGTAATAGCTTACGATGTCTTTAACTCGTTCAGTCAGGCGTGCACGACCTTTGTAGGCCAAAACTACGGCGCCGGCAAGCTCGACCGCTGCAAGAAAACCCTGCTTCTGTCGATTGCGGAGGACACAATCGCAACAGCCGTCACAATAGGGCTTGTTCTTTTCTCGGGACGATTCCTGCTCTCGATATTCACAAGCGACCCACAGGTAATAGAGCTCGGCTATACCAGACTTTTACTGATTTTCTCGGCATACACGTTTTCAATGCTATACGAAATTATGTCGGGGTATCTTCGCGGCTTCGGCATATCCTTGGTACCGGCTCTCCTCACAACAATAGGCGTTTGCGGCACAAGAGTATTTTGGATATACGTCGTTTTCCCGTCGTCGCCTACCTTCAAAACCATTATGTATGCGTACCCGATAAGCCTGTCGCTTACGGCGGTACTGATATTTATAGCTCTGCTCGCCTATCACCCGTCGCGCAGGTTTAAAGGCGCCGTATCCGCCGAATAATCCGGCCGCGTAAAATTATATCTTAATGTAAAAAAGGCACGTTAGTTAAAAAATAACTAACGTGCCTTTGCCGTGTCTGCAAACGGAGCCGATGCTCATTCGGCTATAATGTTGTCATATATCTGAACATTTCTGTGGACATCCTTGACGGGCTTCAAAAGACAAATAGGCTCAAACTTAATCGGGTCTTTTTTAGAAAACGTGTTGTCGTGAATTTTCATATTTCTGCACGGGCCGCTCTCGTACCAATCCCTGCAATCGCACGAGATGTAAATATCGGGCATACCGACGCTTTTGAACGTGTTACCGAAAATCTCCGACTCCTTATCGGTAGTACAGAGAATGCCTCGCGTCGGAATCGCATTAAAGGTACATCCGCTCACGGTGAGATTCGGGTTATACGTGATGTTCTCAAAGACATACATTTCCGGCTTCATCGGCGGCAGCTTTTCTTTGAATTTCACAATGACCGTCTTTTTATCAATGTTGTCGTCCGTGCTGTCTACGGTATAAACGCCGTCAAGCTCCGACAAATCGGTTCTGCTGTATATTTTCACTTTATCGCCGGGGTAAAACGCCTTGTAACCTCCCTGCTGATGATGTACAAATTCAAGCTCGGCGGTTCGCTCGTCGCAAGCCTTTCTGAACCTTAAAAATGCGCCGTGCACATTGATTGCGTCATCGTGTGGGTGTTCAAAGTGCGAGTCGGTTATTTTCACATAGCCCTTGCAGCCGCATACGTGAATCAAATCGGCAAACGAAGAAACTCTGTAACCGCTCGCCGGCTTAAATGTCAGCTTATCAAAGCTCAGGTTTTCACACATCTGGGACAACCACCCGAAGCCGTGCATATAGTTGACGGTTATCCTCTCGCAGAAGATATCGGAGCAGCTCTCGAAAAACAATCCGCAGTTGTCGCGCAACTTATTACGAGACATCGCAACGACGTCTCCGACCTTGAATTTAGGTGACACAAAATATCTGCATTCGACGGTATGAGCCCCCGTTTTTTTGATTTTTAAGGCGTTTTTCGTAGGTGAGAGCAACGTTCTGAAAACCTCGTCGCCTCTGTGAATTACGTTGCAGTAGCACTCGCCGTTGGCTGTATAGGTGTAGTAATTCTCTCCGCTGAACGGACTTTTTTCGAAGAACGTAAGCTTGTTATTTTTTACCTCAAAGTCGCTTCCCGCCGGGATTTTATATGTAATTTTATTGAGCGAACGCTCTACGACCTCCATTTCAAAATTCGTCGGGGAGGCATATCTTACGGTGAAATTTACAAGCCTTACATTTTTACAGCCGCGCAGAGAAAACGCACACATATCGCCGTGAATTACAAGTGTTGAACCGCAGCCGTCCACGGTAATATTCTCCTTATTCTCGATAAGCACCGCAAAATACTTGTCAGGTGCCTTAAAGGAGTCCGTATTTGTCATATGGCAAACCTTGTGAATACAGCGGTCCTTGTAAAAATGATACTCATTCTTCGGAAAAATAAGAGTGTCTCCGCTCTGTAATTCATTTATCGCTTTTATAACGCCCTCGGCAGAATTTGAGGCGTCGCAGAAATCCGTGGCTTTGATATTCAATGTCATCCTCCGATTGTAAATTATAGCATAAGCTGTTTAGATGGTTTTTAACTACACGCTCGTTTTCGGCACATTCAGGTGTGCTCGCATCACCGTTTGAGTCGGGTTTTCAAGATGTAATACCGGCTTTTTTAAGCTCCCTCTTCAGTCTCTTGACTGCCGCTGCAAGTATGATTTCGGTGTTTGTTCCGGTTGAAATAAGGCAATACACCTCGTGATAAACCGCATAAAACGCACACTTTAAATCACACTTTTCCGAAACGGGATATTTCCTTTTATATGCTTTGTAAAGCCCGAAGCACTCCCCGGTCAGGTTTCTCAGCTGGAACAAATCAAATTCTTTGTCAGCCCACTTGCACTCAAGAGGGTCGATTATCGCGGTGATATTAAGTCTTTTATCGGACATTACATTCATAACATTCAAATCGCCGTGGATAAGAGACGCCTCTTTTACGGGCTCGCTGAAAATGTAATCAAAATTTTCCCACGCTGTTTGCATAACATTAAGCGTGCTGTCCTTCAGCCGTTTTTTTCTGTTAAGCTCTGCGGCGGTCTGTAAAATATCCTGCGCAAACGGTCGGTAAAAATCAAGCCAATTATCGTACTCGGGGAAATCGAGGCTGCCGAATTTGTTGCAGGTAATGCTGTGCCAATTTGCAAGACAATCCGCTATTTCATCTGCAAATTTCGCTTTTCTTTTTTTACTTAAAAATAATTTTGAAAAGTCGGTGAAGCAGTCTGTTCCGTTCACAAATTCCTCAATTATGAAATCCATGGGGATTTCGTCGGTTGCGTCAAAGGTAAAATAGACCTCGGGAATATGTACTGGCGAGCTTTCGGCAAGCTTTTTCAGCGCGGCGCTCTCATTATGCTGCATACCGGCGACGCGGCAGGCCTTTACCGTAAGAATGTACGGCATCACGGGCAATTCGGCCTTGTAAACATATCCGAAGGAGCCGCCGCCTATGTATTTAATCTGCGTTGCTCGGCTCCCGTAATGTCTGAAAAGCACTTCCTTTGCAAATTCGCATGTCTGTTCTTTTGTGTATTTGCTGACTGTTTTTTGCTGCATAGGTACCTCCCCTTTTTCACACTGTTTTTCAATTTTGTTAATACCCGTTTGTTTTCGACGTACCGATTTACACATTTATGATTTAAAAATATTCTATCAAAAAAAATAACAAATATCAATAAACATCTCTGTACAAAAGAGCCGTCGGACACATAGCCCGACAGCTCTTAGGTCTTATATGTATTATGGTGCTTTCGACGTCCGCAAGGCTCGCCGAGCTCCTTTTCAATTTGCTTTTTAAGCGCAGCCAGCCTGTTTCTGACCGTTGACGACGGCATATTTTTTATCTTGCCGATCTCTCTGCTCGACCAGCCGTAGCTTTTAAGAGTAACTATTTCTCGGTCGATCTCGCTCATTTTCAAAAGTATCTGCTGAATTTCAACAGATGTGATATCATCAAACACCTCAAGACATTTAATGCTTTCAAGCTCATCAAGCGAGTCGGCAAAATTGTTTTTACGAAGTCTGTCGGCAAGCACGTTTTTAGCAATTTTAAAAATCAAGGACTTTTCTTTTTTGATATAACCGAGCGTAGGCAGATAACCCCACAGCTTCATAAAGGTGATTTGAGCCAAATCCTCTGCCTCGTCGCTGTCAAATCGCCTTGAAAAATACGAAACTATGCTTTTATAATACTTTTCATAAATTTGGTTAAACAGTTCAATGTTATTCATTTTTTTCCGTGATTTTATTACCTACGGTTGAATTAACTTTGACATATCCCAAAATACTTTTGCCGCATTTCACCTCGTTGCCTGCCGCAAATGTTATCTTTTTATCTAAGAGCATTTGCTCGGTCACGTCATCATCAATATCGACATTGTTGCCTGCGGCCACCAATGTATTGTAATCGAAGCTCCTCACCGTATCGCCGTCGATTTCGATGGTGTTAGGGTAAGGCTTTATTACGACGTTATCCTCAACCTCAACACTTCTGCCGTTCATTCGCGTCATCTCATAGCGTGATTTTTTTCTTTTAAGCAGAAGCCCGTTCACGCATAAATCCGGAATTTTTTCAACGGTCTCAAGAATAACAATGCCGTTGACAATATAGAGGCAATCATCGGAAACATTTTTATCGTTTAATATTACCATTCCGTTTAAAACGCTGTATTCGCTGTAGCTGACCTCTATAATGCTTGCAACATTTCGGATTGTTATCTTGGCATAGGCATTTTTCCATTCATCACTCGCATTTTTCGGAACAAGAAGCATCGCACAGCTCTCGATTTTCTTGATTTCCCTTAACGCCTCGGCAGTAAAATTTTGCAAATCAAGAAGAGCTATATTTTTTATGGTTTTTCTAAGCATAAACATTCCCCTTTAAAAGCTTTGAAACACACTTCGTTTATTAAGACGAATTCAAAATAAAAACTGTCCGTATTATTTCAATTTATTTTTACTTGCGATTACACACCCAAACGACATGCAAAGTAACGCTATTATCCGCACAACTCCGTCGGCGAACTGAATTAAAACAATTTTATCCATAATTCAAATTTCCTCTTAAAAGTTATTGAAGCGCGTTTCACTTATTAAGACGAAATTGAAGAGGAAACTGTCCGCATTATTTAAAAATTTATCGGAGTCCGCAAAATGCGGTATCGCAAAATAAACAATAAGGGCTCCGTTTTACGAAGCCCTTGAGCAAGTGTGTTCATATCAAGCGAAAAATCAAAGCCGTGCGATTTTACGTTCATTTTTCCTCGGCGGACATATTTTTGCGACTGTTTGCACGCAAAATCACTTTATTTGAAATATCCTTGATTACAATCGGAACCGCTACCGCCAAAATCACATAGAAAAGATAAATTCTGGAATCTCTCCACGGGTATGCGTACCACAATGTGCTCTTAAACGCGGCGACGTCAAATCCCGATATATCGACGAATTTTGACATTATATAAATCACAAGATTTACGGAAAACAAAATTATACCATGATGCATCATTATGGAAAATGTGTTATCCCCGATTTTTTTCACAATCAAGCTTTTGCAGAAGGCAGGTGCAAGAATTTCGCATATTGTCGCCGTCAATAATATTTCGAGAATTGTAAGCACCGTCAAAATGAGCGGATTGCCGATAAATTCCGCAAAAACCGCGGTAACATCAAGGTTGCCCTTGCTCAACACCAGCAGCGCATAAACGCAGCAGGTTATAACTCCTATAAGTACCGCCTTGTGCTTGCCCAAAAGGCTTTCATATTTTTTATACACAAAGCCCATTTGAAAATACGGCAGCAAAAATCCCGCTCTTACCAAACACAGATATACTCCGCTGTTATAACCATTTTGCGCGAAATATATGGAAATCACCGAAATTATAAATGTTATTGCCAGCAAAACTTCTTCATTCAATATATGAAGAAGCTTCATAAGTCTTCGCATAATATAAGTTATAACGGACACAATGAACAGCGACAGCAAAAACCATGCGGGTATGTTAAAGTGAAACTGGTGCCCGTCCACCCACGGCCTTACAAAGAGCGAATAAAGGCTGATGGGATCACCGTAATCTATAACGCCTATGTCCCTGAAAAACGTGTTCAGAAGTCCGTAGACAACATTCCAAATAAAATATGGGACAACAAGCCGCATTACCCTTGATTTAATAAAAGCGAAGAATTTTGCGTCGTCATATTCTTTTTTATAAAAATACCCCGATACAAATTGGCTATTTTCTAGCCAACTTATATCAGGGTAAAACACTTTCTTTTTACCTGTTTTTTTATTACGAAACGTTCCTGTTTCATTCTGTGACCACTTTTCAATGAAATAATCTGTGTTAATCCGTGTAATCTGTGGTGAAAAGTCATTATCTTTGCACATTAC
>OOCQ01001830.1_pt1 | contig 11384 bp, 12 predicted proteins | sample 1671121 | NCBI WGS metagenome assembly OOCQ01 (sample SAMN06348124, study PRJEB24527) | human gut metagenome | biome: human gut; feature: ankylosing spondylitis patient; material: feces | host: Homo sapiens | place: China | collected 2015-10 | reverse complement strand
TATGCTATTGCTATTGCTAAGATAGATGGAAAAACAAATTCTCAAATACGAGAAAAATTAATGCAAGATTTTAAAGTAGAATATTCAGAAGAATTTATTTCTTCTCTATGGTGTCGCAAGATACCTAATACGATAGCAGAACAAGCGCAAGAAGAATGGCTTGAATGGTATTATACGGAAAAGGAAAAAGGTAAATATAAACGTTGTTCAAAATGTGGTCAAAATAAATTATCTATTCCTCGTTATTTTACTAGAAATAAAACAAGCAAGGATGGACTTTATAGTATTTGTAAAGAATGTCGAAATAAAAAGGTCAGACCTCTATAATATGGTCTGACTTTTTTTATATAAAATAAAGGAGGTGTTATCTTTTTGGGAAGATCATCAACAAAAAGAAAAATTTACTGCGAAAAATGTAAATCTACATATGTTGAAGATAGTTTTTACAAAAGTAATTTGGAAAAATATGCTAAAAACAATGGTTATATGAACATTTGTAAAAAATGTATCACAATGAATGTAGATAACTGGGACGCAGATACTTATTTACCAATTTTACAAGAAGCGGACGTACCTTACATACCGCGCGTTTGGAATAAGTTACTTAAAACCTACTGTCAAGACCCAGCAAAGGTTAATGGTATGACCGTTATAGGTAGATACTTGGGCGCGATGCGAATGGCGCAATATAAAAAATACAGATGGAATGATACTGAATACCTTATGAAGGTAGAAGATAATGAAAAAGAAGTATCAATGCGCCAGCAGGGAAAGACCGAGAGCGAGATTCAAAAAATCTTAGAGGAAGATCGCGCGCCATTAGAAAAGCCAGAAATTTTTAAAGAAGCTGAGCGTAAAGCCGCAGCAGAAAGCGCAACCATTTCTTCTCCTCTTGCATCTAATACGCAATCTGCGGAAGAACTAGGATTAACCGAAGATGATATTAATTATCTTTCTATTAAATGGGGTAGCTCATATTCTCCTGATGAGTGGGTTAAATTAGAACAACTTTGGGTTGAAATGAATGAATCCTATGACATACAAACAGCGGGCGAGCGCGATAGTTTAAAAATGATTTGCAAGACCTCGCTCAAAGCCCATCAATTAATAGATCTAGGGGATAAAATCTATGTTCCCTTTAAATTTCTTTAATTGCCGGAAACTCCAAAAAAAGGACAATCGGCAGCCAAGTTCTTTTTGCTCTTGCAAAAGAAAAGGTTCAACGACTATTTATGTAGATACAAGCGTATCGAAACGGGAAAGTTAGAAGATATAGTCTGAGCTATATAGAAATATATAGAAGGATATGTGTAGCGACATATTCGTAACAAAACTAGTAGACGGGTTCCAAAAGCTCACACGCGTGTATGAAACCCTTGAAGCAGAACAAGTTTACTTCAAGCCAGCTTCGTGACGAATCTAAGGGAATTGATTGTCTCGGTAAGTTCGTTGCGCTTTGTGAACAAGAGGGTGGTTTTATTCCGCAATATTATACGCCAGAGCCGCAAGACAGAGTAGATGAGACATTGGCAGATACCAAACGTTACTTGCGCACTCTTGTACAAACTGAATCAAGTCTTGATATGTTGATTGAAAGTGCTATTAAAGCAATAGAAAAAGAAAATGAGCATACAGAACAGGATGCTATTGATGAAATAATGAAGTTCGCAGATGAAGATCCGGAGTACTCACCTTTAGAGGATTATCAAGAGCTGCGCGCATTTGAAGAGCAAGAACTTGCCGCAGATATAGAAAGAGAGGAAGAAGATGGCGCTTAATGACTTATTAAATCTTTCACATTCTAAAGAAACTGTTAAAATGGGTATGTCTGAAGAACGCCTCAAGGATGCTGTTGCGGAAGGTAGAAAAATAATTTCATTTTTTAGATGGTATCCAGATTTGTTTGTAGATTGGCTTGCGAGTCTGAATCCAGATAATAAATTCCGGTTTTATTACTATCAGCGTGTATTCTTGCGCGCGGCTCTTAGGCATAAGTATGTGTACGCCGTCTATCCCCGGGCATATTCAAAGTCGTTCCTTGCGGTATTAGCCAAAATGGTGAAAGCCATACTTTATCCTAATTCACATTCATTTGTAACTTCTGGTGGTAAGGAACAGGCATCTGGTATTTTAGCTGAGAAAGTTGATGAATTATGCGAGCTTATTCCCGCTCTTAAGAACGAGATTTACGAGGGAAGGGGTAAGGGCACAACAAAATCAAAAGATTATACCAAGATATTGTTTAAGAATGGCTCGTATATAGATAATGTGGCTGCCCGTGAGACCTCGAGAGGTAAGCGTAGGACCGATGGGACTATAGAAGAGGTCGTCGGGGTAGATGGCACGATCCTGAATGAAGTTATAATCCCGACGATGAACATCGATAGACTCGCGGGAGACGGTAAAAGATACGAGAACGAGATGTTGAATAAGAGCCAGATATACGTGACAACCGCTGGGTATAAGAACGAGTACCCATATAATAAGCTCATACAGGTCTTGGTACGAAGCATCGTACAGCCAGATAAAGCTATCGTACTCGGAGGCACATGGCGTTTACCGGTTCTCGAAGGTCTTCAGTCTAGAAATTTTGTTAATGATTTAAAAGCAGATGCTACTTTTAACGAAGCTTCATTTGACCGAGAATACGAGAGTCTATGGGGTGGAACTGTAGAGGATGCGTTTTTTAATGCAGATGCCTTTGACAAAAATCGTGTTATTAATACCGCAGAATCTGAAGCAAGCAAGAGAATAGGAAAAGGCGGTTATTATATTATCTCAGTCGATGTAGGACGATTGAATGACTTATCAGATATTACAATCATTAAAGTTAATCCACAAAACTCATTATCTTCATTAAAACAAATAGTAAATCTTTATTCATTAGAAAAAATGCACTTTGAAGATCAGGCGATCCAGATAAAGCGTCTTTATTATAAGTATGGCGCGCGGCGCGTGGTTATAGATGGAAATGGCCTTGGAAAGAAATAACTTAAGCTAGGGCCTTATAATAGAAATATTATAAGCAAACTCTTTTAATTGCTGGAAAATCCTCAAAGGGAAAATCAGCAACCAAAATTAAATTCTAATTAGAAAAACTTTTATTGGAGGTTTAAATATGAAGCAAATTTTAATAAAAAATCACAAATACGATTTTAAGTTTAATTATTATGCAAGAGAAGATGGTTCTATTTATAGCGAGAGAACTAATAAAACTATGAATCCTCAGCCAGACAAAAATGGTTACCAAAAGGTTGCCTTAACATGTTCTGATGGTAAAAGGCATCGTTTTTCAGTTCATAGATTAATTTTAGAAAATTTTAATCCAATTGAAAATATGCAAGAGCTTCAAGTTAATCATATAGATGGAGATAAGACAAATAATTGCCTTTCAAATCTTGAATGGTGCACTGGAGATGAAAATATTGCACATGCAATAAAAACTGGGTTAAGAAATAGCGTGGGGTCGCATAACCTTGCCGCAAAACTTAATGAAGAAAAAGTTTTAATAATTGTAAATAAATTTCGAGAAGGAAAAACAACTGCTCAAATAGCTAGAGAAATGGAAGTTAGTCCTTCTACAATAGCAGATATTAGAAAACGTAGAACTTGGAAAAGTGTAACTGCAAATTTAGAATTTAATTAGGCTCAACGACTATTTTATGTAATTCATAAGCATGAGTGAAATGGAGAGCTTCTTTTTATAAAGAAGATGATATAGTCTAATCTGTATAGTAATATATAGCAGTTCATAGGAGAACGCACATAGGGTAGCGACTTATGTGGAATATAATGTGGACACGGACTTGTGGACTATCTCGTGAAGAGTCAGGTAGACCCAAAGACCGGAGAGTACTTCCCGCCATTTGGTGTTTATAATGATCCAGATGGTAATTATAAGCGTTTTAAAACTGGCGATACAGAAGATAATGTTTTATATATAGTTAAAGCAAATGCGCCTTTCAATACAGAAATGTATACAATTTTACAAGCACAATTAAATGCGGGTAAGATTAAATTTTTGATTGACGAAAGAGTAAAAAAAGAAAAGCTTTTAGCAATGAATCAAACAAAGCGAATGTCACAAGAGGAAAGAGATACTTATTTACGTCCTTTTACTCTAACTTCTATATTGCGCGAGCAGCTACTAAATCTCCGAGAAGAGACCGAGGGTGTTAATATCATACTTAAGCGCGCGAATAAAAATATAAAGAAAGATAAGGTTTCCTCCCTCGGATATGGATTATTCTATATAAAGGTAGAGGAAGATGACCCAAGCAGACGCCGGCGCCACAACATTTCAGAATTTTTATTTATGAACTAAAAAAAATTCTCAAAATTTTGGTCATGTCTTTATAATCGCTTTGTAAGAGTTTTTATAGGTATTAGAAGAGTGAATTTCATTTTCTCTCTTCTTTACCTCTTGCATTAAGAATGGAGGTGATAATATGTTGGCATCATTTGGCGAAAGAAAAATCCATGAAATTCTTGAATCTAATGGTATCGTTTTTCAAGAAGAATATATAATAGATGGATTGTGTTCTGAAAATGGAACGCCACTTCGATTGTCGATTTGATTTCGCAATATTTGATGACGAAGGACATTTATGCTGTTTGATAGAATATCAAGGAAAACAGCATTATGAACCTTCACAAAAATTTGGTGGAAAACGAGGTTTTTACCAACAACAACATAACGATAATAAGAAAAGAAGGTTCTGCGCTTTAAATAAAATCAATTTAATTGAGATACCTTATACTGATGAAAATTTAATTTCCTATGATTACATCATGGAGCGCGCAGGACTATTTTAAGAGGTGCAAATAGTGAGACATAGACAAGAAGAAATTCGAGCTAAAGGTTTTGCTTTAACCGAACCAGAACCTACTGGCGCGCCCCTTGATTTTTCAAAATTACGTGTTGGTGTCAAAACACTTGAAGATGCTATTGTAGATACAAATCCTTATAAAAGTTTAGGTTCAAGTAAAAAATATACTGATAAGAATTTTATTCTTAAATCTTTGACTAATAAAGATTTTGAATCTCTTAGAAGAATTTCAAATTTATTCTTTGATAGCAGTGGTATTTATTCACACGCTTGTAAGTATTTAGCAAGTTTATATAGATATGATTGGTATTTAGTGCCTTATATAAATGATTCTGATAAAATCAATGAAGATAAGGTTCTAAAGGAATTTGCTAATTTATTAGAATTTTTTGATAATTCTCATTTAAAACTTCAGTGTAATGATTTGGCACTTAAAGTAATTAAAAATGGTTGTTATTATGGGTATATTCTTAAAGCTAATACTCATTTAAGTATACAAGAGTTACCTATAGAGTATTGTAGAACTCGCTACATGAGAAATTCAATTCCAGTAGTTGAATTTAACATGAGATATTTTGACGATAAGTTTACTGATATTCAGTATAGGCTGCGTGTTTTAAAAGCATTCCCCGAAGAGTTTTCTAAAGCATATGTAATGTATAAGAATGGTAAATTAAAACCTGATTATAGCGGCGATACCTCTGGGTGGTATATGCTTGATCCTGACCTTGCTTTTAAGTTAAATCTTGGAGGCAGTGATATGCCTATTTTAGCCAATGCAATTCCGGCAATTATTAATTTAGCAGAGGCGCAAGATTTAGACAGAAAGAAAATGATGCAACGTCTTTTAAAGATTATTATTCAAAAGTTACCAACTGATAAGAATGGTGATTTAATATTTGACGTTGAAGAAGCAAGAGACTTACATAATAATGCAGTTACAATGCTAAGAAATTCTATAGGTGTTGATGTATTAACAACTTTTGCTGATACTGATGCGATAAATTTATCGGACTCTAATACTGCGACAACTTCTGACGATTTAGCAAAAGTAGAGCGCGCGGTATATAATGAGTTCGGTTTTGCGAAAAATTTATTTAACTCAGATGGTAATATAGCACTTGAGAAGTCTACTTTGGTAGATGAAGCAACTATTCGCACTCTTGTATTAACTTTTCAAGCTTTCTTTGATAGAATTTTAAAGCTTATATCAAGTAAAAATAAGAAATATCATTTTAACTTTAGGATGCTTGAAACAACACAATTTAATTACAAAGAACTGTCAAAATTATATAAGGACCAAGTACAAATTGGTTATTCTAAGATGTTGCCGCAAATTGCGCTTGGACATTCTCAGAGTGAAATTTTGGCAATGGCAACATTTGAAAATCAAGTTTTACATCTTTCTGATATTATGATACCACCAATGAGTAGTAACACTATGAGTGGTAAGGTAGAATCTCAAGAAATTAATGCGGCTACCAAGAAAAATACTTCACAAGCTACTACAAAGAAAACTATTAAAGTGGTAGATTCTGAGGAAAGTAAAGGCGGTCGTCCTGAACTTCCCGATGACCAAAAATCAGAAAAAACTATACAAAATCGGGAAGGTATGAGTTAATAGGAGGATAAGATGCATTTAAGTGTTCCAAAAGATGCTCAATGTGAATTTATCAATCTTGAGAATACTCCAAATCCACAGATATCTAAATGTCAGATAAAAGTTTGTTATGTTTCTGATAAACCTAATCGTAACCGCTCCATAATCACTAAAGAAGTTGCGCGCAATGAACTGGCGCCTTCTCTTCGTGGTTGTCCTATTGTAGGAGTTTTTAACGAATCCAACGGGGATTATGAAGAACATAATAAAACTATTAAAATCTCAGATGGTAAATTTACAATTACAGAAGATACGAAGCCTTATGGCTTTGTTGATATAAATGCTCGAATTTGGTTTCAGAAATTTATTGATGATAATCATATAGAGCGTGAATATTTAGTGACTGAGGGGTATATCTGGACAGGTGCATATCCAGAATCCCAAAGAATTATAGAGCGTGGAAATAATCAGTCTATGGAACTGGATGGCGCGACCATGGAAGGACAGTGGGAGAGAGATGCGAATGGAGAGCCGCAATTCTTTATTATAAATAAAGCCATCATTTCTAAACTCTGTATTTTGGGCGAGGATTTTGAACCATGTTTTGAAGGCGCTCAGATTAAGGCTTCATTCTCATTAGATGAGGGTTTCAAGGAAACTCTTTTCTCTATGGTAAATGAAGTAAAGAAAATTTTTGGAGAAGGAGGAAACCCAATGGATTCTGAAAAGGATAAGAAGCCGGCTGAAGAATTTAGCCAGATAGAAGATCCTACTCCAGCTAAGGAGTTTATAGACCAGCCTAAGGAAGAAAAACCTGAGCCGGCGCAAGACTTTAAAATGGAAGATAAGGAAGAAAAAAAGCCTGAACCAAAAGAAGAAGAAAAAAAGGAAGAAGAGCCTGAAAAGAAGGAAGAAGAACCTAAAGAAGAAGAGCCTAAGGAAAAGGAATATTCTTTAGATGAAATTCCAGAATATGTAGAACTTAATAACAAGTTCTCTCAGCTTACTACTGATTTTTCTACTCTTGCGGAAGAGGTTAAAGAATTAAGAGAATTTAAGGCTAAGGCTGAAAAAGCTGAAAAACAGAAGATGATAGACCAATTCTATATGCTTTCTGATGAAGATAAAGCTGATGTGGTTTCTCATATAGATACTTATTCTCTTGAAGAAATAGAATCAAAATTATCAGTTATCTGTGTTCGTAATAGAGTAGATTTTTCTTTAGATAAGAAAGAAGAAGAACCAGCAGATAAACTTATATATAGTCTCGCAGAAGAAGCTGATGATGTTCCGGAATGGATAAAAGCAGTAAAAGAGACAGAGAAGAATTTATAATAGGAGGAAGTTTTAATGGCTACTATGGTAAGCAATGCCGACAAGACATTTAAGGTAACTGTCGGCAATACAAAGGGCGTAAGCTCAAGCCAGGCTGCTGGCGTATCATATGGTTATGCTCAGGTTGAGCCTAATCATCTCTCAGCTCAGAGAACTGGCGCAATTTATGCACAGCTCCCATGCAAGAGCGATATTGAAGTTCTTGAAAATGGTCAGTTTGTAAAATATGATTATCCAGAGGGTGTTGTAGACTTTACTGGTAAGGGCGAATGGATGCTCGTATTTAATGAAGTAAAGGTATATCATGATAGAGATACAGATGCTGACTTTGCAATGAAGAAGTCTAATTATATTGCAAGAGTTTATGGCGCTGACAACTCTTTTATGCCAGAAAATACTAATATGGTTCCGAGAGTATTTAAGACTGAAATTGGTGATATTTTTACTACTAATGCAGTTCAGAATAAAATTGAAGAACTTAAAAAGGGTGATACTCTTACAGTTGGCGAAGATGGTTTCCTCAAGAAGACAGAGGGTGCTTCTGAGGGTATGATTTGGCAGGTAGCTAAGATTTATACTCTCGGTGATTTACAGCCGGCAGTTAAGGTTCAGAGAATTCAGTAAGGGAAAGGAGGAGATATAAATGGCTATGGAATATAAAGATTTACTTGCCCTTATGAAGGCAACAGCAAAAGCAGCACCAAGCGCGCCTGTTAATTTTAGTTATGAAGGAAAGCCACAGACTTTCTCTTATGAGGCTATGAACGAAACTCTGAGGAAGGAACTTAATGAGTATGTAGGCACTTATGCTCTTTATAGAGAAAATAAGAATATGCTTTTCTCACTTATTGAAGAGACTATGGATGACCTGCTTCCTAAGAGAGTTCTTGAACAGTATGGTCAGTTTGCAGACGTTAGGACTTTCGCGCAGGGTACTAAGCCAATCTTTAAGCATAAGACTGGTAGAATGAGGGCTAAGCAGTTCATCACTAGAGTTGGACTTGCAGGTATTTATGAAGTATTTAAGCTTGGTCAGGAAAACTTTGAAGTACAGACAAGCGCAATCGGCGGAGCTGCTCAGATAGGTCTGGAAGAGTTCCTTGATGGTAGAGTAGATTTCTCAGAGCTTACTCAGATTGTAATGGACGGTATGGATGAGCTTGTTTATAGAGAAATTGCTAAGGCTCTTACTTCTTCTATTGCACAGCTTCCAGCTGCAAATAGAGTTTCAGCAACCGGTTTTGATGAAGTTGAATTTGATAGACTGATTGCTACTGCTTCAGCTTATGGCGCTCCTGCAATTTATTGTACTTATGAGTTTGCTGTTAAGATGATGCCATCTGCAACCACTTGGGTTTCAGATAATATGAGAGATGAAGTATGGAGAAATGGTTACTTTACTCGTTATAAGGGTAATATTCCAGTAATAATTCTTCCACAGTCTTTCGAGGATGAAACTAATGCAACTAAGGTTATAGACCCAGGTTATTGTTGGATTATTCCAGGTGGTACTGATTCTAAGCCAGTTAAGGTTGCGTTCGAGGGCAACACTATTGTTGATGAGTTTGCTCATTATGATAGATCAAGAGATATTCAGGTTTACAAGAAGGTTGGTGTTGTAGTAATGATGACTAACAACATCTGCTCTTATGTAGATACTTCACTTGCAGGTAAGCTTGCAAATGAATAATATAGATTGATTGGGTGGAGATTTTTCTCCACCCAATTTTAAAAGGAGATAAAGGAGTTAAGTTATGGCAAAAGTAAAAAATCGTAGTAATGGAAAAGCTGTTTATACTATTCCAGAATTAGGCGATAAAAGAAATATAAGACGAGAATTTGCACCACATGAAACCAAAGAGATTCCAGCGGAAGAACTTGAAGCGCTGACTTATATTGGTGGTGGTGAGCAAATTTTAAAGAATTATTTACAGATTCTTGACAAAGACGCATTAGCTAAGGTAAATTTAGAAGTTGAACCAGAATATGCTATGTCTGAGGAAGATGTTAAGAAACTTATGAGAGAAGGTACATTAGATGCTTTTAAAGATTGTCTTGATTTTGCCCCACAGGCAATTAAAGACATGATAAAAGATTATGCTGTCTCTCTTCCATTAAATGATTCTGCTAAAAGAGATGCTATTAAAGAAATCTTAAAATTTGATGTTGATAGAGCTATCTTAAATAAGAAGGCTTCGGAAGAAACAGATGCTCCAAAAGAAGAAGAAAAAACTCGTAGAGTTGAACCGGCAGCTTCTACTGGCGGGCGCAGAACTGCAGCACCAAAGTATGAGATTATTGACTAATAGATAGAAAGGAGACATATGACTTCTTTCGATGTAATTTATGACCGTTTCCTTGGAAAAATCACTGATGATATGTATCAAGAGTGGACAAAAGAGGAAACGATAGCGGATTGCAGAAATATTTTAGCTGACGCAATTCCTTATTTTGAATTTCCTCGATTCGCAATTTATGATTACGATGAAACTGGGTTCACCGCCGATTTAACTCAAGAGGAAATAAATATTCTTGCGATTTTAATGATGCGCGCTTGGGTTCAGCGTCAAATAACTAGCATTGAGAATACTCGTATGAAGTACTCGAATGCTGATTTTAAGATGACAAGCCAAGCGAACCATTTAGCTAAGTTAATTTCCCTTAAAGATAATATTTCGACCGAAGAACGCCATATGCAGCGTCTTTACAGGCGCCGCCGCAGAAAAGAAAAAGATGGTAGTATGGAATCAAATTGGTCAGTTCTTATAGAAAAGAGCGCGTTACGTGACGACTAAATATGGTTTTGATTGTAACCTTGACGAAAGTCGCAAACGCGTGACTAATCAAATATGGAAATTGATTCCACTTTGGGAAGAGAATGCTGATTGGGAAAAACAATTAAATAGTATAATTATTGAAATAGCAGGACTTAATGAAATTTTTAAAGGACAGGTAAACTTTCTCACACTTTTGTCTAAGCTAGAAGGAATGAGGATTATTAAGCATTTTGAACCTTATAGACGCAATGTGTTTGAGAGTATTACAATGTTCAATGACTTGTACCATGAATAATTTAGATTTAATGAAGAAAAGGCTCGATTGGCAGGGCGGTGACCAAGAGCATAGAATGATACAAGATAAGTATAAAACATTCCTTAAAACTTTGAAATATAGTCATCAAGCTGAGGATGTTAGAAAAATGGGTGAAGACGTGCAGTGGCGCGCGCTTATAAACCCCGATAAAGAAAAAGAAGATTATGATGATAAAATACTTTCTATAGATTTTGCTTCTAAATTTATGCCGGGAGATATATTTGAATGGCTCAATACAGATACAAAATGGATAGTATATTTACCACATTCTACCGAAGATTCTTTTTTTAAAGCGGAAATTAGACGCTGTAAATGGGAACTTTTTTGGGTAGATGGTAAAGAAAAAAAATCTTCATGGTGTTATATCCAAGGTCCAGTAGAAACGAAGATTAATTATCTGCAAAAGTCAGGAATTAGTATGGATACACCCAACTGGTCTTTAGATATATTAATTCCAAACAATCCAGATACTAAAAAATTTTTTAAGAGATATGCACGCTTTCTTTTCAATGATATGGCTTTGGAAA
>OOCQ01001826.1_pt1 | contig 11398 bp, 8 predicted proteins | sample 1671121 | NCBI WGS metagenome assembly OOCQ01 (sample SAMN06348124, study PRJEB24527) | human gut metagenome | biome: human gut; feature: ankylosing spondylitis patient; material: feces | host: Homo sapiens | place: China | collected 2015-10 | reverse complement strand
CCAACGTATTGGCGGCTGGGATTCTTTTTGTACGTCTGGCTTATATCGATGGCCCGCTTCGTCTTAATGTTCGTCATCTTTTGGCCGTTGACGCTCGTGAGCTTCGTTCGATCGTTCGCATCGGTTGGCCAGCCGGTCTGCAAGGGGCTGTGTTCTCGATTTCGAATTTAATCATTCAAGCGGCCATTAATAGTTTGGGCCCGGAAGTCATGGCCGGTTCCGTTGCCGCTTTTACTGTTGAAATCAACGTTTACTGCTTCATTAATGCGTTTGCTTTGGCAGCCACCACTTTCGTCAGTCAAAACTACGGCGCTGGCAATTTAGAACGTTGCCGTTGGGATTGAACTTTGTTGCAACGATTTCGATGACGATTCTGATTTTCCTCTTCTGTCGTCCGTTGTTGGGTTTGTTTACCGATAGTGAAGCCGTTATCGAGTTGGCAATCATTCGTATGATTTGGGTGCTAAGTCCGCAATTTATCCAAGTCATTATGGACACGGTATCCGGCGCCATGCGTGGTTATGGTTACTCGTTGCCACCGGCATTAATGACGCTTGCATCAATTTGCACGGTTCGTATCGTGTGGGTGTGGACCGTTTTTGAAATGTACCCGAATTACGAAGTATTGATGGCCGTCTATCCTGTCAGTTGGATTGTGGCAGCGATTGGGTTGAGTTGGCTCTACTGGTATCATCAAACGAGAATTTTGCCAAAGAAGGTGAATTTAGCGGATTAGTGACAACCAAAGCAGGTTTAAAAATTAAAGACTGTAAAGTTTTTTAGGACAATGTTTTGGATCTGTAAACCATTTCAGTTATCACATCAAAAAGTGTAACCAATTTCAGGCAAGGTCAGTTTTTTTGCGAAAACTGTAAAATTCTCTAGTTCATTAGCGGAATTTACAGTAAAATTCTCTAGTGAACTAGAGGAATTTACAATGTTAGATTATATTGAACGTGAAATGGGCCCCGAATTGCTCAAAGATACACCACCGCGTGCAGTGGTCGTTTATGGGCCTCGTCGAATCGGAAAAAGTACATTATTAGAGCATATGATCGGTCGTGAGCCGAGACGTTGGTTTAACGGTGACTTGCCGGGAACAGCAGCAGAACTTGACTTTAAAACTCAGGGCGATGTGTTGAATGCGCTATTACAAGATCAAACAATCGTGATTGATGAGGCGCACAAAATTCCCAATATTGGCAACATTGTCAAGATGTTAGTTGATGCTAATGAGAAATTAGATATACCGCGAAAACTGTTTATTACGAGTTCTTCAGCTTTCTATTTAACGGCGATTAAAGAGTCCGCTCTGGGACGTGTTGTATCGCGTCAAATGTGGCCGTTCTCTTTAAAAGAACTGGCAACGAAGTTTGGATGGGGGCGTGTGAATGAATCGATTGATCATCGTATCGTCTATGGCATGATGCCTCATGTCTATCTCAATCCGGAACAAGCAAGAGCCTACCTTTTAGACTACTGTGAGGGTTATCTATTGCGTGACTTTTTTGAAGAAAACGTGATTCGTTACCCGGCAAAATTAAAACTCTTATTGAAGTTGCTCGCACATTATGTAGGTTCAGAAATTTCATTTGATAGCCTTGCGAGAGAGGTTGGTCTTAATCGCATGACGGTTGAAGATTACGTAGACCGCTTGCAAAAGGCCTCATTGATTCGTGTCTGTTCCTCATTTTCTCGTAACTTAGCCAATGAACTTCGAAAAGGGAAAAAGATTTACTTTTTTGATAACGGCATTCGAAACGCACTCATTAATAACTTTTCGCCTCTTAATAATCGAGAAGATGCGGGTGCTCTTTGGGAAAACTTTTTCTACATGGAGCGCGTGAAAGTTCATGATACGCAAAGAGACTTTAAGGATATTTATTTCTGGCGTACCTCTGGGTCACTCCCAAGGGAAATCGACTTTGTTGAGGTTGTTGATGATCAGATTGAAGCGTTTGAGTGTAAGTTATCCCCGAATTCTAAGAGCAAGCACATCAAGCATTTTCTTGATGTCTATCCGAATGCAACTGTAAAAACAGTTTCTCCAAAAGATTGCTACGAAATTTTCAAGTGAAATACGGACAATTTGTAAGATGGAACCTGGACAAATTCTAAAGTAGAGTCTGGACAAATTGTAAAGTAGGCCTTGGACAAATTATAAAGTAGAAGCAAATTCCTTAATTAACCTAAAAGTCGTTTAATGGTTTCACGTTAGTCGATTTTTCAAGATAAATCCGTAGGAATCTTTTGATTTTTAACGGATTTTTCTTGATTTTCATTCGTGTTCCTATTATAATTATAGAAACATCAATGGAGATCGTCATGTCTCGACATTTCACTGGAAAACAAAGCGTTGGTACTCGAAAAATCACACGTCCAAATGGGGATGTTTACGTATACGAACGCACGACCCAATACGACCAAAAGACCAAAAAGACTGTTACCCTCCATAACCGCCTTTTAGGGAAAATCGATGCCAAAACGGGAGAATTGGTTCCGACAAGACCCAAGAAAAAGAAAAAATCCGATAACGAAATGACACAACGACTTCATTTAGGGGCAACAGAAATCCTGGATTGGGTCGGTAAGAACTCTGGAATTGATCAAGATTTAGCGACGGCTTTTGATGAAGGGAGTGCTCAAAAGCTCAGTACCATCGCTCGTTATTGGCTCGCTACGGATGGTGCCACTTTGCCTCGACTTGAAGCATGGCAAGTGATGCATCCTACGCCGTATCGCGACGGAATGAGTGAAGATGTTTATGGTAAGTTGTTTGCCTCTGTCGGCATTGACGAAAACGGCATACAGACATACTTTGCTCTTCGAGCTGCTCGCTTAAATAAATCGGCAACTATTGCCTTTGATTCCACAACCATCTCCACTTACAGCGAAAATCAAACACAAGCACGACAAGGCTTTAACAAAGATCGTGACGGACTCGACACAATCAAGTTGCTTACACTTTACTCGGTCAAAGACAAAGAACCTATCGCCTTTGCAAAACAACCCGGCAATGTTCCTGATGTAATTTCCATTGAAAATGCGCTCAAGCAACTCAAGTGCTTTAACCTTGATCGACCGACTGTTGTCACGGATAACGGTTATTACAGCCAAGGTAATATGACTGAATTTGCTCGTCGAAACATAAAGTTTTTAACCTTAGCCTCTAGTTCTGTTAATTGGATACGTCAAGAAATTGACGCAGCTCGAGAAGACCTTGGGACAATGCAAGCTGTTTGTACAATCGATCATAAAATCCGATGTGCAACTCGCATGCTTATGCACGAATTTAGCTTCACCCGAGAACGCTCCAGAGGAGAGGTCAAAGCTGGTGATACCGAACAGTTCCAACGCCGACTTTATGTTCATGTGTATTTCTCTCAAGAAAATGTGGCGAAAGATGAAGCTAATCTCACCGAACGTTTATTGGAATTAAAGCGTCAAGTAGAACAGGGAGAGACCTTCACGGAAGCTGGAAAAAAGCGGGTAGAAAAATTTATTACAACATCCCGAGTGGGACGAGGGGGCAAGTTACACGTTAGTTTTAACAACGAGGCGTATCAAGAGGCCAAGAAATACTTCGGGTTCTTTGTGTTGATCTCCAATGAAATTAAAGATGCAAACAAGGCGTTAGAGCAATATCGTTTGCGCGAGAAGATTGAAGAGTTGTTTGCTGTACAGAAAAACTCGATGGATGGTCGTCGCCCACGTAACTGGTACCCCGATGCATTGCTTGGTCGTCAGTTTGCTCAGTTTGTTGGGCTTGGTTATCACTGCTTCTTAACGAAGAAAATCAAGGAAGTTCATGCCTGTTTAGGGACCAATGCCAAGGATAAGACAAAAGAGCAGGTCGACTTAGAACTCAACTTAAAACGCTGGATTGAGGCACGTTCGTTGATCCAAATATTGGATTGGTTTGATTGTATTGAACAAACAACAGTTAAGACGCCGAAGGGATGTGTGCGATGGTCGACTGAGTCGGTAAAGCGAGATGAGTTGTTTTTGACTCTCTTGGGCGTGCGTCAATAGCGCCACGGTTATCGTGGCACTATTAGACGACTTTTAGGTTAATTAAAACAAGGTATTACATCTCGTTCAAAAATGATTAAAAATTAAGCAAAACGGCCACCTTTTTGAAGTGGCCGATGCTCAGATCTGACGAAACAGTTTGACTATTCTTCAACAGAACTCTTGATGTTGGCTAATCGCACAAAGGCTTCAACATCCAAGCTTTCAGCACGTGCAGTCGGATCGACACCGGCAGCACGGATGTCGTCTTCTGTTAAAAGTTTTGAAACCGCATTACGAAGCGTTTTACGGCGTTGATTAAAGGCCGCAGCGACGATGGCAGAGAATCGTTCCATATCAACGGGCAACAAGTCTTCCACCTTCTTCGGAATCATGCGAACGATGGAGCTTGTGACTTTCGGGGCCGGCGTGAAGGCACCAGGCGGCACGTCAAACATCTTTTGCATGCGATAGCGGTATTGGAGCATGACAGACAAGCGACCATACACTTTGCTACCGGGTTCTGCGACCATACGGTCAACCACTTCCTTTTGAAGCATGAAATGTTGATCAATGACGCGATCAGCGACCGTGGTCAGGTGAAACAACAAGGGGCTTGAAATGTTGTAGGGGAGGTTACCGATAATACGCAAGCGCTTTTCAGGATAAACCTCTGAGGCCCAATCCAATTTCAAAGCATCGGCTTCAATCAAGGAAAGCGTTTCAGGGAACGTTTCTTTGAGCCAAGCTGCCAAGTCTCGGTCGATTTCGACTGCCGTAACATGGCCGATGGCTTCCATCATTTTGCGAGTCAGGGCTGCTTGGCCCGGCCCGATTTCGACAATCGTATCGCCTTGTTGAGGATCGATCGTGCGAGCAATGCGGGTGATCCAGTGTTCATCGTGCAAAAAGTTTTGACCGAAACGTTTACGGGCGCGATGGCCAACTAATCCGTTATGCATGGTGTTCTCTGTTCGTAGCAAGTGTTTGCGCAAGGCGCAACGCAGTTAAAAGACTTCCGATATTGGCAATGCCTTGACCGGCAATATCAAGTGCCGTTCCGTGATCAACGGACGTTCTGACGTAGGGCAATCCCAACGTAATGTTGACACCTTGACCGAAACTCATGTGCTTGAGCACGGGCAATCCTTGATCATGGTACATACACAATACGGCATCGTATTGTGTGAGTTTTGACGCCGCAAAAATGGTATCGGCCGGGTGCGGGCCCGTCACAATCCATCCCTTGGCTTTTGCTTTTTCAATTTCTGGCCCAATGATCTCCACTTCTTCCGTGCCCATGTGACCGGATTCGCCTGCATGAGGATTTAATCCCGTTACTGCAATGCGAGGAGTGTTAATCGCAAAGGCCGTTTGCAAATCATGGTGAAGAATGTTGAGCGTTTCTTCAACGTTTTCGTGCGTAATGCACTGAGCGAGTTTTGCAATCGGAACGTGAGTCGTAACCAAAGCCACTCGCAAAGCGTCTTGAGCGTCAGAGGAAACCAACATCATGACGACTTTTTTCACATGAGCGAGATCGGCGAAAAATTCCGTGTGACCGGTAAAGGGGATGCCTGCGTCGTTAATGACGCTTTTTTGCACCGGTGCCGTACAAATGGCACTAAAGGTGCCGTCCATCGCTCCTTGGGCTGCGACTCGGAGTGTTTCGAGTACATAGGCAGCGTTTTGGACGTTAAGTTGGCCTGCGATCACCGGTGAGTGAAGCGGCACATGGTGAAAACTCACATGAGCGGGCCAGGCAAGCAGAGCGAGCTTTTGACGCACGCTTTCAAGAAAATCTTGGTCGCCAATCATGCAAACAGGACGGTTTGTTTCATAAACCGCCCTGACGCAGATTTCGGGACCGATACCGGCAGGCTCACCCGTGGTGAGCGCAACCGGTGCAGTTTGAGTATTATTCACGGCGAATTTCAACAAAAGCGCGATCGCGCAATTCGCGTTGCCAGTTAGCCGTGGCTTCGGCGAGTTTGCGTTGACGCAACATTTGGCGAGCCATGTAACGCATACGATCAGCGTTCATTGCTTCTTGACGACGTTCAACCACTTCAATCAAGTGCCAACCGTATTGAGACTTTACGGGTTCGCTCACTTGACCGACGGGCAACTTTTGCATGGCTTCTTCAAACGCCGGCACCGTATCGCCTGGTTGCAACCAACCCAAGTCACCGCCTCGCGTGGCAGAACCGTCAACGGAATGCAAACGAGCCAAGGTGGCGAAGTCTTCTTTACCTTCAACCAAACGCTTACGGATGTCATGCAAGCGAGACAAAATCGTGGCTTCATCGGTCATCGGGGTCACGGCCATCAAGATGTGGCGAACGTGCGTTTGTGTGACAGGGCCACCGGCAAGCTTATTTTGCACACCATCGCGCTTATCCAAAACCTTCACGATGGTGTAGCCGTCAGAGCTCACGCTCATAGCAACACGACTTTTATCTTTCAAAGCTTCACGAACGGCTTCAGCAGAGGTCGACGGCAATTGAGAAAGCGTACGCCAGCCGATCTTACCGCCTTCCAATGCGTCAGAAGAGCGAGAGTAGGTGGCAGCCAATTGACCAAAGTCCTTACCGTCTTTGGCGTCATCAACGATATCTTCAGCCAAATTACGAGCGTCAGACAATTCGCCTGACGTCATGCTTTCCGTAATCGGAATGACGATTTGAGCAACGTTGTACTCAATGCGGTCATTCACATTAAAGCCCGCTTGATCGGCCAAGAAGGCATCAATTTCACTTTCCGGAATATTGATCTTGTCATCCACTTCACGCTCACGCAAACGTTGCGTGATGATTTGGTTGCGGATTTCTTCTCTAAATTGCGAGAAGTCCACGCCGTCTAACTTCAAACGACGACGAAGTTCGGCAACGCTAATTTTGTTTTGACGAGCGATTTGTTCAATGGTGACGTTAACCAATGCATCGTCCACGCGAATACCGGAGTCCTGTGCTTTTTGAGCAATTGCACGCTCAAGAATCAATTGTTCAAGCACTTGGGATTGCAATTGCGGCATCGGCGGCAACTTAATGTTTTGACGACGAAGGTTTAAAGCCGTCGTGTGCGTGCGCTCTTCAAGCTCGTTGGCAGTAATCACATCGTTATTGACGACAGCTACCACACGGTTGATGAGTTGAGGCACATCATTGGCCGGTGCCTTACTCGTTTGTGCAGAACAAACGCTTGCGGTTAAGGCGGCAAGCAACGCCATGAGTTTCGTCTTATTCATAGTAGTCATACAAACCGGTTTGGCCCGGCATAGCAGTGGCTGCTTGATAGCCCGGGATATTGCGGCGGAGTTCTTCCAAGGGGTCTGAGCCCACGGAACCTAATCCCGTCAATTCTAACTGTACATAAAAGCTCGTGTCATACTTGTCCGAGTCGGTGATGTAACGTTGTGCAACTAAACGCAAGGCCCAGCAGTCAGCAACGTATTCGATACCGCCCAAGATTTCCACCGGCTTTTTATCGAAAAGCGAGTAGTTGTAGCGACCCAACGCATAGAAGTTATTCGTTAATGGCCACTGTACGGCAAAGTCGATCTGCTTGATACGATCGTCATCGTCTTTAATTGCGTGGGGATCAATGTTATAGCGGTAGTAAAGTCCCATTACCGCAGAAGGTTTCGGGTGCCAACGGATACCGGCGTTGATACGAGTAATGTCGCTTTCAGACGTCGAATATTGTGCAGACGTATTGAACACAATATCACGAGTAATGTTGGCAGAGATACTTCCTAAGAAGTCGCTTCGCGTTTCTTCGGTCATTCCAACCTCACTGTTGGCATTTAAGCTGACACGTTGGTCGTCAAAGTAGTAGCGTTGACCAACGGAAGCGCGTAACCATTCATAACCTGTCTTTCGATCCAAGTAACGAGAGGTCAAAATCAAAGACACTTGGTTGGCTTCAGAAACGCGGTCATGACCCGTAAAGATGTTTTCACTGAAAAAGCTCGAGAAACTTAAGTCAGCGTAAGAGCTATCGAACGTCGGCATCTTCGACTGATCACGATAGGGTGTGTAGGCATAGAACACACGCGGTTCTAACGTTTGCGTTGCGTCGCGCCCAAACCAAGACGTGTCACGATCGAAGATAAGGCCCGTGTCTAAACTCACGGTCGGCACGACAAAGCGAGAGCTTTCATCATAAAGGGACGGGGTACTGAGTTTATTCAAATCCGTCAAGCTATATTGAACACCTGTCAACATGGCCTTTGGCGTCACAAACCAACCGGCACCGCGCATCGGATAAGCAACGCTATGTTGCATATAGAGACGGTTACCTTGGGCTTTTTTGTCGGCATCCGGGTGTGTAAAGCGAGCGGCTTCCATAATGCTCGAAATTTCAAAGCCATGGTAGTCGGCTAAATAGGCCTTCCAATCGATTTGCGGAACAATTTCATAAGGCTTGTTATAGTAAGTGTTGTCTTCACGAGATAACACTTGGTTTTTCTGCACCGACAAAGAAGAGTGCCAGAAGTCCTTACCGTAGGATAAGAAGAAGTCTTGCGGTAGGCCGGATTCACTGGTGTCGTAAATGTCGCCTGAGAAGTCAGCAATGTAGCGACCGTCACTCACACGGTTGTAGTTCGTGCGGAATTGAATACCGTTCCACTTGGCCCAAGCGTTCACGGTGCTACCATAACGATGGGTATTGGTTTCTTTATCGTCAGGCATGTAGTCGTAAGTGACTTCACCGCCGAAATTTTCATTTAAGAAGCGGAATTCGTTACCGAGCAAAATACCGCGCTTGGTCATTACGCGAGGCGTAAAGGTGTAGTCGTAGTTCGGAGCAATGTTCCAGTAAATGGGCAACGAAATATCAACACCGCGCGTTGAACTCATCCCCAAGGTCGGCGTCAAAATACCGCTTTGACGTTCCGTTCCCATCGGGAACATGGCCCACGGGGCCACCATCACGGGCATACCGGCTAAATGGAAACTCACATTGCGAGCCGTTGCCATTTGGCTTGACTCGTCCATTTCCAAGGAGTCCGCTTCAACCCACCAGGCTTTGCTGCCGGGCTTACAGGTCGTGAGCGTTGCGTTTTTAAATTGTGTGTTGACGCCATTCATGAAGCGAGCAGAACTCGTTTTCCCACGAATGCCACGAGCGGCATACTGGTAATTCACGTCTTGCATTTCACCGGCGTCAGACTCGATCTGATAGGTGAGTTTCGGGCCGTCAAATCGAGCCCCTTCACGTATCACAACCGCATTGCCTTCAACATCAACAACGTCGGTGGATTGGTCGTATTTGATTTTGTCGCCTCGAATGACGGTGCCCGCGCGACGCACTTCGGCGTTGCCGCGCAGAATAATTTCGTCATCGGTGGTCTCCATGCTATCGGCGGTGACAAAACTTGCCGATTCCTCATTAATCATTTGAGAGGAATCATCAAGCGCAGGGGCCGATCGAAGAGAGACAGCGTTTTGAGCATATGCCAAGCCCGTTGTCGCCATAGCACAGGCAACAACAATTAATTTCAAGGGCGGCAAAAGCGTATTGGAGTGCGGTTTAGAAGCCGGCATGAATCTAAAATTTGTTCGTTATAAGAATGATCCGTTCATTATAGCGTAGAGGGCTTGGCATATAATTAGGCAATCTTTGTTTTTTCTCGTGTTTTCGATCTTTTTTATTGCGAAAACCGATTGATTTTTGTTCTCGTGGAGATGTTAATGTCCGATCGTCAAGCGCTTCGTTCTGAATGGCTCAAGAGCATTGCCCCCCAATACGGTTTAAAGCTGGACTCCGAAGAGGTGGCCAGTGCTGATGCGAGTTTTCGTCACTACTATCGCTTGCAAGGCGACAAAGGCAAAAGCTATATCGTGATGGATGCGCCCCCTGAACAAGAAAGCATCGAAAGTTTTGTGAAGGTGACGCACCTTTTTGAGTCAGCGAACTTAAACGTTCCGACCATCTATGAAGAAAACGCTCAACACGGCTTTTTGCTTTTAAAAGATTTGGGCAAGAACACGTATTTGGACGTTCTTAACGAAGACAATGCCCGTGAATTTTTCGAAAAAGCGATCGACGCTTTGATTCAATGGCAACTCATCTCTAAGCCCGGCGTTTTGCCCGAGTACGATCGAGCTGTTTTAAGTCGCGAAATTAACCTTTTTCCCGAGTGGTACGTCTCTGTTCACCGCAAGATGACGTTGGATGATCGTCAAACGGCGCTCATGAAAATGTGTTTTGAACGCATTTTGAAAAACAATCTTGCGCAAGAAAAAGTCTTTGTGCACCGCGACTACATGCCTCGCAATTTGATGGCTACGAGCGAAAACGTCCCCGGCATTTTGGACTATCAAGATGCGCTCTATGGTCCCATTGCCTACGATATCGCAAGTCTCATGCGTGATGCGTTCATCAGCTGGGGCGAAGTCTTCGTGATCGATATGACGATTCGCTATTGGGAAAAGGCCCGCAAGGCCGGTTTGCCCGTTCCGGCGGATTTTGGTCTTTTCTGGCGTGATGTCGAATGGATGGGCATTCAACGTCACTTAAAGGTTTTGGGTATTTTCGCTCGAATCAACTACCGTGACGGTAAGCCCAAGTATTTGACCGATACACCTCGCTTTATCGGTTACGTGCGTGAAACGGCCAATCGCTACGACGAATTAAAGCCGCTTTTGTACTTGATGGATCAGATTGAAAATTCAGTGCCGAAGTTTGGCTATACCTTCTAAAAGGAATTCATCGTGAAAGCCTTGGTGTTGGCAGCGGGTTTGGGTAAGCGGATGCGACCGCTTACCTATGAGCACCCCAAACCCTTATTGATGGCGCATCACCATCATTTGATTGATTGGGCCATTGCCGGATTGGTTCGTGCAGGTGTGACGGATTTGGTCATTAACGCTGCGCATTTATCCTCTCAGTTTGAACCGACGTTAGGCAAGAGCCGCTTAGGCGCCAGTCTTTCTTACTCCATTGAAGGTGAGACTTGGGACGACGCCCTTGAAACGCTAGGGGGCATTGCCAAGGCTTTCCCTCTTTTAACCGATGGGGTTGAGCCCTTTATCGTTGTCGCTGGCGACATTGCCTCGGACTTCGATTTTTCGCGCTTGACGGCTAAACGTGATGCCCTCGTCAACGGTGACATTGATGCGCATCTTGTGCTTGTGCCCAATCCCGATTTTCACCCCGAAGGCGATATGGGGTTGGAAGGTGGCTTTATTACACGGGCCTCTAAGGCTTATACCTTCTCCAGTATCGGGATTTATTCGCCCCGAATTTTTAAGGGCATTTCTCCTACGAATCAGAAGCTTTTCCCGTGGCTCTATCAATGGATTGATCAAAAGCGTGTGACAGGGGAAATCTTTGAAGGTTTTTGGCAAAACGTGGGAACCCCTGAGGCCTTAAACGAATT
>OOCQ01001817.1_pt1 | contig 11440 bp, 8 predicted proteins | sample 1671121 | NCBI WGS metagenome assembly OOCQ01 (sample SAMN06348124, study PRJEB24527) | human gut metagenome | biome: human gut; feature: ankylosing spondylitis patient; material: feces | host: Homo sapiens | place: China | collected 2015-10 | reverse complement strand
ATGTGCATCTGGTGGGCCTTTCGGCCCTGATGACCACCACCCTCAAGAGCATGGAAGAGACCATTGCCGCCCTGCATGCAGCCAAACTGGACTGCAAGATCATGGTGGGCGGTGCCGTGCTCACCCCGGAATACGCCGAAAAGATCGGCGCAGACTGGTACGCTAAGGACGCCAAGCGCAGCGCCGACATCGCCAAGGAATTCTTTGGGGTGTGATTCCTGCAAAAACAGAGAAGGAGAAAACCATGAAAAATACGGCTTTCAGCCTGATGACGGCATTGCTGGCAGTGATGAACGAAAGTGAACCGAAAGACCCGTACTATGTGCTGGCGCAGTATTTTTTGTATCACTTCGACCAGCTGCGGGATCTGAACATCTACGACGTGGCGGATGCCTGCTATGTGTCCCGCAGCGGCATCCGGCGGTTCTGCCAGTCCATCGGCTTTGACAACTTTTCCGACCTGAAGGCTGAGGCCGATGAATGGAAGCGCCAATGCAACTACTTCATCGGCTACAGCGTGCGTCCGGACTACAAGGAATACCTTTCCGGCAGCATCGGGGAGATGATGGAGGAGATCAACCGCATTGCCACTCCCGCTGTACTGGATAAGCTGGCCGAAAGCATTCATGCCAGCCGACATGTGGTGCTCTTCACCTCGGATTTTTCCGGCATGGCGGCTCGCAGCTTCCAGCAGTCCATGGTGGTCATGGGCAAGCTGGTGCAGATCGTGTCCGATGCCCACTATACGCTGGATTATCTGAAAGTGCTGACACCGGAGGACCTGCTCATTACAGTTTCAGCCACCGGCAATTTTGCCACCCTGATGGAGCCAATGGTGCAGAAGGCTGCAGCCTATAAGGTGCTGGTGACGGTCAACCACGCCATAAAAATGTGGAAAAGCTACGATCAGGTGATCTACCTGAGCGAAAAGGACAACAGCGGTGCCCGCACGGTGTACTCCCAGTATGGTATGACCTATTTCTTTGATATCCTGTACAGCCACTATGTGAACAACTACCGGGAGACTGACCTGCTGCAGGGTCCAATTTCTGAACTGCCTTTGTCGGATTCTCAAAAAATGCGGGTGCAAAGATGTGCAGAATGACGGGTAAAACCGTGGAACTGCTCAAAAACAAAAGAATAAATTGTTCAACCATCCAAACGGGGTTCGCATCGCGACCCCCATTTTTTGTCGGAGATGTGTTACGATAGTCCTGCAAAGAATTGAACCCGCGGGGGCTTCTGCGACGGCAGAACAGACTGACAAAGATGGAAAGGATCACACTATGTATTACGGACACAACCCCAAATTCCCGGACAACTTCATGTGGGGCGCTTCCAGCGCTGCCTGGCAGGTGGAAGGCGGAGTCGCCGATGGCGGACGCACGCCGGCCATCATCGACCTGAACTCCAAGACCAAGAAGCCGTTTACGGATAACACCTATGCGGCGGATCACTATCATCACTACAAGGAAGATGTGGCCCTGATGGCGGAGTGCGGTTTCTCCAGCTATCGTTTCTCGCTCAGCTGGTCCCGCATCATCCCTCATGCAGACGGCAAGGTGAACCCCGAAGGCATCGCGTTCTACAATGATCTGATCAATGAGCTGGTGGCCCACAACATCACCCCCATCGTTACCCTGTATCACTACGACCTGCCGGTCTGGGTGGATGAGCTGGGCGGCTGGAAAAGCCGCGACACCGTGGAAAGATTCGAGCACTACTGCCGCGTCTGCTTTGAGAACTTCGGCGACCGGGTCAAATACTGGCTGTCGCTGAACGAGCAGAATATGCAGATCTGCTATGGCAACTGGCTGGGCGTCAGCAAGGGCTGTGACGACTGGTTCAAGGATCAGTGGAAGATCAACCATATCATGAACCTGTGCCATGCCAAGGCTGTCAACGCCTGCCATGAAATGGTGGCGGGCGGCAAGATCGGCCCTGTGCCCGGCTGCGTGCCCATCTACCCGGAGACCTGCCGCCCCGAGGATCAGATCGCTGCTATGAACGCCGAGGAGTTCACCGAGAAGTTCTGGATCGATACCTATGTTTACGGCGAGTACAGCAACTTTATCAAGCACTACTGGAAAGAGAACGACATCGACATCGGAATGCAGCCCGGCGATGCAGAACTGATGAAGAGCGCCAAAATCGATTTCATCGCCGTCAACTGCTACCGCAGCAACGTTGCAAAGTATGCGCCGCATGACGCAAAACAGCAGGATTATCTGCTGAATAAGAACGGCGTCAAGGGCCAGATGGTGTTCCCCGTGGAGCCGGGCCGCTACGCTCTGACCCGCAATCCCTATGTCGAGTACACCGACTGGGATTGGGAAATCGACCCCTCCTGCCTGCGCTATGAGATGCGTTACCTGTGGGATCACTATCACCTGCCCATGATGATCACCGAGAACGGTTACGGCGCCCATGAGACGAAAGACGCCGACGGCCAGGTGCACGATCAGGGCCGCATCGACTACTTGCGGGAGCACATTTATCAGCTGGGCATGGCCATCGAGGACGGCTGCGAGGTCATTGCATACAACCCCTGGTCCTTCACCGATCTGCTGTCCACCGGCAATGGCATGGCAAAGCGTTACGGTCTGGTGTACATCGACACCACCGATGAGGAGCAGAACGCGGCCAAGAGCGTGGAAGAGCTGTCCATGAAACGTATCCGGAAGGATTCCTTCTACTGGTACTCCAAGCTGATCCGTTCCAATGGTCAGGACTGGGGAAAGGAGATGCTGAAATAATGGCAAAGAAAGATTATAAGGCCATGGCGGCCGGTATTATCAAGCAGGCCGGCGGAGTGGACAACATTGTCAGCGCGACCCATTGCATGACCCGTCTGCGCCTTGTACTGCGGGATCGATCCAAGTTTGACACCGATGCCGTCAAGCAGGTGCCCGGCGTGCTGAACGTCATCATCCAGAACGGCGAATATCAGGTGGTCATCGGCCAGGATGTCCCTGACCTGTATGAAGAGGTCGTCAAGATCGACGGCATCCAGGCCGGCGGCAGCGTGCAGGACGATGAGGCCGCAGCCAAGGATCTGGCACAGGATCACGGCAACATCGGCAACGCGATCCTCTCCTTCATCGGCGGCACGTTCAGCCCGGTGATCCCGGTGCTGGTGGCAGGCGGCCTGACTGGTGCGGTGCTGTCCCTGCTGACCAACGTGTTCGGCGTCTCGGCGGAGTCTGGCACCTACACCATCTTCTACGCCATCAACCAGGCGACCTTCTACTTCCTGCCCATCTTCATCGGCTTTGCAGCCGCTGCCCGCCTGAAATCCAATGGTTTCCTGGGCGCATTTCTGGGCGCGATCCTGCTGTACTCCAGCATCAACGGTGCCGAAGGTCTGGACTTCTTCGGCATCCCGGTGCAGGCTATCAGCTATAACAGCACCGTGTTCCCGGTCATTCTGGGCGTGCTGTTCATGAGCGTGGTCTACAAGTTCCTGCAAAAGCATATCCCGGTCTTCCTCAAGACCATCGTCGTCCCGCTGCTGACCATGCTGATCACGGTGCCGGTCACCCTGATCGTTCTCGGCCCCATCGGCAACACCGTGGGCACCTGGCTGGCAAACGGTGTTTACGCTCTGTACCAGGCAGTTCCCGCGCTGGCCGTCATGGTCATCGGCATCACCACCCCGCTGATGGTTTTCTTTGGCATGAACAACGCCACCTACCCTGTGGTCTTTGCCCTGATGGCAGCTGTCAACTCTGACCCGCTGATCTGCACTGGCATGGCTCCCGCAAACGTGGCCGTTGGTGGTGCCTGCTTGGCCGCATCCCTGCTGTCCAAGAATGTGGAAGAAAAGTCCGTCAGCGTCTCCGCCGGTATCACCGCTCTGTGCGGCATCACCGAGCCGGGCGTCTACGGTGTGCTGTTCCCCAAGACCTACCCGCTGATTGGCGCTATGATCGGTGGCGGCATCGGTGGTCTGTTGGCCGGTATCCTGGGCATGACCCAGTACGTTATCTCCACGCCGGGCTTCATCAGCCTGCCTGCCTACATTGACCCCACCGGTTCCAGTTACAACCTTATCGTCTCGGTCATCGTGATGATTGTGGCTGTGGTCCTGGGATTCGTTGCAACCTACGCACTGGGCAAGCGCGCCGAAGCTAAGAAATAAGCCCCTGTAACAGGAAGAAAAGCAAGATCCCATCTGCAAAAGAAGAGCCGCTGCATCACACAAGAGAACGACGCGGCGGTTCTTCTTTTTTCGGCCCTCACAGGGAAGTGCTGTGGTGGGCCGGTACCGTAAAGTGTGGCCGACAAAGCAAATAAAAACACCTTCCATTGGAGCCGTTCTGCTCCAGTGGAGGGTGTTTTGCATTATACGCTTTGTTTTTTCTTAGGCTTGTTTGCCAGGCTGTCAACGAGCCACGAGGCGAGGGCACCCAGTGCAAGGCCCAGCACAAGGCCGCCCAGCACATCGGTGGGGAAGTGCACATACAGGTACAGCCGGGTAAAGGCGATGAAAGCCGCCAGCACCAGCGCGGGGACGCCCAACTTCCGGTTTTGCAGCCAGAGCGCAAAGGCTGCCGCAAAAGCCGAGGCCGTGTGCCCGGAGGGGAAGGAGTGGCCATGGGGACGCTTGACCAGAATGGTGATCGCCGTGTTCACGTCGCAGGGGCGGGGCCGGGCGAACAGCGGCTTGAGGATGCAGTCCCCGGCCACCAGATACAGTACCAGCGCCGTGGCCATGGCGCACCCGGCCTTGCGGGTGCGGCGGAACAGCAGCAAAAGCAGCGTGAACGCGATCCAGATCTCACCGTGCTCACCGGCGTAGTTGAGAAAGACGGCCAGCGCATCCAGCACCGGGTTGTGGAACTGCTGCAGCCAGTCCAGAAATGCGAATTCAAACGGCATAAAGAACCTCCTGTCTGTTGGTTCTATGGTAACACATCTTCCGACCCACCACAACCCGGCAGGCAAAAAACAGGAGTGCAGAAATAAGTTACATCTGTTATATTTGGATGCGATATTACAACGCGGAAAGCAAAAACGCCCGTTCCGACGGTAAAGGCCGGAACGGGCGCAGGATGCGAGAGGATCAGAGGCCCATCTCGGGCAGGGTGGGGTAGCTGTCGATGGCACCGTGCTTCTGTACGCTCAGGCCGCAGAACCGGTTGGAAAAGTCCAGGTACTCCTCCAGCTTTTTGCGGGGCAGCTTTTCCAGCTTGTCCACCGTCACGCCGTCCCGGCTCAGCTGCCACAGGAAGGAACCGATGAAGCCGTCGCCCGCACCGGTGGTGTCCACGGCTCTGACCTTCTGGCAGGGGGCAAAGGCATGGGAGGCGCGGGTGTAGGCGTAGGCCCCCTTGCTGCCGCAGGTGTACAGCACCAGCTGTACATCCCCGGCAAACAGCTGGGGCAGGGCGGCTTCGATGTCGGCGGTGCCGGTGAGAAACTCCAATTCCTCGTCCGAGACCTTCAGGATGTTGGACAGCGGCAGGAACTGCAGCACGGTCTGGCGCAGCATCTCCCGGTCGGGCCAGAGGGGGAAGCGGAGGTTCGGGTCAAAGCTCACGATCGCACCGGCCTCTCGGGCGGCTCCGATGGCAGCCAGATGGGCGTGGCGCATGGGGCTGTCCACCAGCGAGACGCTGCAGAAGTGCAGGGCAAAAGCGTCGCGGAACCAGGCCAGGTCGATCTGCTCCGGGGCATACAGCAGGTCGGCCGAGGGCTTGCGGTAAAAGCTGAAGGTGCGGTTGCCGTCCTCCTCCAGGCTCACGAAGGCAAGGGCGGTGTTGGCCTTGTCGGTGAACACCAGATGGCTCAGGTCGATGCCGCAGGCTTCCAGCTCCCGTGCGATTTTGTGGCCGAAGGGGTCATCGCCCAGCTGGGTGAGAAAGCTGCTGGCACCGCCCAGACGGGCAAAGGCAGCGCAGACATTGGCCGGTGCGCCGCCGGTGCGCGGGCTGAAGGACGGCACCTCGTCAAAGGCGCATCCTACGCGGGACGGGATCATGTCAATCAGCGCTTCGCCGATGGAAAACAGAGTATTGCCGGGCATAGAAAACCTCCAGATCACAAATTGCAGAGTTCACAGGCTGCCCCGGTCAGCTTTACGCTCACGTCGCCGGGGGCAGGGTAGTACCGGGTGCTGAACACCGTGGCTCCCCCGTTCAGGAAAATTTCCAGCGAGGAATTGTCGCCCACCACCCGCAGGCTGCGGCAGGGGGCTGCCAGCCGGGCGCGGCGCACGGTGCGGCCGTCGGCCAGAGCGGGGTCGGTGAAGCGCAGGGGCTCGCACCGGCTCAGGCTGTACTCCTCGCTCAGGAAGTCGTTGAAGTGGGTGAGTTGTTTTCCGTTCTCATAGAGCTCAGCGATGCGCAGTCCTGTTCAGTATACACCAGCTGCACCCCCTGCGCAACCGTCAGGCAGAAGTCTCCGGCGGGTGCGGCGGTCAGGTCAAAGCGCGGGGCAAGGAACACTTCCTCGCCGCTGGCGGCGTGCAGGGCGGCGGCGCTGCGCTGCGCGTCCAGCTCCGGCACCGGGTTCTGCAGCAGGGTGCCGTCCGGCCCGGCCGTCAGCACGCGGGGCACGGTGAAGCAGTGCTGCCAGCCGTAAGCCACGGTGGGCGCGTTGCCGTAGTCGGCGTCCGGCATGCCCATCCAGCCGATCTGGATGCGGCGGCCGTTGCCGTCCACAAAGCTCTGGGGGGCGTAATAATCAAAGCCTGCGTCCAGCTCGTGGAATTCGCTCAGGGTGCAGTCCCCGCGCCAGTCACCGTGGATGGCAAACCAGCCGCAGCCGTAGACGTTCTGGCAGTCGATGCCCTGGGGGGACACCGCCAGATACCATTGCCCGTCCAGACAGAACAGGTCCGGGCACTCCCACATGTAGCCGAAGGGTTCCGGGGTGGTCAGGGTGTTGATATGGGTCCAGCGGAGCTTATCGGTGCTTTCCAGCACCAGCACTTCGCCCTTGTCCTCCAGCGTGCGGGCACCCAGCACCATGTAGTACCGGCCTTCGTAGGCGAACACCTTGGGGTCCCGCACATGGCAGGTGAGCCCGGCGGGGTAGTCGCGGTTAGTCAGCAGGCACTGCTTGCTGTCGAGGGTCACGCCGTCCTTGCTGATGGCCAGGCAGACGTTGTGCCCGCGGCCCTCTTTGATGTAATCGAAATTGCCGGGGTGCTTGACGTTGCCGGTGTAGTAGAGGTACATGGTGCCATCCTCCACCAGGGCCGAGCCGGAGTAGGCACCGTGGCAGTCAAAAGGCTCGTCCGGATAGAGCATCACCGGCAATTGCTCCCAGTGGAGCAGGTCGGTGCTCACGGCGTGGCCCCAGTGCTTGACCCCGCCGTTCACGTCGAAGGGGCCGTACTGGAAGAATGCGTGGTACTGCCCGCCGTAGACGCACAGGCCGTTGGGGTCGTTCAGCCAGCCCACCGGGGGCTGCAGGTGGAACCGCTGGCGGTGGGGGTCGGCGGCAACGGTTTCCTTGCCCAGCGACTCCACCAGAGGCACCAGCTTTTTCAGGTCGCGCTGGAGTGCGTTCATGCCTTGACCTCCTCAGGGCTCCAGATGACCCAGGTTACGGCGAAGGACACGCCGAAGGAGATGGCCATCATGATGATGTACTGCAGCGGCATGTGCAGGTGCAGCAGGATGCCGAAGATGCCGGTGACGCCGGTGCCGGTGGCACCCAGACCCACGATGCTGGCGTACCATGCGCCGCAGGCACCGCCCAGCAGGCCGCCGAGGAAGGGTTTGAAGTAGCGCAGGTTCACGCCGAAGATGGCAGGCTCGGTGATGCCCATGCAGGCGGACAGAGCAGAGGGCAGGGCCATGGACTTGACCTTGGTGTCCTTGCTCTTGAGGGCCACGGCCAGAGCGGCACCGCCCTGTGCCACGTTGGCGGCGCTGGCCAGCGGCAGCCAGTAGGTATAGCCGTAGCGGGCCAGCTGGCCCAGGTCGATCAGGGTGTACATGTGGTGGATGCCGGCCACGACGGTGACCGCGTACAGGCCGCCCATGATGAAGGAGCCGATGCCGTAGGGCAGGGTGATGAGGGTCTGCACGCCGGTGATGATGCCGTTTTCCAACTTGGTGAACACGGGGCCGATGGCGGCCAGGGTCAGGTAACCGGTGACGAACACGGACACCAGCGGGGTGACGAACAGGTCAAACATGGCGGGCACCACCTTGTGCAGCCGCTTTTCGATCTGGCACATGAGCCACACGGCGATGATGACCGGGATGACGTGGCCCTGATAGCCCACCAGCGGCACCGCGTACAGGCCGCCGAACACCGGCTGCATCACGTTGACGCCGTTGGAAACGGTCCAGGCGTTCTGCAGGTCGGGGTGGATCATGATCATGCCGATGACTGCACCCAGATAGGGGTTGCCGTCGAACACCTTGGCGGCGGAGTAGGCGATGAGGATGGGCAGGAAGGTGTAGGCCGTATTAGAGAACAGCTTGGCGAACACATACACCGAGCCGGTGGTGTCGATGTTCAGGAAACCGTTGTTCACCATGAAGTTCAGCGCTTCCATGATGCCCATCAGGAAGCCGGAAGCCACGATGGCGGGGATGATGGGCACAAAGATGTCGCCCAGGGTCTTGATGGCCCGCTGATACCAGGGTGCCTTGGCGGCGGCCGCCTGCTTCACGTCCTCCTTGCTGCCGCCCTCGATGCCGGCCAGCTGGATGAACTCGTCGTATACCTTGTTCACCGTGCCGGTGCCAAAGATGATCTGCAGCTGGCCCTGTGCCTCAAAAACGCCCTTGGCGCCCTCGGCGTTTTCCAGCTCCTGCTTGTTGACCTTTGCGTTGTCTGCGATGACCAGACGCAGGCGGGTGGCGCAGTGTGCGGCCGACAGGATGTTGTCTTTTCCGCCGATGCAGTCCAGGACCTGTTGTGCTGCGTGTTTGTAATCCATAGTGCACTTCTCCTTTGCTTGATGCTTCCTCATTTTTCTGCGCTGCAGGGCAGTTTTGGAATTGACTTGACGCGCGGGGTGTGCTACAATACCGCTTTGTGTATGACAATTTCCGGGAAAAAGGGAAAACCAAGATGAATCTGACAAAGCAGTTCTTTAAATACGTATCGCAGAATATTTTCGGTCTGCTGGGCACGTCCTGCTATATTCTGGCCGATACCTATTTTATCTCGCAGGCGGCGGGCACCGACGGCGTGACCCTGCTCAACCTCTGCCTGCCCATCTACAACTTCATTTTTGCCATCGGTTCCATGATCGGTCTGGGTGCGGCCACCCGCTACGCCATCCTCCGCGCACAGGGCGAGGAGCGGGCGGCACAGCGGTATTTCTCCAATGCCGTCTTTTGCGCCTGCCTGCTGGCCGTGCCCTTTGTGCTGGTGGGCATCTTCTGCCCCGGCACACTGCTGCGGCTCATGGGCGGCGATGCCGGCATCGTGGCGCTGGGCATCCCCTATGCGCGCATCTTTCTGCTGTTCACGCCCTTTTTTATGTGCAACTACATCGTGTCGGCCTTTGTCCGCAACGACGGTGCGCCCTCGCTGGCCATGGTGGCCACGCTGAGCGGCAGCCTGTTCAATGTGGTGTTCGACTACATCTTCATGTTCCCCATGGGGCTGGGGCTGGCCGGTGCGGCACTGGCCACCGCTGTTTCGCCGATGCTCAGCATCGCCATCTGCAGCCGCCACTTCTTCCAAAAAGACAACACGGTGCAGTTCGTGCGGCAGCTGCCCTCGGCAAAGCTGCTGGGGCAGAGCTGCCAGCTGGGCATCTCCGGCTTTGTGGGGGAGATGTCCTCCGGCGTGACCACGACGGTGTTCAACTTCCTGCTGCTGGGTCTGGCCGGGAATGTGGCCGTGGCGGCCTACGGCGTCGTGGCCAACTTTGCGCTGGTGGCCACCGCCATTTTCAACGGTGTGGCCCAGGGTGCCCAGCCGCTGGTGAGCCGCTGCTACGGCCACAGCGACCGCCCCGGAGCCCGGAAGCTGCTCATTCTGGGCAGCTGCACCGCGCTGGCAGTGGCGGCCGTGCTGTACGCGGTGGTGTTCGGCATGACCGATACGCTGGTGGGCTGGTTCAACAGTGAAAGCTCGGTGCAGATGGCCCGGTTTGCCCACAACGGCATGCGGCTGTACTTCGTGGGCTACTTCTTTGCCGGGTTCAACATCGTGGCGGCGGGCTACCTGAGCGCCACCAACCGCCCGGTGGAAGCCTCGGTCACCTCCATCTGCCGCGGCGTGGCGGCCATTGTGGTCTGCTCGCTGGTGATGAGCGCCCTCTTTGGCATGAACGGCGTATGGGCGGCCTTCCCGGCATCGGAGCTGCTGACGGCGCTGCTGACCCTGTTTTTGCTGCTGCGGAAGAAAAAGCAGACTGTGTGAGTTCCAGCGGTGAAATATCCGCAAAAAACAGAATGCTTGACAGGAACTTTACTTGAATGGGCGGGTATGACCTGCTATACTTACGGCAGAGGCCGGAATTTGCAGGTAATTGTGTGGATACGAGGAACGTAAGTGAATAGCTATTCTACTTATTATTCTGCAAGCATTTGGTTCACAGTGTTTGCCATGGTCATCATGCTGGTGGCAGTGGGCATCAACCCTGCCATGGATGAGAGCCGCAGAAGAGTGACGCGCCTGTTGATGGTCGCCCAGTGCCTGCGGCCTTTGCCTGCAGGCTGCAGAACAACCGTGCCCAGCTGCCCTGGCTGCCGGATGTCTCGACGGGCTATGCGGTGTTCGACACCAGCGAGGAAGAACTCGGCAGCGCGGTAGAACGTGCAGACGCCGCGATGTACCGGGTGAAGAACGAGAAAAAGGCAGCGGCAAGATCTTAAATATAAAGCTCCTGCTCGCGCAGAGCTTCTTCGGGCGAAAGCCCGGACTGCGCAGTGTGACCGGCCAGTGTCCGCCATTGTGCGGGGGACTGGCCGGTTTCTTTTTTGAACACCCGGCACAGGTAGTTGGCCCCGGAAAAGCCGCACAGGCTGGCCACCACGTCCAGCGTGTACTCCCGGTGCAGCAGCAGCCGCTGGGCGGCTTCCACCCGCACCCGGGTCAGATAGCGCCCCGGCGGGATGCCCAGCGCGGCGGTGAAGGTGCGCACCAGATGGCTCTTGGACACCCCCAGACGCTCGCTGAGCTCCTCCACGCCGTACAGGCCCGCGTAGTTGGCCCGGATGTCCGCGATGGCGGCCTGCACCAGCGGCGGCAGGGCGGGGGCGGCGCTGTCGGCGTCGGCCAGCTCGCACAGCAGGGCAAAGACCAACTGGCTGCGGGCGCGGCTGTGGGTGGGCTTTTCCTCCGCAAGGCGCCCCATCAGCTCAGCGGCGGCAGGACAGGTCTCGCCCTTGGCAAGGTAGGGCAGCTCCCGCAGGCCGTTCAAAAACTGCACGCTGGCCTGCCCGGTCAGCTGGACGCACAGCAGGTGGCAGCTGTCCTCCGGGTTCAGGGTGAGCGGGGCGCGGCTTAAGATCAG
>OOCQ01001806.1_pt1 | contig 11519 bp, 6 predicted proteins | sample 1671121 | NCBI WGS metagenome assembly OOCQ01 (sample SAMN06348124, study PRJEB24527) | human gut metagenome | biome: human gut; feature: ankylosing spondylitis patient; material: feces | host: Homo sapiens | place: China | collected 2015-10 | reverse complement strand
AAACACATTTTATTAATTAACCATAAATGTGTCTATCTATATCAGTATAAGTCAATAGGCATGTTCACGGGCAAAAATCCTAACTTACAGGTGAATGACAATTTGCTACCACTTGCGGCCATCTTTGGTGGCATGTTTGTCAAAAGTCCCCTTCTCAAACTCCTTCTGCTTGGTTTTGGAGGTGCTAATTTGCTCAACAATGCCGGTCACGCTGCAGTGGGATTGGCCAAACCGGCTTCACCACAGCGGGTATCTTACAGACAATATGAGGAAGAAAAGCTGAATCCGAGAATCTCAAATCCGGCCATCAGCGGAACAAGTATGATTGCAGACATTGACGGAAAGCCATGTGTCATAGAAATCTCTGATCATGCAATCGATGCATACGAGAGAGGAAACCTCCCCTTATCCACATTGGCCAATGCAGTTTTGAAGAAATACGATGAGAATAATGCCTTCGCAGAACGAGAATATGAAAGAGGTATTCATCAGGAGCTTCAACAGCAGCATTCCTTAGGCATCAAATAGACAGAAAGAAGATGAAAAGACAATGAAAAGGAGACTATGCATGAATCTTGCCAACACTTCTAAGAAGGTAATTGATGGTATTTCTTGATGGAAATTATCGCCTGATAGAGCCCCAATTTCACAAAGTCTTCATGGTGAATATAAAGAATATGAACATCATATCAGAAAAAGTCATGTCAAATTGAGGTGCAAAATTTAACACATTTCAAGGCAAAAACTTTGAATTGAAGAGGATTTAAGTTAAAAATAAAAATCAATTTAGTTTAGGGTGTTCAATCCAAAACTTTTCATTTATTTTGCATCAGATTCAGTGTTATAGGACAACTGAACATTACATAGATTAATAAAGATCATATATATCATTTATGGATTTCGAAGAATTGAATAAGGCTGCCTCAAAAGAGGACGGACCTACTCGTATTGACAGAGCATTGGACAAGTTTGCCAATATGATGATTGAGCGCTTGGAAGCCTGTAAACACAAGAACTGGGAACAAGGATGGACTTCTGGTGATAGACTGGTAGGACTTCCTCAGAACATCAATGGAAGACCTTATGTAGGAGGAAATGCATTCCTTCTGCAGATGCATACCATGATCAAGGGTTACCATGTTCCCGTTTACATGACCTCCAAGCAAGCACGAGACAATGGAGCCTTGATTAAAAAGGGAGAGGCTTCTGTGCCAGTGTTTAAATGGGGACTGAGTGTGAAAGATGAAAACGGAAAACGCATCAGTGAAGACAAATACCTTGCCATGGATAAGGAGAATCAGGCTAAATGCCAGGTTCGTCCCTATCTGATGGTCTATAACGAGTGGAATCTTGACCAAACCACTTTGGAAGAAGTGAATAAGAAAAAGTATGATGCCATTATTTCCCGTTTCAAGCCAACCACATTGAGTGACGATGTGGGGATGTATAAGAATGAACCACTTGACAGAATGTTTGAAAAGCAGGAGTGGGTGTGTCCTATTCAGGTTGATCAGGAGGTGCCTGGTGCAAGCTATAATAAGACCCGTGACTTCATTAAGGTACCGATGAAGGCACAGTTCAAGATTCATGAGGGAGAGGATGAGATCTTCAAGGATGGTCAGGAATACTATTCGTCTGCCCTGCATGAAATGGCCCACTCCACCGGTCATCCATCGCGACTTGACCGTCTGCCAAAAAGCAAGTTTGGTTCTGAGGAATACGCCAAGGAGGAACTCGTAGCTGAAACCACCGCATTTGTGATAGGCAACGCACTAGGCTTCTCCAGCAGAATTTCTGATAACAATGCCGCCTATATTGACAGCTGGATTCAAACGCTGCGTGAAAAGCCAAAGTTCATTACAACGCTTATGTCGGACGTGAATAAGGCATCGCGCATGATTTTGGAAGAGATTGACAAGCAAAAGGTAGCATTGGGTGAAAAGCCGCTCATGGATGGCAACCTTGATGGCATTGAAGAGCAAATCAAGAATGAGGAACAACTAGAGAAGATCAAGCAGCAGAACGTGGTGAAGGAAGAAAATGTATCTGATTCCATCACGAAGCCACTCTCTTCTCCAGAAGCTTACTTTTCATCCCTCATGACCCAGATTACGTCTGACGAAGATAGCGAGCATACAGTCCTTGCATTGGAAAGTCTTCCAGAACTCAGAGCGTATTTCCAGGACAATGAGGTATTAGGCAGTTGGATTGAAGAGGTGAGTGATGAGAAACTTCTCTCTTTAGGTGCTTCCCTTCTGCCCAATATCAAAGCGCAAGAAACAGTGGATAGTTCACAAAATATAGATAATAACATGAAGGATTCTAACGAAGAAGGCAAGACAAGCCAGGATAGTGTGACAAAGCCAAAGAATGAGTATTATTTCTCTTATCTGTACCTGCAGAGCGTGGATAATACACAAGAGTTTGATGATCTTTCCAATAAGGAAAAATGGGATGAGCTCCTCACTTTGACCCAGCAATACGACCAAGGTGATAGTCTCTCACAGCATGACACCAGAAAAAATGCCACCAGTCATAGTGGTGATGACCTCCTTGTTGAAAACGACCATTATGCCCTGGTTTATAACAATTCATTGGGTGGAACCTATGAACTCCTTCGCAGAGTTAGTGAGGAAGATATTAAACTGTCTATAGAGCAATATGGTTTGGAGAATGATGCCAGTCAGGATGTGAAGGCCATAGCCCAGGACATGGTACAAAAGGAGTTGGATACTATAAAGGCCCGTATTCCTGCCTTTTCCATGCCTAACGGAGACGTTCTCTATTTTGAATATAATAAGGAGAAGGATTCGTTAAACGTGGGAACCCTTACCAACATTGGCTTGTCGGTTCATCACAGTTTCCCGTACGACCATTCGGCAGGTTTAGATAAGAACTTGCAGAATGTTGAAGAGCAACTCTCGGAAATGCCTGAATATCAAATACAGGAGGAGGAAAATGAGCAGGTAGAGGAAGAAATGTCTGTCGAAGATCAACAGCAAGAACAGTATGCTGACATTGCTAAGAAATTTTCTGAGCAGATTAATCCGGCATACCATATGCCTAATGGTGAGATTCTTGATTTTCAATATGATCCTGCCACCAATCTTGTTCAGGTTGGAAAGAAGGAAGAAGAAACCTTCAAGGAAGTTTATAGCCAAGCTTATGACGTCAATCTGTCCATGGCAGAAAATATGACGCAAATTTATAAGGTATTGGCAGAAAAAAATGAATATAAGCTTCCTCTACAGAATGAAACTCCACATGAAGACAGCAACATCCAAACAGATGTTGTAGGCGTTGCTGAGCAAATCGAAGCCACCGGTGTTCCTATGCATGAAGCAGAGAAAGAAGCAAAGACCATCGTGGATGATGAGCAACATGTGAAATATCATGAAGAAAAGGCTCAGGAACAGGAGACTCAAAAGCACCAGGAAGGCAATGAGGAAGACAAAAAGGAAGACAAAGCTTCTGTAGAGAGAGACCATGGAGATAAGGAAGAGAAGAAAAGTGAGACCAAGGCTGCTTCACATGCAGCTCTTCTTCTTGCAGCATTGGATATGGCAAAATCACATGAAGGCGTCTGGATGAATGAAAAGGGTAAGAGCAATGCCGAGTTTTTGACTTCCAAGAAGCCAATCACAGCATTCAATAACATCATGATGAACCTGCATAGTGATCAGCAAGGCTATAAGACCAATCTTTATTCCACCTATAACCAGGCTAAGGAAAGTGGCATGTCAGTCAAGAGAGGTCAAAGCTCGCTACCATTCAACTGGACCAAATGGGAATACCAGAATGTCACGAACCATAATGACACCATTTCAAAAGAGCAGTATAATGCTCTCCCAGATATGGAAAAGTCCAATTATGCAGTTCATGCCAATCGCCAGCGTCATCATGTTTATAACATAGACCAAACGATTCTTTCTGCCAGTGATTCTGAGCAATATTCAGCATTGCTTAAGGAAAAGGGGCAAAAGATTGAGAAATTCGTGGAAACAGCTAAGAATGCATCTAGTCCACTGTCTGCTCTCCAGTTTATCAAGGATCAGGAAGAAAAGCACCCTGAGGTAGTAGTCTTTATCAAGAAAGGCAGCTCCTATGAAATCAATGGAGATAAGGCAAAGACTATTGCTCCAGTAATTGGTATGCAGGCTAAGGAAAAGGAAATTGATGGTAAGAAAACGTCCTACTTATCGTTTCCAAGCTATGCGCTTGATACGGTGCTCCCTAAAGTAATCAGGGCTGGAAACCGAGTTGCTATCTGTGACAATCTGCAGGAGACAAAAATCAGTAAGGAAGTAGTACCTGCTACAAAGATTCTCTCCCATGCCTATCAGGTTGCTGATGCTGTTTGTAAGGCTTCAGGTATTAAGAATGAGCGAGTTCATGTACTACAAGATGCCAAATTTGATAGCAAGGAGAATACGCTTTTCATAAGTGGTATGAGTAAGACGGAAGGAAATGAGCAAGTAAATGCCATTATGAAGGCAAATGACATATTCCGTTCCGTAGTGGCAACCACTGGTGATGCAATGCGTCTGGACCGCTCTGGGCGAAACAGCCTTTTACCTGCGGATGATGCCAAGCATGAATTACTCATTAGAGAACTTTCCGCCGGTGTACTGATGGCAAGACAGGGACTCCCTGCCACATTATCCAAGGAAAGCCAGCAACTTATCCCCTACTGGGAACGAGAGTTGAAAGAAAATGGGAACTTAATGGGCATGATTGAGCGTGACGTGAACAATGCCATCGAGACGATTGACAACCTTGTAGAAAAAAGGGAAGTGAACTATGATGCCATCCGAGGTCAGTTGCCAACAAAAGATGTTCTCTTAACATGTAAAGATTATTCCATCTCGGCAGACCTCAACAAACTTCCTTCCATGGAGGCAAAGGAAATGGTCGTAGTACTTGACAGAAAGCAGCAAACTGCAGATGTCATCCTGCCATCTGGTGCCTCCTTGCTTGTGAATAACGAGGTGCAAGGTATGAGTAAGAAGAGAATTGGTATAGCTCTGAAGAAAGAAGACGTAAAAGAGGTAAGCTTCTATAATGCAGGTGGTAGTCTTGCACTAAAGGAGCCAAACAGTTATTATAAGGACAAGGAGGTGACTGTCAGCAAGCTCAAGCAGTTTACGCTAGAAATTCATCAAACCATCGATGTATCAAGCCAGCTTACAGAAAAGCAGGCAACCAAGATCGAGAAATTTCAGGCTATCCAGGACGCTGAGGGCAAGTATGCCTTCTTCATCAAGCCAGAGAATGAGAAATCCTTCTCTATCTATCCGATGAAGGAACATCTCAATGCCTATTTCAATGTAATGGGCAAGGCCAACAAGCAGGAAATGCATCAGGCTCTGGCTCAGAAATATTATGATATAGGTTACAGATATCCGGAATCTAGACAGCAACTCATTGTGCCAAATACTGAAGGTATTGACATGAGCCGCATAGAGAAGGTTAGAATCTGTGCCGACAAGGATGACCCGAAGGTGAAGGTAGTCATTGCCACCGTAGATGGAGAAAGAATGCAGAAGCCAATAGCCAAGCAACAGTGGTACAATCTCTGGCTCGCTGATGACATGGCTGAATATAAAAAGGCTGTAGCTGCCGTTACATTTATTCCTCAGATACAACAAACTGCTGGAAATAATCAGCAGCAAGTTCTTGAAAATGAGGGAAGAAATGTGGCCGAAAAAGAGCCTGGAGAAAAGGAGGACTCCCATCAGGAAGCAAGTTCACATAGAGGATTTCATCGATAATAACTAGCCATGGGGAATACCCATGGCTATCACCAACCCAAATTATGGCAATAGATAAAAATGCATTTTATGCAAAATATGCCCAGGTGGCCATTGAACAACAAATCAAATATGGCATCCCGGCATCCATCACCCTTGCTCAAATGGGATTTGAGAGTACTTTTGGTACATCGCGTCTTGCACGTGAAAGTTCCAATTTCTTTGGAGTGAAGCAGGGTGGGTCATGGAAGGGGCCTGTCAGCTACCATGTGGATGATCATGGTTATCCGGAAGCATTCAGAGTGTATTCCGGGGTAAATGCCAGTGTGGAGGATCATTCCAAGGTTCTTCTGTTGGACAGATACCAGAAATACTGTGCCTCCAAAAGTTCCCAAGACTATAGAGGCTGGATTAATGGCATTGTGAAAGGTGGATATGCGAGCAGTCCTACCTATAAGGAAAACCTGCTTGATGAAATTCAACGTTACCATCTTGACCGATATGATCAGATGGCAGTTCTGCAAGCCCAGAAACAAGGTATCAATATCGGGTATGCAAGGTCGGGTGGACAGACTCTTCCAAGAATGCCCACCACCCTATCCCTCCCCATTGATTTCAGAAATCTCAAAGTAACAGGTATGTTCCATGAAGATAGAGGAAATCATCTACATGGAGGCATAGACATCGCAACTGGAGGCAAGAATCTGCCAGTGTATGCGACAGAAAATCAGGGCAAGGTCATTTCTGCCTGCTATGGTAAGGATACCGGTAATATGATTAAAATCGCATATGACAAGGAGGATGGAACCCAACTCCAGTGTATCTATATGCACCTGAGCCAAATAAATATCAAGGAAGGTCAGGTCGTTCAGGCTGGTCAACAGATTGGAATATCGGGCAATACAGGTCGATCCACAGGTCCACATTTGCATTTTGAGACAAAAATCAAGGATGCTTCCGGCAAAATAGAGGCATTCAATCCGATTCATTATCTCGCAGCAATAGAAGGTAGAACCAGTAACGATACACCTCTTTTGAGAAATGGGCAAGACCTTCTGGCAGAGGAAAGAAGCAAATATTCACCAGTCGCTCATCCTATATCCCAGGAAGATAAGGCACAAAATCTTCTTGCCAACATTACTCAGTCCAATGATCCAACCAAATGGCTCGGATATTTGATGAGTCAAAATAGTGAAACTGGTATGGATAATAACAAAGATGCCTTTTCTGAGCTGATCTCCACTCTCTTTTCAGCAGCTCTTGTCATGGCAGCTAAGATAAAGGCCAATGAGATGCAGGCTGTAGTTAATAGGGAGGCCAGATTGACAGAGAATGGCGAGGAAAAGACGGAATGCCAACTGGTAAAGAGAGAGAGGGAGAAGGTGGATGCATCAAAACTGCACGTCCTCGCAAGTACTATTTTTGAGACCGAATGCCCAGAAAACAAGCAGACTGTCGGTCTCAAACAAGCATAAATTTAAGAATTGTATCATCATTAAAATAAGAAAATATGATCAAATGTAATGTTACCGCGTGCGGCATCATTGTCAGCAGCGCAGTTGAAAAGCAGAATAAGGAAGGTGGAAAATTCCTTGCTTTTACTATCATCGTTCCTATTGAGGGAAAGGACAAGAGTGTCAAGGAACTTCATATTGGAGTAACGGCTGAAGGTGACCAGACTACAGCTGCCAACTATCAGGCAGGACGCCGTGTCACTGTTCATGGAAATCTCTTTATCAAGAAGGTGGAAGAGAATCTTTATTTCAATCTCCGTTCGGAAGGAGCCATTGAGCAGAACGACTCCTCTCTCCCAGACCGTCTGGAAGGAGTTATGGAGTTTAAAGGCAAGATCGGAAACAAGGGTATTGAAACCATGACCAGTAAAAAGGGCACTTCGTTCAAGGTATTCTCGGCCTTTTCTTCTGATAAGGATGGTGAGAACAGAGCCTTTACATGGGTAAAGTTCATTGTAGGCAAGCCCTTGGACATCAATGTTAATGCCGGTGAGTATGTGGAAGTACATGGTGACATGCAACTGGATGTCTATAAGAATAAGCTTCAGATCGGATGTCGTACCACCTCGGTATCACATTGGGATTTGAAAGCCAATACGTAGTCCAAATGTCATGTACCGAAAAGGAAATAAAAGAACAGATAGGAAAACATTGCCATATATGCTGGGCAATAACCTTGTATCTAGCAATGTTTTCCTATCTAATCATTCATAATAGAAAAAAGAATTAATGAATTATCAAACAAGTCAGAGCAAAGGAGACCGTTTCATGAAGGGATGGCAAACCCTTTTCTCTAAAAGTCAGCAAACAGGCAAGAAGCCGTTTCCTAAGGACCGTTTTTTCTCGCCAGAGGAATTGGAGTTCTTGGATACAACTCAAAGCGAGCTCTCATTGCTGGAGAAATGGGCTTTACAGCTTGGTAAGTGGGCCCGGGATAAGTCAGAAACGTCCCATTTTCCCCAAGTGAAATGGCAAGCAGGAAGATTTTCAACCTGGGTAGATAACATCGAGGAAATAGATTCCAAGAATAAACAGATAGAGCGCTTTCGCCAGTTAAAGGCAGATGGTTACGTTCTTCCTTCTGCCTATGAATCCATGATAGAAGATAAACTGGGTAAGAATTGGTAGGAATATTTTTCAAGCAGGGACATGGTAACAAGGAACGAATCTGTACAGTGGATGCCTATATTGGCGGAAATTCTGCAAGAGAATCACATATAGCATATTCCACTTTCCTTTCTCCTTCAACACAACCAGAGCTTCATGAAATTCCTCTAGCGAGGTTTCAGCAACTCATTCAATCCAAGGAACTGGTGCAATTGACACCAGAAGAGACAAAAAGTTGGGTAAAGGGAAGAGAACAGGTGGAGGCCGCTCGTAAGGATTTTATGGCTTTGCAAAAAGATATAGGCAAAACTTATCCTTTGAATTTCGGAGGAGACTTTCCCGCAGTCTCGCGTAAGCAAATATTCTCTCAATTCCTGCAAAAGAACATCACTCCATTGTCATGGAGTTTGAATGCAAAAGATGATATGAAGGTGAACTTCTATGTGGATGATAGATGGGAAAAAGTGCAGCAACTTCATATTACCCCATTGAATGCCCACCAGCACATGGAACTTTTGAGAGCTGTCAAAACGCAACTGGAAAGTGATAATTTGAATGCCCACTTGGAGAAGCTCATGTCCTGTTTGGGAAATAAGATAGGTGATAGCATCTTGTTCGTCCCAACTTCTCCAGGTGGCATTCCTACCACAGAAGACCATGCTGACGGGGTGCTCTTATCCAACACTGGCAAATTGTCTGCTTTCAAGAATCCAAAGAATGTTGAAATACCTCTCAATACGGATGACCTCAAACTCATCAAGGAGGGTTTAATCAAGGAAGGTGTGACTAAAATTGTCTTGCTGCAATCCAAATCACCAGAGGAAACTGAGCAAATTGCTCAGCTCACCAAGGAATTGACCATGATTTTAGGTAGCAAGCAGGCTTTCAATCAGCATCTTAGCCTTGTAATCAGTACTCCAGAACCACCACAAAAGGAGTTCAAAGAAGCCTCTAAAGAAGATCATGTAAATGACCAGCAAGAAGTTGCGCTCATGAAAGACTATGTTCAATCGATGAAAGATGCCAATAATCCTTTTTCTGGAGATATGATGCTTCTTCCAGACGACACCGAGATCAAGACTCTATTTCAAGAGCAAGAGATTTTGGAAGATGATTATGAAAGAAACGTCTCTTCCATGGATCTAAATGCAAGAAATCAGATGGAAGTTCAAATTCAGAAAAGTGTGGATCATTACGAGAAAAAGCTATCTTCCCTGATTGGTGATTATTTCTCACAAGAGAAGCTTCAACAGAAGAAAAATGCTCCAGAGAATGAAGAAAAGGTTTATATGACTTCAGAAGATAGTTTTTTCGAGCCTATCAAGGGTAGGTGGCATACAGAGGAACACCTTCATACGCAGGCGTACTCACAGTATGGAAAGCTTATTGCTGACCGATTGAGTTTGCAGGTTACCTATCCGGAACTTCCATGGATTAAAAGCAATGCTGCTCTTCCTCAGGGTATTAATGGAGACAAGTTTGACAGCAAAACATCCTTGCTTCTTTCCATCCTGACGGAAAAGGAGGGATACGAGGTTCCTATCTACATGACGCTTGATGATATTAAGAGAGAAAATCTCAAGGTTGATATCAGCAAAGAAGGTTTCTGTCTGACAGATGGGAAGACTTTGCAAACAGTATATAATATTGAGCAAACTAATTTTTCTATGGAACATCCTCAGAAATGGGAGCAACTTAGAAAATCATGTAAGGTTTCTGCATCGAAACAAACTTCTGTGATAGGCATGCTTACCGAAAAAGGCAAATATCCTGCACTGGTAATTTTTGATGGCAGAAAAGGTCTGGTCAGCTATAGTGCTAAGGAAGATGCCATTCACCTTGCACCTCATCAGTTATTTGAATCAGAGGATGACTATATGAGAGACCTTTCAATAGGCCTAGTGCGTAGTACTCGCAAGGAAGCTGCTAAACTTACCAGATATGAACATTTGGTAAAGGAAGAACTTCTAGCACATATGGGCGGTGCCATGATTGGCCAAAGATGTAAGTTTGACGTGAAAGGTCTGGACTATAACAAATACTGGAAAGACCTTCTCAAACAAGATCCAGGATTCACAAAACATGCCTTGACATCTGCAGAACATGCTGTGAATATCATCTTCCAGTATGTAGAAAAAGCCAATCAAGCAGAATCCCCTGATAAGGGCATTGATTTACGAACCTCAACTCCCATCGACATGGATGTAGATGGCAATGGTATTATTGAAAGCCAGGAAAACATGGCTGCCGATACCAAGCAAGGTGAGAATGAGCAAACTCATGGTCATAAAGAAGATACCATGCAGCCACATACATCCAAAAACAAATATGCCAGATAAAAAGAGCCCTAGGAGTACAAATCCTGGGGCTTATTCTTGGAAATAGCCCCACAGTATGTAAAAAAAACAAGTTAACCAGAGTTATTTCATAGATTTTTTGTACTTTTGCACAAAAAAATAATTCATCATGATAGAACCTCTTCGACCATCACCAACAGATAGGATCCTTTTTGTAAACATTAAGAACTCCTTTAATTGTACAGATAGGCATAGTGAATACTATCGTCCATCCAGATATGAAGCCACTAGAAAATACTGGAAAGTATCAAAGAATAGAATCTCCAAGGTCAATTTAGTAATTGGGCATGTGGATGGAATCGTTAAGGAAGTGATAAGCCTCACAGTTTGGATACCTGCTACCAATTCCCGTTATCATGGGAGATTTGAATGTATGGGGAAGGAACAGGATGACTCACCTTATCTTGAAAAAGATATAAGGCATCTTGTAAATCTAGGTCAAAATCCAGTGTCCTATTATCAATGTGATTGAAATCAATAGTAGAAAATGAATGATGCAAGAACATTAGTTCCAGGAGTTATTACCAACCATCGGAACTGCTCAATATCTTTAGACATTTCCTCACGCACAAGGAAATCAACATGACGCTTGTATGTCTCAAGGGTGTATATGTCAAATCAGACAAGATATACGGACCAATAGCATATGACCATCTGAAAGACGAAACCGGTTCTGATGGTATTACCATCATTGTTCCTGTTGCGTTGAGAGACACCCTTAACCCACATTGCAGCCACCCGTTATGTAACTCCCTGATTTCCAATATCCGGATTTTTTGAAGTCTGATTTG
>OOCQ01001796.1_pt1 | contig 11606 bp, 10 predicted proteins | sample 1671121 | NCBI WGS metagenome assembly OOCQ01 (sample SAMN06348124, study PRJEB24527) | human gut metagenome | biome: human gut; feature: ankylosing spondylitis patient; material: feces | host: Homo sapiens | place: China | collected 2015-10 | reverse complement strand
CTACCTTTTTGACCTCTGTGTCATCTTATGAGGGCGGTTGCGGATTTGAGGATATACTCATGGTATTTTCACTTATTTTCCTACATTTCGCAAGCGATTTGTCGCATAACTCAGAAATTTTCCATCCCTTAGCCTTCGCTCATGCCGAAGGAACTCCTTCAGGCGCATTGCCAGAACAACCGAGCCGTGATATAACTTTACAGATTAAGATATAGCGAAAATATCCCTTAAGGGAAGATTTAATTTCCCTTAAGGCAAAAAATATTTTCCCTTAAGGCAAAAAATAAATATCCTTAAGGGAAAATTTTCAATCTTTTCTTTCCCCATTTTATGGGTGTTTTCTTCTTAACTGTCTCTTCCTGGAATATTATTTACATAAATAAAAGAAAACAAAGGGAATGGGCTAAAGATGAAATAATAATAGGTAACTACTGAGCCCACTTCTTTCAAAAAGAGGGTCGAATTCGACCCCTTTAAAATTAGAGTTGTTCTCAACTCCATCCTTGGAATGTTTAACCACGTTAACTTTGGAACATGAAGAAATTTTATGAGCGTTACGCTGGGCATGATGCAAAAGTGCTACGTAGCGTAGCACTTTTGCCGTGGTCGCACAATCTGCTACTGTTGAACAAGGGATTTAATGATGAAGCCGCTATAGGTAATTCTGCTCTTTTTCCGGTCGCAATATCTTGTTTATGACAGCGATAACTTGCTCTTGCATGTAGGCTTTGAACATCGTATCATCCTTTATAGCAAAGTCCAACTGTTCATATACTACAGTATTGACAGAGCTTCTGAGTTGTTTTAGCTTGTCGTTTACAGGTATCTGTCGATGAACTTGCCAATAGAGCGTAACTTCATCTTGCACTATTGCTTTCAACACCAGTTTTTGCTCACGGTTGAGTTTCTTGAATGTCTTGAACTCTCGTTCTTCGTTGTTGCCATATAAAATAGTAGCAATATATTCATCGGCATCGACTATCTCAAACTCATTGTCCCCGAAAGGCAAGTCCAAAACTTTCTTATTGCCGCTCTTCGTATCATTCATGCACTTCTTACAAATGTGTTGGGCATGACCTTTCCCCGAAAATGACTCATTCGACTTGTATTCTCCGCAAATCTTACAATAATGTCCTTTATGCTTCTTTACCATAACCGTTTATTTTGTTAAATACGAAAATCAGTCTTGTTTTAACCATGTTTATTTCCTTTTTTACGAGGCAAAGTTAATAAAAGTCTTGTTTTTTACGCAACAAACTTGACTTTTATATATTTCTTTAACTATTTTATTGTTGCTCAGGTTCTTATAAGAAATCTTAAATTATAGTATTGCGGAAATTAGGAAAAAGAAAGAAGAATGAGAAATATCAGAAAATCAAGCACCCTTGAAAGCAAGTTCCCGTTGCTTGCCGTGGAGCAAGGCTGCATCATCTCCAAGGATGGCGACATCACGGTCGCCTACGAGGTGACGCTCCCCGAAATCTTCACGGTGACTTCGCTGGAGTATGAGGCGGTACATGCCGCATGGTGCAAGGCTATCAAGGTGCTGCCCGACTACAGCATTGTCCACAAGCAGGACTGGTTCGTGAAAGAGAATTATTCGCCAGACTTGCAGAATAGCGACATGAGCTTTCTGTCAAGAAGCTATGAGCGACACTTCAATGAGCGTCCTTACCTGCATCACCAGTGTTACCTGTTCCTCATGAGGAAATCACAGGTACGGAACTAACAACGGGACTTGTAGGCAAGTACCTCTCGCTCTCTACGAAGAACGTACAATGTTTGGAGGATATGGAATTGTCTGCAAGTGGTATGCGTATCGGAAACAAACACCTATGCCTTCATACCTTGTCGCAAACGGAAGACCTGCCAACGGAAGTATCTACGGACAACCGCTTTGAACGATTGTCAACTGACCGAAGTGACTGCCGACTTTCCTTTGCCGCTTCAGTTGGCTTGCTGTTGTCCTGCAACCATATCTATAACCAGTATGTCTTCATCGACAACAGTGACGAGACCTTGCAGAAGTTCGAGAAAACCGCACGTAACATGCACTCGCTGTCAAGGTACAGCCGACAGAACGCCATCAACAAGGAATGGATTGACGAGTATCTGAACGAGGCTCACTCACAAGGGTTGCAGTCTGTCCGTGCCCATTTCAATGTCCTGGCATGGGGCGAGGATATGGAAGAGTTGAAGCATCTTCGCAATGATGTGGGCAGTCAGTTGGCAAGCATGGAATGTGTGCCACGCCACAATACGGTGGATTGTCCGACACTTTTCTGGGCAGCGATACCCGGCAACGAGGGGGATTTCCCGTCAGAGGAGAGTTTCCATACCTTCATTGAGCAGTCAGTGTGCCTCTTCACGGAGGAAACCAACTATATGGATTCTCCCTCACCGTTCGGCATCAAGATGGCAGACCGCATCAGTGGCAAGCCGCTTAAATAAAAAAGGAGACAAACAGTGTTTTCTAGCTGATTGTCTCCTTTAAATTGTTTACTCACTCAATGCTAATCTAAATCCTAAATCATGAGAGGCTTCATTTGGAAAATCTGTATGACGATAACTGTTACGACAGTTTATAGCAGGAGTACTCCAACTTCCACCTCTGTTAATCTTCATATTTCCATAATTAGGTCCCTGTGGGTTGTTCACTTTATCTGTTGGGTAATAATCAAACCAATCATTGCACCATTCACGGACATTGCCACTCATATCATATATTCCAAGTTCATTAGGATATTTGCTTCCAACCTCATGGATAGAGGCTTCACTATTTGAATAATACCATCCACATGCTCCAAGGACAGAAAAGCCACTATATTTAAATCCTTCTGACTTATTGCCTCCTTTTGCTGCAAATTCCCATTCTGCTTCTGTTGGCAAGCGATAGTTCTTGCCAGTTTTGTCGTTAAGTAACTTGATAAATTCTTGGACTTGTTCCCATGTTACATTTTCGACAGGGAGATTATCGCCTTGTATCGTAGAAGGATTATTCCCCATAGCGGCCTTCCACTGTGCTTGAGTTACTTCAAATTTACCTATATTATATTTGTCTAATGTTACATTGTGAATTGGAGACTCTATCATATAGGCATTTTCATCAAAGTTCTGATCTTCCGAAGAATTTTTCTGTGCGCCCATATAAAAAGATCCAGGTTCGATGGTCACCATTTCTATACTTTCATACCAAGGGCTCGCTGCTTGATAAATGGAAATAGTCTCGGATAAATCCCCTGCTTTTATTGTGATTTTTCCTGTACGATTTTGCATTTGGTAATTCTGCAAAACCTTCATTTTAAAATCAGCTTCTTCTTTTTGAATTTCAATCCATTCATTATCATTTTCTATGTTCCAATTTGTATTGCATTTTATTGGAATAATAAAAACTTCATTGGTATTTCGAACTTCCAAAGTGTTTTTTTCAACAGTCAATTTAACACCTTCTTGGGTGACAACAATCTCTTCCTTTATATTATTCCCATTGGTAATTTGTATTTTGGCAACACGTTCTGTTCCTAAGGTATTGGCATCAACAATAACTCTTATTCGATTATGTTGTTGTCTTACTAAAACCCAATCTTCTTGACAGTAGCTATCCCATTTGTCATCAGTGTTTATATAGACGATTTGTTCACCACCATCTACCGAATATACCAATTCATTATTAGAAACTGACAATGATAAGGTGTCATCTTTAGAACACCCTACGAGGACTGTCAACATAATTAAAAAATATAAAAATTGCTTCATCTTGAATAGTTTTTATTAAATATTCCAACATTACAATCATCATTCACTAAAGCACGATTGTATTTCTTTCTTGCAGCTTTTGAATTCGCGGCTTTATAGATTCTTAATGCAGCATAGCAACCACCATTGTCTATTACTTTATCGCAATCAACATAACCACTATCATCTGTTGCCAATGATACAGAGAAACCATCCTTTCTTTGCTGGGAAGGATTATTGTAGAAATAGAAGTCAAATATTCCATTAAGAGTCTTTGATGACGAATTGTATTGCGCAGTAATATGTACTCGCATTGGTTCACCATTGTAGTCTTGGGCTTCGGTTGTGTAGTCTATTGTATTTCCAGATGTATTATTTAAAGAGAAATTAAAACTAATGACATCATAAGAATGATTAGAACACCTAAAGCCCAATTGATAACTGGCTTCTGTCGCAAATTCATGCTTAGTGGAAGATGGCCATGTAAAACCTAACCAAGAGCAAACTGGTGCTGCATAATAAGTATTTCCAGCAGTTAGTCCTTTTACGTTTACATTATAGTACTTATTTCCTTTATTGTCCGTGTTGGTAGGAGATGGATAGTAAGTATTAAATTCAGTCTTTCTGTCAGATTTATAAACTTTTGTTCCAGTTTTTACTCCTAACATACTCAGAAAATAATGATTGTCTATTTGATAACTTATATCCCCAGAGGAAGATCCACCTGTTGCTGTAAAGTTTTTGAATTGTGGTAACAAATACATTTTTTCAGACCACACAACATATTCTGGTGAAGAAAATGAATAGTGTGCAATTGGACGCTTAAATAAAGATGCGGTAAAATATAAATCTCCAGACCATTTAGCAGCTAACTCAACTTGTGGATTTAAATCTAACAAATTTTCGGTATTTAAGGATGCTTTTGCTCCTAAACTAAATTTAGGAGTAACATTGATGCCAATACCAGTAGTTGCAGAATATAGTCCAACTAAAATACCCATTTTGCTTCCAATGTATAAGTTTCCATCTACATCAAATTTTGTCACATTCCAAGGTCTTTCATTTTTCAATCCATTGCTAAGTAAAATCTTATCCCATTTTCCATTGCGGTAGTGCATCTCAGTTTTATAACTACACTGATACTGCAGATATGTAGAAGCTGTTATTTCTCCTTTTGCACCATATACCAAGTATAGATATATTTTAGGACGTAAAATAATGGGAAGACCAAATACTGGCGTAGGTATCGTTATAGGTGCTAAATTTATAGAACCAATAAGTTTTCTTTTTTCCCATTCTTTAGGAGTTCTAATTTTTGACTCATCTGAAAGTGTAACGCGAAAAGCAGGGTCTGCTTTGACATCAACGTATTTTATTTCATTATTGGCAATATCAACATTGAAACTGAAATTTTTTAATTCTACGAAAATTGTTCCGACAAGTTTATGGGAAGTATTTGCGTCTTTCTCTCCTAAAAAAGTAAAAGGAAATTTTATTAAACCTCCTTGCCAATAGCCTCCTGCTCTTGTCATCTGTTTTGCTTGACTTGTCGATTCTGTTAAAGTTGAATCCAAAACTTCATATTCAATAGCATTTCCTTCGGAATCAAATATACCTTCAACCTTGTCTGTAACATTCATTACCGTATCAATAGATAAATTGTCAAAAGCTTCTTCTAAAGGAAGTGACTCTGTAAAAACCTTAATAGGATTTCCCTTCTCTACTGATTTTACTTTGCCTAAAAAACCACTTGGGCTTTTGGGTGATATAGGAATAAATATTTTACTACCAATCTTTGGCAATGCGTCATCAGGAGTATTACCATTAAAAACTACAAGTGAGTCGTTTTGGATTTCATCTTGTATATATTTTATGGCATCTTCCTTGAGTATATTGATGTCATTTGTTGTTGTAAAATATTTATTATTTACATTGGAAATTTGCATATCTTCTTTGTCCTTACATGCTTGAAAACTTATAAGGACAAAAAGAATACCGAAAAAAAGATAATATTTTTTTATCATTCTTGAAAAATTAAAAAAGGCGTGCAACCGTTCTTACGCTTGTCTCTTATGTTGGTTACCGCCAAGTGACCTTATCCTATAACAAGCAAAGAACAGTCCACGCCTTATGAGCGTGAACCTTCTTACTGCTTGTTCTCATAGGATGAATGATTGGCGGTATTCACATAAGAGAGAACAAGAGCTAAAAGCTCAATATCCAAAAAGTATAGAACGGAAACGCACTGTTAAAAATTTGAGGTAAACCTCATTTTAAGTCTCAGTTGAGGAAAGGCAATTCTTGGAATGGCTCAATCCTTTTGCGTTTCATTCTTGTGTAATGTCTGTTTCTTATTTACTCTTTTTTTAGTTTAACAATCCGTGAACTTGCAAACAAAATGTAAAAGTCGTGCTTCACATAATGAATTGCGAGTGCAAAAATAACAAAAATTAATTGCAATAAAGAATTTGATATGATATTTTAACGTATAATTATTGTTTTATGGTCAGGAAAAGGGGTAATTACACCTATATTCATTTCCACAACAACTAAAAACGTTTATTGCAACAGGTTTCTACCTCCTTTATCTTCAAGAATCCTCATCTGTTGGATGGCAATCTGATTAAGTTTTATCAGTCGCTCAGACTGAGGCATTCCATCATTGATAAACACAGCGTTGAGGTTTTCCATATTCGATAAGCAAATAAGCTCGTTGATGCTGGCGTAATCACGGATGTTGCCTTTCTTGTCGGGATTCTGCTCACGCCATTGCCTTGCCGTCATACCGAACATTGCTATGTTGAGTACATCCGCTTCATCTGCATACTTCATGGCTGCTTGCTCACGAGTTACCTCTGACGGAATGAGATTCGCCTTGATTGCATCCGTGTGGATGCGATAGTTTATCTTGGACAACTCACGTTTGGCAGACCATCCTATCTGCTTTTGCTCTTCTTCCTTTAGTCGCTGGAACTCTTTTATCAAATACAGTTCAAATTCCACAGAAACCCAACTGGCAAACTTAAAGGCAATATCCCTTTGGGCATAAGTGCCTCCATTTGCCCCATTCTTGCATACGATACCTACTGCATTGGTAAGTTCTACCCACCGAGTTGGACTCATTGTAAAAGCATTTGAACCTGCTTCTTTCAAAAGGGGGTCGAATTCGACCCCTTTGAAATTAGGGTTGTTCAACTGTTCCCAAAGTCCCAAATACTCCAAGGTGTTTTTGGAGCGTAACCAATTCTTTACCACATCTTTAGGTTCGGATGGATTCTTCAGCCTTGCTAAATCTGTAATACAGATGTAGTCAACTCCATCTTTTGTTAGAGTCTTTATCGTTTGGTTTCTTACAATAATCTTTGCCATAAGATATTTGTTTTTGCATTCATTTTTTATTTTTTGCGTTGTCGGTTTCCCGATTGCGAATGCGAATATACGAAAAATATCGCTAAAATGGAAAGAAAAGAATAAAAAACAGATGAAATTTCGAAATAAAACTTGTTTTTCTCGCATTTTATGGGTTAAATATGTGTTTTATAAAACAAATCCACAGGTTCACAAAAAACACGCTACCTCCAGCCATACTTTTGAAATATTATGCTTATCTTTGCAACAAACTTATCAGTATGGAAGAATATCTCATCATATCAAATGCCAACTTCTTGCTCAGAGTGGCTTCCGAACAGATAGCATACGTCTGTTCGGAAGGAAGCTATTGCAATCTCCGACTCACCAACGGTGATGAATACACCTTCTCGTTCAACCTTGTGGTCTTTGAGAAGAAAATAGTAGAGCAACTTGCCCAAACGGCGCACTTCTTCGCTCGTGTTGGCAGAAACTACATTATTAATAGTCAGCACATTTTCAGCATCAACCTCAACACTTCAGAACTAGTTTTGTACAACGAACGGTTTTGCGAGAAATTCACTCTGCACGTCAGCAAGGAACCACTCAAACAATTAAAAACACTTTTAGACAACTCCATAAAATCGTAAAAGGTATGAAAGAAAAAAACAATCAGGAAGAAACTTATTTCCTGGGCAAAGCACAGGAAACAAGATACACAAAATCTCATATATATAAAAAGGTATTTGGGATAGCCGCTTGCGTGATAGCAATAATAGGTATAACCATCGTCCTTATGTTCAAAACGCAAAGCGTATCACAACCTCATGTGTTAAAGACGATAGCTGTTTTACCGGAAGGTGGTCAGATGCCAATCTTCAACGGCAATGGCGACATCAACGATTTCCTAAGATGGGTGATGACAAACATCCAATATCCTAAAGGATTGGAAGACAAGCCTGCGCGAGTCGTCATCAACTTCACCGTTCAAAAGGATGGAACATTGGGATTGTTTAAAGTTCTCGAAGCTCCCAAAGAAAGGGCCTACGAGCAGACTGTGATTGAACTTCTCAAGAGAAGCCCTCATTGGAAGCCTGCCCGACTCTCCGATGGCGAGGAAGTCAACATGGAGTTTACCTTGCCTGTCGTTTTCACTCCCGAAGTAAGAAAGAAATAATCAGCAAAAACGATGAAACAGTTTAGATTGATCCTTATATTATGGCTATGTATGGCAATGAATGCCAAGGCCAACGAGACCACACCTAATCTACTTCAACAAGGAGATAGCTGTTTGAGTAGATATGATGTGTTTCATGCTACCCAATACTATCAAAAGTATTTGGAAGCAAATCCATCTCACCTGGGAGCACGCAGGAAACTGGCTTCCTGCTACCGGAAAGTAGGCAACTACACCGCCTGCATTTCTTGCCTAGACAGGATTCCATCAGATAGCATCAACCACGAAGACATGCGAATGTTCTATTATGCATATCTCAATCAGAACAACAATGACAAGGTTTCTCTCTGGGGTGAACGCATCGCATTCTTATTCCCATACGACAGTGAAATTATCGCTTCGCTTGCAGTGCATTACAATGGAGTGAACAAACCAGACAGAGCAGAAAAAGTGGCGAAGAATTACATTTTTCAATGTGATTCCACGAACTTATATGTCAACAAGGAATATGCCTATTCCCTATTCATGCAATTCAAATACGATGAGGCTATACCCTTGTATGAGAAACTGATAGCGCAAGGATTTGATAATTTCGAATCCAATTTCATCCTTGGTCTCTGTTATGAGAACCTGCCGGACAATGAAAAGGCGCTGAAACATTACCAGAAAGCTGTTCAGTTCAAAAACGACAATGCCACTTGCCTTTTCCACTTGGCTTTGATAGAGAAATCATTCTGCATGGATTCATTGTCTATGGCTCATTTCAACCAGTCGTTAGAGGTTTCCTTGCCAAAAGACAGAGCTTTGCGAACCTATAAATGGCTAGCCGACTTACATTTTCAACACAACCGATATGCAGATGCTGCACGTGACTTTGAGTTATGCACCTTATACGATGAGGAAGATAATCCTCTCAACCATTACAATGCCGCCCAAATGTTCATCGCTTCCAAAAACAAGCAGAAAGCGAAACTGCATCTCCAGATGTTCTTAGCAAATGCAAACAGACTGGAAGATAAAAAAGAGGCAGCGCAACTCATATCCAAAGCCAAAGAGCAACTCAAGCAATAACCATCAAACAAACATAAACACATGAAAATAAATTTTATCTTAGGTTCAGCATTATTGCTGAGCCAGCCCCTTTGCGCTCAAAACGAAGAGGCAAAAGACACGCTTACCACCCAGATGATGATGCAAAACCTGCCAGAGGTTTTCGTCAAGGCGACACGTCCTATCGTCAAGGCAGAAAGAGGGCAGTTGGTTTACAACATGCCACTGCTCATAGAGAAAATGCCGGCAGACAACGCTTATGATGCCCTTACCCGAATACCAGGAGTAAACAAACTAAACGGCAACATCAATTATGCAGGAAAGGAACTGACTCTCATCATCAACGGCAAACCAACCACGCTCAATTACGCACAACTGGCAGAGCGATTAAAAGCCATGCCCGCCTCACAATTAGCCAAAGCCGAAGTGATGCTGGCAGCGCCAGCACGCTTACATGTTCGTGGAATGGTCATCAACCTGATTACCAAAGACTATGTAGGAAAGAACCTGCTTTCAGGACAAATACAAAGCATCTGGAGCCAAAGCAAATACGGAGAAGGGAAAGGCAAAGCCAACCTGCTGTTCCAAAAAGGAAAATTCGGTCTGGATGCCATGCATTCATTTACAGATGGAACCTCATACGGTGAGACTACTACCAATGCCAATCATCCGCTTCAAGGAAAGCGAGTAGCGTATCATGACAAGACCTCACAGCAAACCCCTGGATTGACTCACAACTATCGTATGGGACTGAGTTATGCCATTGCTGATAACCACCAGCTATCCCTGGCATATACAGGAAAATGGGAGAGCAGCCATCCTCATCATGAAACGATGGGAACAGGCACATCCCAGCAACAGGGCAATGAGCATACCTACCTGCACAATGTAGATGCCAGCTACAACCTGCCCTTTGGACTACAAATAGGCATATCCTATCTCAACTACCAAAATACCAGCCAGCAATATCTGGAAGGAACAATACTTGACGAAGAACGTATTCTATACACAAACAGCAAGCAGGTAATAGACAAATGGCTTTTCACCGCCGATCAATTCCACTCATTGAAGAAGGATTGGGAGCTGTCGTATGGTATGAAATTCCAAAACAGCAACAACAGAAGCTACCAAGCCACGACCAACAAGGATGGAGCAGACATTCCTGATGCAACCAGCCAGGTGAATATCGAAGAAAGAATCTTGAGTTTCTATGGCGGCATAAGCAAACAGATAAACGAGCGAATCAGCTTGGAAGCCTCTGTCGAAGCGGAGCAGTACCATTCTCTACAATGGAACAAATGGCATATTTATCCCACTCTTAATGCATCGTGGAAAGCCAATCCTGGCAACATACTCAACTTATCATTCAGTTCCAGCTCACAGTTTCCTAGCTATTGGTCAACAATGAGCAGCATTTACTATGCCTCTACCTATATGGAGATATGGGGAAATCCTCATCTCAAACCTTACTCTACATACGAGACCAACCTGATGTGGACTATCAAAAGTCGCCATACATTAATGGTATTTGCAGAGTTCCAACCCAACTATTCTGTGCAGTTGCCTTATCAGACTACCGACCACCTAGCAGTCATTATGAAGGAGACCAATTTCGACTATAATCATACTATAGGCATTAGAGCATCGACGACTTTCGGTATAGACAATTGGATGAACGGAAGTGTTTCGGCAACAGGAATCTACAGACATGATAAGAGTAACGATTACTTTGACTTGCCCTTCAATCGCAAACATATCTCTGCCATTCTTGCCGGAAATCTATCCGCCCAGCTTAGCCGAAGCCATCACATTCATTTCATACTTAACCCATTCTACCAGTCGAAAGCCATTCAAGGACGCTATGACATCAAATCAGTCTTTCTCCTGAATGCTATGTTGAGGTGGGCTTCCGATAATGATAAATGGAGCATTGTGATTAAAGGCAGCAATATCTTCAACGAGGGATTCTCTACAAAATCAGTACAAGGCAATCAAGACTATCACATGAACATCAAGCAAGATTGGGCATCAGCCTCCATCTCCATTATCTATAAGATAGGCAAGTACAAGGAAAAGAGAACCAAGGACGTAGATACTTCCAGAATGAGAGTAAACTAGCGGATTTCTTAAAATATCGTCAGTAAACAAGCGTACTTTCTTAAAAAATCGTCTACAAACACGCTATTTTCAGATAAAATTAGTATCTTTGCACCGTAATTGCATTTTAACTATAAGACGACAATGAAAATAACAATTATCGGAGCAGGTGCTATGGGCGGTGCCATGGCAGAAGGAC
>OOCQ01001794.1_pt1 | contig 11616 bp, 9 predicted proteins | sample 1671121 | NCBI WGS metagenome assembly OOCQ01 (sample SAMN06348124, study PRJEB24527) | human gut metagenome | biome: human gut; feature: ankylosing spondylitis patient; material: feces | host: Homo sapiens | place: China | collected 2015-10 | reverse complement strand
TCTTCACCAGACAGGATCTTATCTCTGGTATCTGCAAACATCTTTTCAGCCTTGACACCCACATCTCCGGGGAATGCCACCCACGGAGAAAGTGTCGGCAGCTCATCAAATGCAACCTTGAGGGCCGGAGTCTTGGCAATCGCTTCTTTGATAGCCGGATCCTCTACGACTTCCTGACGAGGCGGCAGGTATCCGGTATTGATGGTCCACTGCGCCAGATATTTTGGCTGCATGATAAACTTCATGAATTCCCAGGCTGCCTGCTGTTCTTCTTTAGACTGTGCCGTCACAGCAAGGAAGTTGCCACCTGCCGGGATCTGTACTTTCTTATCGCCAAAAGCCGGGAATGGGCAAGCCATGACATTGAACTTGGAGGACTGGGTGACCGTGCCGATCTTAGCACTGGTTCCCATCAGAATGCCGACCTTTCCGCTGTAGAAGGAAGCAATGCCTTCATCCGCTGCGATATGAAGAGCAGACTGATCTTTCAAGACCATATCTGCATACAGCTGATACGCATCGGCAGATTCTTTGGATGCAAAAACCGCTTTGTTTTTATCATCAAGGATCTTCGCACCATTCGAGGTCAGCAGCCCCTGCGTCGCCCAGTTGTCCTGATATTCCTGCATATAGAATCCATATGCGCCGGTCTTATCATGAATGGCCTTGGAGGCAGCACGCACCTCTTCCCAGGTCTTTGGTGGATTCTGCGGATCCAGACCGGCAGCAGTGAACAGATCCGGGTTGTAATAAATGATCGGCGCACTGATAGAGAATGGGAGTCCTACCTGTTTATTGTCCACCTTCGCCAGTTCCAGGACATTGGGCAAAAAGCTCTTTTCAATAAAATCCTTATCTTTTTCAGACGCTTTTTCCAGATCTGCCGGAGTGACATACTTGAAATTCTGATCAAAATACTTCAAATAATTGTATCCGATCATAGCGATAGACGGCGATTTGCCGGAAGCCACATCAGCCTGCAGATTCTTCATCAGTCCAGGATACATGTCCGGATTATACACTTCCTTGACGATGATCTTATCCTGCGACTTATTGAAATCATCGACCATCTGCTTAATGACCGGCGCACCAAAGTTTTTGGTATACACGTGCCAGAATGTAACGACCGTTTTCCCATTTTCTTTAACAGCCGCTTTATCCTGTGAAGCACCGCCGCCGCAACCTGCTGCCAGCGAGATCATAAAAAGGCTCGCTGCAGCAAAACACAGACTTTTCCAAATTTTTTTCACATTACCCCTTCTTTCTAAATCCTTACCTCATCAACTGCGATACCAATGATTCGTGATTCCGTAATACCCCCATCAGTCTCCATGATTCCCAAAAGACTATATACATAATGGCGATATTAAACCCACCGTAATTCTAACATATAGTATATACAAATTGAATGCTCTTTCTATATTGGCATAAACATCATGTTCTATTATGTCTTCATGTTATCAAGAAGGGCAAAGCCACTCATCCGATATGTCAGGATCTCTATGGCCCGCGCCCAATACCACTTCGATCATTTTTATCTTACACGCCCCCTGTCAGCATTAAGTCATGTTTTCCATCTTTTTTCGTCAAATTTGTCTCGCTCCGATGGACGGAAGAGCACCCCTCCCGTCTCGGAATGCTCTTTTATTTATTTTCTAAAGCACGAAAAAAGCCAGCACCGTGATCGGTACCGGCTTTTTGTGTGAACTATCGCTTTCCTTTGAAATCAGAATACGCGATTAGAATTTAATTTCCGCAGACACTACGAAAGCTCTAGGATCTGCAGCAAGAATCTGGTTTCCCTGATCCGCACTATACCAACCTTTCTTATTGGTCACATTGTAGCACATTGCCGACCAAGTCACCGGAGTATGACCCATGACAGACTCATACTTAACACCAAGTCGGAGCCCTGCGTCAGCGCATGCGCCAGTTGGCAAGGAATACACAGAATCGATAAAATGTAAAGTGACCTATTGGATTGGGCCGATTCATAGATTTTATGGGCTTTTATAGGCAGTTTCCAGCTGGGAAAATTGAGTCAGGAAACGTCTGAGAAACCGTTTCCTCAAACTCCTTCTTGATGGGAGCAGAAATCGCGATATGCATAGAAATGACCTTCTTGCTTCATCCGATAAGTTTGAAGGCTGTATACTGTTAATGAAGCGCTGATTAAAAACGTCTCTGTTTTTTCATAAAATCAATTATATTGATATGCTGGATTCCATTTCTTTGCTGGAGGAATGCGTCTGACGTGGCGACATACTTTGGATAATTGTCCCTAATCATCTCCAGCGGACGATACTCTCTATCTTCCGTTTTCCGGCTGCTGAGGATAGTGAGCGCAACTTGCACATAAGCATACTGCATATCACCGCCTCGCAGGATGAAATCACATTCCAGCGCCCCGATGCGCCCAATGCTGACCGCATAGCCCATACTTCTTGCATAAATGAACACGATATTTTCCAGTGCAGGGCCATAGTTGATCCGATTGTCAGTGTTTAGCGCGAAGTAGAAGCTCAAATCTGCCAGATAATATTTCTTCTCTCCGCTCAAAGCACGTTTGGATTTCATGTCAAATCGATCACAACAGTAAAGAATTTTGGCGTCTTCCAAAATCTGAATGTACCTCGCGATGGTCTGGCGGCTGATCTCCAGCCCGTTCTTGCGAAGCGAATCATGCAGACTGCTGATGCTTGTCGTCGCACCGAAGTTGTTGATGATGGAGTTTCTCACCGTCTCAAAAGACTGGCGATCGCGGATCTTGACCCGTCGACGAATGTCTTTCTCAAAGATTTCCTGTATGATCCCTTGGACATAGGTTCTCTTGTCAGCAAGTTCAGCGAATCCGATAGCCCGAGGAAAACCGCCCTCCAAAATATACTGGGAGAGTTCCTGCAGGCGGTCTGGATCAATCGCCTTGTGATAAAACTGCTTCATCTCTTCATACTCGTCGAAGCTCAGGGGATAAAGCTCGAACGCAATGTATCGGCCAGTCAGCTTGGTGACAAGCTCACCGCTCAAAAGATAGGAATTCGATCCCGTAATGAAAATGGAAAAATCGCCGTCTTCACGAAAACTGTTAATGACTCGCTCGAACTGGCTGACATTTTGGATTTCATCAATGAACAGATACTTGCGCCCAGGGAGCGATGCATAAGAAGCGATAAGCTGATCCAACACTTCAGCGGTCTGTACATGGCGATAGCTCCGGCTGTCTAGATTCAGATAGATGAGGTGATCCGCAGGGACCCCGTTAGCGGAAAGTTCACCCATGATGGTCTGCATCAGGCAGGATTTCCCGCAGCGTCTGACCCCGGTGATGACTTTGATCATATCATCCGCATCATAAAATCCACGAATTTTGGATAAATATTTCTCTCGTTTGAACAGTTCCATAGTAGAAAGCCTCCTTTCTTTATTATATCTGCCTACGAGAAAAAAGCCAGTTAACGTTGCAGTTTTTATGAAAATCTCAATATCTGCAACGTTAACTGACTTTCCCTAATGAAAGCCCAAGAATAAGTGCGAACTTCCGCGCCGCTTAAAAGTCTATACGATTCCCCAGTCTTTCTCGAATGATTGCATGCCTTTTATCCACGCTGCAGGCTATAGCTAAAGGGCGTCATTATATATAGGGAAATACTGACTCTGTGATTGCATCAGCGTTTCCTTAGAAGATGCCAGAATAACCGAGCATTGGGCACAGGCTTGACTCCTACTGAATGCTGTACGGCACCTGCGTATTTTCTTCCAGCCATCTCGCAACGGCAAGACCTCGGGGATGTACGACCACATTTCTTTCCGCCTTAGACAGCAGCGATAATTCTCCATACGTCATCAACTGCCCGCCAGGAATAAACAATACATTCTCCCAGCTTTCATCGGACACAGGATCCAGGATGCACTGACCGATCACATTGATTTTCCCCGCCTGCTTCTTCTCTGAAAAGTGAGGCACTTTACGCAGCAGAGAAATCATAGCATCCGACCAACCCCGATCGGCATCACCTGTAAACCCACTGGCGTCAGATACGCACACGGGAATGTCCACCACAGACTGGCAGATCCCCGCGATATCATCCCCCATCAGCGCAGGTCCACAGTTCACGGCTACCCCCATGACAGCATAGTCCGCCTCCTGCCGCATATCCTGTGCCACTTGCAGCAGTTTCTTCTTTGCTCCAAAGACCAGGTCATTCTCCTCGATCAGCGTGCTGTACATCCGCCTCGCCCAAAGAGGCTCACACTCTGCGATCCTCCGAGAGGTCAAAGCCGAGCACCACATGGGCGAATCCAGAACCAACCCCAGATCGGAAATACTAAGCAGGGCCGCAGCCGCTCCCGCCATGGCCGTTTCTTCTTTGCACACCCGCCATTGATCCAGCTTACTCATCATAGCCTCCATAGGTTTTTACGATCTGCGTGATAAAGGAAATCCATCCCGCATACCCCAGACATGACGGAATCAGGATCTCATGACTTTGCCGCAGATCAAAAGAAACGGTAGACAGCCGTACATCCGCTGATACCTCCTGCCTGCTCCATTTCAATGCCCCGCACTCTGTTTCCACGACAGAGCGTATCGACGCTTCATCCTCTTGCGGGATCATCGCCGCCAAGACGATGGTGATATCTTCGATCCCCATCGCCCGAAGAAATGCCACCGGCTGCCTCAGCCCCTCTGCCTGCCGGGTAATTCCCAGCTGCATCCGGCAGCTTTTCCCACGAACAGCACGTTTCCCCTCCTGCAGCAATTTCATCAGACGGCTTTCTGCAGGCGTGCGGACATGGGTCCAATTCACCATAGGTACATCCAGTCTATGTGCCATATACAGAGCATTCTCTGTCGATGCCAGTTCCTGAAAAGCCCCCCTGGTGAACGATACGACCTGTGACGCACGCCCCATATCTATATAATCGTTCCTGCTGACACCCACGGGCGGACACAGAATGCGTGTGAACCCCAAAAGGCGCAGCACCTCCATGAGCTCATGATATTCTTCCGGCGAACTATAAGCCGGTGACAAGCCGGACACCAGGCAGATCTCCCTGTCTTTTTCTGCCTTCACCTGCGGAAGAGTCCATGTATCAAACAGCAGCCGCGCCATGGAAGTAACAGTATCCACCAGGCCCGGCACCATAAAGCCGTGCCCTGGCAGCAGAACGACGGTCGTGCCGGTTTCCGCTTCTACCTCCTGACACAGCGCCTCGGTATCATCCCCAATGACACCCGGCACACATCCGCAAACGACTAAAATCACTTCGGGATGGATCTCATCGCAGATATCTTCCAGACAACGTCTGAGCTTTTCATTGCCGCCAAATACAGCATCCTGATCGGTCAAGCCCGTACAGAAAAGAAAGCCATCCATTTTTCTGTTCCCAGTGATTTCTCTGCATTTCTCTCCCAACGACCGGAACGCATCCCACACCACCTTGGAGCAGGATCTGACATTATGGATAACCACCGCACATCTTGGATTTTGTACTGCCCCCAAGTCAGCCTGCATGAGATTACAGTGAATGATCTTTCTCTGCTTTCGAGACAGCATTCTCGGCTTCATTTTACCATCGTCGTCCCTGCACGAGAAACAGCCCGTCACAACCTACTCCTTCTTGACACATTACATCCCGCACATACCTGGTATAAAAGAGCAAGCCGTATACACCATGAAGCCGGGTATCTATCTCAAAGTCCATGGATATGGTCATTATGGTGTCATTGATACAGAAACGAAACGTACTCTGCTTGATTTTATCGAACGGAATCATATGAAAGCCGATGATCACTTCATGGTATTTCCCTTGAGTCAGTATTGGATGACAGGGCAAAGTCGATGGATCATGACCACCATGATTCGAATTGACTCTTAAAAGTAAAGCTGCTTTACACCGGAATAGCATCACAAATCAAAAAAGCAGGCACGTCACTGACGTCCTGCTTTTTTGATTGCAGCTTGAATCATCATCGCACGCATTCTTTACTTCTTCCAATGCTGCGGGATATAGACGATATTCATCCTTTCATCCTCCCCATAGTGGATCTCACAGTCCACATCATAGAGCTTCTTGATGAAATCCGGTGTCAGAAGCGCCTTCGGCGTCCCCACGCCGACCACCTTCCCGCCTTGTATCGCGATCAGTCTATCACAATACATCGCTGCGATATTCAGGTCATGCACCGCTGCGACCACGGTATGACCGAGGCTCTTCACGATATCCATGATCTGGAGCTGGTACTTGATATCAAGATGATTCGTCGGTTCATCCAGTACGAGGCACTCTGATCCCTGCGTCAGCGCACGCGCCAGGATGACGCGCTGCTGCTCGCCGCCGGAAAGCGTCGAGAAATTTCTCTCTTCAAAGCCATGAAGCCCCACGATATCCAGCGCCTCATGCGCCAGGCGGTAGTCCTCTTCGTTATCCCGCTCCATCATCTTCTTATGCGGCGAACGCCCCATGAGGACGACATCGAGCACGGAGAAATCAAAATTGTAGTAATTGTGCTGCGCCACGACCGCAAGCATCAGCGCCGACTGCCGATACGACAGCTCATCCAGCGCTTTTCCGTCAAAGAGGATTTTTCCCTCGGTCGGTTTCTGCACGCGATAGACGCACTTCAGAAAAGTACTTTTCCCGCTGCCATTGGGTCCGATGATTCCCAGGAATTCTTTCGGCGAAAGGTGCAGGTCAATGCCCTTTAGGATCTCCTTTTTGCCGATGAAATATTTCACCGCCTCTGCCAGTATCTCCATCAGTCATTCCCTCCAAAGCCATACGTTTTCTTGATCATCAGATAGATAAAGCTCGGCGCGCCGATCATAGAAATCAGAATGCCGATAGGAAGCTCGGTGTGCGGGATGATGATGCGGCACAAGCCATCGCAGATGACGAGGAAAATCGCCCCCGTCAGCGCCGATACGGGGATCAGCCGCTTATGATCCGGCCCCGTGAACATACGAATGACATGAGGGATGATGAGTCCCACAAAGCCGATCATGCCCGCCGCGTATACCGCAAAGCCGACAATGAGTGAGGAGATCAAAAGATACCACTGGCGATAGGCATGAAGGTCTGTCCCCATGGTAATGGCCGATTCATCCCCAAGAAGCATCAGATTCAGCACGCGGCTCTGTGTCCAGAAAAAAATAACCGAAGCCATGATGATCGGCGCAATGATCGCAAGCTCTCCCCACTTGGCTCCCGCAAGACTCCCCATCATCCAGTACGCGATGGTCTGCATGCCTTCTTTATTATTCGCAAAATATACAATAAAGCTGGAAAACGCCCCGCACACCGCCGAAAGTGCCATGCCGGCAAGAAGCAGCTTCATAGAATTTGAGCGTCCGCCCAGATTCGATATGAAAAGCACCGCCAGTGAAATCGCAAAGGCGCCGATAAATGCCGCGATCCCCACAAAATTCGGCCCCAGCGAAACGCCGATGCCCAAGAGAATCGCCGACGTCGCTCCCAGTGATGCGCCGGAAGAAATGCCTAATATATAGGGATCCGCCAATGGATTCTTCACGATCGCCTGCATGATGACCCCGCACACTGCCAGCCCGCAGCCAACAAGGGACGCCAGGATCAAGCGCGGCAGACGAAGCAGCCAGACGATATCATGGACAGGCCCCTGTCCTGGCGCCGTGATAGGCTCTCCGCTGGTAAACTGCGCGAGCACCGTCTCGTAAATTTCACGAACCGGCAGCTTCACTGTCCCGATACTGAGTGCCCAGAACATGGAGAATACGAGCAGCAAAGCGAGCAGGATCAAAAGACAGGCAAATCCGATTTCCTTAAAAACATTTTTCATTTTTATCCCCTTTGATTCAAAACAGTTTAAAACTAGCCTGCGAAGCAGGCTATTCTTAAGAAATCAACAATTCAATCATCACCCGATCTAACTAGCTTTCCCTAATTATACTACAATATTTTATGGTTTTCCTTATATTATTCTCTCTTTTTATCCTCATTTTAATTATTGACTCAGTGTTTTTTTTGATATATTAATTTTGCCATTTGCCACTATCAGAAGTCTGGATATCCCGATGGAGTGGAAACAAGGAAACACCCCGCGCAGTGACCAAGACAAGCATACCGACAAATGCACTACATACTCTTTTATTGGTCAAATGAAACGAGGAGCATTTTATGAAAAAGGGAATGAAGTCCGTTTTAACCGCAACCATCCTGCTTACGCTTTCAAGTGTTTTAGGGGTACAAGCCGCTGATACAACACTGGAAGAAGTCATTGTCACTGCTGACCGTACCAGAATTACCGAAGATTCAGCCGGTTCCGTTTACGCTGGAGGCTATGTAGGAACCAACCCCTCTATTGGAATTTTGGGCAGCAAAGACTATACCAAGATGCCCATTCAGGCCACCTCTGTAACCGCGCAGGCTATTGAGCAGGTCAAGCTTCCAAACAACACCATTTCTGAAGCAGCCACACTGGATCCCGTTGTTCGAGCACGTGGTGGCAACGCCTACAACGACATCAGCATCCGTGGTTTTAATATTAGCCCGCACGATTACTTTATCGATGGTATTCCTGGATTGATGTGCCAGTCTTCGATTGGAATGAACTTTGTGGAACGCTTGGATATTATTTCTGGTCCATCCACATTAACCAATGGTTCTTCCTCTTACGGTAAATCTGCTTTCGGTGCCATTGATATGATTCCCAAGAAAGCCACGGAAACTCCAATCAGGCACTTTGAAGAAACCTTCTCTGGCAGAAGTAGCTGGACGGAAGCATTGGACGTAGGGCAGCGTTTCGGGAAAGACAAGGAATGGGGCGTGCGCATCAATGCCGATGTGACCAAAGGCACCACTTATCGTAAAAAAGAGGATATGACAAGTGGCAACGTCTTCGTTGACATTGATTACAATAAAGATAAAAACAGAGGTAATTTCTTCTACGGACATAGCCATGTCAAAGAATACGCTCCTGATCTTCCATTAAAGCTGGGATCGTTCGGAATTCCTAAAGCGCCTGATCTTTCCACCAATTTCCAGGGCTCTTGGACTGATTACTCCTATACCAATGATGTATTAGGCCTATCCTTTGAGCACGATTTTAATAAGCACCTGACCTGGTTCATCAAAGGTGGCTACCATGATGAAGACTGGTATTCCTGCTTTGAATCCTATTACCCGACACTGATCAATAACAAAGGGGATTTTAAATCCTACATTGAACAGGTGCCGATCCGGATTTTTAGAAAATCTTTCATCACAGGACTAAGGGGAGCCTTTAAGACTGGATCCGTTACACACAACATGGTATTCTCGTATGACAAACAATGGTCCTCCGGATATATGGGCGATTGGGCAGCGGGTTACGATATGACCTTCTTTGGCAATATCTACAATAATTCCATTGAGAAATATCCAAAGCCTGTTGTCGATAAAGTCACATGGGATCCTTACAAAAAGAAGCAGTCTACCGGTTTGTCTTTGGTAGATACCATGGAATGGAATAGACTGACCGCGCTGATCGGTGTTCGTCACCAGAAAGAACAGGTAGAAGGCGGATACAATGCCTCTGCTACTTCCCCCTCTTTCGGTTTAATGTACAAACTCAACAACAATGTTTCTGTATACGGAAACTGGATGCAAGGACTTATTCCAGGAACAGAAGTTTCTAAAAAATATGCAAACAAAGGCCAATATCTCGATCCTGTCAAGACCACACAGCGAGAATTTGGCTTTAAATGGGATAAAGGCAATTTGGGTGGTACGCTTTCCTATTTCCATATCAATCAGCAGGTTCCATATGCAGACCCTGTCACCAATATTTATAACTACAATGGAAAACAGCAGAGCAAAGGTGCCAGCTTTACGGTGTATGGAGATATCACAGAAAAACTTCATCTGCTCGGCGGCATGTCTTTCATGAATGTCAAAAATATCGGCGGCACTTATGATGGAAACCGCTATTGCGGCACACCCAAATGGATCGGTACACTGGCAATGACATACGATGTAACGGATGCATTCTCTCTGAATACAAGACTGATGTACAATTCCTCTGCTTGGGCTGATAACAAGAACACCAAGAAAATCGGTGCCTGGACAAGACTGGATCTGGGCGCGAAGTACAAATGGACAAATATGAAAAATCCAATGACTTTGTCCTGCAATGTGATCAACGTACTGGGGCATAAATACTGGTACGGAGCGGGAGATAACAGCGTATATCTCGGCACACCAAGGACCTTTGTCGTTTCCCTCGGCATTGACTTCTAATTTAATCGGATATTACAGATCATCATCCCCCACGGAAATTCTCTCTGCTTCCGTGGGGGTTCCTGTATCTGTATATCGAGGAGCGCAACTATGACTTCATTATCCAGAAAGCTGGTCATGGCACTTGTGATAGGCGCATTCGCCCTCAGTGGGTGCTGTTTTCAGCACCAGCCGGAACCTGCCAAAACCACTGACACTCCAGCGAGAAAAATAGAAACGGTCAGCGTAGACAATTATATAGTAACCGGGCCGTCTACTATAACATTTGATACCATTCCCCGTAAAGTGATAGTAGTCGGATTAGAAGAAAGTGAAATGGCATTGGCCTTTTGTCCAAAAGAAAACATACTCGCTCTCTATGGTTATTACGACTTAAAGGATTTCATCAAGCCTCAATATAAAAAGCGATTAGAAGAAATCCTGATTCTTTCCAGAGGCGAAATCAATGTAGAAAATATCATGACCATGCAGCCCGATCTGATCATTGCAGAGCAGTGCAGTTTCATCCCATCTTCCCTTAGGTCCACTGCATTGTGGAATTCACGAGGCATCAAGACCTATGTTCCTGTCAATACCAACAATCCATCAAAACACCTGATCGAAGAAAGTATCGAGGCTGAATATCAATATATTTCTGACTTTGGGAAAATATTTGACAAAGAGATCCTTGCCAATGACTTCATCAAGGATGCAAAGGACACTCTATCTTTCTTTAAAAGCCGAAAAAATAATTTCCCAGCGTCCACAGTTTTGATCGTCGAACAGTTTGGCAAAGATATCGCCTCTTATGATAAAACCAAATTGGGCGGAAAAATCGTCACTGAGCTTGGCGGCCGCATTCCTGAAACAGCACCGCTCATCAGTAAAGAGGACCTGCGTGTACTCGATCCAGATGTTCTTTTTGTGGTTTGCAGCGATGGTGATCACGGCGAATGTTTGAAGCGATTTGTCGCCACTCCGTTTGCCAAACAACTAAGTGCCGTGCAACACGACAGAATTTATAGCATAGAACTTGAAACAATTTATGCTCCCGGTCTGCGAATCAAAGATGGAATCGAACGTATAGGCCTTTCCCTTTATCCTGAATTAAGAAAAGAATACTGGAAAACCCAAAAAGACACAATCAACCCCAGTTATGAGAGCTGGCTAATAAGACAAAAAGATCGCACTACAACCCCAAAATAAGTCCCAGCCAGGTAACACGAAGCACCGGTGAGAGGCACAACCTTTTTCCGTCAACCAGAAAAAAGCGTATTTTCAATCACAGAGTCAGATTTAATCAGCGTTTCTTTAGATTTTATCTGATATCGAGCCGTTTTTCAGTTGGAAAAAATAAAGTTAAAAAAAGGGGCTGTGAAG
>OOCQ01001791.1_pt1 | contig 11622 bp, 11 predicted proteins | sample 1671121 | NCBI WGS metagenome assembly OOCQ01 (sample SAMN06348124, study PRJEB24527) | human gut metagenome | biome: human gut; feature: ankylosing spondylitis patient; material: feces | host: Homo sapiens | place: China | collected 2015-10 | reverse complement strand
AGGAGTGCTTTTACAAAAACATTTCGTAATTTTGCACTTGCTTGTTGAATTCGCGTCAAATGTTATTGTGTAAACAATGTTAAAGAATACACTGCGTATAATACAACAAACACAAAAAACAATTATCTTTGCGAAATATTTATTAATTATAAAATTTCAACAACAATGAATAGTAAGAATTTATACTTCACAATCTTCTCTTTAATCCTTTTAGGAATTATCTCTTCTTGTACAGAGAATAGTAACACGTGTAGTCCTTCTTATGCAAGCAATATAGAACAACTTAATGAAAAGCTATATGAATCTTATGCAAATATTGCAACGAGAGGAAACAATACAACATCTGATGACATAATAACACCTGAATATTTTGGCGGCTCATATGCCAAGGCAAATAAACTTATTGTTATGGTCAAAAGTAGAAGTCCAAAAGGAATAGAAGATGTAAAGAAAAGATTAGGAACAGATTCAAATGTAATATTTGAATCTTGTACTTATTCTCTTCAAGAATTAAAAGACTTAAATGCTAAGCTAGAAGTATCTTTAGCCAAGAAAACCGCATTGCGAGACGAAATTGGATGGGTTGCTGTTGGTATTAGACCTATTCAAAACAGAATTGTTGTATATTTGAATAATGTTTCTAATAAAAACATCTCTAAATTTAAAAATGAAATTTGCAATTCTGATAAAATAATTTTTGATCAGTTGGAAATAGAGCCAATTGAAATACAAAAAGATACTATTGCTATAGATAACGAAATCACTCCTTTAAACGAACAACTATTGTTTCTTTAAAATAAGTAATAACATGCACCGATATTGCGTGTTATCTAAGTTCGATTAAATTAAGATAAAACAGAAAGTCAGTGGTTGCATAGAAGAGGCATACGATGTCTTCGAGAACCGCAAGGATGGGGTTATCAAAGTAGCCATATTACCCGGATAATGCAAATTATTTCTCGGATTTGAGTATTTTAGCGAAGGTTATTTCTCGGATTTGAGTATTTTAACGCGATTTATTTCTCGGATTTAAGTATTTTCGCTATTTTTGCGTTTGTTATTCAAACAGTTAAAATTATGGCAGAATACATACAAAGAAAAATTTCGGCGCATTCGATTACATTGACAATCAAGCCGATGGCGCAGTAAGGCACGTTACCATACTGCCACTCTACGCATTATCCCTATTAAGAAATAGCCCTCATTTTGAGGCATTTGTTTAATTCAAATAGAACCCACTAATTCAAGTGGACTCAAATATCAAATTATAGTGTTGCGGAATTTAGGATAAGCACGTTTAAATAAGAAATAAGAATAATGAGAACAAGATATCTGTTATGGGCGCTTCTGGCGCTGGCTATTACTTCCTGCCAAGGCGGAAAAACGGCGGCAGGAGATGGAGATGGTGGCGATACCGTGAAGATGAAGTATGCCCAACTGCTTACCATCGTGAAACATGGTGGAGAGTATGCAGAACATGATGGCGAATATGCTGAAGTGACCATCGCCAACCCCTGGAAGGAGGGAACGCTGCTCCACCGATATATTCTGGTTCCTAAGGGAGAAGAGGGGAATAAGACGGTGGCAAGACTTGCCATGCAACGTTCTGCGGGTGCAAGATGCGTTACTGATACCGTGCGGACACCAGTGGAAAACAGTGCCGTTTTCACTTCGCCTCATTGCCAACTGCTGTATGAATTGGGCTGCGGACAGGCTATCCGTGGCGTCTGCGATCTGGATTACATCAATATTCAGGATGTAAAGAAGCGTGCAGCTTCAGCTGGTAATCATGGCTCTTCATCTGCTATCGCAGATTGCGGTTCGAGCATGGCTCCCGACATCGAGCGGATCATCGCCCTGAAACCCGAGGCTATCCTGGTTTCTCCTTTTGAGAATAGCGGAGGATACGGCAAGCTCGACAAGCTTCATATTCCGCTGATAGAGGTGGCTGATTACATGGAAGCATCGCCATTGGGCAGGGCGGAATGGATGAAATTCTACGGCATGCTGTTTGAGAAATCAGATGCAAAGGATAGTAAAACTGAAATATCCTCAAGTAAAGCTGGTATATTCCAAAGTAAAGCTGATTCGCTTTTTGCAAAGATTGAGAAGGAATATCTGAATCTGAAGGCTGCTGCTAAGAAACTGCCAGCAGGTCTATCAGTATTGACAGAAAGAAAGACTGGCAGCGTATGGTATGTTCCTGGCGGTCAGAGCACTATCGGCATTCTGTTAAAGGATGCCAACGCCCGTTATATCTTCTCAGAGGATCAACACAGTGGAAGTCTGGCGATGAGCCCTGAACAGATTCTGGCAAAGGCAAAGAATATCGATGTTTGGGCATTCAAGTATTTTGGAGGCAAGCCTTTGAGCCGCTCTCAGCTGCTTCAGGAATACGCTGGCTACAAGTCGCTTGCTGCTTTTGGTTCGAGTAGAATCTACCAGGTAGATACCAGCTGCGAACCCTATTTCGAAATCACCAGTTTCCATCCCGAGGTATTGCTCCGGGAGTTCATCCTCCTTTCGCATCCTGCTGACAACGCCAGATTTGCGAAATACGACAAGGAAATCAGAAAGCTTGGAAAGCTCCGGTTCTACAAGAAATAATTACGTAAAAAGATTACTTTAATAATTTCAAGGAATGAAAGCATTTACTTATATTAAACAAGGAGTGTTTGGCTTCACGGAGAAGGAGAAGCCTGCACTGACTGATGAGCACGATGCCATCGTTAGAGTAACGCTGAGCAGCATCTGCACCAGCGATCTGCATATCAAACACGGTTCCGTGCCGCGTGCCGTGCCGGGAATTACCGTTGGCCACGAGATGGTGGGCGTAGTGGAGGAAGTGGGAGAGAAGGTGACCCATGTAAAACCGGGCGACAGAGTGACCGTGAACGTGGAGACCTTCTGCGGCGAATGCTTCTACTGCCAGCATGGCTACGTGAACAACTGCACTTCGCCACATGGCGGCTGGGCGCTGGGATGCAGAATTGATGGCGGCCAGACGGAATACGTGAGGGTTCCATACGCCACCACCGGCCTGAACCGGATTCCTGATTCCGTGAGCGATGAGCAGGCGCTCTTCGTTGGCGACATCCTTGCCACAGGATTCTGGGCTACGAGAATTTCAGAAATCACGGAAGAGGATACAGTGCTGATTATCGGTGCCGGCCCAACGGGTGTCTGCAGTCTGCTCTGCACCCTGCTCAAGAATCCGAGAAACATCATCGTCTGCGAGAAATCGCAGGCAAGAAGAGATTTCATCCAGCAGCATTATCCGCAGGTGATGGTTGTAGAGCCAGAGGACTGCGAGGCATTCGTCAGGAAGCACAGTCAGCATGGGGGAGCCGATGTGGTGATGGAGGTAGCGGGCGGCAAGGACACCTTCCAGCTGGCCTGGAAATGTGCCCGTCCTAATGCCATCGTCACCATCGTTGCCATGTACGACAAGCCTCAGCTGCTCCCTCTGCCGGATATGTATGGCAAGAACCTCATCTTCAAGACGGGCGGAGTAGATGGCTGCGACTGTGAGGAGATTCTGAATCTGATAGCACAGGGCAAGATAGATACCACCCCGCTCATCACCCATCGTTTCCCGCTTTCAAGAATAGAAGAGGCATACGATGTCTTCGAGAACCGCAAGGATGGGGTCATCAAAGTAGCCATATTACCCGGATAATGCAGATTATCCCTATTAAGTAACTAGTCTTCCATCCACATCTTGAATCCTTCGCCACGAAGGGTTTCCAGGTGGATGGAGGCATCCTTGGCGAAATATCGGCGCAAGTTGTACATCACATTATTGAGACTTTCTTCGCTACAGCGTACACCTCTCCAAACTGTATCCTTGATGTCTTGGCGTGGCACGACTTCGCCCTTATTGATCCATAATAGCTTGAGTGTAGCAAACTCGGTATTGCCCAGCGTCTTCTCGCTGCACCCACGGAAGCTGAGCACATGGCTCTCTGTATCTACGGTGTAGGCACCCATGTTTATCATACGAGAATTGCTGAAGTCTTTGCGCTTGGCATAGCGGTTTACCCATCCCAGAAACTCACGGCTGTCGAAAGGCTTCTCGATGTAAATCATTGCACCATTATTGGCAGCTTCGGTTTTGAGTTCTGGATCATGTAACGAAGATACACACATGATAGGGATGTCTTCTGCGGCAAGACGGATGTCGTTGATTCGTTCCAGACTGTTCTCTTCTCCTATCATTACATCGAGGATGATGAGGTTGGGAGACAACTTCATGATAAGACTTTCTACTCCAAACAGCGTGTTTTGAAAATAGACCTCATAGCCTGCTTTTTTAAGCAGCAAGACTGCAGTGTTGCCGAAATCCAGGTCATCATCAACCAATAGTACTTTTATCTTTTCCATATTTCTTGTTTTATAATGTTTTATAAAGTTTTATCTTGTTCCTTGCCCATTACGATTTGTTGCTTTTAGTTGAGCGGCAATGTGAACGTAAAGGTGCTTCCCTTGCCCAGTTCGCTCTCCACCTTGATGGTTCCTCCATGTGCCTTGACGGCATATTTTACCATGGCAAGACCTATGCCATATCCGCTCTTATGGTGTGTGGCTGGTATGCGATAGAACTGCTCGAATATCTTCTTCTGATATTTCTTGTCGATGCCTACGCCATGGTCAGACACGCTGATGATGGTGAAATGTTCATCCTGTTTGATGTTGACTTCAACGTTTGCCTCCTTGTCTGAGTATTTAACGGCATTCTCCATCAGATTGTGCATCACATTTTCTATCAGGTACTTATCTGCATACACCAGAGCATTCTCTTCACGATGGTCGTGGATTCCGATGGCATGTGGCTTGCTGGCATAGTTGATGTCTATTTGTTCTTGCGCTTGTTGCGTCAGTTCGATGATGTCAACTTGCTCTTTGTTGATAACCAACTTGCTTTCACTAGCCTTAGAGGTAATCAGTATCGTCTTGATGGTATTGGCAAGATTCTTGATTTGTCTTTCAGAAGAAGCAATCATCTCCTGCAAGTCAGCATCCTTGATACAGTCTTTGATGAATCCCAACTTTAGCAAGATGCTTGCCAATGGTGCTTTCAAGTCGTGTACAGTTCCATGAAGGCTTATCTCACGATTCCTCAGGAGGTCTTCCTTGTATCTGATGGCAGTCATCTGGTATCCTACGCAAAAGACGATGATAAGAGCCAACAATATAGTAGATGCTAATGTCCAAATTGAGTTTATGATGAAGGAAGATGGAGTTATATTCACCTTAGCTTGAACGAAACGGATAGGTTTGAGTCCGATAGCGATAGGCTTGCTAGCCTGCCAACTCTCAATGTCCTTTGTTTGCCCATAACTCTTAATGACCTTTTTATTCTCATCTAATATCAATAAGGTATAAGAGAAATCCTCATTTAGATTTTTCTTGAATATTTGGGAGAGTTTAGCTAAGTTGATGGGCTTACCTTTGACTGTAAGTCTATCTTTAGTCAATAATCCCAAGGCATCAGACTCTGTTTCTACAATACCTTTGTCTCTTAAATCTTGAATGTTTATTTCATTAAAATCGATGATATCTTCTTTCTTAGGCTTCGCGTTAAGAAAGTCTTCTTCTGTCATTTCTTTGTAATAAACTCGTTGTTTCCTATCTTTGTACGGAGTGTTACTCTTGTGAGCTCGGATAGCGTATTCTTCATCAACAGAAACTTTTAGTACAGAATTTGTCTTATCTGTTTCATTATAGATATAATCTTTGTATTGCAAAGACATATTATATCCTTGTAACAAAATAACAACTAAAAGTGCTAAAACCGTTATACAATAATACTTTTTCATGCTTAGCATTTTTTATATTTAACTTCTAAAGTGCAAAAATACAAATTATTTTTCAAAGTAGTGCACTTTCTAACATCATTTTTATATAATAATCTATGGAACAAATATTATGTGAAAAATGATGTAAAAAATTTGGCAGTTTGAGCAATTTGAGATAATTTTGCAGTCAGAAAGTTTAATCAAACTAATAGATAAGTAGTATGGATACGTTGAAAGATTATGAACTGACCCTAATATTGGGAGGTGGTTATTGGTGGCATACTCCTGATGGAGAATGGGTTTACATAGAAAATGATGAAGACCTCGAAGGCGATGACACTATTTAGGGATAGTCATTAAAGTAAGAAAAATAATAAAGTCGACGATATTATTTGCAGACCTCACTGTTCAAAGGCGCACCTTCTAAGAAGCAAGATAGTCTTCCAAGATAGTTAACATGGTATAAAATCTTATTTTTTAATTTATAGAATATGAAGAATTTTAATTACTTAAACTTAGTAGGGAAGGAGATTAACGCTAAGGAGATGGAGCTTGTTAGGGGTGGTACTAGTGATAGCGGTGGTACTTGTCGTAGTAACGGTTGTGGTGCTGAAGAAAAAGTTATGGCTAATAAACTTATGGCAAATTTTAGAAGTGTTAATAAGGATTTGTTGACAAAAATTAAAAATCCTAATGATTCAACTTCGGCTCGAATTGATTCTATTCGTTAAGATATTTATAGAGATGAAAACTAGTACTTTAGTTTTCATCTCTGTTTCTGATAAAATTAAAAAATAGAGATGTTGCATAAATATATTCCGGTTCAATATAATAGATTATATTATGTATATGATTGCATGGATGGAAGTCTTTATCCTTGTGATAAAAATGTATATTTTGCATTTCGAAAATATACATTTAGTGAATTGTTGGAAAAGTATAAGAATAATAACCCGGAAGGAAGTATTAGTAATTTTATACAAATGCTTTTAAAGGCAAATTCTTTTTATCATTGCGAGCTAAGCCAATATCCTAAAGTTGATGAAAATATGGTATTAGATTCTTTGGCTAGAGTTCCTAATGTCATATTGGCAGTTACCAAGGAATGCAATCTTGCTTGTAGATATTGCTGTTATGGGAGTTTATATGTCCAAAATACTACAGCAGCAGAGTGGAAAGCTGACATAGATGTTTGTGAATATTTAGAAGTCTTATTGAAATTAAGAATAAAAAATGGAAATCGTGCTGATTTTCAAATTTCATTTTATGGTGGTGAACCCTTATTGGCTTTCAGTAAAATACAGCAATGCGTAACATTGGCAGATCAGTTGATGCCTGATGTTCATATCACTTATGTAATAACAACTAATGGTATATTGTTGGATAAGTATATGTCATATTTAGTAGAGCATCATTTTCATATATTAATAAGTCTTGATGGAAATGAAAAAAATAATCAATATAGAGTATTTAAAAATGGAACAGAAAGCTTTAACATTGTTGAGAAAAATATTAATCTTCTCTATGTATCTTATCCTGTTTTTTTTCAAGAGAATGTGAATTTTTCTACCGTTCTTCATGGGAAAAGTAATTGTTTGGATGCTTTGAATTTCTTTTCTAAATGGAATAAAACACCTTTCTTTTCTAATGTAGTAGAGACTGGTGTAAAGAAAAACACCAAGTCCTATCAAGAGATTTTTAAGATGCATGAATATTCTACAGATGAAATAATTAAAATGAAGACGAATTATCCAAATGTATATACTTCTTTATTCCCAATGAAAAGTGGACAATGCTACTTATGGAGCAAACGCTCTATTGAAAAAGTAGATGGTTTGTTGCGTAGACAATGGAATGGTTATGTGACGAATAGCTGTTTTCTTTTTTCTTCGAAAGTTTTTGTATCTGTAGATGGAAGTATTTTTTTATGTGAGAAGTCTTCTTGGAAATTTAAATTTGGTTTTATTTCTAAAGAAGGGGTACATTTATATCTAAATAAGATTAATGATTATTATAAGAAAATATTTGATAAACACAAGGAGCAATGTGCTGATTGTTATAAAATTAAAGGATGTAATTGTTGCTATTTTGCCGAAAGTGAATCTGTTGAAGGTGGGAAATGTTTCGTATCTCATAACCAAGCTATAGATGAACTTGAGAAAATGTTGAACAATAAAATTTAAAATTATGATCCTTATAAGATTATTTCCGTTTGTGTATGCTGATTATATCGGTAATAAAATACTCTTGTATGACACACTTCAGTCTTCTGTAATGATTGAAGAATTTGAGGGAAAAGTCAAGTTAAAGAATAGAATTAATTTATTATTGTTTGAAAACCCTATAAATAATCGATTGGCTCAAAAAATAGCGATAGAGAAAAAGGGTGTAGTGTCTAGAGTATCAAACTCTGAACAAGTATATTTATCTGATGGATTGTCCTATTTGTCTGATAATTTAAAAAATGTGTTAGATACTAATAAAACAGATAAAGTCTTCTCTTTAGTAAAAAGAATTTTTGTCAGTTGTACAGATTCTATTGATGTGTTTTCTCATAATATGAGGAAACAGTATCATGTTATGGATTCCCAAATGTTTCAAAACTTGAAGAATAAAGTAGGACTTTTTACTTCTTTGCAGAAGCTTTTTGTTTGTATAGATGAACTTTCTTTTTTTAACATAAAAAATATCTTGTCTGAAATGGAAGGGCACTATGAGATATTCTTATTGATGTCGATAGAGGATTATGTAAAACTTGAACACTCGTTAGAAGATTTAAACTGTAAATGTTGTGTTTTAGTATATGAGTCAGGATGGTTTGTGAAGCAGATTGAACAGATATTTAATGATACACGAGTTTCTGTAGTAGATTTTTTAGTTAAAAATGAATATGAACTAAATAATCTTACGATAGCCGGTATCTCTAATAACCCCAAGTTAAAAATATCTTTTGACTTAAATGCATGTTGTGAAGAAAAAATTAGAAATATGATGTGCTATAGTATACAAGATATTCTAAGTATGTCTGTACAATGTAAGGAAATGATACGAAACGAATGGATTAATTTTAATTATTGGGGAGATTTATATATTAACGACAAAGGTGATTTGATGCAGAACTTTAACTCTGTATTGGGGAATCTTATGGATTGGTCCAATGTCCATTTAGAGAACTTGTTGTCTGATGAATCTTTGTGGAGTATGGTGCGGAGAAAGGCAAAATATTGTTCTCGATGTTTGTTCCGTAACGTTTGTCCTCCTGTATCTTATATTGAAAAAGTTTTAGATATAACATTTTGTGAAATTTTTAATGATAAAAATAAGTATGAAAATTAATAAAATTCTAGTTGCTCTCTGTTTCTTTGTGATAATTGTAAGTCAAATTGCTAGTGCTAGAAATATGATAGCAAGGGATATGGGAGCTAACATAGGTGATGTTCCTGCAAACATTGCCATCCTTGATTCTGATAGTAGCGTTGTTGCCAAAAGCATGACCGGTATCTCGGATTCTACAGCAATCTCTCTGTCTGATGTAGAGGTGATAGCTCATCGCAAAAACATAAAGTTGTCTGGTCATAATTTACTCGTAGACGTAGAGCATGATTCTATTTTTAACCATCAGAATGATATATATGAACTGATTGGTAAGGTTCCTGGTGTCTTACATTTAGGGAATTCGTTCAATGTGATGGGTAAGGGAGCACCGGTCTATTATTTAAACGGGCGTAAGGTGAGAGATCAAAGTCTTATCGATAACTTACCGGTTGATCAAATCAAATCTTTAAAAATAGTTGCCATGCCAGGAGCGGATTATGACACATCGGGTTCACCTGTGATTGATATAAAAACTAAGATTTTAGGAGATGGTATGGCTTTTAATGTCATCGGTAATATCACTCAGGCAAAGCATTTGGCTCATAAAACAGGTTTCTCTTCAACATACAATTCTGGAAAATTTGATTTGTATGGTAAGTATTACTATAGGAGAAATAATGCTTCCGAAAGTTCTGATTATGATAAACAGGTGTTAGCTGATACCCTTTGGAATAAAATGCAGCATATTGAAAGCTTGACGCATTCCGGTAGTCATACTTATTCTGCTGGTATGACTTATCATCTGTCTGATAAATCAGAACTAGGGATGCTTTATAGTGGAATGTACACGGATGGAAAGGTTGAGACTCAGGATACGTTTAGTGTAGTGCCAAATGCAGGACCTGCATATTATCTCTTTGATAAGAATAAATCCAAAAACAACCTCCTTACGCATCATGTCAATATGTATTATGATGCAAGTTTGAATCATGCCTGGCACGTGAGTGTAGTGATGGATTATATTTCTAAAGTATCGAACACTAATTCTGCTTTAAAGGAAAATCATATAGGTACGAGTTCTGAGGTTTCATATATGGGACATTCTAAATGGAATGTCCTGGCTTCTAATTTCCATGCTACCCATGATTTAGGAAAGTGGGGCACTTTGGGTATGGGATATGATTTCAGCTATAGTGAGGGAGTAGATAAGATAGATTATGAACGGTTGAAGTTCGATGGTCGTTTTGAGAATAAGGAAGTTAAAAATGCAGTATTTATCAACTACGAATTACCCTTGGGGGACTTTTCTTTGAGTACAGGAATACGTTATCAAAATCTATATTCCCGTCGGAAAAATGAAAAGGCATCTGTGATAGAGACGCATAGTGATAATACATTCTTGCCGTCAGTAACCCTGGGTTATAGTCATGGATTGTTGATGCAGAATCTTAGCTATTCGATAGGAACAGAGCGGGCTAATTATGCAGATATGAATGATAATGTGACGTATGTGAACCGTTATGAGCAATCTAAGGGTAATAGCCAGTTGAAGACAGCCATCACTCATAGCTTGTCTTATCAGTTGATGTATAAGTCTTTGTTTCTAACATTAAATTATGATTATATATATCGTCCATTATTGCCGGTGATTTATTCTTTGGAAGGTAACTCGGAAGTAACGGTTTCGTCACAAGATAATTTGTCGCATCGTCAAGCTTTGTCGGCGATGTTGAATTGGCGTAAAACCTATAAATGCTATACTGCATCGTTGACGGGATTCTTTCAAAAGTCAATTATGCATTATCCGGGTATTGATGGAACAACATTTCATGATGGACATCCGTCGACAATTCTTAATTTTGATAATGATTTCAAGCTTCCTAAGCATTTTCTGCTCTCTTTATCTTGGCAACAAGTTTGGGGTGGGTACATGGAGTCGATAAATGTAAAATCATCTTCTTCTGTCAATTTGAGTATCAAAAAATCTTTCTTGAAGGATAGGTTGCGATTATCATTAGATGGGTATGATATTTTTAATGGAGATAGAAATCGTGCTTGTAGGCAGATTTATAATGTTAAATCTAGTTTTAATACAAAGTATGAAACTAGAAAAATAGGATTGACGTTAACATATCGTTTCCATAAGATAAAAGAAAGAGAAAATCAAACATCAGCAGAGGTAGAAATGGAGAGACTTGGTATTCCGAAAGAATAGACTTTTCTTTGCTGTTTTCTAATTAATCTTTTCAATCAGCGCACCTATGGTTATACCGTTTATTCTGGGTTGATCCGTACGAGCAAGGAGTATCAGTTGAGAGGTAGAACAATATTAATGTCTATATTCTTTCATTTTTAGTAATGGCACATATAAAGATAGAACATCAACATGACAGCATGCAATGCGGCATCACATGCCTGCAAATGATATGTAGATATTTCGGCAGGGAGTACTCCTTGGACTCTCTGTCGAAGATTTGTTTTGCAACAACGGAAGGTGTCTCCATGCTGG
>OOCQ01001789.1_pt1 | contig 11638 bp, 8 predicted proteins | sample 1671121 | NCBI WGS metagenome assembly OOCQ01 (sample SAMN06348124, study PRJEB24527) | human gut metagenome | biome: human gut; feature: ankylosing spondylitis patient; material: feces | host: Homo sapiens | place: China | collected 2015-10 | reverse complement strand
AGCACAGCCGCCACGGCGGCCCAGAGCGCCTCGGCCAGCGCCGAACGCTGCACTTCCAGTGCCGCACAGGCACAGACTGCTGCCCGGCAGGCCAGCACCAGCAGCACCGCGGCGGCCGGGTGTGCATCCCGGGCCGAGGCTGCTGCCGCCCGCGCCGAAGAGCTGGCCCCGGCAGACGGTCAGGTACTGAGCGTGAACGGCAAAAGCGGTGTAGTGGTCCTGCGTGCGCAGGACGTGGGTGCCCTGCCCCGGCCTGCGCAGCCGGCAGCCGGCTCCCTGCTGCGGGTTCTGAGCGTGAACCCCGACACCGGTGCCCTGCTCACCGACACTACGCCCCCGCCCGACCTGACGCCCTATGTGCGCAGCAGCACCCTGCCGGACGCAAAGACCCCCGGCCCGGTGCGCATCGACCCGCAATACGGCGTGGCTGTGCGGGAGGACGCCACCCTGACCCTTGTGCCTGCCTCCGCCGAGCAGCTGGACAGCATGACCGACGGCTTTGCGCCGCTCACCCCGGCCCTGCTGCCCTACGGCGTGAAAAAAGCGCTCACCACCGCCAACACTGCCGCCGGGTGGACCGGTGCGGAAAAGACGGCCGCCCTGCGCACGCTGGGTGCCGACCTGACCGCCTACTATACCCGGCTGGAGGCCGACGCCAAGTTCGGCACGCCGTACAGCCTGCCGCCCGCTGCGGCGGACCAGCTGGGCGGCGTGAAGGTGGGCGACTACCTGGACATTGCTGCGGACGGCACCCTGAGCGGCAAGACCCTCAATGATAAGATCGCTGCCGCCGTGGCGGTAAAGTCGGAGGCGCGACTGGTGTGGAACACCCATGTGACGTCTCCTAACAAATTCACAACTTGGGATGTTCAGATTCCAGGCAATGTTGATAAGATATGCATTACCAAAGGCAAGTACAACAGCTACGATAATAACACTGAAAAAAGCATTGCACGCGGTGGCACGACAACTTATGACTGTGACATCAATTTTACAATCACATTCCAAACAAACGGCATCCTTCATGTTGTTTATCCATACAAAACAGTGTTCCCTCTGGAACTCTGGATTGACGGCTACCACTACCCCACCCTTGCCGACCTGCTGACGCAGGTGACCGCCGTGGAGAGCAGTGTCACCGATCTTCAGGTGGCCCTGTGCGAGCTGTACGAAGAAAAGGAGGAAAATTGATGGCGAAAATTTATGCAGCCCTGATCCGCAAGGGTATCAAGACGCTGGACGAGGTGCCCGCCCGTCTGCGCAGCACCGTGGAAGCCCTGCTGGCGGAGGTGGAAGCCGATGCTTGAAGCCTGGTCCCGCACGCGGGACGGCACCCGGAAGCTGAGCGCAAACTTCACCGTGGCCGAGTTTGCCTGCAAAGATGGCTCGGACCCTGTGTTCGTGGACAGCAGCCTTGCCGCCCTGCTGCAGAAGATCCGCGACCACTTCGGCCGCCCCGTAGTCATCACCAGCGGCTACCGCACCGCCGCCCACAACAGATCCGTAGGCGGGGCCGCCTACAGCCAGCATCTGTATGGGCGCGCTGCCGACATCCGGGTGCAGGGCATCCCGGTGGAGCAGCTGGCCGCCTATGCAGAGACCTGCCTGCCCGGCACCGGCGGCATCGGCCGGTACCCGCCCCGGGCCGGACGGGCTGTGGGCTGGGTCCATGTGGACACCCGCCCCGCCAAAAGCCGCTGGACAGGTTAAGAAGGAGGTGAACCCAATGGAAAGCATCCTGTCCGCCCTGATCGCCGGTGCCGTGACCCTGATCGGGGTGCTGATCGCCAACAGCCGCAGTCAGGCTGTGACCGACACCAAGCTGGAAGAGCTGACCCGCGAGGTGCGCGAGCACAACAATTTCGCCCGCCGCGTGCCCATTCTGGAAGAGCAGATGAAGGTGGCAAACCACCGCATCGCCGACCTTGAGAACCATGAACGAATGAAAGAGAGGAACTGATTTATGGAACTGAGCAACAAGATCTCCGCCGCTACCCTGGCCCGCACCGCTGTGCTCCTGCTGGCCCTGACCAATCAGGTGCTGAGCGCAATGGGCAAGCCCGTGCTGCCCATCGAGAGCACCACCGTGGAGCAGCTGGTCACCGCCGGCATCACCACCGTGGCCGCATTGATCAACTGGTGGAAGAATAACAGCTTCACCGCTGCCGCCGTGGCCGCCGACAGCTACATGGCCCGGCTGAAGCAGAAGCAGTGATCGCCGACTGCCCTATATAAGGTAAGAGGGCAAGGCCCCCGGAGACGCAGGTTTCCGGGGGCCTTTTTCGTCTGCAGCAGAGCGGCAGGAGAAATTCCAGCCGGTTCTTTGCCAGAAATTCCGTCCCTCAAAAAGTGGGTTTCCGCAACAATCCGCACACTCTGCACCAGTACCGCAACCGCATCATTTCACATCCGCAACAGTTTCTCTTTTTTCTGCAACAAATTCTTGTGATTTGTGCAAAATATCCAATTCAGACTTTGGAATATTTTCACAAATCATGCGTTTCTACACATTTTTTCTTGACAACCTGCACCAGAAAATGGTATAAAGGAAGCAGGATAGTATGCCTCGAAACATGTCCATTATATGGGACAGTGGTAATGCGTAAAAGACTTGACACCATTTGAAAGGAGCCATCAATCATGACGAATAAAAAGCTGAAACTCGCTGCCATGTCCGTAGCCCTGACCGCCTGTGTCGCTGCACAGCCCATGGCTGCCCATGCTGTGGAAGGCCCCGACTCTGTCGAGGATAACGCTGCCCCGCAGGCCGAACCTGTAGCCGAGAGTTCCACGCCCGCCCCCGTCGCTGAGGAAGGGGAAAAGCAGGAGAAAGTCGGAGAGCAGGAGGAGTTTACCCCCCCGGGTGAACGAAGAGGCCAAGAGCGAAGAGCAGGCCCCTGCGTTCGGCCCCGGCACCAAGACCGATGACATCATCATTGACTATAAACCTGCTGAGAAGCCGGAACAGCCCGGCAAATCCGGTGAGGACGGTGAAGCCGACGGCTCTGAGGGCTCCGGCGAGACGGACGAGACTGAGAACCCCGACGGCACCTATGTGAAGGGTGACGTGATCGACAACAGCAAGAAGGACGAAGCCACCGGCAAGGACGGCAAGATCGGCGAGGCCGCCAAGGAAGAGACCCCCGACAGCTCTTCCAGCACCACCGTTGTGGACCCCGACGCCGAGGTGAAGAAGGGCGACCCCGTGGTGGGCAAGGACGAGGACGGCAACACCACCATCACCACCCCCACCGAGACCACCGGCACCGAGACTACGACCACCACCGGCACCGGCAAGGCCGATTCCTCCACCACCATCACCGACACCAAGAAGGGCGAAGAGATCAACCTCGACGACGAGCTTGGCCAGGACGTGCGTCCGGACTGGAAAACCAATAAGGATGCCAAGCTGGGCGGTTACACCGTGGACAAGGTCGAGCCCGCCAAGGACGGCAACTCCAAGACCCTGACCCTGAAAAAGACCAGCGAGCCCGAAACGAAGGAAATGTCCGCCGAGGACGTTGCCAAGCTGCTGGATGTCCCCGAGGGCGGTGTGGAGAAGAAGGAAGAGCTGGACGAAGAGGGCAACCCCAAGACCACCTACACCCTGAAAAAGGAAGAGATCTCCACCGACGAGAACGGCAACACCGTCACCCGCGTCACCTACTACAAGATCACCGGCAATACGGTCGAGACCACCACTGAGACCACGCTGAAGCTCAAGGTGGAAAAGGGCACTGTGGATGTTGATGAGAAGGACCTGACCACTGAGATCGAACTGCCAAGCATCACTGCCAAGAACACCGACGAGACCAAGACGGATGTCATCGAGATTTCTTCGGAGAAGCTGGGCGAAATGCTCAAGGACGAGTACTATAACAACGATACCGGCGAGTATGTCTATACGGAAACCGATGCAAACGGCAAGGAATATACCTATAAAGTCAAGAAAACGGAAGACACCAAGCCGCTCACCAACAAGCAGTTGGCCGACCGTCTGGGCGAGGGCTTCACCGGCGATGACAACGGCGTTTACTACAAGGGCGAAAAGCTGAACCTTGACCAGATGGAAGCCGTCCGCAAGACTTTGAGTTACACCGTGGAGGTCACCGAGGTCACCAAGACCCCCGGCCAGGTCGAAGGCGGTCAGGAAAGCATCGAGAGTGCCGAGGAAACTGCCAAGCTGGAAGCCATCAAGGCCGCTCTGACGGATGCCGCCAAGAAAACCGGCATCAATGTGGACAGCGAGGATTTCAAGAACCAGCTGAATACGATCGATCCCACCGGCAAAGGCCAGCTCAATCTCAGCTATACCGATGCAGACGGCAATGTTCATACTGTCACCCTCCGCTATGACGGTGCAACGGTTTCTGCGCCTCAGCCGGGCAGCTCTGATCCGAGCAAGGACACCGAGACCCGTAAGGATGTTACGGACAACGTCATCACCGGCACCGCTTATGTGACCGGCTCGAATACGTGGACCGAAAGCGGTTCCCTCAACGGCACCTACGTCAAGCCCGGCAGCGGTAAACTTCCCTCTCTCGATGGTTGGACGATCGCCAGCAAAGACCCGGAGAAGGGCACCACGACCTACAAAAAAGAAGAAACCGTGACCTCGCCCGACGGCACCAGCACCAAGATCACCCGTACCTGCACGATCACGGAATCGTCCGCTTCCCTCACCGATGCGGAGAAGGAAGAGATCGCCTGGAAAGAGCTGCAGAACAAGAGCGGCAAGGACAAAGCTACCCTGCTTCAGGAAGGTTACAGCATTGATATCGGCAGCATGGACTTCTCCGGCATCAAGCGCGTGGAATGGACGATCGACACACTTTCTGAATCCACAAAGACGGACACCAAGGATCTTAACGACAAGCTGGTGATCCCCGGCGGCAAGAACTGGTCGATCGACGAAAAGGCCCGCACCATTACGGTGGACGGAAAGACCTACGACAATGTGACCAAAACCAATGACGGCTACACCTGCACGGTCGAGGACAAAAACGGCGTAAAGACCACCTACACCTTCACCAAAAAGGCCGGTGCTCCGCTGACCCCTGAAGAGATCCAGACCGCACTGGCAGGCCAATACAGTGTTTCCGCTGACAGCATCCGACTGAACGCCGACGGCAAGACCGCGACCTTCACGAAGGGTGACGAAACCATCACCGTGGATTACAGCACCCTGAGCGAGACCCTCACCGTCCGGAAGGATGTACACACCTCCTCCAGTGTCACCGGCATCATCAAGGACGATAAGGATCTTGAGAAGGCATACGACGAGCTGTGGAAGCAGATCCAGGAGATCCAGAGCAAACTTCAGCCCGGCGAGGAACTCCGGATCGGTGAAACGAAGATCGATTCCACCACCAAAAAGGAAGATATCATCAAGTATTTCACCAAGGCCATCTCGCCCGATAACATGAGCAAAGATGAGCTGATCAAGGCTCTGCAGGAGCAGGAGCGGATCGCCAAGAACTCCACTTACGTTGCCAACAAGGGTTCTGATTACGAAGAGACCAAGAAGAACTACTACTCCGGTGAAAAGACGGGTGAATTCAAATACTTCAGCAAGGCACCAGATGGTTCCAAAATTGAGGTCTATTGGAAATCGACTTGGGGGTGGAACGGCTATTATTACTATACAGACGCTAACGGCCATGAAGTTCGTGTTGATAGTAACACTGTGCACTCCGAAGAGCAGCGCGACGACATCGGCCACCTCGACCTCGCTTCCGGCTCCAAGCTGGATCTGCTGCCGGATGAGGACGGCAAGGTCAACCAGACCGACTGCGTGCTGGTGAGCAAGAATCTGAAGCTGGAGTGGAACTACGATGCCGGAAAACTGGTCAACGGTAAGGACAACCAGACGGTCGGCCTGGACAGCAAGATCAGCTGGGATGACGAGGGCGGCGAGGGCGACGGCCACTACGAGTATGACCGCGGCAACCCCAATAAAAACCCTGACAAGAGTGCCTACTACAAGCTAACCGGCACTGTCGCCTATGATCCTATCAAAGATAAAGATGGCAGCATCAAGCTGTATCAGGGTCAGTGGGGCGACTATTGGAACCCCGGCATCAGCGCAGAGGATGAGGCCATTAACGCTTACCTGAAGGCAACCGGCAGCAGCAAGACCTATAGGGACTTGACCACGAAAGAGCGCAATGCCATCGTCGGCACCTACGTTGTGAAGATCGGAACCACCGGCACCAACAGCACCGGTGAGGGCGGCTATCAGGTCTATCTCAAGTCCTCTGAGCTGACCGCCTACGGCTATATGTCCCGCGACGCCAACACCTGCATCAACAGCACCTATAAGCGGCAGGACGGCACCTGGGGTTACGTCGGCGGCTACGACCTGATGATCTCCAAGCTGACCCAGGTGAGCGAGGGCAAGGTCATCGGCCAGACCGAATCCACCATCAAGACCATCACCGCCCCGCTGAGCATCCGCAGCTCTCAGGACTTCGCCAAACGCCTTCTGGAGCTGAACAAGCAGACCACCACCACCCATAAAACTGGTGAGGGTGCTACGGCTTACGGCGAAAATACTTCCGGCGACTTCGACGGTGCCTATACGCAGAAGAAGAGCGAAACGGTCGAAGGATCCGGTACCGGCAAAGGCCACTACACCACCTTTACCGAAGTGCTGAAGAAGATCTTCTCCGGCTCCGGCAGCAAGGAGCACGACGAGGGCAGCGTCTCCTACACCCACCGCACCACGGACAAGGTGAACACCACGCCAGTGTCCAAGGAGACCGTGACCACCACCGACGCCCATGTGGACTACAACTATACCTCCATCGAGACCCGCACGGTCACCGTGAACGGCGAAGAGACGGTCATCGTCCCGCCCGTCACCCCGCCGGAAACGCCCGTGGAGGACGAGACCCCGGACGAAGTGGTCATGACCCCGGAAACCCCCGAGCTGCCGCCCGTGCAGGACGCCACCCCGGACGCTCCGGTCCTGCCGTCTGACGCGGTCCTGCCCGCTGTGCAGGATGCACTGCCGCAGACCGGCGTGAACTGGATGGCCGCTCTGGGCATGGCATTCAGCGGCATGCTGCTGACCATCGCAGGCGCATTCGCCAGCCTCAGGTACAAGGAAAAGCACTGATGCTTTTCCCTTCCAACGTGATCCACGTCAAGTCGTAAACGCATAGAAAGGGCCTCCCCATTCCGGGGAGGCCCTTTCGTGTTGTGTTCGGCTTATGCTTCCGCATCCAGGTACGCGTGCTTGTGCACCAGATTCCCCACGCTCATGTACTCCTTGCGGAAGGAGTAATCCTGATAAAACGGCTTGTTGCGGCCATGCTGACCGGCCACATAGGAGCACATGTTGGCACTGCCCGCAGGCCGGAACTTCCGGTGCCTGCGGGGCGGCTTTTCGCATTTATGAAACGGAGGAAAACGCTCAGAGGTCTGCGCCGTTGGAGCGGATGACCTTCTGATACCAATCGAAAGAATCTTTTTTGCTGCGGGCCAGCGTACCGGTGCCGTCGTCCTGCTTGTCCACATAGACGAAGCCGTACCGCTTGCTCATCTCGCCGGTGGAGGCAGACACCAGGTCGATGCCGCTCCAGGCGATGTACCCCATCAGGTCCACGCCGTCGGACACAGCCTGCTTGACCGCCTCGATGTGACGGCGCAGGTAGTCGATGCGGTAATCATCGTGGACGCTGCCGTCGGGCTCCACCGTGTCGTGGGCACCCAGACCGTTTTCCACCAGGAACAGCGGTTTCTGGTAGCGGTCGTACAGCTGGTTCATGGTGATGCGCAGGCCCAGCGGGTCGATGGCCCAGCCCCACTGGCTGGTCTGCAGATAGGGGTTCTTCACCGAGCGCACCACGTTGCCGTCGTTCACGGCCTTGCCCTCCAGGCTGGCCGCCACGCAGCGGCTGGCGTAGTAGCTGAAGGAGATGAAGTCCACGGTGTTCTCCCGCAGCAGGGCGTCATCGCCGGGCTCGGTGTGCAGCTGCACCTGCTTTTCCGCAAACAGCTTGCGGGCGTAGCCGGGGTAGCGGCCCCGCACCTGCACGTCGATAAAGAACAGGTTTTCCTGTTCCTTCTGCACCGACTCCCAGACGTCCTCCGGGTTGCAGGAGTAGGGGTAGAAGCTGCCGCCGGCCAGCATGCAGCCCACCTGATTGGCGGGGTCGTACTGATGGGCCAGGCGGGTGGCCGTGGCGCTGGCCAGCAGCACATGGTGGGCCGCCTGATAGATCACCTGACTGCGGTTCTCGCCCTCCTGGAAGGCGATGCCTGCCCCGGAGAAGGGGCTGTGCAGCAGGATGTTGATCTCGTTGAAGGTAAGCCAGTAGTGCACAAGGCCGGAGTATTCTTTGAAGCAGGTCTCGGCGTAGCGGGCAAAGCATTCCAGCGTTTTGCGGCTGCGCCAGGAGCCGTACTGCTCCACCAGGCCCATGGGGATATCAAAGTGGCACAGGGTGACCAGCGGCTCAATGCCGTACTTCCGGCACTCCTGGAACACATTGCGGTAAAAGGCCACGCCCTCCGGGTTGGGGGTCCGTTCATCGCCGCGGGGGTACAGGCGGGACCAGGAGATGGAGGTGCGGAACACCTTCAGCCCCAGCTCTGCCATCAGGGCGATGTCCTCTTTGTAATGGTGGTAGAAGTCCACGCCGGTGTGGCTGGGGTAATACTCCCCTGCCTGCAGCGTCGGGTGGGGCGTGCCGCCCAGCTTGACCTCCATGCGGTGGACACCGTGGGGCATCATGTCGATGTTGCTCAGGCCGCGGCCGCCCTCGTTGTAAGCGCCTTCGGCCTGATTGGCCGCAATGGCAGCACCCCAGAGGAAATTTTCGGGCAGTTTGTAATCAGACATGGGGATCACTCCTCTTCCGGGAGATCCTCAAAGCCGATCACCAGCGTCAGCACAAAGGACAGCACGATAGACAGCACCGAGATGCCGGCGATCCAGGCGATGCTCACACCGGGGTTGGCCGGGTCGATGAACTGCACACCGGTGAGCACGCTGGGCGACACCATGGAACGGCTGGCCAAACCTGCCATGCCGGCCAGGCAGCCGCAGACAAAGCCGGTGATCAGGGAAGCGATCAGGGGGCGCTTCAGGCGCACGGCCACGCCGTACAGGGCGGGCTCGGTGGTGCCGGCGATCAGAGCAGAGGAAGCAGCGGCCAGCGCAGTCTGGCGCAGCTCGCTGTTCTTGGTCTTGAAGGCAACGGCCAGGGACACGCCGCCCAGGGACAGGTTTGCACCGATCTCAGAGGGCATAACGGTGCCCTCCATGCCGGTCTCGGAGATGGTCTGCAGGATGGTGGGGGTGAACACGCGGTGCATGCCGGTGATGACCAGCAGAGGCCAGAGGGCACCCATGATGCCCACAGCCAGGAAGCCCAGCTTAGCCTGCACGAAGTAGACGAATGCGGAGATGCCCTCGCCGATCATGATGCCGACCGGGCCGACCACGATGATCGCAATGGGAGCAGCAATGAGGAAGATCAGCATGGGCTTGAGGAAGTTCTTGGTGACAGCCGGGGTGATCTTGTCGATGGCACGCTCAATGTAAGACAGGATCCAGGTCATGCACAGGGCCGGGATGACGGTGTAGGTGTACTTGACGCCCACCACCGGGATGCCCAGAAAGTGTGCGGCGGTATCGCCGACCGTGACCGCCTCCATCATGGTGCGGAAATCCGGGTGCAGCATCAGGCCTGCAATGGCAATGGCGATGAACATATTGGTGTTGAACTTCTTGGAAGCAGAAGCGGCCACCATCACCGGCAGGAAGTAGAAGGCTGCATCACCGATGGTGTTCAGGATCTTGTAGGTCTCACCGTCGGCCGACAACACGCCTGCCATGCCCAGCAGCATGACCAGCAGCTTGACCATGGAGCCGCCGATGATGGCGGGGATCAGCGGGGACATGGTGCCCACAACTGCATCCAGAATGTTGTTGCCCACCTTTTTCAGGGTCAGGGGCTCCTTCTTCTCGCCGCGGGCCACCTGGCTTGCCTCGCCGAAGTCGCCCATCTTGAGCACTTCGTTGTAGGCCTCTTCCACATGGTTGCCAATGATGATCTGGTACTGGCCGCCCTGGTTCACGACGCCCATCACGCCGTCGGTCGCCTTGACGGCTGCGTCGTTGATCTTGCCCTCGTCCTTCACCACAAAGCGAAGGCGGGTCATGCAGTGGGTCACGCTGGCAATGTTTTCCACACCGCCGATGTTCTCTACGATCTTTTTGGAGATCGCAGCATAATCTTTTGCCATGATTGTTTCTCCTTTACCTTTTCAAGTCATCCAATTTCCGGTCGAAGCGCTTCCGATGCACCCATTATAGACGCAGGCAGGTGGTTTGTCAGCAGTTTCCGGGCATAAAAAAACAAGTGCCGTTTTTTTGCACTTGTTTTTTCCAGGTAACGCCCTGTTTTTTATTTTTTGCTTTTTTCAGATGGCTGCCGGGCCCTCGGAGGTGTAGCGGTAGAGCTTTTTGCCCAGCCGTTCCACGATGCTCATGGCCGGGAGCTGGGTCGTCACATCGTAGATGCCCAGCCGCTCGTAGGTGACATAATAGGCAAGGTTGTAGTCCGAGAGCTTGGCTATGGTGCAATTTTCCGTGTTGGTCACGCTGAGGATCTGGCAGTTCTGCTCCTTGAAGCGCATCACATGGCCGATGGTGTCGCGGGACTCGCCGGACACTGAAAACACGATCACCAGCGAATTTTCCACGAATCGGCTCTCGGTGGGATAATGGGGCTCGTCAATGTACAGGCAGAACTTGCCCATGCTGGAAAAATAGCGTGCCCCGTACTTGGCCACGATGCCGGACATGCCGCTGCCTACAAAAAAGATGTGCCGGGCCTGAAAAATGACCCTGGTCAGCATGTCCAGCTTCTGCTCAAACTCCGCCGAGCAGGTCTTTTTCAAAAAGTCGATGACCTCCGACACATCGTCCTTGACCGGCGGCTGCTTTGCCTGTTCCAGATGCTGGCGCAGCCGGATCTTGAACTCCGCGTAGCCGTCGCAGCCCGCCTTTTTGCAGAACCGGAGGATGGTGGAGGTAGACACATGGGCGGCATCCGCAAACTCCCGGATGCGCATATAGCACACCTTGTCCGCGTTCCGCACAACATACTTATAAACTTCCAGCTCCAGATCATTCAGGCTGCAGATCATCTCTTCGCTGAACATCGGCCGCCCCTCCCTCGTGGTGGTTTTTGTTCCAGTATACTGTATTTTTTGCCGCGTTACAATTCCCCTGCTCAGAAAAAAGCCGCCGCACGGTGGCAGGGCCGTGCGGCGGCAGAAACATGCTTTGGGGGAACCGATCAGATCAGGCTCAGGGCCTCTTCGTCGCCCACGAGGATGAAGTCGGGGTGCATCTGCAGGATGCTGGCGGGCACCTCCGGGGTGACCGGGCCGAAGAAGGCTTTCTTCACGATCTCGGCCTTGCCGGTGCCGTTGACCACCATCAGCACCTTACGGGCCTGCATGATGGTCTTGATGCCCATGGTGTAGGCCTGCTTGGGCACCAGGTCTACGTTGCCGTCAAAGAAGCGCTTGTTGGCCTCGATGGTCTCCTGGGTCAGGTCCACACAGTGGGTCTCCAGCTCAAAGGCCTCGCCCGGCTCGTTGAAGCCGATGTGGCCGT
>OOCQ01001785.1_pt1 | contig 11683 bp, 9 predicted proteins | sample 1671121 | NCBI WGS metagenome assembly OOCQ01 (sample SAMN06348124, study PRJEB24527) | human gut metagenome | biome: human gut; feature: ankylosing spondylitis patient; material: feces | host: Homo sapiens | place: China | collected 2015-10 | reverse complement strand
CTCCGCTGTGGCGCACTGCTGAATCGATTTTTTCCCTTTTAATGCAGCCTATCAAAAGAGCTAAACGCGCTTTGCTTGGACGACGCTCTTTTGACAGGATTTTGGTGGGGAAAAAATCGATTCTTGACGCAGTGCGCCAACGCTACGCTTTTGTGCAGCCCTGCTCGCCCGTCCACTACATCTGCATCAAAAAAGGAGCCCGTTTCCCATCCGAGTGGATGAAGAAACGGGCTCCTTTGCCGTTATCCGAGTATCGTCAATCAGAACAGTACCTTTGCGAGGTGCAGGTAGTCCGGGTCGAGGATCTTCTTGTTGTTGACTGCATCGTGCAGGTCGATTGAGACAACGCGGCCCTTGCTGTAGCCGAAGACGATGTCCGACAGGCCCGAGATCAGTGCGAGAGCAGCCTGCTCGCCGAGCTGGCTGGCGCGGACGCGGTCGATGACCGACGGCGAACCGCCGCGCTGGATGTGACCGAGGACCGATACGCGCGTATCGATGCCCGTCTTTTCCTCGACGGCCTTGCCGATCTCGATAGCCGAGCCAGCACCTTCCGCTACGACGATGATGCTGTAGCGCTTGCCTGCGTCATACATCTCTTTGATTTCTTCGCACATCGTGTCGATGTTGAACTTGACCTCCGGGACGAGGACGAACTCAGCGCCGCCCGCGATGCCGGACATCATGGCCAGCCAGCCGGAGTTGCGGCCCATGACCTCGACGAGCATGATGCGGCGATGTGCCGAAGCCGTATCGCGCAGCTTGTTGATCGCATCGATGATCGTATTCGCAGCCGTATCGCAGCCAATTGTGTAGTCAGAGCCCCAGACATCGTTGTCGATCGTGCCCGGCAGACCGACGATAGGGATGCCCGTCTCCTTCGAGAGCAGCGAGCCGCCCGTCAGGCTGCCGTCGCCGCCGATGATGACGAGGCCTTCAATCCCACGCTTCACGAGGTTCTCATAGCCCTTGCGGCGGCCTTCCGGCGTCTTGAACTCCGGGCAGCGAGCCGTTCCGAGGAACGTGCCACCGCGCTGGATGAGGTCGCTGACGCTGCGGCTCGTGAGCTCCTCGATATCGTCATCGAGCATGCCCTGGTAGCCGTTGTTGATGCCATAGACTTTTACACCCTCGTAAAGTGCCGTACGGACAACGGCACGTGCCGCAGCATTCATGCCCGGGCTGTCGCCGCCAGATGTCATTACAGCAATCGCTTTTTTGATCATGGGAACATCTCTCCTATTCCATCGATTCCATACTTATCCCAATCATCCCACCGTTTCATGCAGCAGGATAATCAAATAGCCTGATTCCATTTCCTTCTTTATTTTACGGAATTCATCTAAAAATGTAAAGGGTTTCATGCAAAACAACGCCTTCTCCTTGAGGAAAAGGCGTTGCAGATCATGGATTTTGTTCCATGAGACAGAATGCACTTTATTTGACATTCATGATGCCGAGGGCATAGCAGACAATGCCGAGTGCGAAGAGGCCGAATATGATCCAGATCGCGTTGACCTTGCGCTTCATCAAAGCCATGCATGCGAACGTCATGAGCAACGGGATCAGGCCAGGCATCAGCTGATCGAGGATGGTCTGAACCGTCGTCGTGACGACTTCGCCCTTGGCGTTCGTGATCTGCGAGACAACGACCGGGATGTTGACGCTCGTCCACTTGTTGACCAGGGCTCCCATGACGAAGAGGCCGAGGATAGAGGCACCTTCCGTGAGTTTCTGCAGGCGGTTGCCAGCGACATCCTGGACGATGTCCGTGCCTTTGGCGTAGCCGTACTTGATGCCGTACCAGCGCACCCAGAGGCGGACGAAGTTGAAGAGCACGAAGAAGATGATTGGGCCGAGGATGCTGCCGGAGATGGCGAACGATGCGCCGAGGGCTGCGGTAATCGGGCGCAGCGTGCCCCAGAAGATCGGATCGCCAACGCCGGCCAGCGGGCCCATCATGCCGACCTTGATGCCGTTGATGACGCTATCGGGAATGTCGGCACCATTGGCCTTCTTCTCCTCCATGGCCGCCGTGATGCCGATAATCGGTGCGGTGACGAACGGCTGCGTGTTGTAGAATTCCAGGTGACGCTTCATGGCCTGCTTGAGCTCCTCACCCGTGTAGAGGCGCTTGAGGATTGGCACCATGCCGAAAGCAAAGCCCAGTGCCTGCATGCGCTCCATGTTCCAGGATCCCTGCAGGAAGTTCGAACGGATGAACGCCCAGAAAAAATCGCTCTTTGTCAGTTTCTTCTCCATCGTATTTCCCTCCATTCCTCAATCCAGTTCATCGTCAAGGTCGTCATCCGCATCCGAAGAGGACTCCGACGAAGCCGGCGCTGCAGCGAGCTGAGCGTACTTCGGATTGAGCTGGATGTAGACGATGGCGCAGACAAGGCCGATGACACCGAGTGCAACGAGGTTGAACGTTGTGAACGCTGCGATGACAAAGCCGAGGAAGAAGAACGGCATGAGATACTTCGCGCCCATCATGTTGATGACCATCGCATAACCGACGACGACGATGAAGCCGCCGGCAACCTGAAGGCCGCCCGTGATGACCGGCGGGATGGCTGCGAGCATGGCCTCGACTGCGCCCGTGCCGATATACATGGCAACGAGTGTCGACGGGACAGCGACGCGCAGTGCCTGGATGAGCAGAGCGCCGAGATGGCAGATATCGATGCCGCGCAGCTCGCCCTTCTCAGCATAGTGGTCAGCCTGATGCTGGAAGACGACGGTGAGCGTACGGCAGAGGATCGTGAGCACCTGGCCAGCTGCAGCGAGCGGCATGGCAATCGCGATGCCCGCGCCAATGGTCTGATGGCCTGCGATGACGAGGATGGTCGAAATGACGGATGCCAGGGCGGCATCTGGTGCCATGGCAGCACCGATGTTCATCCATCCCAGTGCGATCATTTCAAGTGTACCACCGATAATGATGCCGGTCGTGATATCGCCGAGGATGAGTCCCGTGAACGTGCAAGCGATGAGCGGACGATGCGTCTGAAGCTCATCGAGAACGGAGCCCATGCCGGCAACAGCAGACACAATGAAGATTGCAAGGATCTGAAGACTGCTAAGTTCCATGATGTTCCCCTCCAATTTCTTGTTGAATCCTTATTGGATTCTCGTTGATTGATGGATTACCCGATTTACTTGTTTACCTGATTCTCAATCTGATTTTCAATTTGCGATGTGCGATGTGCAAAAGTCGTCGCGAGGATGGGCTCATCCGGGAAATCCCCCTCGATTCCCGGATGAGGGCTGCTGTCACTTCAGGACATCCATGAGATTCTGCTTCTTATCTGTATCTACTTTGCGGATCTCCAGCTCAATGCCCATCTCGTTGAGTTTCTTGAACGCGGCGATATCCGTATCATCGACCGAGACAGCGCTCGTGATCTGATGCTTGCCCTCGTGGAAGCTCATGCCGCCGATGTTGACGCTCTTGATCGGCACACCGTGCTCGACGAGGTACAGGACGCTCGACGGATTCGTGAAGAGCAGCAGGCAGCGGTCGTTCTCGTACTTCGGGTTGTTGTAGACGCGCACGGCCTTTGCGAGGTCGACGACATGGCTCTTGATGCCGGCCGGCGCGACCTGTTTCAACAGCGTCGAGCGGATCTTGTCCTTGGCGACCTCATCGTCGCAGACGATGATGCGCTGGCAGTTCGTCGCCTTCGACCAGACTGTGGCGACCTGACCGTGGATCAGGCGGTCATCGATTCTTGCTAATACGATTTTCATTACAGATCATCCTCCTCTTCATCATCATCGGCAATCTGGCTGGCGTGGAAGAACTGCATGCCGCTCTTGCCAGCCTCTGCCGCCTTTTCCATGAGTTCCTGGATGCTCAGGCCCTCGTCCATCATCTGTGCGCTGCACATCTCGATGAGCATCGGCAGGTTGACGCCCGTCACGATGCCGTACGCCTCATTCGCGATGACGAGACGGCAGGCTGCGTTGTACGGGCTGCCGCCAAAGAGGTCGTTGAGGAAGAGCACACCGCCCGAGCAGTCGAGCTCTTTGATGGCTTCCTCATACTTTTTGACGACATCGTCCGGCCCCTCGCCCGGAACGAGCGTCACCGCGCGGACGTTCTTCTGCTCTCCGCAGATCATCTCACACGAGCGCACGAGTTCCTTCGCGAAAAGGCCATGCGTACCGACTATGATAGCGAACATTGGCTATACCTCCTTTGATAAATCCCTTACCTCTGCCTTAATACAATGCAAGATGCGTGCCAACTTTGTGTATCAAAATCTGTGCCATCTTGTGCAGGTGCACGCAGAAGGGGGTTCCGTAAGTCTTTGCTTTCAATTCAGTTCAATCAATACTATATCGCTCAAAAACAATACTCTATTTCTCTATTTTTCTATTGTTTTGATACTGTATCGCACTTTATCGTCAAAAAAGATACACTGTGCCCGACATCAGGCAACAGTGTATCGAGTGTATCAGATCATTTCGGCCATGAAATAGTACTCATCCGTGGCCAGCGTCAGGTGGAGTTTCTCCGAGAAGAGCTCCGCCGCCTTCTGCAGCTGCTGGACCTTCCTGCGGTCGAGCTCAGCAGGATTCCCGCCATAGTGCAGCGGCTTGGACGAGCAGGCGGATGCGCAGGGGATTAGCCAATGGCTCCGCGCGCCCCGCTTCGAGTCGCTGGTCAAACTCCATCAAAAGCGGCAGGACCTTCTCGGGATTGAGGTACGTCAGGAACTTTTGGAGTGACTCTGCGCAGAGGTTCTGGACGACGCGGCTGCCTTGCCTGGGCCTAACGGTGCCGCGGCTGCCCGTGACGATCTCTAAGAGCGCCGCTTCGCCCGCCCCGTCAATGATGGCCTCGAGCGGGATGAAGGGGATGCGCATCGCCGGCTTCTTGACGCCGACGGCCGCCACGATGCGATGGCCCTCCGCAATCTCCTGCAGCCGCTCCTCAAGCTTGACGAGGCCGACAGGGATGACCGGCAAGGACTGACCCGCACCGCGCAGGATATCCTCGACGAGTGACTTGAGCTTGAGCGCCGTTCCCTGTCCTGTCGAGCAGATCGTCACGACGACGCGACCGTCGTCTGTCACCTTCGCGAGCTCCTCATCCTTCGTGACATCACGCGCCTCATAGCCGTGGAAGCTCGCGAGGGAGTCGTAAAGCCCATCGAGGTCCATGCCCGCGAGCTCTGCCTTGCGCATGGCCTCGAGGATCAGCGGCGTCGAGACCATGTCGATCGTGCGGACGGGAACCTCGATGCTCTTCTCCAAGCTCGGACCGAGATTGCAGAGCGAGCCCATATCCGCGAGAATCAGGACGCCCTTGAGGCAGTGCATGGACTTCAGCATAGCCGTTATCTTGTCGAGCACGGCCTGCGGCCGGACCTCGAGTGGCATGTCGACGGCCAGCACGCTGACATCCGTCGTGCCGAACAGGCGCTGCGCGACCTCGACCATCGAAGTCGCCGTGCTCTGGCCGTGCGTCGCGACGACGATGACGACGCGGTCATCGAGGTCATCCTCCTGCGATGACTCCAGCAACAGGGCGATGTACTCAATCTCGACGCGCGGCACCTCGATGTGGTAGTGCTTCTCGATAAGGCTGCCGATTTCCTGCGCCATCTCGAGACAGAGCGAGTCCTGCGGCACGGCGCCCTCGAGTTCCTTATGCGGCACATCCTTCGACTTGATCCGCTTGAGGAAGGCCGAGAGGTGCAGGCTGAATGCATAGAGGAAGCGGTCGTGGTAGCTCGAATTCATGCGCTTCTGCACATAGAGCGCCACCTGCTCCGCAAAGTCGACGAGCGAGGCGTCGACGATCTTGAGCAGGCGCTCCCGCGTCGTCATGTTGACGGAGTGCTTCTTGTTGTAGAGATTGCGCACATAGATGTTGACGTCCGTCGCAAGGATCTGCTTGATGAGATCGCTGCTGATACCCTCGCCCTTCAGGAGATCGACCTTCGCCTCGACGACCTGGTAGAGGTTAAAAGGCTCCACGCCACTATCCGCATCCGTCAGTTGGAATTCGGGCCCCGGCGGCACGATGATGCACGAATCACTGCCGAGAGCCTTCGTGACCTCGGCCAGCGCCTGACGGTTGGCCGAGAGCGTCAAGAGGCCATTGCGGATCTGCTGCGGCAGCATCTTGAAGTCAACCTCGATGCCCTCGGGGCTGTCGATGCCACTCAAGAAAGCCTGCGCGCAGAGCAATTTGATGTTTGACTTGAGCTGGCCGACATTGCCGCTGCCGATGCTGCCGACGAGCGCCTTTATTGTCTCCACGCCCACGCGGATTGGCTTCTTGACGCGCTGCGCCTCATCTTGGAACATCAGCTTGATGATGTCGAGCTTCTCGCCTGAACTGCGCTCCGCGAGCGGCGGGATCTTCATGATGTTCGGGATGCGCCGCACAAAGGTCTTTGTCAGCACCGAGTCGGGATCTTCTGTCGTCGCCCCGATGATCAGGACCTTGGCCTTGCGGCTGCGCCGCGTCTCGCCGAGACGGTTGAATGTGCCCGTATCCATGAAGTAGAAGATCATCTCCTGACCTTCATGTGTCAAGCGATGTATTTCATCGAGAAAGAGCACGCCGCCGTCTGCCTCCTCGACGAGACCCGCCTTTGATTGCTCAGCGCCTGTGAACGCGCCTTTGACGTAACCGAAGACATGCGAGATCAAGAGTTGCGGATTGTTGTAGTAATCCGCGCAGTTGAATGTCACGAACGGCGCGTCTTCCGCGAAGCGGTGCATGGTCTTGCCGTACTCGAACATCATGTGAGCAAAGAGTGTCTTGCCGACGCCCGTCTGGCCGACGATCAGCGTGTGCAGACCATCAGGCGGATAGAGTATCGCCGCCTTGGCCTGCTCGACCTGACGCTTGAGGCTCCTATCCGCACCGATGAGCCGCGCAAAGGGATTCTCCGGCTCCGCCGGCGCCTTCGACTGGCTGATGGCCTCGACGTCGTCAAACTGGCAGGCCCCCTCACCGAGCTCCACGCCGAGTGCCGACTCCAGGCAGGCCTTGTCGAAGTACAGGACTGGACGGCCCAAGAACTTCACGATCTTCCCCTGACGGTGCAGTTCATTGAGCTCTTTCGAAACATTATTGCGCAAGATATCCAACGCCGCCGCGATCTGCTGCGCATCAAACCCGATGCGCCCCGTGACCTGGTCCCCCGGCCAGGCCGCCGATTCTCGCTGGATGTAGGCGTAGATGCGTTCCCCTCGTTTCATTCTGGTTCCCCTCCATGCATCAACACGATATATCTTCTATTATAGCAGGCGTCATCACGTGAAGCAAAAAGGGCAGCGCATCTGCGCTTCCCTTTGAAAATCCAGAATAGCTGTCTGCCGGCTCAGCCTACGAGCTCGTAGCCGGCCTCTTCGATGACCTTGCGGAAATCCGCCTCGGAGATGTCGTGGGTTGCCTTGACATCTGCCTTGCCGCCCTCGAGGTCGACGGTGACGTCCGTGACGCCGTCCATCTTGGCGAGTGCATCGTGAACGTGCTTCTGGCAGTGGGCACACATCATGCCCTCAATCTTCAGTGTCTTTTCCATTCTTATCGCTTCTTTCTCCTGTACAGGTTGTTCTTCAGCTGCCGGGATGGCAGCTTTTTCCTCATGTCTATCAGTAGAGACGGCGGCTGCCGTCTGTCCTGCCTCAATTTTCGCGCTCGCGCCATGGTCTGGCTTGAAGAAGCGCAGACGCAGGGCGTTCATGACGACGCAGACGCTCGACATGCTCATGGCCGCGGCGCCGATGACCGGCGAGAGCTTGATGCCGAAGGCCGGATAGAGGATGCCTGCCGCGAGAGGGATGCAGATGACGTTGTAGATAAGCGCCCAGAAGAGGTTCTCCTTGATGTTTTTCAGCACGGCCTTCGAGAGGCGGATGGCGCTGACCGCATCGAGGAGGTCGCTCTTCATGAGCACGGCATCGGCGCTCTCGATGGCGACATCTGTGCCGGCGCCGATGGCGATGCCGAGGTCGGCCTGCGCGAGTGCCGGCGCATCGTTGATGCCGTCGCCGATCATCGCGACGCGGTGGCCTGCCGCCTGCAGCGCCTTGATGTGCTCTGCCTTGTTCTCCGGCAGCACGCCGGCGATGACCTTCTCGATGCCCATGCGGCGGCGGATGGCCTCAGCCGTGCGCGCGTTGTCGCCCGTCAGCATGACGACATCGATGCCCATCTCGTGGAAGCGCGCGATAGCCTCGCGGCTCGTCGCCTTCTCCACATCGGCGGCAGCGAGGATGCCAATGACGCGGTCATCCTGCGCGAAGATCAGCGGCGTGCAGCCGTCGTCAGAGAAAGCGGCGAGCTGGGCTTCGTAGACCTTGAGGTCGATGCCCTTCTCCTCCATGAGCTTTGCATTGCCGGCCGCATAATCATGTCCGTCCGCTTTCGCCTCGACGCCGCGGCCGAAGAGTGCGCGGAAGTCCGTCATCGCTCTGGGCGCGATGCCCTTCACTTTGGCCGCCGCCATAACGGCTTCCGCGAGCGGATGCTCGCTGCCCTGCTCGAGGCCGGCCGCAATTGCGAGGAGCTGCTGCTCCGTGACGCCGTCTGCCGTCACGATGCCGGTGACTTCCGGACGGCCCTCCGTGATCGTGCCGGTTTTGTCCATGACGACCGTGTCGACGGACTGCGCGACCTCCAGGGCCTCGCCCGACTTTATGAGGATGCCGTTCTCCGCGCCCTTGCCCGTGCCGACCACGATGGCGACCGGCGTCGCGAGTCCGAGTGCGCACGGACACGAGATGACAAGGATGCAGATGGCAATCGAGAACGCGAATTCGACGCTCGCGCCCATCGCGAGCCAGATGCCGCCCGCGATGACAGCAATCGTGATGACAGCCGGCACGAAGATGCCCGCGATCTTGTCGGCCGTGCGCGCAATCGGCGCCTTCGAGGCACTCGCCTCATCGACGAGGCGGATAATCTGGCTGATCGTCGTGTCCTCGCCGACGCGCTCCGCGCGGAAGTGGATGGAGCCCTGCTTGTTGATCGTGGCCGAGGTGACCTTGTCGCCCGCCTGCTTCTCCACAGGGATCGGCTCACCCGTGATGGCCGACTCGTCGATGCTCGTCGTGCCGGAGAGCACTGTGCCATCTGCGGGGATGCGCTCGCCCGGGCGCACGATGATCTCATCGCCCGCGACGAGTTCTTCCGCGGGGATGGTCTGCTCCACGCCGCCGCGCACGACACAGGCCTGCTTCGGCGCGAGGTCCATGAGCTTCTCAAGCGCCTTGCTCGTCTGTCCCTTTGCGCGCGCCTCGAGGTACTTGCCGACGGTAATCAGCGTGACGATCATGCCGGCCGACTCGAAGTAGAGGTTCGTGCTGTACTCCTGCACGAGCGCCATGTCGCCGTGGCCGAAGCCCCAGCCCATGCGGAAAATCGCGAAGGCGCCGAAGAGCGCCGCCGCCATCGAGCCCATGCCGACGAGGCTGTCCATGTTCGGCGCGCCGCGGAAGAGATTGCGGAAGCCCGCAATGTAGTAGCGGCGGTTGAGGTACATGATCGGCAGCACGAGCAAGAACTGCGAGAACGCGAACGTGATGGCGTTCTCCGGCCCATCGAAGATCGTGCTGATAAAAGCCGGCACCGGCAACCCGAAGAGCCGCTCAAAGAGGCCGTGCATCGAGATGTACATCGTCGGCAGCAGGAAGATGATAGACCAGATGAGGCGGTGCTTCATCTCCGCGATGCTCTTCTTGACGGGGTCCTCCTGTGGGGCGGCCTGCGCTGCTGCCTTCTGCCCCTTGACCGAGGCACCGTAGCCGGCGTCGACGACCGCCTTGATGATAGCGGGCACATTCGTCTTCGCCTCATCGTACTCGAGCTGCATGCTGTTCGTCAGCAGGTTGACGCTGACGTCTTTCGTGCCATCGACTTTCGCGACAGCCTTCTCCACACGGGCCGAGCAAGCCGAACATGTCATGCCCGTGATCGTGAATTGTTCTTTTTTCATCTTGGATTTCAGCCTCCTTGGTGGCTATTGGGAAAACGATGGGTCACTTCATAACTTTCTGCAATGTCGCGACGAGCTCATCGACGACCTCATCGTGACCGGCGCGGATGTCGTCGACCACGCAGGACTTGATGTGCTGCGCGAGCAGTTCCTTGTTGAAGGCATTGAGTGCCGACTGGATGGCGCTGACCTGTGTGAGGATATCGACGCAGTAGCGGTCCTCCTCGACCATCTTGCAGACGCCGCGGACCTGGCCCTCAATGCGCCGCAGGCGCGAGACAAGGCATTTGTACTCCTTGCTGTCCTTGTCACGGTATTTATGTTTGACGCAGCCGCAGCAGGACTTTTCTTCTGTACCTTCCGTACCTGCCGCAGCCACGTTCTTTGTCTTTTCACATGCACACATGAAATATACCCCCTAACGGTATTTTATACTATACCATAAGGGGGTATCTGTCAAGCAAAAAAATTCCCGCCAGATGGCGGGAATCCGATGGTGTCAGCCTTTGTCCATCGAGTGGATGATGATGTCGGTGATGATCTTCGTCCAGTCGACGCGGCCGCCTGTATTGCCGGAGCCGCGGTCGTCGGGCTGCGGTGTGGGCTCTGGCGGCGGGTTCTTGGAGCGCTCAGCGGCCTGGCGCGCAGTGCGCAGGTCGTTGGCGAGCGCCTGATCCTGCTTGTCGGAGTAGCTCCAGGCAATCTCGAGCTCGCGCACGGCGTCGTCGTAGCGGCCCTCGTCATAGTAGATAAGGCCCTCGTACTGGTGGCAGCGCCAGATGGGATACGTTGTGTTATCGTGCGTTGTCGTATTGGCCGCGCTGAAGTCCTCGAGTGCTTCGTGCGGCCGATTGAGGCCGTAGTAGGCGCGCCCGCGCAGGTAGTAGGCATAGGCGCGTGGGTTGCCCGTCACCTGGCGGTCCCCGATGAGCGTCGTGAGCTCGTCGATGGCCTTCGTGTACTCGCTGCGCTGGATGTTGCCCATGCTGCGGTCGAAGATCTTGCCGTAGTCGTAGCTCGTCTCGAGGCGCGTTCCGAGCTTCTTTTTCTCCTGGCCGTTGGCCTTCTGGTACTCCTGCAAGAGCTCTTCGTTCTGCTTCTTGAGGGCATCGCGCTCCTGCTGCAGTTTCTCGACCTCATCTTTCTTGGCCATCATGGCCTTGAAATCGATGTTGTCCGTATCGACCTCCGCCGTCAGATGGACCGTGTATTTCATGGTCGTGCCCGAGAGCTCCGGCACGGAGTCCTCCTTGATGACCTTGAGCACGGCGCCGGAGATCATCTTGACATCGTCCTCGGTCAGCTGCATGTTCTTCGTGCGCGAATAGCTCTCGACGTAGACGCCGGCCTTCTCGACGGCGGCGCGCATGGCCTCCTGCCGCGCCGCATCGCGCGCGATCTTCGGGGAGTCGTTGTCCCCCATGATGTAGACGCCCGTCGCCTCGATGACCTGCGGCGCCGCTTCGGCAGGCCCCTGCCCGCCCAGTCCGATACAGACGGCTGCCATCAGCACGAGGCAGGCCCGCCACAACCTCTTCATATCCAACACCATCCTCATCTAAATAGTGTACCTTGCTAACTACTTATTCTATATTATACGGATGTCATTCCTGCTTTCCAATTAGAAAACCATGAATTTCATCGGATTCCCTGCATCTCAAAAAAATTTTGCGGAATCGCAAAAAAAAGATTGACACGGCCGCCCGAAATCGATA
>OOCQ01001784.1_pt1 | contig 11683 bp, 10 predicted proteins | sample 1671121 | NCBI WGS metagenome assembly OOCQ01 (sample SAMN06348124, study PRJEB24527) | human gut metagenome | biome: human gut; feature: ankylosing spondylitis patient; material: feces | host: Homo sapiens | place: China | collected 2015-10 | reverse complement strand
ACCGCACGGACCTCACGCGGGAGCTCTACGACTACACGACCGACGGGGTCTATCTCTACGCCTGCGCGCCGTGGAGCAGCGCGCACACGGTCTGGCGGCTCATCTCTGACGAGGACGGCAGGCCCGCCGCGCTGGAATACGTTGACACGGTGGGCCCCGCACGGCATTGAGACAGAGGAAACGGCAGCAGAGCGGGGGAGCTTCCCGATGGATGCTCCCCCGCTTTTTTCGCACACGGTGCGTTATTCCTTTTTCTGCGCGTCCTCCGCGCCGTTCTTCTCCTTCCGCTCGCGCAGAATGCGCCCCACGCACACGAGCGCAAGGAACGCCCACAGGGCGATGCCCGCCGTCCAGCCCTTGAGGTAGCAGCCCACCGCCATCAGGATCGTAAGCGGCAGAACGATATACAGCGTCCGAATTTTAATCATAGTTTCTTCCTCCCTGTTATTCCAGCTCGTCGAGCGTCATGGAAAAGCTCTCCGCGCAGTGCTCCATAAAGTAATCCAGCTCGGGCAGATGCATCGCGTCGAGCGCGGCGCGGGTCTGCTCGGCGGCGCGGCGGAACTCCGCGTTGCCCGCCTTGAGCTCCTCGACGCACTTGATGTAGGCGGATAGCTTGTCCGCCGCCTTGACCAGTTCGAGCACCTCGCCGTCCGCGCAGTCGAGCACATCGTCGTAGTCGGGTCTGAGCTCGTCGGGCAGCATGGCAAGGAGCCGTCCGCAGGCGACCGCCTCGACCTTCTTGTAGGCATCGCGGAAAGGCATCCCTTCACGTGCCAAGCGGTTGACTTCCTCCACACTGAAAATAAGCAGATACTTGTCATCATCAAGAATATGTTCGTTCACCTTGATTTCATTCATAATGTAAGTCGTCATCTGCAGACAGTCTTTCAGTTCCTGAAAAGCAGGCAGGAAGACCTCTTTGATAATCTGCAAGTCACGGAAATAGCCGGAAGGAAGATTGTTGGCTATCATCATAATCTGCTGGGGAAGGGATTGCAGTTTGTTGCACTTGGCACGCGTCAGTTCAAAGACGTCCGGGTTCTTCTTGTGAGGCATGATGCTGGAGCCGGTAGTGCAATCGTCCGGCAGCTTCACAAAACCGAAGTTCTGACTGTTGAACATACATGCGTCAAAAGCCAATTTCGATATGGTTCCGGCCACACTGGCAAGGGCGAAAGCAACATTACGCTCCATCTTGCCACGCCCCATCTGGGCATACACTACGTTGTAGTTGAGGGAATCAAATCCCAAAAGACGGGTAGTCATCGTACGGTTCAGCGGGAACGAGGAACCGTATCCCGCAGCAGAACCCAAAGGATTGCGGTTGCACATCTTGAAAGCTGCCTGAAGGAACATCATATCGTCCACCAGGCTCTCGGCGTATGCCCCAAACCAAAGTCCGAAAGAAGACGGCATGGCTATCTGCAAGTGTGTATAACCCGGCATCAGTACATCCTTGTAGCGTTCGCTCTGCATAACCAGCACATGGAACAATTGCTCCACAGCTTCCGCCACCTCCTTTATCTCTGCACGGGTAAAGAGCTTCAAATCGAGCAACACCTGGTCGTTGCGCGAACGTCCGCTGTGTATTTTCTTACCTATATCACCCAAGTTGCGCGTCAGCATAAGTTCCACTTGTGAGTGAACGTCTTCCACTCCCTCTTCTATCACAAATTCTCCACGCTCGGCCATCGCATAGATTTCCTTCAATTCGGCCAGCAATTGCCGCAGTTCTTCCTTCGTCAACAAGCCAATGCTTTCGAGCATCGTGATGTGCGCCATGGAACCCAGCACATCGTGCTTTGCCAAATAAAGGTCCATTTCACGGTCACGGCCTACCGTGAAGCGTTCGATATCCTTATTTACCTGAACGGATTTTTCCCAAAGTTTCTGAGCCACGTTGTTTCTAATGATTAATGGTTAGTGATTAATATTGTATCATCGCCAACATATCTGCTATCTTCTCCAATCCTTCCTGCAAGGGTTTCTGCACCATGGTCTTCATAAACGGATTTATATCCATGCCGATGGTCAGTTTCATTTTACATTCGGTTTCGGTGACGGGTACAATCTGTATCCACAGATTGAAGGGCAGCGGTGAAGTGGTTGTTGCAAACTTGATACACTTGCAAGGTTCCTTCTCCACAATCTGCAACGTAATCTTTCCTACGGGAGCCACCTCTATCGTCATGCTCTCCGCATCAAAACTCAAGTTCTTCACTTTGTCTTCAGGCAAACGGTCTTTCACCTTCTCCAGATTGCTCAGGTCGGAAAGCTTTTCATAAACAGCTTCTTGTGAAGCCGGTACAACTTTCACTCCACTCTCAAATTTCGTCATGATCAATCGTATTCAAAAAGAAAAAAGAACTATCCGGACAGAATCTATCCGAATGGCTCTTTTATCCATATTAACATTTTTACAAATAAGTTCTTATTTACCAGATTCCCAATGTGCAGGGTCTTTACGCCATTCATTCAGAGTCTCCACATCTTCTTCCTCGATATAGCCCGTACGCAGTGCCACTTCCATCACAGCCTCGTAATTGGTCAGCGTCACCAAAGGCACCTTGGCATCCTTGAAAGCCTTTTCGGCAACCGGGAAACCATAAGTATAGGCAGCCACCATACCGATGACCTCACATCCGTCACGGCGGATAGCTTCTACAGCCTTTAAACTGCTTCCACCCGTAGAAATCAAATCTTCCACGACTACCACCTTCATACCGGGACGAAGTTCACCTTCAATCAAATTCTCCAGTCCATGGTCTTTCGGAGTGGAGCGTACATATACAAACGGCAAGTTCAATGCATCGGCCACCAAGGCACCTTGCGGGATAGCTCCCGTTGCCACACCGGCAATGGCATCCACCTGTCCGAAACGTTCCAAAATCAGACGCGTAATTTCAATCTTTACGAAATTACGGAGAGAAGGATAAGAAAGGGTTTTGCGGTTATCACAATAAAACGGAGACTTCCATCCGGATGCCCAAGTGAACGGGTTAGCCGGTTGTAGTTTAATCGCTTTTATCTTCAGCAACTTCTCTGCAAACAATCTTTCTAAAGTTTTCATAGCAAAACTAATCTATATATGATAAATATGGCACAAAAATACGGAAACAGAATGAGAATAAAAAAGAGAAAGCCGATAATTTTCATTCGGAGTAGTCATTTTCCTCAGAAACCTCTATGCAACGACATATATCCTTCATTTCGAACCCCCTGCTCAAGGCAAAACGCACCAGTTTGCCATTCAACTCATACTCACTTTCGGCACGGACGCTTTTACGCTTTGCCGCCAGCAGTTTCTGCAAGACGGCGTGGTATTCCTCCTCATCAATCTCGTTCAAATAGGGCCAATAGACAGATGAAGATATCTTTTTCAACTGGAGCGCCTGCCCTATCTTCATCTTGCCCCATTTGGCAAAACGGTATTTGTCGTTGATGAAAGCACGGCAGAAGCGTTCTTCATCAATGTACTTCTCTTGTTCCAGACGGTTGATGATACGGTCTATGGCATCATAGGCAATGCCCCAGCGTTGCAGTTTCTCCGCAATCTCCGCCCGGCAATGCTCGGCAGTGGAGCAATATGCCGCCACTCTGTTCAAAGCTTCAGTTTCAGTTATTTCTATCATCGTTCTGCAATTACGTACCGGTCGTTGCCGGAAATATCTTTTCGGATACGGACATTCGTATAGCCTTGCTTGCGAAGCATCGAAGCGACAGCCTCTCCAAATGCCCGGTTGATTTCAAAATAGAGTCGGCCGCCGACCGTCAGCATGCTCCGTCCCAGTTCACCTATACGCCGATAGAAACGGAGCGGGTCGCTATCCGGAACAAACAAAGCCCGTGAGGGTTCCCAGTTCAAGACGTTTGGTTCCATATCCCGCTTTTCTATTTCCGTAACATAAGGCGGATTACTGACGATTACATCAAAACATTCACCCTCAACCGGTTGATACGTCAGGACATCACGCTGTACAAATAGCACGGAAGCCTGCAAAAGGTGGTTATTGTCGCCGGCTATGGCAAGAGCTTCTTCGGAAATGTCCCAAGCAGTTACTTCCGCTTCCGGCAACTCCTTAGACAAAGTGACGGCAATACACCCACTTCCGGTGCCAATGTCGAGAATACGGGAAACCGGAGCGACTTCCTTCAGCATCCCCTCCACCAGCTCTTCCGTTTCGGGGCGGGGAATAAGTACCCCCGGAGCCACCCGAAAAGTACGTCCCAGGAAACGGGCAGTACCCTGCACATACTGTATGGGCTCAAAATTACACAGACGGGAAAGAATGCTTTCCAATTCCCTTTCATCGTTTGGAGATAAAATCATATCTTTGCCCAGGTAATAGTCAATATGACTCTGACCAAACATTTCACAGCAGACAATACGGGAAAGATTGGCCGCCTCCCGGGGAGGGTAGCATTCCTGCAAAGCACTGCGGATATGTGAAACGGTTACATTCATTCGGGGTCCGGTTTTATTCGGGCTGCAAAAGTAATCATTAATTTTGATTATTCAACCAAAAGACAAGCAAGGATATGAATTCAGAAGAAGAGAAATATATGCTGCGATGCATCCAACTGGCACAAAACGGACTTTGCAATACAGCACCCAACCCGATGGTGGGAGCGGTAATAGTATGTGACGGGAAAATCATAGGCGAGGGATACCATGTGCGCTGTGGAGAAGCCCACGCTGAGGTCAACGCCATCCGTTCCGTGAAAGACACGTCCCTGCTGAAACGTTCCACCATCTATGTCAGCCTGGAACCGTGTTCGCACTATGGCAAAACTCCTCCTTGTGCAGACCTCATCATCGAGAAGCAGATTCCACGCATCGTCATCGGGTGCCGGGACCCTTTCTCTAAGGTTGCGGGCCGGGGCATACAGAAACTGAAGGATGCCGGACGTGAAGTTATTGTCGGAGTGCTGGAAACAGAATGTCGGCAGCTCATCCGCAGGTTCATCACTTTCCATACTTTGCGACGCCCCTACATCACCCTAAAATGGGCGGAATCTTCTGACAGATATATCGATTACTCCCGCACGGACGGTAAACCGGTTATCCTCTCCAGCCCGCTGACTTCGATGCTGGTACACAAGAAACGGGCAGAGCACAGTGCCATATTAGTAGGTACCCGTACGGCTGAACTGGACAATCCCGGCCTGAATGTCCGCCATTGGTATGGTCGTTCACCGGTACGTATCGTGCTGGACCGGCAACAAAAGCTATCCCCCAGCCTTCACCTATTTGACGGTAGCGTGCCGACCCTCGTTTTTACAGAAGCCCCGCACGCTCCGCTACCGAATGTAGAGTATCTGCCAGTCAGCGACTACCGGCGGAATGTACTCCCCGAAATCATGGAAACGCTGTATACACGCGGATTACAATCCCTTTTGGTAGAGGGTGGCAGCCAAACTCTCCAATCCTTCATCGCTGCCGGATTGTGGGACGAAATCTTTGTGGAAGAAACTCCGTACCTTCTTCATTCCGGCGTCAAAGCACCCGAAATCAGTGACGGATATCCATTTGCAACAGAGCATTCTTTCGGCAGGAGTTTTCGCCATTATACTGCCTCAAGAAACAGTCAATAGCCTCATTTCAGGGCTTTTTTATCGAGAAAAAGGGGGATATTATCTATAATTTTATATAAAACTTCCTCGTAAAGCTGTTTATAGAAAAAAATGTTCCTATTTTTGCAACTTGTAAATAAACACTAACTTTCAAAATGAGAATAAAGTTTCGATCAGTAATTGTGAGTTTTCTTATTGTGTCATTTGCTCTAAGTTCATGCCTTGACTCTGACGACAATTATGAATTCAGCTCCGATGCTACTATACATGCTTTTGGTATCGATACCATACATGGCAAACATTACAAATTTACAATTGACCAGCTCAATAGACTCATCTATAACAGAGATTCATTGCCCGTAGGTTCAGATACCATCATTGACCGTATTCTGATTGATACTATGACCGTTACCGGTTGGATAACTTCAGGCTCGCCTACCGACACGGTATTCGTCATGTCGGACTCCGTGGATTTGAGACCCGCCATGAACAACGATGCCGGCATGCTGTTCAAAGCACATGCCGCCGACGGTGTTACAGTCCGCGAATATAAATTGAAAGTTAATGTACACCTGCAAGACCCGGACTCACTCGTCTGGACAGACATGCAGAAAAGAGGGAATGTATTCTCCAATACCATCAATTTAGGCCAGCAAAAAGCGGTTATACTTGGAGACGAGTTGTTTGTCTACACTTCCAACACTACCGCTTACAAGACATCGACTGCGCCCGATAAATACAACTGGAGTAAAGTCAATGTCAGCAACCTCCCCTCAGACGTAAAGCTGACATCTGCCGTAGAGTATAACAATGCACTCTACATGGTTACAAAAAGCAAGAGAGTATTCAGCTCCACCAACGGCGGCGCCTGGACAGAAGTCACTACATTGGGAGACAATGTCATAGTCCTCATCAATGGTTTCTCCGACCGGCTCTCGGGTATTGTGGAAATCAACGGAAAGCAATATTTCAACATCTGTAAAGACGGAAAGAATTGGGAAACGGAAAACACGGCTGACAACCTTACCCTTGAGGAAGTCCCGGCAGGATTCCCTACCGAAAACATATCCACCACCCAGACCAACACCGGCAATGGTGTAGAGAAGGTGGTTCTGGCAGGAATGCCGCTGGCCAACGAACAAGAGACAATACCCTGGTTCTCATTGGACGGCAAAGGCTGGGCAAGCCTGGCTAACACGGTGTACGACACATCTTGTCCCGGCATGGTCAACCCTGCCATTATGTACTATGGCGACATGTTCTATTGCTTTGGAGGAGAACTTGACGCCATCTACAACTCCATCACAGGCATTGCGTGGAGCAAGACAGAAACCAAGTTCCTGCTACCCCAGGAATTCAAAGGGAAAGGCGCGTACTCCATTATAGTGGAACCGACGAAAGACAAAACTGTGGCCCCGGCAGACAAACGGGACTTCATTTGGGTGATATTCGGCGGCAACGGCACCAAAAATGAAGTATGGCGCGGACGTCTTAACAGATTGGGCTTCGAAATACAATAATAATGATGTCATATAAGGAAGAAATCGATCTAAACCGGATACCCCAGCACGTGGCGATTATCATGGACGGTAACGGACGGTGGGCCAAGCAGCGTGGACACGAACGCAGCTATGGACATCAGGCCGGCGCAGAGACTGTGCACGTCATTGCAGAGGAAGCCGCTAAATTAGGAGTCAGATACCTTACTTTATATACGTTCTCTACCGAGAACTGGAATCGTCCGTCGGACGAGGTAGCCGCCTTGATGGGACTGCTCTTCGACTCCATAGAGGAAGAGACGTTCATGAAGAACAATATCAGTTTCCGGGTAATAGGAGATATTGAAAAACTGCCTGCCAACGTACAGCAACGGCTCAACACTTGCGTGGCACACACCTCCCACAACACGGGAATGTGCCTGGTACTGGCATTGAGCTACTCTTCCCGCTGGGAAATAACGGAAGCTGCCCGGCAAATAGCCGACCTGGTACAGAAAGGTGAGCTGAAACCCGAACAAATCGACAGTGAGCTCATATCCCGTCATCTGACAACCCACTTCATGCCCGACCCCGACCTGCTGATACGTACCGGAGGAGAGCTCCGCCTCAGTAACTACATGCTCTGGCAATGCGCCTATTCGGAACTTTATTTCTGTGATACCTATTGGCCCGACTTCCGTGAAGAGGAGCTACGCAAAGCCATATGTGACTATCAGAAACGCGAACGCAGGTTCGGCAAGACCAGCGAGCAAATCAATTAATCACCGGACACACAAATAGTAAATAGTAAATTGTAAAATAGTAAATAAAAAGATGCACTATCGTATTTTCTCCATACTCGTAACGTTTGTCTGCCTTTTCGGCTGCGCACTGACAACAGCAGCACAGGACGTAAACAACACCGATGAAACCGAAAAGCCGGTTATACTCTATTCGGGAACACCCAAGAAGTATGAAATAGCCGACATTAAGGTCGAAGGAGCCCAGAACTATGAGGATTATGTAATTGTCGGATTGTCCGGACTATCCAAAGGGCAGACTATCACCGTGCCGGGTGACGAGATTACACAAGCTTGTAAGCGCTACTGGCGCCACGGTCTGTTCTCTGACGTGGAAATTACAGCAGACAAGATTGAAGGTGACCAAATTTGGCTGACCATTCATCTGACCATGCGTCCGCGTGTTTCCGACATACGCTACAACGGTGTGAAGAAGTCAGAGCGTGAAGACCTGGAAAGCAGAATCGGCATGATAAAGGGCGGTCAGATTACACCTAATCTGGTGGACCGCGCCAAGACCTTGATAAAGCGCTATTTTGACGACAAGGGCTTCAAGAATGCAGATGTAATCATCACCCAACGTGATGATCCGGAAAAGAAGAATGAAGTGATTGTCAACATCGACATCGACAAGAAGGAGAAAGTGAAAGTACATCAAATCACCATTGTAGGCAACGAGGCCCTCACGACCAAGAAGCTGAAGCGTGTGATGAAGAAAACAAACGAAAAGGGCAAGCTGCTCAATCTGTTCCGCACCAAGAAATTCATTGAGGACAACTACGAAGCGGACAAACAGCTGATTATCGACAAATACAACGAACTGGGTTATCGTGACGCCATCATCGTGACAGACAGTATCAAGCCCTACGATGACCGTACTGTAGACATCTTTATGCAAATTGATGAAGGGCAGAAATACTATCTCCGCAATGTAACCTGGGTAGGTAACACACTGTATCCTTCCGAACAACTGAACTTCCTCCTCCAGATGAAGAAGGGTGACGTCTACAACCAAAAGTTACTTGAAGAACGTACAATGACCGATGACGATGCCATCGGCAACCTCTACTACAACAACGGTTATCTGTTCTACAGCCTCGAACCGGTGGAAGTAAACATCGTGGGCGACTCCATCGACTTGGAAATGCGTATCTACGAAGGCCGCCAGGCTACCATCAATAAAGTCAGCATCAACGGTAACGACCGTTTGTATGAAAACGTAGTACGCCGTGAACTCCGTACCCGTCCGGGCGAACTCTTCAGCCGTGAAGACCTGATGCGTTCCATGCGTGAAATCCAGCAGATGGGACACTTCGACCCCGAACAAATCCAGCCCGACATCCAGCCGAGACCGGAAGACGGCACGGTAGACATCGGTTATGACCTTGTATCCAAAGCCAACGACCAGGTAGAGTTCTCCGCCGGTTGGGGACAAACGGGTATTATCGGTAAGTTAAGTCTGAAGTTCACCAATTTCTCTCTGTCCAACCTGCTGCATCCGGGTGAGAACTACCGCGGTATCCTCCCGCAAGGTGACGGTCAGACATTGACCATCAGCGGACAGACCAATGCCAAATACTATCAGTCATACAGCGTTTCATTCTACGACCCGTGGTTTGGCGGTAAACGCCCGAATGCATTCTCCGTATCGGCTTTCTATTCCCGCCAGACCGACATCAGTAGCCGTTATTACAATTCGGCCTACATGAACAGCTATTACAACAGCTATTATAGCGGTATGTATGGCTACGGTATGTACAACTACGGCAATTACAACAACTACGAGAATTATTACGACCCGGACAAATCTATCCAGATGTATGGTCTTGCTGTGATGTTCGGTAAGCGCTTGAAGTGGCCGGATGACTATTTCCAATTCACAGCCGAGTTGTCTTACCAACGTTATGTTCTGAGTGACTGGCAGTACTTCCCGGTTACCAACGGTAAGTGTAATAACCTCAGCCTCAACCTGACCTTGTCCCGTAGCTCTATCGACAACCCGATTTATCCGCGCCAAGGTTCCGAGTTCTCGTTGTCTGCACAAATCACACCGCCTTTCTCTCTGTTCGACGGTACCGATTACAGCAAGTACAGCACCAGCAGCCAGGAAGACATGAACAAGATGCACAAGTGGATTGAATACCACAAGTGGAAATTCAAATCCAAAATCTATATCCCGTTGATGGACCCGATTACCGTTAAACGTACTCCGGTATTGATGGGACGTGTAGAATTCGGTTTGCTGGGACACTACAACAAATACAAGAAGTCTCCGTTCGAAACGTTTGACGTGGGTGGTGACGGTATGACCGGCTACTCCAGCTATGCTACAGAAAGCATCGCCCTCCGTGGTTATGAGAACAGCTCATTGACTCCATACGGCTCTGAAGGTTATGCCTATACACGTCTCGGACTGGAATTAAGATATCCTTTGATGCTCGAAACAAGTACCAGTATTTATGCGTTAACGTTTGTGGAAGCCGGTAATGCATGGCATGATGTCAATAAGTTCAACCCATTCGAATTGAAGCGTTCAGCCGGTGTCGGTGTCCGCATCTTCCTCCCGATGATCGGTATGATGGGTATCGACTGGGCTTACGGTTTCGACAAAATTGGTCCTACATTCCAATACAGCGGTAGCCAGTTCCACTTCATCCTGGGACAGGAATTCTAAGCAATGGACAATTGATAATTGACAATTAATGCAGTATCGTTATGAAGAAGAGTTTATTGATCCTTTTTACGCTGTTTGCAGTAAGCATAACAGCCGGTGCACAGAAGTTCGCCTTGATTGACATGGAATATATCCTGGAAAATATTCCTGCTTACGAACGTGCCAATGAACAACTGGAGCAATCCTCCAGACAATGGCAGAGTGAGGTCGAAAAGATTTCCGAAGAAGCCAAGACTCTGTACAAGAACTATCAGTCTCAGATTGCTTCCCTTTCTGAAACACAGAGAGGTAAAAAGGAAGAAGAGATTGTCGCTAAAGAGAAATCAGCAGCCGAACTGCGCCGCAAATACTTCGGTCCGGAAGGCGAACTGTATAAAAAACGTGAAAGTCTGATGCAACCCATTCAAGACGAAATATACAATGCTGTAAAGGAAATTGCTACACAAAACGGATATGCAGCAGTTGTAGACCGCGCTTCCGCATCAAGTATCATTTTTGCCTCACCGAGTATTGACGTCAGCAATGAGGTACTTGCAAAACTGGGATATTCAAATTAATTTCATACATTTGTTTCAGAATATAGACTGCATTCTGGATTAAAAATAAGCGAGCTTATTTTGTATTGCGTTCAGTTTGCGCTATATTTGTCCCCGACGAATAATCATTCAAATAAATAATAAACATTATGCTTAAAAAAATCGCACTACTCGTAGTTATGTTCGCCCTCCCGCTGGGAGCTATGGCGCAAGCTAAATTCGCTCACATGAATTCTCAAGATGTAATCGCTGTTATGCCTGAATTTACCAAAGCCCAAGCTGACTTGGACGCCATGTCTAAAAAATACCAGGATGAAATGCAGCGTACAAACGAAGAATTCCAAAAGAAGTACCAAGAATTCCTGGCACAAGCCGACTCTCTGCCGAAAAACATTGCAGAAAGACGTCAGAAAGAGTTGCAGGATATGGCTCAACGTCAAGAACAGTTCCAACAAGAAGCTTATCAAAGTATGCAGAAAGCACAGCAAGATGCTATGACACCTATCTATAAGAAACTGGACGAAGCTATCCAAGCGGTAGGTAAAGCTGAAGGTGTTGTATATATATTCGACTTGGCCCGTACTCCGATACCCTATGTAGGAACGCAGAGCATAGATG
>OOCQ01001781.1_pt1 | contig 11705 bp, 11 predicted proteins | sample 1671121 | NCBI WGS metagenome assembly OOCQ01 (sample SAMN06348124, study PRJEB24527) | human gut metagenome | biome: human gut; feature: ankylosing spondylitis patient; material: feces | host: Homo sapiens | place: China | collected 2015-10 | reverse complement strand
ATGCCAAAGGTGAAGCTGGCATGTTCAATGGGGCTGGCATGGCCCAGATCGCTGAGCATGGTCAGGAACTTCGCAGTTTTTTCTTCGTCCAACCCGTCCAGCAGGTCGGTGATGTGCGCATCGGAATAGCAGAGCTTTGCCGCTGCAGCCACCACCTTTTCCGGTTCCGGGGTATGTGCGATCAAACGAACAGTCATCATAAGTGTGTTATTCCTCCGCAGTGATTTTGGTCAGGGGCGCAAAATTGGCCATGGTCTTTTTGATGCCCACCTTTTCAAAGTTGATCTCCACGATCTGATCTCCGGCGGCAGGCTTCACAGCCACTACCTGACCGCGTCCGAACACCTTGTGCTCCACAAGATCGCCCGGCTCATAGTGTTTTGCGCCTTTTGCAGCGGTTTTTGCCGCCGGTGTGCCTGTAAAGTGGATTTGCTTTGCAGATTTTTTCTGCGTTGTTCCGTCAGAATATGCAGAACTGTAACCAGAACCATATCCCGTACCTGCGCCGCTGCGGCCATAGCCGGAACCATATCCGCTCTGGCTCTGGCCCCGGTTTGCATAGGCCGAGCCAAAGCCGCGGCCCTCGCCCACGTTGTATTCGCGGTTCAGGTAGCCGCCGCGATTGCTATAGCTGCTTCCGTAACCGCCCGAACCGTACCCACTGGCGCTGCGGCCCCATCCGGACGGCCCGGAGTAACCGGACGCACCACCGGGCACCGTATCACGATAGCTGTCGCCCCAGCCGCCAAAGCGGGAGCGCTGTTCCAGCACCGGGCTGCGGGTCTCCTCGATATACTCCGGCTCGATCTCCCGCAAAAAGCGGCTCGGTTCGTTGCGCTGGGTGCGGCCATACAGCATCCGGGAAACGCTGTTGGAGATATACAGCTCCTTCTTGGCGCGGGTGATGCCCACGTAGGCAAGGCGGCGCTCCTCTTCCAGATCGGCCTCGGAATACTTGCTCATCTCGCTGGGGAACACGCCCTCCTCCATGCCAATCAGGAACACATACGGAAATTCCAGACCCTTGGCGGAGTGGATGGTCATGAGCACCACCTGATCGGCGCTCTCGTTATAGCTGTCGATATCGCTGATGAGGGCGATATCTTCCAGATAGCCTTCCAGCGTGGCTTCCTCACCGTGCTGGTCGCAGTAGTTCTTGACGTTGTTGACCAGCTGACCAAGGTTCTGCAGGCGGTCAGCCGCATCCTCGTGGCCCTTGGCTGCATCGGCTTCCAGCATGGCCTTATAGCCGGTCAGCTCGATCACATCGGCTGCAAACTCGTCCAGCGTGCGGGTCTCCAAAGAATCCTGCAGGCGCTGATAGATCTGCCAGAACTTGAGCAGCGGCATTACGGCGCGGCTGAGCTTTGCATATTGGTCGGCATGGCCGATGATGTCCAGCATGCTCACGCCCTCCTGCGCGGCCAGATCGGCAATGACCTCCACGGTGGTGGCACCGATCTTGCGGGCAGGCTCGTTGATGATGCGGCGCAGGCGCACATCATCGCGGGGGTTCGCCACGATGGACATGTAGGAATGGATATCCTTGACCTCTTTGCGGTCGTTGAAGCGCTGGCCGCCCACGATCTTGTGGGGGATGCCTGCACGGGTAAAGTAGCTTTCGATGGGGGCCGATTGGGCGTTCATGCGGTAGAGGATGGCGTGGTCGGCCAGATGTCCGCCCTCTTTCAGGTGCTGGCCGATCACATCCGCGATGTGGCTGGCCTCGTCCTGCTCGTTCTCGGCGGTGTACACCTGCACCTTATCGCCCTCGCCATTGCTGGTCCACAGGGTCTTGCCCTTGCGCTCGGTGTTGTGCTGAATGACACAGTTTGCAGCGTTCAGGATATTGGACGTAGAGCGGTAGTTTTGTTCCAGACGGATGGTCTTGGTGCCCGGGTAAATGCGCTCGAAATTAAGGATGTTCTCAATGGTAGCGCCGCGGAAGCGGTAGATGCTCTGGTCATCGTCGCCCACCACGCAGATGTTGCGCTCCGGGCCGGTGAGCAGGCTCACCAGACGGAACTGCGCCACACTGGTGTCCTGATACTCGTCCACCAGCAGATAGCGGTATTTGTTCTGGTAGAAATCCCGCACATCCTTGTGCTCGGCCAGCAGCTGCACAGTCTGGTAGATCAGGTCGTCAAAGTCGAATGCTCCGGCTTCCTTCAGGCGCTTTTCGTAGGCCGCGTAGATGCGGGCCGTCAGCGCGCCTTTGGTATCTTTTGCGGGGCTGGCAAGGGCCTGTTCCGGGCTGACAAGCTGATCCTTCCATCGGCTCATCTGGTTGATCGCAGCCTTGATGGGCAGGAACTTATCGTCCACATTCAGGTCTTTGTAGACAGCCTTCATCACGCGCTGGGAATCATCGGTATCATAGATAGTAAAGCTGCGCGGATAGCCGATCTCCTCCGCCCAGCGGCGCAGGATGCGTACACAGGCCGAGTGGAAGGTGGAAGCGAACACTTCGTCGCCCTCCTCGCCGCCCAGCATCCGGCGCAGACGCTCCTTCAGCTCCCCTGCTGCCTTGTTGGTAAAGGTAATGGCCATCACGTTCCAGCTGCGCACAGCGTTCTGGCGCAGCATCCCATCCAGCCAGCTGGGGGCGGCAGTGCCGGTCATGATGGCGTTGCGCAGAGCCTTGATATCGTCCTCCGTGGCTGGGCGCGGTGTCTGTTTGGAGCCGTGGGCCGAGCCGAACCGGATGAGGTTTGCAATGCGGTTTACCAGCACGGTGGTCTTGCCGCTGCCTGCACCAGCAAGGATGAGCAGCGGGCCATCGGTGGTGAACACTGCCTGCCGCTGCATATCGTTCAGGCGGCCAAACTGCTTTTCAATATAGATATCGCGCAGAGCGCAGAATTCCTGTTGGAGACTTGCTGCCATTGTTTCACCTGTTCTTCTATAAAATCACTTACTTTATAAGTATATCACAATTCAAGAGGGTTGTACATAAAAAACCGCCCTTCCTGTACAGCACAGGAGGGGCGGCAGTGTTCAGATAAAGCTTAACCGAAGATGTTGATCAGGATACCGGCAGCAACAGCGGAGCCGATAACGCCAGCAACGTTGGGGCCCATGGCGTGCATCAGCAGGAAGTTGGAGGGGTTCTCGCTCTGGCCCACCTTCTGAGAGACGCGGGCAGCCATAGGCACAGCGGAAACGCCTGCGGAGCCGATCAGGGGGTTGACCTGACCGCCGGTGAGGATGTACATGACCTTGCCGCAGATGACACCGGCAGCGGTGCCGAAGGAGAAGGCGATGAGGCCCAGCACGATGATGAACAGGGTGCGGCTGTTCAGGAAGGTGTTGGCGGAGGTGGTGCAGCCGACAGACAGGGCAAGGAAGATGGTGATGATGTTCATCAGCTCATTGCCGGCGGTCTTCTGGATACGATCCACGACGCCGCACTCCTTCATCAGGTTGCCCAGCATCAGCATACCGACCAGAACGGCGGCATCCGGCACGATGAGGGAGACGATGATGGTGACCATGATGGGGAAGATGATCTTCTCGGTCTTGGTCACGGTGCGCAGCTGCTTCATCACGACGGTACGCTCCTTCTTGGAGGTCAGAGCCTTCATGATGGGGGGCTGGATGACGGGCACCAGAGCCATGTAGCTGTAGGCCGCGACGGCGATGGAGCCAAGCAGCTCAGGAGCCAGACGGGAGGTGACGAAGATCGCGGTGGGGCCGTCTGCGCCGCCGATGATGGCGATGGCGGCAGACTGCTTCTGGGTGAAGTCCACCAGACCGGTAGCGGCCAGCAGACGAGCGCCCATGTAAGTGCCGAAGATACCGAACTGAGCGGCAGCACCCAGCAAAAAGCTCATCGGATTCGCAATCAGTGGACCGAAATCTGTCATAGCACCGACTCCAAGGAAGATCAGTGATGGCAGGATACTCCACTCATCGAGAATATAGAAATAATGTAACAATCCACCAACGCCATTGGAGGTGTCCTCCGGATTGGCCATGATGTCCGGATAAATATTTACCAGGATCATACCAAAGGCAATCGGAACCAGCAACAATGGCTCATACTCTTTTTTGATCGCTAAATAGAGAAAGACACAGCCTACCAGGATCATCAGGTAGTTACCTGGAGTCAGCGTGGTGAACGCTGTCTGGCCGGCCAGATTCTCAAGCGTTGAGATAATATAATCCAAAGTTATTCCCTCCTAAAATTAGTTCAGTGTTGCAAGTACAGCACCAGCTTCAACAGAATCTCCGGCAGCAACATCGATGCTTGCTACAGTACCGTCTTCAGGTGCAACAACCTCGTTCTCCATCTTCATAGCCTCAAGAATAAGAATCACATCCCCCTTCTTCACTGCCTGTCCGACAGATGCCTTTACAGAAAGGATCTTACCTGGCATTGGTGCGTTAACCTTAACAGCACCTGCACCTGCAGCCTTTGGTGCTGCCGGCTTAGCTGCCTTAGGAGCAGCTTTTGGTGCGCTTGCTGCAGCAGGAGCCGCAGAACCTGTTCCCTCTTCTACAGTTACGTCATAAACAGTTCCATTTACTGTAATTGTATAATTTTTCATGATAATCCTCCATTTAATAAATTCAATCGTTTATTTGTTAGCTATTATCGACGGATAATAGAACGAACAACAAGTCCGTCTGCGCTTTCTGTTTCAGAAGCAGCGGCAATGGCTGCGGTGATCACAGCAACTAATTCCAGGTCATCTACCAGGTTCTCAGGCTCGGAAGCGACCGGTGCCACAGGTGCGGCTGCTGCCACAGGAGCTTTCTCTGCTTTTCCTTTGCCAATGAGACCAATGAATTTGAAGCAGCTGATCAGGAGACTGATAAAGATCAGCACCAGGAATACGATAGACATACTCAGGATCGTATTCAGACCTGCCTTCTGCATTTTCTGGCCCAGAGTTTTATATTCATCAAATTTGAATGAATAGTTGCCACTGTCGTCTGTCTGGATCTGACCGTCCTTGTCGAAGGTCAGACTTGCAAGAACCTTGTCTCCGCTCTCGCACAGGATTGTCTCTGTAACTGTAGCGGAGTCTGTGGTGATCGTAAACTCTGTTTTTTCTTTTTTCTTTAATCCCTTATACTGTGCCTTCTGCTTTGCATAAAGCTTATACTGTGCAAGGGTTGTATCATTCATCTGATCTTTATATGTGGAAATGGTTCCCTCAAAATCTGCTGCAAACCAGCTTGTCAGGAAGTTGTCTGTCTGCTGTTCCAGCGTTTTCTTGTCAAAGTTTTCATTTCCACGGACTAAAGAACAGCCGGATACCATCAATACACAGGATAAAACACAGAAAAATAATAATAATTTTCTTTTCATAAATGCCTCTCCTTCTTAGATGGTTCCATGCTTCTTGCCGATTGGATACTCACTTTTTGTGAACAGAAGCTCAAATGCGAAAATTAACTGTTTTCTGGCTGCCTCAGGGCTGATGATGGAATCAATATACCCTCTGGCTGCAGCAGCTTCTGTGCCGGACTGGGAAGCAAACTCAGCAGCCTTGGCAGCAAGATCAGCATCCTTATCGTCAGCATACATGATCTTGGCAGCAACCTGGGCATCCATCATACCGATCTTTGCATCAGGAAGGGCAAATACCATATCTGCACCGATGTGCTTGGAGTTCATGGTGATGTATGCACTTCCGTAAGCATTTCCTGTGATCAGATTTACCTTAGGAACATCTGCCTCAGCAAATGCAGCAGTAAGGGCAGCCGCCTTGGAAGCGATGGTCTTCTCCTCTTCTACTGTAGTAGCAAAGCCTTCTACATTGGTCAGGGTCAGAATCGGAATATTAAATGCATCACATGTTTTGATAAAGGAAGCCGCTTTGTCACATCCGTCAGATGTCAGGCGGGCCTCAAAACTCTCCTGCTCACTGCCGTCCTCGCCGTAAACAGCGGTTCTGTTGGCAACGCAGCCTACAGTCATACCGTCAAGACTGATAAAGCCTGTAACCATTTCTTTTGCGAAATCCTTCTTTAACTCAAGGAAGAAGTTATTGTCGCCCAGATCTTCCAGTGCTGCAGCAGGATCCTTAACCTCAGCGGCAAAATCAGGAACCAGACGATTCAGATCATCCAGACACTCTTCCATACCACCGATCTCGTTATTGTTCTCCGGGAGAATACTTACGAGGTTACGTACGTTTTCAAATACCTCAGCCTCTCCGTCGCAGATCACATCTACAACAGAAGCTGTTTTCTGGAAATCAGCAGATGCAGTATCCAGCTTATCGGTGTAATTACCCTCCAGTGTGTTTGGAGAGTTTACGAAAAGCTTACCGTTGTTCTGCTCCATAAAGGTAAAATCGCTCATTGCAGCCATAACAGCCACACCACCACCACAGTTACCAAAGATGGCACTGATCTGTGGGATCACTCCGGAAGCCTTTGCTTTCATCTTGTAGATCTGACCAAATCCTGCAAGGGCATCTGTGGACTCCTGAAGACGCATTCCTGCGCAGTCGATCAGACCGATCACAGGTACTCCTGTCTTCATTGCAAGCTCATAGATGTGTGCAATCTTCTTTGCATGCATCTCTCCGATCGTACCATTCAGTGCAGATGCGTCCTGACTGTATACATAGACAGGATTGTTCTGGATCAGTCCATATCCGGTGATGACACCATCTGCCGGTACGGATTTCTCCTGCATGTTGAAATCTGTGCTTCTCTTGGTAATTCCAGCACCGAGTTCAACAAAACTATTCTCGTCAACTAAAGACGCAATACGGTCTTTCGCAGACATAGTGTTTGAGTTACTCATGTTTTGACCTCCTATATAGTAGTAATAATAATAACAAATTTACACCAAGTATAAGTGTATCTCTTTTGGGCGAAAATGGCAACCGTTTTTTCGCCATTTTTTTGTTCCGGGAAGAAAAAAGAATGATTCTTCCGTTTCTTCATATAATTTAGTTAATTCTATATGAAATACAGGGTAATATCATGCAAAAAATCATAAGTTTTCTTTTGCTTGTCTTTTGTCTTTTCCTTTTGACACAACCATTAAAAAATCATATGGCAATACGGGAAAAAGCTTTTTGGGAGCCATCCCAAAAGCCTGCAGAGTCCATTGTACCGGTTGTCCGTATGACGGCATCGGAGCTTGGTTCCAGTGTTGCTGCCTCTACCCCGTCATCTCTTTATGCAAAGGCATATTGCGTGATGGATACAGAATCCGGAAGATTTCTGCTTTCCCAAAATGAGAATAAAAAAATGCCAATGGCAAGCACAACCAAGATCATGACTTGTATTCTTGCACTGGAATCCGGCTGTCTGGATGAAATGGTGACAGTATCTGCTTATGCGGCATCCATGCCGGATGTTCAGCTAAATATCCGGGAAGGCGAAAAATATCGTCTGGGAGATCTGCTGTATTCTTTGATGTTAGAATCCCATAATGATACTGCCGTTGCCATTGCGGAACACATTGGCGGGTCCGTGGAGGGATTTGCAGAGCTGATGAACCAAAAGGCAGAGGAAATCGGCTGTGTTTCTACGCATTTTGTTACACCAAATGGTCTGGATGATCCGGAGCATTATACCACAGCAAAAGAGCTTTGTATGATTGCATCTTATGCGATTCAAAATAAAGAATTTCAAAAGGTGATCCAGACTCCTCAGTATCAGTTTCAGGATGCGTCAGGACAACGCAGCTTTCAGGTGTCTAATCATGATGCCTTTCTTGGCATGTATCAAGGGGCTCTGGGAATCAAAACCGGTTTTACCGGGAATGCAGGTTACTGCTTCTGCGGTGCCGCCACCAAAAATAACCGTACGCTGGTCTCTGCTGTCCTTGCCTGCGGATGGCCGCCTCATAAAACCTATAAATGGTCCGATACCACAAAGCTTATGGATTATGGCTTTGAAGGTTTTAAAACCTGTGAGATCCCGTCTGATCGCGATACCTGGAAACTGTCTGTGGAAAATGGCTGTGATCACAATGTCACTGTATTTATGTCAAAAGAAGATACGGACAGTCTGCAGCTGCCACTCCGGGCCGATGACGTCGTGGAAATCCGGACGTCTCTGCCGGAGAAGCTGACTGCACCTGTCCGCAGCGGGGATATCGTGGGGTGTCAGGAAATCCTGCTAAATGGGGAGATTTTAACAAAATCTCCGCTTTATACAGGGCAGGATATTGCAGCCATGGATTTCCCCTATGTGTTAAAACATTTATTTCGGAATTATGTGTTTTCGTGATGTGCTACGGCAGATTATTTACTGCTGCCGTTTTTGGTTTCATTTCCGGTTTCCGTGTCAGAGACAGAGCCTCCGTTCGAAAACTGAAAGCTAAAGATTGTTACTCCTAAGATCACGACACCTACAATAACTAAAACGATAGTTGTACCCATAATAATCTCCTTTTCTGCACATAATGTGCCAATATTCAATTTTTGGTTAATGGAATGAAAAGAAGATCTTCTCGCCATCCTTGTCATGGATAAACCGCATGATCCGGGCGAGATGATGAGTTGTAGATTTATAGAATGCCGGTTCATAACTTCTCCGGGCAAAAAAGACACAGAAGCAGAATATGATCGACGTATATAACAGCAATAAAAGCTGCTGCTGCCGTCCATCCTGACGGAAGGATACCGGGCGTGAAGCTTCAAGCTTCGGCTGCAGTACCCGTATGCCTAACTGCTCCGTGCTGCAGACATCCGGCGAATCTGTCCGGATGGAAGAAAGTGTGGAAAGCAGGCTTTCCCGGCGGAAATGATCAGAGGTGTCCATTTGTGAGATTCTGGTAACATCCGTTCCAATCCCTGAAATAAGCACAAAGAAAAGCATGGCAACGATGAGCCAGCGCTGTTTTCGTAATTGATTCATAGGACACCCTCCTTTCATATGTTTGATAAAGTTTAAAGTAACTTCGGATATAAGTTTCCAAAGGCTTGCTATCTGCGTTTATCCCTTGCATCATAATATATGCAGAAGATACCGGTTAATGATCAACAGCGTACTGCCTGTTCCGGCATATTACGCTCTCCCAGCCGTACAGCCTTACATACCCGGCGGTAAACATGATCACAGACCTCTACGGATTTCATGCCTTTATAATCCTCATAATAAAGAGGTTTCAAAAAATAAACCTGTGTGTGGACATGCCGCAGGGAATTGAGATCATATACCTTCCAGGAATCTACTAAAGCCACCGGAACAATGGGAACCTTTGACTTCATGGCACTTTTGAAAGTGCCGGGCTTAAAAGGATCCACCTGATTGCCATTGCGGTGCTTATATCCTCCTGCAGGGAAAATAATGAACTTCCGGCCCTGTGCTGTCTCTGCGGAGACCTCCTGTATGATCTTGGCCGCCTGACGGATATCATGGAGCTTGATGCGCTTGCCTTTGACCAGATCAATGAACTGGCTGACTAACGGCATATGGGATCTGGCATCATCCATCACTACCGAGCATGGCAGCGGATGACCGTACATGATCCCCAGAGCATCGTACTTCCCCTGATGATTGGGAAACATCACATATCCTCCCTGAGACGGCAGATTTTCACGGCCATATACAGAGGTGGAGATCCGGGCGGTTTTCATCATCTGGCGTATCATTTTCAGATCATACTGATATCGAAACTCCTCGGAATATTTCCGGTCTCTTGCGGCATAATAGCCTGCCTGGGGAATCATCCAGGCTCTATGTAAATTTCTGATCAATACATATACAAAGCGAAGCAATTTTTCTTCCTCATTTCTTATGACGATATTTCGTCTTTCATTTCTCCTGATAGATAATGTATCATATTAACTTTTTTTTGGCAACTGTTGCAAAAGGAAGATGGTACATATAAAATGGAGCAAGAGAAAACGTAATAAGGGGGACATCAAACCATGGCATTAGATGGAATGGTAATTGCTGATATTGTATATGAACTGGAGCGGGACCTGGCAGGAGGCCGTATTGCCAAGATCGCACAACCGGAGAAGGACGAGCTGCTTCTGACGATTAAGCAGAGCAGAACCGGGGAGGACGGAAAGACTGTCCGCAGTCAGAAAAGGCTGGTGGTTTCCGTGAATCCAAGTCTCCCACTGATCTATGAAACGGAGGAGACAAAGAACTCTCCTATGACGGCACCAACCTTCTGTATGGTACTCCGGAAGCATTTGTCCAACAGCAGAATCCTGTCTGTCCGGCAGATCGGTCTGGAACGTGTGCTTTGCTTTGAACTGGAGCATCTGAATGAAATGGGGGATCTGTGTCACAAAAAGTTATATATCGAGCTGATGGGCAAGCACAGTAATATCATCTTCTGTCAGGAGGATGATGTGATCATTGACAGTATTAAACGGGTGTCGGCTCTGGTCAGCTCTGTGCGGGAGGTACTGCCGGGCAGAACATATTTTATCCCAAATACACAGGAAAAACTGGATCCCTTTACGGTAAGCTGCGAGGAGTTTACAGAAAAAATACTGACGAAGCCTATGCCGCCGGCAAAGGCACTGTATACCTCTCTGACCGGTTTCAGTCCGGTTATGGCCAATGAACTGTTATACCGGGCAAGTCTGCAGGATGCCGCCTCTACCAGTGAGCTTTCGGATATGGAGCGGCTTCATTTGTATCGCAATTTTGAACGGCTCCGGGAGGAACTGCTCTCTCACTCTTTCGCTCCGACACTGGTCAAACGGGGGCAGGAGCCGGTAGAGTTTGCGGCGTTTCCATTGACTTCCTATGAGAGGGATGAGACCTGCCAGAGTATTTCTTATGACAGCATCAGCCGGCTTTTATACGACTTTTATGCGCAGAAGGAGCTGTATTCCCGGATCCATCAGAAATCCTTTGAGCTGCGCCGTGTCACCAATACGGCGCTGGAACGCTGCCGTAAGAAATATGATCTTCAGGAGAAACAGCTTCGTGATACGAAAAAACGTGATAAATATAAGGTATATGGTGACCTTTTAACAACCTACGGGTATAGTCTGACTGGCGGAGAGAAAAGCTTTACCTGTGAGAACTATTATGATGAGGGCAAAGAGATCACAATACCACTGGATCAGACAAAATCTGCCATGGAAAATGCCAAGCGGTATTTTGATAAATATGCCAAGTTAAAAAGAACCTTTGAGGCATTGACGGTTCAGTTAGAGGAAACAAGACAGGAAATAGAGCATCTGGAGTCTGTGAGCAATGCACTGGATATTGCCCGCCAGGAGGAGGATCTGACATTGATCCGTCAGGAGCTTTCGGAGTGTGGTTATGTAAAGAAGCATGCGCAGCCACGCAGTAACAGAGGGCGTGTGAAGATAAAAAGCAAGCCGTTTCATTATATTTCCTCCGATGGATTTCATATGTATGTGGGAAGGAATAACTATCAGAATGATGAACTTACCTTCCACTTTGCCAATGGCGGTGACTGGTGGTTTCATGCCAAAGGAACGGCAGGCTCCCATGTGATCGTAAAGACAGAGGGGAAGGAACTGCCGGACAGAACCTTTGAGGAGGCAGCCGCTCTGGCAGGCTGGTATTCCAAGGCGAAGGATCAGGCAAAAGCCGAGATTGATTATATTCAGAGAAAGCATATCAAAAAGCCAAACGGAAGCAAGCCGGGTTTTGTAGTATATTATACCAATTATTCCATGACAATCGTACCGGACATTTCCGGTCTTAAGGAAATAGAGGATTAAAATTGTACCCGAAGCCGGAAGCTGACGGGTGCAGAAAGGAATGGAAATTATTATGATACGTTC
>OOCQ01001773.1_pt1 | contig 11721 bp, 10 predicted proteins | sample 1671121 | NCBI WGS metagenome assembly OOCQ01 (sample SAMN06348124, study PRJEB24527) | human gut metagenome | biome: human gut; feature: ankylosing spondylitis patient; material: feces | host: Homo sapiens | place: China | collected 2015-10 | reverse complement strand
TTCCTAACGACATGGAGAGCCTCTCTCGCATGGTAGAGGACATCTCTTACAACAATGCTCGCAACTACTTCAAGTTCTATTAATATGAGGTGGATTATCTGCCATTGAGGTGGATTATCTGTCAATGTTTGATAGAATCATAAAATAGAATTCTATTATCAAAGTCCATTCACCTGGGAGCTAACTGGCATGATTATCAGATGCTTGTGGTGAAGGGACTTTTTCTGTTTCCCGAAGGGTAGTATTGTACGGTTATTAGATTCAAGATGTACGGTCTTATGGTGCAAAGTGTACGGTCTTATGGTGCAAAGTGTACGGTCTTATGGTGCAAAGAATGCTTTCCGTATGTCTTTTGACGACCGCCAAAAGATTGCACGGTGGTCGCCGTAAGATTGTGCGACGGCCGTCAAAAGATTGTGTGGCGGTCGCCGTAAGATGTGTAATTCTAGGGCTTCTCGGTAATATAATGTGGAACTATAGTCGTTATGTCCTACAACTACAACCATTATTCTCTATATTTATAGCGGTTGGTCTCTACTTTCACAGTGTATTGGCTTATGAATAGAAAAAATATCTCCTTTCACCGCAATACGCTAATAATAAGCAATAAATGCAAAAGGTGAAAGGAAAATTGAATTTTGTTTTTAAAATAAAATACCAATATTATATCAGAAAAGCACGCAAATATTTGCTCATCCCGAAAGTTTTTATTAATTTCGTAGCGTCATACTATCCGATTGCTGGCAATGAGATGCTGGCGCTAATTGGTGGTTTGGCACTATTTTAAATTGAAGACGTTTGCTTAACGTTTCTTCTGACCTGTAGAAACCTGGAAAATTTCAAATCATGTTCAGATAGAGACTGCGGTGGGCGTCTACACATCGTGTATATACACATGGCATAGTCCATCGACTAGGGAGCCTATGGCAAAGAAACTACAGCTTAGCTACAAAGATGATTGCTGAATGGAGATAAAAATACCTATGCTTCTACAGAGGCAGGCATCATAGCCACCTATGACTATCAAAATGGAGAATGCTTGACAGGTTGTTTGGGCAAGAGTATGAAATATCAATCCTTATAATCTACTTTGATTACAATGACGCGGATAGTCTGGTCATTGGTGTCGTTGTTGATCTTGGCGATGTGCCAATCTCCTGGGAAGAATATGAAGAACTTATCGGGAGTGCTGTCGTAAAAGCGAGTGCGAGCCTTGTCGTAATCGTAATGAATCACGTCGGGACGATACTCGCAATTAGGTTTGCTTGTATATTGGTCGATGATGCCGAAACGCTCTACACCCTTTACTACATATTGGAAGTCGATATGCTTATAGTGGCTCTCGGAGGAGCGCTTCTCCAAAGGTTGGTTATTGCTATCTTCTACACTTACTACGAGGTCGGAACCTGGGATAGGGTGCTTGCCCTTGGAGATGGTGAGAAGGTCAGTCTTGGCAAGAAAGTCGAAGAGGGCTTTCCACTGCTCTGGGTTCTTCTGATATTGCAGGTAGAAGTCTACGAGATTCACACTGCTGTGGGCATCTGCCTTCTTGAAGCCATTGCGCCATTTGCCTTTCTTGTACCATTTCTGTGCAGCCTTCACCAGTTTTGGCTGGTTGCTATAGTCTTGGGTATAGACACCTTCTTGGCAGCATTGGGCGCTAGCCGATGCGCTAGGGGCGAGTGTCATTCCGAATAACAGGGTTAAGCCCATCAAATAGTTTCTTTTCATTTGTAAAGTAGTTATTTTGTTATTGATTTGTTTGTAGGTGCAAAATTACTTCTTTCTGATGGCTTTTCCAAATGATTTCTGTTAAATATCTACACAGTCGTATCATTTTTAGAGAAAAAGCTTGGAAGTTTCGAGATTTCTTCCTATATTTGCAGGAGAATATAACAACTAACAAAAATACTGGAATATGAAACAATTATTGAAGCTTACATTGTCGCTGCTCTTGTTTCTGCCTCTTGCAGTGCAGGCACAAGACAAGAATTCTATCCTAAAGATGGACTCGATGGCTCAGCAGCTTTATGATAGGGAAAATTACAAGAAGTGCGTAGAGGTGCTACACAAGCAGAAAGCTCTATTGGACGAGAAAGACAGTCTTTATTTTGCCAATCTTCGTTTCCAAGCTCGTTGTTATTTCCGCATGAAGGATAGTGACAATGCTATCAAGGCGGCAAAGGCGGCTTTGGATAATTGGGAACAGAATCAAGATACAAATAATGTAAACTACATCTTGATGCTTGATAATTATGCGTTTTATTTGTCCACTGCAGATAGGCCCGATTATGAAACTGCGTTGAAATATAGCAAGGAGGCTCTTTCTAGGTATGAGAAACGTCAGCAGAATGATGAGAGTATGGCGGTTATCTTATTTCATGTGGCGGAAAACTGTTCGCTTGTCAAGCAGTATGCCGATGCTGTGAAGTATGAGCTTCGCGCATTGAGTATTTACAAGAACTTATATGGCGAACATGATGACTCATATATCCGTGAGTTAGATTATCTTGCTGATTTCTATGAGGGCAATGGACAGATGCAAAAGGCTCAGGAGACAAGAGATTTACAGGAAAAATTGAGCAAGGAACAAGAGGATGGCATCGCTGATCTGCCTGAAATGATAGAATTCAAGACGCCTGATGAGTGCAAGGCGCATAAGGCTGATGCCCTGAAGATGGTCCAATATTATTTGGGACATTTGCTTTCTGCTGACAAGATGGATAATGCGGCACAGTATATTATGAACTGGTCGGCTGTAACAGATTTGGTGCATATTACCATCGGTAAGGAGGAGGCGCAACTCTTTACGGAAAAGTATTATCCATACGCTGTGGCTTATATCGCAGGCTGCTGTGAGGCAGCACTGGTTACAGACTCTGCTGATTTTTCCAGGGATATGTTTCGTTACGCCATAGCCAGTATGCTTGAATTTTATGATGGTGGTAATAAGGACTTAACGGGTAAGGTGCCTTATCTGGAGAAGTATATGAAGGCTGCTAAAAAGGAAGATTCTGCGCCTTTGCTGGCACTTCTCGATAAATATTACGACAAGCTGATGAAAGAGGTGGAGAAGGAGGGCGTATCTAAGGTTGATACCTCCAAGTAGGAAAGGACTTGTCTTTAAAACAATAGCGGGATGCATTACCTATACTTATAGGAAGCATCCCGCTATTTATATTTGATAGAATATTGCTATTCTTACTTGCTCAAGCACATGCGATGGTTAATGTCTGTCACTTCTGGGATAGAGCTTACTACATGCTTCAAGAACATGCCCATGCAGAATACCATACCTGAAAACATAACTGCGGCGAATGCCAAAGTAAAAATAGTCATCATAATCTTTTTAAAGTCTTTTAATGTTATTAATGTGTTATCTCAATCTTTTCGAGTGCAAAGTTAACAAAAATTTATCTAATATCAGCATCTTCTGCTAAGAAATATTAATGTAATATGCATTTCTTGATATGTATCAACGAAAATCCCAGCTCGCCTGTGGGCAAGCTGGGATTTATATATATAATATAATGTGTAATTACGAATTCATTGAGAGCAGGAACTCGTCGTTGTTGCGAGTGTTCTGCATGCTGCGATGGATGGTGTTCATCGCCTCGATAGGGTTCATGTCGGAGATGTACTTGCGCAAAATCCACATACGATCCAGTGTGGTCTTGTCTTGCAAGAGATCGTCGCGACGGGTAGAAGAAGCTACCAAGTTGACTGCTGGGAAGATGCGCTTGTTGCTGAGTGAGCGATCGAGCTGCAACTCCATGTTACCTGTACCCTTGAACTCCTCGAAGATGACCTCGTCCATCTTGCTACCTGTATCGATGAGGGCAGTAGCGATGATGGTGAGCGAACCGCCACCCTCGATGTTACGAGCTGCACCGAAGAAGCGCTTAGGCTTCTGTAGGGCATTGGCATCCACACCACCGGTCAATACCTTGCCAGAAGCAGGAGCCACAGTGTTGTAGGCACGGGCCAGACGGGTGATAGAGTCGAGGAAGATGACTACATCGTGGCCGCATTCAACCATGCGCTTAGCCTTCTCCAATACGATGCCGGCAATCTTGACGTGGCGCTCGGCAGGCTCATCGAATGTAGATGCGATAACCTCGGCATTTACAGTGCGAGCCATATCGGTAACCTCCTCTGGGCGCTCGTCGATGAGCAACATCATCAAGTAAGCCTCTGGGTGGTTGGCTGCGATAGCATTGGCGATATCCTTCATCAAGATGGTCTTACCAGTCTTAGGCTGAGCTACGATGAGCGCACGCTGACCTTTACCGATAGGAGAGAAGAGGTCTACAATACGTGTGCTGAGGTTGGCTGTGCGACGATCGCCACAGAGATTGAACTTCTCGTCTGGGAAGAGAGGAGTAAGGTGCTCGAATGGGATGCGGTCGCGTACCTCTGAAGGCTCACGTCCGTTGATGCTCTCGATGCTGGTGAGTGGGAAGTACTTCTCGCCCTCGTGTGGTGGACGAACCTGGCACTCTACTACGTCACCAGTCTTCAAGCCATAACGCTTCACTTGATTTACTGATACATATACGTCGTCAGGAGATGAGAGATAGTTGAAGTCGCTGCTGCGAAGGAATCCGTATCCATCAGGCATTACTTCGAGCACACCGCATGATTTCACGATGCCCGAGAAGTCATAAGCTGGCTCGTTCTTGGCTGCTTGAGCTGCTACTTCGTTGGCTTGCGGAGCATGGGCTGCTTGTGGCGCATTGCTAACCGGACGGTCGAAGATGTCGACTGTTGGAATGGCAGCTTGGTCTTCGATAGGGATGTCTACCACGGTGATGAAGTCTGTGCCATCGCCTGGATCGCCCATCCATGCGCCGTCTTGGTCCACGCCATCGGTAGTGGTGGCAGCGGCCTTTGGTGCAGGAGCAGCGGCAGGAGTGCTTTCCTGTGCAGGAGCTTCTTCTGTATCTTCAGTAGGGATGTTGTTATTATTATTGTTATTGTGAGCTTCCATCTTAGCTTGCAATTGAGCCAGGAGTTCTTGCTTGTCGTCGTCGCCTGTATTGGTGTTATTGGCAAACTGCTCCTCTGGGATGAAAGTATGCTCTTCTGTGGTAGGGGTGGTTGAGTTAGCTTCAGCTTCAGGCTGCTCCTCAGTCTGAGTCTCGTTCTGCTTGGCTTCTGCTTTGGCAGCCTTCTGCATCTCTTCTTGCTGTTTCTTGATAGCTGCTGCTTTGGCAGCTGCGATAGCTTCTAGCTCTGCCTTGCTCTTGCGTCCACGGTGCTTAGGGAAGGCTGCCAGTGGGTCGGCTGCCTTTGCTGCTGCTTCTTGGGCAGCTTTCTCCTCGACTTCCTTTTGTTTGGCCTGTGCCTGCTGTTCTGCGAAGCTAAATAATGTTGGCTCCTCTTCAGGGGCCTTGCTTGATGCTGTCTCCATGCTAATTTCGCTGGCAGTAGGATGGTTAGGGGTAGCCTCGTTAGGACCTGTAACCTGGTGCTTCTGCACGTCAAAGTTTTCGCCTTCGATGCCGTTCACACTGTACACGCGATCCTCCTTCTTGGCAGCGATGCGTGTACGCTTACGCTTGGCAGCAGGCTGAGCTGATGTTTCTGCCTGCTTGTCAAGGATGGTATAAATGATAGTCTCCTTGTTGTCGCCCGACTTAATCTTGGCGCCAATCTCCTTTACAATGTCTTTCAACTGAACGACACTCTTTGCTTGTAATTCTTCTTTGCTATACATTATATTATATTGTATATTATATGATTTTCTTATGATGATGTCGCGTTTCGAAGAAGGAAACACAACTTTGTTTGATATTTTCGTGTGCAAAGATAATTAAAAAATTTGTTTCTGCCAAATATTTTCGGTATCTTTGCACAAAAATTTTAATAATGGCTACTCAAATACCGTATTTAGACGTTCAAAACCTCACCAAAAGGTTTGGTGCACAGGTTCTTTTCGACCATATTTCCTTCTCTATCGCTGAGGGACAGAAGGTGGGACTCGTGGCGCGCAATGGCACGGGCAAGTCAACCTTGATGTCTGTACTCACCGGTAAGGAGGGACATGAGAGCGGTGACATCATCTATCGCCGCGACTTGAAGATAGGTTACTTGGAGCAATCTCCTAAGTTTGACCCAGAGGAGAGCGTGCTCGATGCATGCTTCAATCATGAGGGTGACCCGGAGAAGGTGCTCCGTGCCAAGCAGATACTGACGCAGCTTCACATCACCAACTTGGAACAGCCCATGGGACAGCTCAGTGGCGGTCAACAGAAACGTGTGGCTCTAGCCAACGTACTCATCACGGAACCCGATTTCCTGATGCTCGATGAGCCTACCAACCACCTGGACTTGGAGATGATAGAGTGGTTGCAGGGCTATCTGAACAGAGGCAACAAGACCATCTTCATGGTAACGCACGACCGATTCTTCCTGGACAAGGTGTGCAATACGATATTGGAACTGGATGACCAGACCATTTATACCTATCGTGGCAATTACGCCTATTATCTGGAGAAGCGACAGGAGCGCATGGACAATCTCCGTGCCGAAATTCAGCACAGTAAGAATCTCTATCGTAGGGAGCTGGACTGGATGCGCCGACAGCCTCAGGCTCGTGGTCATAAGGCGAGATACCGTGAGGAGGCCTTCTATGAACTGGAGAAGGTGGCTAAGCAACGCATCGAAGACCGACAGGTTAGGCTCAAGGCATCTACCGTATATATTGGTTCGAAGATATTCGAATGCCAGTATGTGAGCAAGACATTTGATGATCGCGGACAGAAGAAGGTGATATTGGATAATTTCTATTATAACTTTGCCCGCTTTGAGAAGATGGGCATCGTGGGTAATAATGGTACGGGCAAGTCGACCTTTATCAAGATGTTGTTGGGTGAGGTGCAACCTGATGCGGGCAAATTTGACATAGGCGAGACCGTTCGCTTTGGCTATTTCTCGCAGGAGGGACTGAAATTCCGTGAGGACCAGAAGGTGATAGATGTGATAACCGACATTGCCGACTACATAGATCTGGGTGGTGGCAAGCACATGACGGCATCGCAGTTTCTGCAATTCTTCCTCTTCACGCCTGAGGAGCAGCACAACTATGTGTATAAGCTCAGTGGAGGAGAGAAGCGCAAACTCTACCTATGTACGGTGCTGATGCGAAATCCTAACTTCCTGGTGCTGGATGAGCCTACCAATGACTTGGACATCCAGACACTCCAAGTATTGGAAGAGTATCTGCAAGACTTCCCGGGCTGCGTCATCGTGGTGAGCCATGACCGCTACTTTATGGATAAGGTGGTGGACCATCTTTTGGTGTTCAAGGGCGAGGGCGAGATACAAGACTTCCCTGGCAACTACACGCAATACCGAGAGTGGAGCCGTTTGCAAGCCAAGGATGAGGCAGCTGCTAGCAAGTCGGCAGGTTCGGCATCGGGCAAGTCGGCTACGGCTACTGTCAATGGTGCATCATCCGACGAGGCTACGGGCACAGCCAAGCGTGATGCCAATCACGAGAACCGACGCAAGATGAGCTATAAGGAAAAGCGTGAATACGAACAGCTATCCAAGGATATTGAGGCTTTGACTGCCGAGCAGAAAAAACTGGAAGAGGAACTCTGTAGTGGCAACTTATCGGTAGAAGAACTGACCGAGAAGAGCAAGCGACTGCCAGAAATCAAGGACGAGCTGGACGAAAAGGAAATGCGCTGGCTTGAACTTGCCGAAATAGAAGGGTAGAGTGTTAGGTTATAGATGATAGTGGATAGTTTATAGCAAAACTGTCAATTATTCATTCTTAATTATTTATTCATAATTATATAGAAACGGTGGAAATAAAGAAATCAGAATTTACACTGTCCGCTCCAAGAGTGAGCATGTGTCCAAAAGATAACAAGGCCGAGTATGCATTCATCGGTCGTAGTAATGTGGGTAAGTCTAGTCTTATCAATATGCTGTGCAACCACAAGGGCTTGGCTAAAACTTCAGCCACACCGGGTAAGACATTGCTTATCAATCACTTCATTATCAATAACGAATGGTATCTGGTAGACCTTCCTGGTTACGGATTTGCCAAGCGTAGCAAGACTGTGCAGAAACAGTTGGAGCAGATGATAAGCAGCTATATCTTGCAGCGTCCTCAGCTGGCCAATGTCTTTGTGCTCATTGATGTGCGCCATGACCAGCAGCAGATAGACCGTGAGTTTGTAGACTGGCTAGGCGAGAGTGGTGTGCCTTTCTGCATCGTCTTTACCAAGGCAGATAAGTTGGGCCCTGTTAAGGCTCGCATGAATGCCGAGAAGTGGATGCATGCCTTGGAAGACCGCTGGGAGGAACTGCCACCTTACTTCATCACTAGTAGTGAGAAGAAGATGGGGCGTGACGAGGTGCTCGACTATATCGACCAGATCAACAAGTCGCTCGCAGGAGAGTAACTTTAAGAGTTAGGAGTTTTAAGTTAGGAGTTAGACACAAATGAAACAGATTAATTGGGGATTTATCGGCTGCGGAGAGGTAACCGAGAAGAAGAGTGGCCCAGCCTTTAACGAGGTGGAAGGCTCTCAGGTGGTGGCAGTGATGAGTCGTAGTGAAAACAAGGCTCGAGGCTATGCCGAGCGTCATCATATACGCAAGTGGTATACAGATGCCCAGGAGCTCATTGACGATCCGGATGTCAATGCCATCTACATCGCCACACCGCCATCTTCGCATGCCACCTTTGCCATCATGGCTATGCGTGCAGGCAAACCTGTATATATTGAGAAGCCATTGGCAGCCAGCTATAACGACTGCATCCGCATCAATCGTATCAGCGAGCAGACGGGAGTGCCATGCTTTGTAGCATACTATCGTCGTTATCTGCCTTATTTCCAGAAGGTAAAGGAAATTATCGAGAATGGTATGATAGGCAATGTAGTGAATGTACAGGTGAGATTCTCTGTGCCCCCTCGTGACCTAGATGGCAAGAGTGGGAAGGAGATGCCTTGGCGATTGCAGCCAGACATTGCCGGTGGTGGTTATTTCTATGATTTGGCTCCTCATCAGATAGATCTCTTGCAGAATCTCTTTGGTGTGATTACCCGTGCCCATGGCTATCCTGCCAATAGGGCTAATCTGTATAAGGCAGAGGATACTGTATCGGCTTGCTTCTTCTTTGAGAGTGGCATTCCGGGGTCGGGCAGTTGGTGCTTTGTGGGACACGAGAGTGCCAAGGAAGACTGTATCGAGGTGATTGGAGAGAAGGGATCCTTGTCATTCTCTGTGTTTACATACGAACCTATCGTGCTGATAACCAGTGAGGGACGCCAGAGCATCACAGTGCCTAATCCTCCTTATGTGCAGTTGCCTATGATTAAGCATGTGATAGAGCATCTGCAGGGCATTGGCAGTTGCGATTGTACCAGTATCTCGGCTACACCAGTGAACTGGGTGCTAGACCGAGTGCTGTGGAAAAATTAAGGTTGATATAAAATGATCATTATGAATTAACATTCTTGCTTGGGAGTGATGAAGAGATTTTGGGTTTTATGGATGATGATTTTGTTCGCCCTGCTGCCGATGATGGCGGAAGGGCGAATTGACGTGTCTGTGCCCCAGGACTCTTCGTTGGTATCTACGCTGTTCAATTCTTCCATGTTCAAGCACAATTCGCCAGATAGCTTGGTAAGGGCTCGCCATAAAAAGACTTTCTTCCATCGAGTGGGCAAGGTGTTTACGGGATTCTTCCGAGAGTTTAATATCACGGAGTCGGCTTATATCGAAGACCAGCATTACAACTATACCGTGATGTTGCAAAATACGAATACCTACGAGCTTTACACCCTTCGCAACAAGGAAGGGCAGAGCATCACCTTTGCTCCAGATATGTCTTGGCGTCTAGGACCTTACTTGGGATGGCGATGGGTGTTCTTGGGCTATACGTTCGACTTGAAACACATCAATGCCAGTGACCATCATACCAGTAAGAAGGAGCTTGACTTGAGCCTCTACAGCAGTATGCTAGGGGTAGACTTGTTCTGGCGTCAGACTGGTAACGACTATCATATCGAGCGAATGAAACTGGGAGATGATATCAATACTTCTGCCATGCTTAAGGCTCCATTCGATGGTTTTAAGTCGAGCATCAAGGGCTTCAACCTTTACTATATCTTAAATCATCGTAAGTTCTCTTATCCAGCGGCTTATGCGCAGAGCACCGTGCAGCGAAGAAGTGCAGGAACCATGCTGCTTGGCATCGGATATACTCGCCATAAGTTGGAGGTGGATTGGGATAAACTTTCCGATTTGGTGGATAGCCGATTGAACCCAGATGGCACTCACGAGCCAAGTGCAAAGATAGATAGCAGCTTGATGTTCTCGCAGGTGAAGTATAGCGATGTGAATGTGAGCTGTGGCTACGCCTACAACTGGGTGTTTGCCAAGAACTGGCTCTTTGATTTCTCGCTCTCTATGGGCTTGGCTTATAATCAGTCTAGTTCGGATGTGGAAGGCGAGCATTTTGATTTTAAGAATTTCGATTTCAAGAATGTCAATGTGGATGGTATCGGTCGCTTTGGATTGGTATGGAACAACACCAGGTGGTATGCCGGAATGAGCGCCATCATCCATTCCTATAATTATAAGAAGTCACAGTTTTCTACCAACAATTCCTTTGGGTCCATCAATGTATATGTGGGCGTGAACTTTGGTAGAAAGCGCAATCATTGATAAGCTAATGAAGAAACTATTATTAATATGTGCCGTTTGGCTGCTCGCCATGAGCCCATTATATGCCGGCACCCTTTATGAGAAGCAAGACAGCATCATGATAGTCAGCTTGCTGAAGGAGGCTTCGCAGTTGAAACAGAAGCCTGCCAGCTGGATGCTTTGGTTTGGAAAGAAGTTTGCTGGCGTGCCATACGTAGGCGGTACCTTGGACAAGACGGCTGCAGAACACCTCATCGTGAATACCCGTCAGTTGGACTGCACCACCTATGTGGAGATGGTAACCGCACTCACGATGTGCGCTCATAACCATGAGACTTCCTTTACAGCCTATTGCAATCATCTGAAACACGTGAGATATATTGGTGGCGAAGTGTCATACGTTAAGCGCCAGCACTATTTCACTGTATGGATGGATGACAATGAGAAAGAGGGCATCGTGAAGAACATCTCCCCCAATCCTCCCTTTACTGCCGTGCAGAAAGTGAATGTCAACTGGATGAGTACGCACATATCAAGCTATAAAATGCTGACAGCCCATCCAGAGTGGAGAACGGGCATCAGAAAGTTGGAGCAGAGTGTCAGTGGCGAGAGTTATCGCTATATCCCAAAAGGGAAGATATCCAATACCCAACTCTTCCGCAATACCATCAAAGATGGTGACATCATCGCCATCATCACCAATAAGAAGGGACTCGACACCACCCACATAGGCATCGCCTCCTGGCACAAGGACGGACTGCATCTGCTCAATGCCAGCAGCATTCACAAGAAAGTGATCGATGAACCCATGACGCTCTATCAGTACATGCAGAAGCATCCTGTACAGATAGGAATCAGGGTTTGCAGAGTGAAATAACCTTTTTGGCACGCTATTTGTATAGTGCGTTTTCAAAGAAAATAAAAAGTAAAACAATTAAAAACGTACAAATATTATGGCACAGAAAGGTAATATTGGAGTAACGACAGAGAACATCTTCCCTGTCATCAAGAAATTCTTATATTCAGATCATGACATCTTCCTCCGTGAGA